>Ga0181603_10004034_pt1 | contig 10840 bp, 9 predicted proteins | sample 041ome_13_FD_148633 | JGI IMG/M metagenome (GOLD analysis project Ga0181603, IMG submission 148633) | Coastal salt marsh microbial communities from the Groves Creek Marsh, Skidaway Island, Georgia - 041409US metaG (spades assembly) | ecosystem: Environmental > Aquatic > Marine > Intertidal zone...
CTGATCTAGGAAAGTCTAGAATTCAAATTGGTGAAATAGACAGTTCAAATAAAAAACAAATTTGTGATTTTTATCTAGGACTTAATAAAAATGCTTATAGAGAAATTGAAACACACATAACTAATTTAATTTTAGATAATAGTAGCTCAGATTCTGATTCAATGTTAGAGATATACCTTTGGTTATATATCTATGGACATAAAAAACTTATCTTAAGTTTTCTTGAGAACCAACAATCAAAAAGATATAAAAATTTACAATGCTTGTTGTTGAATAAAGATTTTAATTTAATTCAGCTTAAAGAAGATTTTATTGAAAATACCTCAAGGGATCCGCTGAGCATCATTTTGGTAAGATATTACTTATCTAAAAGTGATATTGTAAAGACTGAACTTGATTACATTGTTAGGTATTTTTTTAAGGAATCCCTTTTTCAATATTTTTTCAGGGACTTGATCAGATTGAACAATCTTGTAACTTACAAGATTTCAGATTCATATTTTCAATCTAACTATAAAAACCTTATTGAAAACATAAAATACATGTATATTTCAAAATTTAAACCTTCTAAAATTTTCTTTTCATTATTAGAAAAGATATATGATCTCAAAATATTTTCTATAAGCTCAGTGTGTTTTTATATTTCTGATAGAATTTTAAGAATCTAGCAATTGAATTATATTTATTGTTATATTGATTTTAATTATGAGAAGAATTGATGGTACCCTTAGTAACAAACTTTGCACTTAAAAGGTTTTCTAAAACGTTTATTTGCCCAAGTAGGCTGAGAAATTAAACTCAATTAATTAAAAATTTAACATGATAAATCCACGAAGAATTATCAATATTCTTTCAAAAGAGCATTTACAACTGCTGCCATTTATCGTGTTGGCTATGTTAATCGGGGCTGGGTTTGAGGTAGTAGGCTTAAGCCTTGTAATTCCACTATTAGATATGATTACTAATCCAGCACAAAGTAAATTCGTGGAACTAATCTCATCTTATTACCCAATTCTAAGTAATCGCCAAATTATAATTTTTACAATATTATTTTTTGCATTAATTTATGCTTTAAAGGGTCTTTATCTTGCAATCTTAGCTCGAATTATTAGTAACTTTGTATTTGGAATTAAAGTCAGTATTAATGAAAAGCTAATGCAATATTATATCAATGCGCCATATGAGTTTCATCTTAAAAATAACTCTAGCTCTCTTATTCGTAATATTACAGTTGAAGCGCGGACTCTGGTATTTCATACACTCATTCCTTTTTTAGTGCTCATCACAGAAAGTCTTGTAATCCTGGCATTTATGATTTTTCTATTTTACTTGGAGCCAACAGGTACTTTAATCATAATATTTTTATTGCTCTTATTCGGTCTATTATTTCAGGGACTAATTAAAAATTTTATGGAAGAAATTGGGTCAGCGCGGCAACGTGCAGATGGATTAATTATCCAAAAAGCACAGGAGTCTATTGGAGGAATTAAAGATGTTAAAGTGCTGCTAAAAGAGAATGCTTTTATGCGGCATTTCTCAGAAGAGAATTTATTATCAGCTAACGCAGATGCTCAGCATTTTACTTGGTCTCAATTTCCAAGAATTTACCTTGAAATAATTGGTGTGTTTACGCTATCTGTCTTATTGCTCTTACTTACAATGAAATCAGCTAACTCAGCTCAGATAATTCCTACTTTTGGTATTTTTGCCCTAGCTTCATTTCGTCTACTGCCAAGCGTGAATCGAATTATGATCTCAGTGAATGGTTTAAGTTATTCATCTTCAGCTCTTGACATAGTTGAGCAACAGCTTAATGATGCCAGCTTGATTTCTACTCATGCAATCAAAGAAAACGAGGTTAGAAATTCTTTTCCATTTACTGAAAGGATTGATATCCAAGACATTACACATAGCTATGATGACGCGGATACTCTTTCGCTAAACAAAATTTCTATTTCAATTAAAAAAGGCGAGAGCATTGGAATCATTGGAAAAAGTGGTGCTGGAAAAAGCACTTTTGTAGATGTGATTTTAGGCCTGCTCACACCAACGTCAGGGATAATAACTGTTGATGGTAATAATATTTTTGAAAATCTTAAAGGTTGGCAACAAATAGTTGGCTATGTTCAGCAAGATGTGTTTCTTCTTGATGACAGCATCCTCAAGAATATCGCATTTGGAATACATGATGATGATATTGATTTTAAAAGATTGAATCAAGCCATCAAAGAAGCACAGCTTGATGATTTTGTTAATACACTTTCAGAAGGCCTAAATACTAAGCTTGGGGAGCGTGGTCTTCGTTTATCTGGTGGGCAGAAACAAAGAATTGGTATTGCACGTGCTCTTTATCATGAATCATCTATTCTTGTCTTTGACGAGGCTACTAGTGCGCTTGATAGCGAAACTGAAACTGAAATTATTGAAGCAATCTCAAATTTAAAGGGCAACAAGACGATTATTATTATAGCGCATAGAGTTTCCACGCTTAAAAGCTGCGATCAAATCCTGGAGTTATGCGAAGGCTCGATTGTGAAAACTTTTCAAGGCATTGAACTAGAAAAGTTAGTCAAATAACCTCATGAATGATTTATGCTGAGCCTAATTATTAGCTATTATTGCATCTTAAATAAAATTTTATAATTCAAATGAATCAAGACATTAGTGTTGTTATACCTGCATATTTTCATTCGGATGAATTTAAGCTGACTTTTGCCAATTTACTTAATCAGACAAAGCCCGCTCATGAAATTATAGTCATAGATTCATCCACAGATGATTTGATTCAAGACTATATTAATGGTGTTAAAGATATATATGAAACTGAGATTGTCTATGTTAGACCAAGAAAAAGACTATTCCCAGGCGCAGCAAGAAACCTTGGAGCATCTCTTGCAAAGTGTCACTGGATAGCATTTTTAGATTCAAAGACAGTCCCCAACCCTGATTGGTTAAAATCAGCCATAGATACGGCAATATCACATAAGGTTAATTTGGTATTTGGTAAAACAATATATCAAGCTTGTAGCACCTTTCAATTTCTTGTAATAGCTTCAACCTATGGATATGATCCAATTATTACTCTTCCAGGCACTTTAATCTCGAGAGAAAAATTTCTATCAACTGAGGGCTTTAATGATGTTGTTAGATCTGGAGAAGATGTGCAATGGAGAGCTAATGTTTCCAAAAATTTTTTGCACTCCTATATCAATGACGAATTTGCTTTAAGCTATTCTTCGACTCCAAAAAATTTATATAAAGCTTTAAAAAAATTTTTTACCTACCAAATGCACTGTGCATTGGTAGATATTCAGGTTAATGCAAGATCAGTATTTTTAGCGGTATTTTTAATTCTCGTTACTCTTATAGTTCCCAGATGGAATACATTCTTACCTGGATGGGATGAACATCCTTTATATATTCCTGATATCACGAAATTATATATTTTATCTATCTCATTTATAGTAATGCTCTTAATGATTTTCAATAGATCCTTTATTTCTTTTAAAAGCAACTCACCAATCTCAAGGGCATTAAATTTTACAATTCTAATTCTTGCTCTGACGATAGCATTGAGATGGAATCATGTTGTAGCTGGGTTTGTAGAAAGTTCTAGTCTTTATATACCTCATATAACCAAAATTTTTCTTTCGATGATCGGTATTGGAGCTTTATGTTTCAGGGGTATTTATTTCCCTCTAAGACACGGCATAATGCTAAAAGATATTTTTCCATTTCAATGGATCAGAATAGGTATTGTAGGCAGCGTCTTGGATATAATTAAAGCCCCTGGTTATATAATAGGCGCCATCTGGAAAATATTAAAATTTTAGCTTCAGCGGTTTATTATGGAGGAAAATATGGAGATATCAGAAGCAGTTAATAAGCGATCATCAATTCGAGCATTTTTAGATACTCCTATCGATAATAGCACTATTGAAGAGCTTTTATCTCAAGCTGCCAGATCCCCAAGTGGAGGCAATCTTCAGCCATGGAGAATTTTTGTCATTAACAAGCAAAGTATGAATGATTTTTTAGCTTTTCAAGCATCTTGGAATAAACCAGAAGTGCCAAGCTATGATATTTATCCTGCTAACTTAAAAGAACCTTACAGGACCTCAAGATATGAGCTCGGAGAGGAAATGTACAAAATATTAGGAATAAGCAGAGATGATAAAGCTGGCAGGATGGATCAGGTGATGCGTAACTTTAAATTTTTTAATGCCCCGGCAGCAATTTTTTGCTTTGTAGATAAGCAGATGGGACCGCCACAATGGTCTGATTTGGGCATGTTTTTGCAAACCTTTATGTTGTTAGCTGTTGGCAAAGGTTTGGATACGTGTGCTCAAGAGGCATGGTCAATTAAAAATACTAGTGTGAGTGAATATGTTGGCGCCAATGAAGAAGAGATACTATTTTGTGGAGTGGCACTAGGCTATGGTGATAAAGATGCAAAAATTAATCAACTAAAATCTAAAAGACGCCCACTAGATGAATGGGCTAAATTTTTATAATTCATATGAAGGAAGATAGTAAAGTTTTAAAATATATGAATTTAGCACTTTCTCAAGCCATGAAAGCAAATAATGCTAACGAAGTCCCAGTCGGAGCTATCGTGATACGAGATGACAAGGTTATAGGATATGGTTTTAATCGTGTAATCCAAAAGCAATCAGTTTCAGCTCATGCAGAAATTGAGGCTATTGATTCTGCAAGTAAATTCTTAAATAACTATCGACTAAATGACTGTGATTTATTTGTGACCCTTGAGCCATGTCATATGTGCGCAAAAGCTATCGTTGATGCAAGAATAAAGAGATTATACTTTGGAGCTAATGAGCCTAAATCTGGTGCAATAGAATCTATTGATCAATTTTTAGACAGAGATCATCTTAATCATAAAGTTATGTTTAGTGGTGGCCATATGCAAGAGAAATGCTCTGATCTTCTCAAAAAATTTTTTCAATCTAAAAGAAAGCAAAAAATTCTTTAAAAATTATTTTAACTCTAGCCAAATTGGGCAATGGTCCGATGGCTTTTCCATTGCTCTGGCAAAATAATCTATGCCAGCATCAACTATATAACGCTCTATATTTTCCGATAATAATATGTGATCAATGCGCAAACCTTTTTTAGGGTCATCATCAAACATCCTTGAGCGGTAATCAAACCAGGAATATATAGATCCTTCCTTAGGATTTAGCTTTCTCCATGAATCCACAAAACCCAAGTTTTTTATTTTATTCCACATCTCAATTTCTTCTGGAAGAAAAGCGGTTTTACCATCGCGTAACCACCTTTTTACATTTTGCTCACCTATACCAATATCCAAGTCTGATGGAGCAACATTAAAATCTCCCATTACAATTAGATTTTCTTCAGTTTTTTTTAGTTTTTTAATATGTTTTTCTAAATCATTATAAAACTTTATTTTTTTAGGAAATTTGGTTTCATGTGATCTATTCTCTCCTTGAGGAAAGTACCCATTCATGATGGTAATTTTTTGTCTTTTCCATTTAAATGTAGCTTGTATAAATCTTTTTTGATCCCCCTCTGAATCCCCTGCAAAACCTTTTTGTACATTCTCTGGTTTCTGCTTGCTAAGAATTGCTACGCCATAGTGGCCTTTTTGTCCCCAAAATTCTGGGTGATATCCAATTTTTTGAATTTCTTCAATTGGAAATTCTGGATCATTTACCTTAGTCTCTTGAATGCCAATTACATCAGGATCAAAGGTATCTCTAAGATGAATGAGTTGGTGGAGGCGAGCCCTTATACTGTTTATATTAAAAGATATAATTTTCATAGTTATGATGCTTTGGATAGGTAAATTTTTTGATTAAATATTGTATAGTCTGAAAGTATTTGCATGCCTTCATTTAGAAGATAGTCATTATCAACATCTATTGTAGAATCCATCTCACCTTCTTCAGTTTCTTTTGCATCATTGAAATCCTTCATGGCCTCGAAGGAACTAAAAGTCTCTAAATTAAGAGAGGCACGTCTCTTGTTTTCTGTCTCTAAAGCCCATGACTGCCTTTCTTCTTTTTCAATTCTTCTATTGGTTAGGTTCAAAGAGATCTCTTTTTTATTTCTTTGGATCTCATATCTTTTTCTTACATCAAGGATGTATTGTAAGTTAGGACTTTGATTTACTCTTGTTAAATGCTCATCATTTAACTGAGAGATTAAAGATGACTCCATATAAAATTTTTTGAAACGCACTGGTTTAATTTCATCCCATGGAAGAGCTGTGTCGAATGAACTTTCACCAATTTCTTCAATATCCCACGTGCTTGGTAATGTAATATCGGGATGTATGCCTTTGCTTTGCATTCCAGCCCCAGTAATTCTATAAAACTTCGATTCAGTAATTTTAATTTGCCCTAAGCTCAAATTATCTAACTTTTGGACGGTCCCTTTGCCGAATGTTTTTTGCCCAATTATTATACCTCTCTGGTAATCTTGAATAGCACCCGCAAAAATTTCTGATGCAGAAGCAGAGTATCTATCAACCATAACTGCCATTGGCTTTTTCCAGGCTTGCTTAGCCCTAGCATCTCCCCAAGGTCTTACGCTGCCATTGCTCTCCTTGACCTGCAATGTTGCTCCAGAGGATACAAACAATCCAGTTAATTTATTTGCCTCATAAAGGGAGCCACCGGAATTACCTCTGAGATCAATTAAGACAGCATCAACTCTTTGATCAGTAAATTCTCTCAGAATAGTTTCAACATCTTTTGAGCTGCTTCTAAAATTAGGATCTCTATTTTGCCATGCTTTAAAATCTATATAAAAAGTAGGCAAATCTATTATGCCAATTTTTATTGTTTGTAAATTTCTTTGGATTTCAATTATCTTGGATTTTGCTGCTTGTTCCTCCAGCTTCACTTCCTCACGTGTAATTGTTACAAATTTCCTTTCACTAAAATCCTCTGTTTTTCCCGGAATAAGCTCTAACTCAACTTGAGTGCCAGCTTTACCTCGAATTAATTGAACCACTTCATCTATTCTCCATCCCACAACATCTGTTGGAGCTGAATTTGATTCTTCAACTTGAGATATCTTTACTATTTTGTCATCTGGGTAAATTTTTCCTGTTTTTTCTGCTGGACCCCCAGGCACAATGCTCACTATAGTTGGGTAATCATCCTCTGTTGTAAGCAAAGCTCCGATTCCCTCAAGTTTTAGACTCATTGTCATTTCAAAATCCTCAGCTGATTTAGGAGAGAAGTATGAAGAATGTGGATCAAAATAAGACGTCAAATTATTCATAGAAATTGAAAAGATATCTTCTTCATTTCTTTGAGAGATTCTGCGGAGTCTATTTTTATATCTTTTCTTAATAGTTTCCGTTGCTTCGTCTAATTCTTTATCAGCGAGCATGGATGTTAAAACATCATTTTTCGATAGCCTTCTCCATAATTTCTTGAGCTCTAATTTGTTCTTTTGCCATTTTTTCTGATCGTCGTTAATTAAGATAATCTCTTCTTTTGTAAAATCAAAATTCTTTTTAGTAACTTCTTTGAGCTGATAGTTAGTTGCTTCAATCAACCGGTTAAAGTATAAGTTTATAAATGCAAACTTAGACTTTAAGTCTATAGAGCAAAGAGAAGATTTTGAATATTTTTTTTGAAAATTAGTTGGATTATCAAATTGAGAAAATCTTCTTTTAAATGAGGCGATTTCATTTTCTGTGAAATATATTTTCTGTGAATCCAGTTGACTTAACAATTTATTAAATATTTCAGCATTAACAGAGTTCAAGTCCATGTCATTAAAAAAATGTTCGCTGACCATCTTATGATAAACTTCTTGGCACAGCTCCTGTTTTTCATCCGATGCCTGAATATTAATTTTTGCCTCAACGCTTATACTAAAGAATACTATTAGTATTAAGCTCGAAGCTTTTTTATGTTTATTCAAGATAGTTAATTTAAAATATTTATATAAATGAACGCTAACTATATAGAATTTTACTTTGACTGTTCAAGCCCTTGGACATATTTAGCATTTACTGAAATTTTATCATTATCTAGCAGGCTTGACTTAGAAATAGATTGGAAGCCTGTGCTTGTGGGCGGAGTTTTTAATGCTGTCAATCAAGATGTATATGAGTTTAGAAAAAAACCTAATCCTTTAAAACTTAATTACTCAAATGATGACTTGTACTTATGGTCAAAGTCTAGAGGAATTAGTATTAACTTTCCAAAAGTATTTCCAGTGAATTCCGTTAAGGCTATGCGCGGATGTCTCTATGCTCAAAAAGAAAGCAAGTTAGTTGAGTTTGCAAGCAATACATTTAAAGCGTACTGGAGTGACGGTATAGATATTAGCAATCAGGATATGTTGTTAAATATAGTTAAAGACTCGCATTTAAATGAAAGTAAATTCATTGAGTATATAAACTCTCAGCAATGCAAAGATTTACTTAAAGAAAATACTGAAAACTTGATAAAAAAAGGCGGTTTTGGATCACCAACTTTTTACTATAATAACTATATGTTTTTTGGTAATGATAGATTAGAGTTATTTGAAAAATTATTTAAGAAAGGTTTTTTAAGATAATATCTAAGAGGTCGTACTTATTTTTTTAAAACTAAATATTTTAAGAAAGTATTTTGAAGATATATATATGCACAAATGAAGATCAGTTAATAGCAGCAAAAGTTGCTAAAAACTCCATTATTAGACATTCCAAATATTCTGAGGATGATGTTAAGCTTATTCATGCATCTGAGGTTAAGAAGCTAAATTATTTTTTTTCGAAACCTTATCTTAGAAAAGGCAGAATGAAGGTGTTTGATGAAAATGATATGCAGTCTTTTGCTTTGTTGAGATTCTATATTCCTGAATTAATGAACTACCAAGGAAGGGCGCTCGTATTAGATCCAGATATTTTTCAAGTACAAAAAGGTATTGAGCAATTAGAAAGCTTTAATTTAGATTCAATTTCAATTTATGCAAGAAGAGCTCTGCGAAAAAATTCATGGGGCTCAAGTGTCATGTTACTATCTTGTGAAAAACTTAAACATTGGTCATTAGAATCATTTATACAAAAATTGCATCAGGGTAAAATTGATTACGATGATTTGATAAATCTCAGGCTTGAAAATTCAATATCTCCTTTGCAAACAAAATGGAATGAATTTGATAATCTAAGACCAGATACTATCCTGCTGCACCTAACAGAGAGACTTACCCAGCCCTGGAGAGCTGGATTGAAACTAAATTCAACTATAGAGCCTTTATTTAAATATTTCCCAAGAGCTCCTATTTATAAGATATTTGGAAAGGATTTAACAATTGGTAAGGAGCACCCTCTTAATAAGGTAAGCGAATTTTTCTTTAATGAATTATTGATATGCATTAACAATAAAATAATAAGTAAACAAGAAATCGAGAATGCAATTGATAACAAATATCTTAGGCCTGATATATTTCAAAAACTTTGATTATATGTTGGCTGAGCAAATAAATTCTTCATAATAATTATGCAATTTGAAATTGCATAGGCTCTTCTCGAATAAGCTCTGGTGATCCCAAAATGCCTATTTACACATTTGCACTTAAACTAGTAATGCAACCAAGCAAGCCTATAAAACCCATTACGCCATGAATCTGGGTTGGCTTTTTTGCAATTCCCTTCACCAATTTCAAAGGTATGTAAAGACGTATTTTTTTAGTATAAAAAAATTTATTATAGCCATTATAGTAATGGTTATTACTCCAGAAATATTTTGATTTAAGCCCATAGTTATGAATAGAGAAACTAAACCAATCGAGCATAAATAAATCAATATATAATTAAAAATATATTTCATAAAATTTTTTTTATTTGAAAATCCAAATACATTAATGGAGAAAGTCAGATAATTAAAACCAATTCCCAGAATAGTGCTAAAAGCTAAGGCAGAAGGATAATTAAAACCAATTATAGTAAATATTAGATATACCAGGATACCAAATATAGTATTTAAGACTCCTGTCAATAGATAGCGTATGTATATTTTTTGAATTGACATTTTTAATTCTGGAAATATATATTGAGAGTCTTTGCAGGGTATCTCTTTGAATAATCGCTATTTTAATATTATATGAAGTTACTTGATATAATTTATTTTATTTTCTTTTGAGTTAACAAAAAATGAGTCTTAACAAAATCTTTCAAGTCTCTATTATTGCTCTTTCTACGCTATCAATTTTTTTATGCTTTCTTGCAGTTTATTATCATCCATTCACCGGAGACGATTTTTTCAATCAAAATGCTGTTCTCAAGGGCTCTTTCATTGATTATATTGCCTCAAGCTATTTTGGTTGGAGCGGACGTTTATTTAGCTTTCTTGTTCCGGGAGTATTCTTTTTAAATGAAAGTATGTGGATTTTATATAAATTCCTAGTGTTACCTTGTTTTTTGTTAATGTCCAGCTGTTCTTTTTATCTTGCTACTAAACAACTTCCATGGGCTTCTAATTTATCAGCTATAAATTTTTTAATTTTTACAGCAGTTTTATGGTTGGGTCTTCCTGTGGTTGGGATAACCGTAGTATGGCTTTCTGGGTCAATTTATTTGTGGATGTCAACTATTACGCTTCTTTTTCTTAGCTTTATTTATAAAATCAGGACAGACTTGCTTGAAAATTCGCAGGTAAGAATTTCACTTGTTGCCACCATTCTTTTGTTTATATTAGCTTTCTTTGCTGGTGCCACTGACTTGCAATATATACAAACTATATTTTTATTATTATTGTTTTGGGCATATCAGATATATAAAGCAAATAAGATAGACTCTCTTGGGTTTAGTGAGTATTTCATATTATTGGGATTTTTTTTAGGAGTT
>Ga0181603_10004053_pt1 | contig 10799 bp, 14 predicted proteins | sample 041ome_13_FD_148633 | JGI IMG/M metagenome (GOLD analysis project Ga0181603, IMG submission 148633) | Coastal salt marsh microbial communities from the Groves Creek Marsh, Skidaway Island, Georgia - 041409US metaG (spades assembly) | ecosystem: Environmental > Aquatic > Marine > Intertidal zone...
GATAAAAGTGCAGAAGAAATTGCAAAAAAAGCTATTAAGGTTGCTTCAGAAATTTGTGTTTTTACAAATGATAATATTAAGGTTTTAAAAATTTAATGGAAAATTCAAACGTAACTCCTTTAGTTCCTAAAGATAAAAGTGCAAAAGAAGAAAGCTCATTGGTCAGTTCATTGTCTCCAAGAGAAATTGTTTCTGAGCTTGATAGGTTTGTGGTTGGTCAAAACAAAGCTAAAAAAGCTGTAGCAATAGCATTAAGAAATAGATGGAGAAGACAGGCACTTAAAGGTGAAATGAAAAATGAAGTTTTACCAAAAAATATTTTGATGATTGGACCAACTGGTGTTGGTAAAACTGAAATTTCTAGAAGATTATCTAAATTGGCAGAGGCACCTTTTGTTAAAGTTGAAGCTACAAGATTTACTGAAGTTGGATATGTTGGAAGAGATGTTGAACAAATAGTAAGAGACTTAATTGAAATAGCAATTGGTATGGAAAAAGTCAAAATGAGAAAAGAGGTTCATGCCCAAGCTCAAAAATCTGCTGAAGAAAAAGTTTTAGATGCTTTAGTTGGTAAAAAAGCAAGTTTAGCTACAAGAGAAAGTTTTAGAAAAAGACTTAGAAATGGAGATCTAGATGATAACGAAATTGAGATAGCTGTAAACGATACAGGATCCAATAATACTTCATTTGAAATTCCTGGAATGCCTGGAGCTAATGTTGGTATGATTAACATTGGTGAAATGATTGGAAAATCAATGGGAAATAAAGAAAAAAAAAAGAAAATGACTGTAAAAGACTCTCATGAAATTTTGATCAATGATGAGGCAGATAAATTAATTGAGCAAGATAAGATTATTAAAGCTGCAAAATTATCGACTGAAAATAATGGAATAGTTTTTTTAGATGAAATAGATAAAATTTCTGCAAGAACAGATCGAATTGGTGGAGATGTTTCTCGTGAGGGTGTTCAAAGAGATTTATTACCTTTAATTGAAGGAACTACCGTAAACACAAAACATGGTCCAATTAAAACTGATCATATATTGTTTATTGCATCTGGGGCATTTCAACTTGCAAAACCTTCTGACCTTTTACCTGAGCTTCAAGGACGTCTACCTATAAGAGTTGAACTAGAAGCGTTGACTAGTGATGATTTTAAACGGATTTTAAGAGAACCAGATTTTAGTTTAATTAAACAATATGTAGCATTATTACAAACTGAAAATGTTGACCTTGAATTTTCAGATGATGGTATCGACACAATTGCAAATATTGCTTCAGAAGTAAATGCTACTGTTGAAAATATTGGTGCTAGAAGACTTCACACTATAATTGAAAAGATTTTAGATGAAATTAGTTTTACTGCTACAGACCGATCTGGTGAAAAAATCATTATCAACAAAGAATATATTGATAAAAACTTAGATAATTTAGTAAAAGATACAGATTTATCAAAATTTATACTTTAAATTAGAGATATCCTAATTCTTTCATTTCATCTTTAAAGTTATTTTCAATTTTTTTTCTATTCTTATCATCTAAGATTTGTTGCCAATTATTTTTAGGGCCAAGATTAAAAAAAATTTTTTTTTTTCCAGTCTTTTCATCAATGACACTCTCATGAAATGTCTCTGTATTTTCCATCTTTTTCATTTTTTGGAACTCTGTAGATTTAATTGTTCTATTTAATTTTGGCATATTTAATTCATTTTTAATGGCTCCTAAAGTTTTAAGAAATTTAAAAATTCTAATTAATACTGTTCTTTTTTTATTCACTAAATCTTCATACTTAATTAATAAATATTTGTTTTTTTCATCCCATATTTTCCAAGAGTTATAATTAAATTTCCATGAACTCAGATAAGATCTGTGCATTAAATCTGTTTTTGTAAAAAACCTATTTTCATCAACCATAGCCTTGGTTGCATCATCAATGCTCATATTATAATGATGGGCAAAAGATGTTACAACGTTACGTGGATCTCTTACAATATAAATTGCTCCTAAAGTATTATGTTCATCTGTAAAATTACATCCATTAAGTTTACATAAACTGCTATGAGTTTTAAAAAATTTTACTCTTGGATTATCTTTGTTAATTTTTTTTTGGGCCTCTATAAAATTTTTAAAAATTTCTCCGTCATTAGATGTGTCTATTCCTAAATTAATAAAATGTTCTACAGCTGGAAACTGGCTAATTTTATAAAGATGTTTAAATTTAAAATCGCCATCATTGGAGTAAAAATAAGTTGCTAAAATTGATCTTAATAATGTGTTACCACTTTTAGGATAGGAGGCTAACCAAATAATCATTTTTTATTTTTTTTTAAGTATATATAAAAAGCACCTTCCCCACCATCTTCTTTATTAGCATCTTTTATTTCATAAATAATATTCATTAAATTTTTATTATTCTGAATAAATTCAGGAACTGAATATTTTAAAATACTTAAATCTTTTGAAACATATGGATCTTTTTCATTTTGAGAATGAAGGCCTTTACCAGTGACAACTGTCAATTTATTAATATTTTCTTCATAAGATTTAAGTATAAATTCTTCGATAATTTTATTTGCTTGGATAAGTGTAAGTCCATGTAAATCTATTGTTTTTTTTCTAAAAAATTTTTTTGTATTTAAATTGCTGTCTTTGTTAAATAATTTTTCTTTACTTAAAACGAAACTTTCCCAATCTTTTTTATCTTTATTTGAGATATTGTCTGTCAATTAAGTTAAAATATTAACCAGTTGCCAATTAGGGTTGGTTGAAGTGATATCTTTCGAAAAAACCCAAGTATCATATATTTTTTTAATTTTCTCTGGGTCACCTGATATAATTTTTTTATCTTTATCTTTAATACAAGTTATAACTTCAGCTATAAAATCTACCGTGACATTTAAAATTTTATCTATTTTTTTATGCTCTTTAATAATTGCAGAATTGATTCCAATAAAAGTTATTTCTGCATAATGTCCTCTTTCACTTCTTTCTTTAAGCGCTTCATTAAACTGATTATAAATTTCTTTATTCAATAAAGATTTGCTTGATGTTATTTTATTATCATTGTCACTAAAATCTGTAATAATTGTCTCGTAAGCAATTTTTGCACCATTTAAAAATTCTTTTTGTGCCAACTCATCAAAAATCTCTTTTTTAGGTGAAACTTGTTTTGCAATAGCTTCCTTTAATACTTTATCAAATTTTGGTGATACTTTTCCCTCAAATCCAGTTCTTTTTCCAAGAATTCCTCTTAGCCTTAAAAAAATAAACCCCGCAATCATTGCTAATAAAATAATGTCGATGTATTCAAAGCTGTAAATCATGATCTTATAGTAATTACTATGTTGATTAATTTCAACTAGCAATTTAGATTACAGACAAATGAACTCAGTTTTATTGCTCTTAATTTCAGTTCCCATCGTTGAAATATTTCTTTTTATAAAAATAGGTTCTCAAATTGGTGCTATTGCCACAATTTTACTCATATTTATTACTGCTATTGTTGGTGTTTACTATGCAAAATATGAAGGTTTAAACGTTTTAAAATCTGGTTTTACCCAATTAAGAAAGAATAAAACACCAAAATATGAAATGATTTCAGGCGCAGCAATTGCACTAGCTGCACTTCTTCTGATAATTCCTGGATTTGCTACAGATATTTTTGGTTTTTTAATTTTATTTCCTATTACACGTAATTTTTTTTTAGAAAGATTTTTTAATAAGTATAAAAAAAAAGAAGGAACTGACAAAAATAATTTTATTGAGGGAGATTTTGAAGATATAGAAGATGAAGATGACAGAAAAATATAAAATTTTAGGAAAATATATAAAAGATATGTCTAGTGAGACTCCAGACATTGAAACGTATATATTTGTTAGAGATTATATCTCAAAATATCAACTTAATATTGATATTAATTCAAAACCATTAAAAAATAAAATGATTGAGGTTAATACAATTTTAAAGTTTGAAGACAAACAGGGAAATAAAAAAAAATCTTATTTTGAAATTAATTTCTCAACTATAGTAAGAATAAATGATGAAATTAAAGAAAAAAAAGAGCTCGAAAAAATAATACTATGTGATGTTCAAATTGAAATTTATCCGGAGCTAGAAAAATCATTTTTAAATCTATTACATAACTCAGGATATCCAAATGTTAAATTTGAAAAAAAAGTTGATTTTGAACAACTTTATAACCAAAGATTTAATTAAAAAAAATTTTTTTTAAGGTTGTTTTTTAAATACTCTTTATGTTTTTTTAATTCTTCAGTAGTTGGGAAAACAACTTTTTTAAAATAATTTATAGTAGTGTTATTTTTTTGATTATTTTTTATTTCTTCATTTTGAAAATTTAATGTTGGTTCTTTTTGATCAATTAAATTGATATAAACTTTAGCTAATAAATCACAATCGATTAAAGCTGTATGCTGAGTTCTTCTTGAATTGTCAACTCTATATCTTTTGCACAAAGCGTCCAAACTAACAGGCGACCCTGGAAACTTATCCCTAGCCAAAATTAAAGTATCAACAATTTCGTTATCTAATTTTTTTTTTCCCAATATAGCTAATTCATTGTTTAAATGACCTAAATCAAACTCCGCATTATGAATAATCAGTCTTTTGTCTTTAATAAATTCCAAAAATTGTTCTCCGATATCACTAAATTTTTTTTGGGTAGCCAAAAACGCATCTGTATATCCATGAACCTCTAGGGCTTTTTCTGAAACTTTTCTTTCAGGGTTTAAATAGCAATGAAATTTTTTTTTTGTTGGTATTAAATTTTCAAGCTCTATGCAACCGATCTCAACAATCCTGTGTCCATCTTTTATTGATATGCCAGTTGTCTCGGTATCTAAAACTATTTCCTTCATTTATGTAATCTCTTTTTGAATATTCTTTATACCATTAATAACTGAATTTTTTTTAAAATTATTTTTTATAATAAAATCAGATTTTTTCCTTTTATAACTAATCGGATATTGAATAGTTTTAAATTTTTTAAAAATTTTTTGGTTAAAATTTTTTCTTTTTTTTAATCTTTTTAAAATATCTGATTGGTTAGATTGTACGAAAACCAATATATCTTTTTTTTTATTAATCTTATTTTCTAATAACAATGGAATATCTAAAATTACAAACTTTCTATTTTTATGCTTTTTTAAAAAATCATTCATTTTTTTTCTTATTTCAGTATGAACAATTTTGACTATTTTTTTTAAATTATTTTTATTTGCTAAAATTGCATTTGAAACTTCTTTCTTTTCTATAGGGAATGATTGAATATATTTTGGTAAGCCCCTTTTTAATTTGCTAAAAATTTTTTTATCTCGTTGATATAATTGTGCTACTTCATAATCTGCATTAAAAACCGGATAACCAAAATTTTGCGCAACATAACTCTTTCCCGAGCCAATGTTTCCTATAATTCCAATTCTAATCATCGGTCTAAAAGTTCCATAACCTCTTTATTAACAACAGGTTCTATTCCATGCCAAATTTTGAATGCGGAGAGAGCTTGATAAATAAACATTAATCTGCCATTTAAAGTTTTGTTGCCAAGTTCTTTACCAATTTTTAAAAAGTTAGTTTCATTAGGGTTATAAATAACATCGTAAAAAAATTTACTTCCAGACATTAATGAAAAATCAAGTTTCATTACGTCCTCTTTTTTTAAGCCTATGCTTGTGGCATTAATTATCATATCAACGTTAGGAACTTCGCCCCATTCCGTTAATTCTATATTTTTAAATTGTTCTTTTAAATTTTCTGCTTTATTTTTAGTTCTGTTGCTTATTATAATTTTGGAGACTTTCATTTTATTCAAAGCAAAAATTATTGACGGAACAACTCCTCCAGCACCCAATATTAAAACTTCTTTGTTAAAGACATCATAATTAAATTTTTCAATACTAGTTTCAAAGCCTATTATATCTGTATTGTGTCCTACAACTTTATTATTTTTTAAATAAAGTGTATTAACTGATTGTGTGTCCTTAGCTTCGTTGCTTAATTCATCTAAAAAAGGTATGATAGCTTTTTTGTACGGCACAGTAACATTAACACCGTCAATTTTTCTTTTTTTTAATTGTTCAATAAGTTGCCTTAATTCACTATTATCTAGTTTTTGTTTCTCATAAATTGCATCAATACCATTACTTTTAATCCAGTAATTGTGTAATGTGGGAGACAATGAATGCTCAATCGGATTTCCAATAACTAAAAATCTTTTCATTAGTAATTTTTTAAATATTCCTTAATTTTAAAAACAGGTAGCCCCATAATTGTGTCTTCATCTCCACTAATATTTAAAAACAAGTTTCTTCCTTCACCTTCAATTTGGTAGACATTGTAGGCATATAAAGTTTCATCAGGTATTTTTGATAAATAAGTTTTTAAATCTTGTTCTGAAAATTTTTTCATTGTTAATTCGGCCTTATCTGTATAATTCCATATCATAGAACCATTTCTTGAAATACAAACTGAGCTTATCAAATTATGCTTATTACCGTTAAGCTTTTTGAGAATTTCCAAGGCCTCTTTTCTGTTCTCGGGTTTAGATATTAACTCACCATTTAGGTCTATCACGCTATCTGCTCCTAAAACTAATCTATCTTGTTCATTTAAGCTTATTTTATTAGCTTTAAGTTCTGCTAAATTTTTTGAAATAATTTCTGGCGAAGCTAGCTCTTTAATAAGAGTTTGTTTAACGACATCTTCATCTACATTTGAAGGTTTTACTTCACATAATATTTTGTGTTTATCTAATATTTCTTTTCTAACTTTGCTTTTAGAGGCAAGTATAATTTTATTTAACATTATTTAAGTAAATTTCGTGTATTTTAATTATTGATGCTGCAGTTTCTTCAACCGATTTTCGTGTGACATCAATTGATGGCCACCTATATTTACGAAAAGTTTTTTTTGCTTCTTCAATTTCTTTTTTAATATTTTCTATACTTGTATATTTTGTATTTTCGGTTTCTTTTAAAGAATTCATTCTGTTTTTTCTTAAATCAACCAATCGCTCTGGCTCCGTGTTTAAACCTACAACACAGGTAACTTGTGGATTCTCTCTTAATTTTTGTGGTAAAGAGTTTTCATTGACCAAAGGTATATTTGAAGTTTTAAAGCCTTTGTTTGCAAGATAGATTGATGTTGGTGTTTTGCTTGTTCTACTAACACCAACCAAAATAATGTCTGATTTTTCTATATCATTTAACAAATTTCCATCATCATGATTCATTGTAAATTGGATGGCTTCTATTCTGTCGTAATATTCCTCGTTAAGTACATGTTGTCCGCTTGGCTCATGAGATGCTTTTTGATTAAGTATTTTGGAGAAATTTAAAATCAAATTTCCTAAAACGCCAAAACACGGTATTTTTTTCTTATCACTTACGTTAGCTAAATATTTAGCTAAATTATTATCTACAATTGTGTAAAGAATTACTGAATTTTCATTTTTTTTTGCGTCATCTAAAATTTTGAGAATTTGATTTTCCGTTCTAGTGAAAGAGTAAGAATGAACTTTATATTCTATATTTTTAAATTGTGCTTTAAGTGCTAAAAAAATTCTATCTAATGTCTCACCTGTAGAGTCTGATATAAGATATATTTGATATGTATTGCTCATGAATAAATTGTTAATAAATTTGTATTATTTTAATAAAATTACTCAATTTAAATATTGGATAATTATCACTGTAAAATAAGGATTTTATTAACATTAATAAACATATGGTTAAAATTATACATTATATTGAATAAAAATTAATAAAGCTTCAATTTAAACAATATTATTAAATATTAATTGTTATTAAGTTGTTAATAAAATGTTAAAAAATACTTATTATCAATATTCACATCACATAATACTAATACAATAATTATATATACTATTCTAATATGACCCCTCTTCATGAAGTAATAATAAATAAAAAAACAAAACTAAATCCAATTTGGATAATGAGACAGGCTGGAAGATATCTTCCTGAGTTTCGAGAAATAAGAAAATTAAATCCAAATTTCATAAACTTATGTTTAAATGATAATTTATCATCAGAAATTACACTACAACCTTTAAAAAGATTTAATTTGGATGCTGCGATAATTTTCTCAGATATTTTAATGCTACCATATGGTTTAAACCAAAAAGTAGAATTTGAAAAAGGTTTTGGACCAAAACTCGGTGAGGTAAATATTAGTGAAATGTCCAAATTAGATGAAGTTGATTTTGTCGAAAAAATTTATCCTGTATATAAAGCAATCAAAAAAGTAAGCACGAACGATATAGTAAAAAATAAAAATACAATAGGATTTGTCGGTGCACCATGGACTTTACTTGTTTATATTATTAATCAACAATCTCCTAAGAAAAACCTTAAAGAAAATTTTTTTAAAGATGATTTTTTAATAAACAGAATTTTATTAATCTTAGAAAAGTTTTTAAAAATACACATTAAAAACCAAATAGATAATGGTGCAAACGTAATACAAATTTTTGATAGTTGGGCAGGTTTGTTAGAAGAAAAAGATTTACCAAATTATATTTATTCACCTACTTTAAATTTAGTTAATTATGTAAAATCATTAAACATTCCTGTTATTTGTTTTCCTAGAGAAATCAAAAATTATAAGGAATTTTGTGATATTGTAAAACCAGATGCTGTAAGTATTGATTACAATGTGAACCCAATAAAAATTTTACAAAATATAAAAATCCCAATTCAAGGTGGGTTAGATCCTAAAATTTTACTCACAGACAAAGAGACAATTAAAAAAGAAACAATTAAATATTTAGATATTTTTAAAGACCACCCCTATATTTTTAATTTAGGACACGGAGTTTTACCTGAGACGGATCCTAATATGTTTGAATATTTGGTTAATACCGTAAAAGATTATTAATGAAAAAAGCAGTAATTCTTTTTAATTTAGGTGGGCCTGATAAATTAGAAAATGTAGAGCCATTTTTATTTAATTTATTTAATGATCCAGCAATATTAAATTTGCCATCTTTTTTAAGATATCCTTTAGCTAAATTAATTTCTAATAGAAGAGCACCTACAGCTAAAAAAATATATCAAGAACTTGGTGGGTCATCTCCCATTTTAAGATTAACAGAGGAACAATCAAAAGCATTAGAATTAAAACTCAATAATGAAGATCAAAACTCAGAGTATAAATGTTTTGTTGTTATGAGGTGTTGGCATCCAAGAGCAGAAAAGGTCGTAAACCACGTAAGAAACTTTAACCCAGATGAAATTATATTAATGCCTTTATACCCACAATATTCTGCTGCAACATCAGGATCTTCAATTAAAGAATGGAAAGATGTTTGTAAAAAAAATAATCTGAAAATTAAAACAAGCACTATATGTTGTTATCCTACAGATAATAATTTTGTTTTAGCGCACAAGGAAGAAATATTAAAAAAAATTAATAATTTAGAAAATTTTAAATTAATATTTTCAGCACACGGTTTACCAGAAAAAAATATAAAGAAAGGTGACCCTTACCAATGGCAAGTAGAACAATCCGTTAATAAAATTGTCAAATCTCTCAACATTAAAGATCTAGACTGGATTTTAAGTTATCAAAGTCGTGTTGGACCCTTAAAATGGATTGGTCCATCTACAGAAGACATAATTACAGAAAACGCAAAATCAGGTAAACACATTGTGTTAGTCCCCATAGCATTTGTATCTGAACATTCAGAAACTCTAGTTGAATTAGATATAGAATATAAAGAGTTGGCAGATAAAAATGGATGTGAAAATTATACAAGAGTTCCAGCACTAGGTACTAATGAAAATTATATTAAAGCAATGTCTAATCTAATCATTAATAAACAAGATTATAATTTTAATGGAGAACTTTTTCCTCCAAAGACACAATGCCCAAACCAATTTATTAAATGTCCATGTTTAAATTATGAATAGTTATTTATTATTTAAAAGTTTGCATTTGATAGCTCTTATTTCGTGGATGGCAGGTCTTTTATATCTTCCAAGAATATTTGTTTATCATGTAGAGAATAAAGAAAAAAAAGAAGCTACTGATATATTTGAGGTAATGGAGAGGAAACTTTTCTATTACATAATGCGTCCAGCGATGATTTTTACTTGGATTTTTGGTTTAGTGCTGATCTATTTAAATGGGGTAGAAATATTTTCTCAACTTTGGATACAAATAAAAATTGTCTTAGTTATACTATTATCTATTTACAATGATTACCTTGGTAAATGTCTTATATCTTTAAAAAATAATTCCGACACCAAAACCTCAAAATTTTATAGAATAATTAACGAGGTTCCAACAATAATGCTTATTTTTATTGTTTTTCTGGTTATTTTTAAGCCAATCTAGGGTTGAAATAACAATTCTAGTATATATATTATCTCCATCGCTAAAGTCCTTTATAATTTAAATCATGAATATCCAAGAGTTAAAACTAAAATCATCAGAGCAACTTATTACACAAGCCGAAGAACTTGGCATTGAGAATGCTAGCACATTAAGAAAACAGGAAATCCTTTTTGCTATTTTAAAAAAAGTTGCAGAAAAAGAGGAAATTACTGGAGCAGGTGTTTTACAATTACTTCAAGATGGATTTGGTTTTTTACGAGCAATGGAATCTAACTATTTACCTGGACCAGATGATATTTATGTTAGCCCAAGTCAAATTAGAAAATTTGGTTTAAGAACAGGAGACACTGTTGAGGGCCCTGTGAGAGCGCCTAAAGAAGGTGAAAGATATTTTGCCCTACTTCAAGTAAGTAAAATTAATTTTGAA
>Ga0181603_10004056_pt1 | contig 10797 bp, 9 predicted proteins | sample 041ome_13_FD_148633 | JGI IMG/M metagenome (GOLD analysis project Ga0181603, IMG submission 148633) | Coastal salt marsh microbial communities from the Groves Creek Marsh, Skidaway Island, Georgia - 041409US metaG (spades assembly) | ecosystem: Environmental > Aquatic > Marine > Intertidal zone...
GCTACACAGGCCAACGCCAATGTGCCCGGTAGCCGGGCAGCGGGGTCGTTCTGTCCCGTCAGATGCCCGACGATGCTCTTGCGGGAAACACCCCAGAGGAGCGAGACATCCTCTTCTCTTCCAAGGCGTCTCCCAGCCTGCAACAATTCGATGTTGTGCAGTTGTGTTTTCCCAAATCCAATACCCGGGTCGAGCACGATGAGGTCGGCAGGATGGCCTTCCTCAACCAAGGTGCGCCGTTTGGAAAGCAAAGCCTCGGTGACCTCGAGCGTGCAATCCTCGTAAGATGGATTGCTTTGCATGGTCCCAGGCTCCCCTTGCATGTGCATCACGCAGACGGCGCAGCCGGCATTGAGAACGACCTCCATCATGGCTGGGTCCCGTAGACCCGAAACATCGTTGACCATGTCTGCTCCCGCTTCAAGCGCCTTCATCGCCACCTCGGCCCGGCGCGTGTCAACGGAAATGAACGCAGCAGGTCTGGCTTTCCGGAGGGCTTCGATCACCGGGACCACGCGCGTTGCTTCAACTTCAGCTGGTACGGGTTCCGCACCTGGACGCGTTGATTCACCCCCGATGTCAACCCAGGTTGCGCCAGCGTCTACCATGGCTACCGCTCTTTCCAACGCTTCCACGTCATGGGATCGACTTGCGCTGTAGAACGAATCTTCGGTCACGTTGATGATGCCCATGAGCTTGGGGGCCCCGTCAAAGCGAACGGCCTGTGCTAACGCAGTTCGGCGTTGGGTCTCAATAGGGAAGTCCGAGGGCACAATGGTGCCCAGTTCGGCAGGTTTCATAAGATGTTACGCCGAAGGACCTCGCATGACGGAGGCGGATGCCACCCTTGATTTTGACGAAATCATTGGCGGGCTTGCACCATCCCCCAACGGTCAACTCCCGCGGGACACTGAATTTGCGGAGCGTATCATCCGTCGATTGAAGCCTAAGAACCAACAACAAATGTTTGACCTCGCCGCACGTCAATCCAAAGTTGGAGGGATGCTGATCACCTTGATGGTGGTGGTGTGGTGGTTGTTTATTGGCGTTGAACAGGACGATATGAATGCAGGGGTTTCTGTGTTTTTTGGACTTGATTTCGGCCAGGCCGCACTGGCCGTGATGGTTCTCTCGCTTGGCTCAGCCATCCTGACGGAGTTCAGCCGCGACATGGGAAAAATTCTCCCTTCAACCGTAGCGGGGGGCATGCTGATTCTCGCAGGGCTATACGTCGCAGAACCGCTCGTTTCGGTTTTGTTTCTGAGCGGTTTCGACCTTTCGATGTCGGAGAGCATTTGGCGTAGTGTTCGATTGGGCGTTCTTTGGGCTGGCATGTCGTTTGGCGCTTACCAAATCGTCAACGCGATGTTGCTGAACTGGCTTATCCGCTTCCTGGATTCAAATGGCTACGACTTCTCTGGCATCGGCGAGGAGAGTCAAGAAATGGAGCCCCGCTTAACGTTGAGCCAAGACGGATGAACATCGCCATGGAGCGTAAAAAAGGGCGTTCCCAAAACGCTATGCTCATGAAGGAACTGCTGGTCGTAAAGCCATGACCGCCCAAGCGTTCAATGTTCTTCGGTTGGGCTATCGAAAGGGACGTGACCCTCGGATCACCACGCACCTCGCCCTTGTCTCGCGTGCGTTGGGCGCTACGGATTTCTTGCTTGCAGGCGACGAGGACGAGGGTTTGTTTGACAACCTTCAATCGGTAAACGACCGTTTTGGTGGTTCGATGAACTGTGAGCATGTGGGTGCTGGCTTGGGTTGGTTGAAGCGCTTTTCAACCGCTGATGCTGGAGACGGTGAACCCGGTGTTACGGTGCATCTGACCATGTACGGGGAGCCGTACAGGTCCGTGATTCCTCGCATCCGGCGAGACCGTCCTGTCACGGTGGTCGTCGGGGGTGCGAAGGTCCCAAGCGATGTCTTTGAGCACGCCCACTATAACGTCGCCGTCGGTAACCAACCGCATTCGGAGGTCGCCGCTCTTGCGTTGTTCATGGAGGCCTGGTTTGGGGAAGGTGGCACCGAGCGTCACTTTCCAGAAGCCCGTCTTGTGATTGAACCCTCCGCACGAGGGAAAGCCGTTCATGACAGCGAGCGGGATGAGGGAAGTAACGATTAGTTTACTCGGCGCCTTGAGGCGCTTTTTCTCCTTATGAAAGAGGAGAATTTTCTTCCAAGATTCATTCTTTTTGACACCCAAGCATTATGTGCGGCCGATTATGACAAAATTCAATGTTGGGTGGTGCTATCGGGAACACGCGTTCTCTGCCTGCCACACATCGCCTTTACAACCCGTCTTCTCTGAACGTTCCGGATGCTGCTGATGGGCTTGCAGGTGCCACGGATTTACCTGCTGGAGCCAATGGACGGGGCGTCCTGCTGACCGCCGATGGAGGACGTTATCTCGGGGAGTTGTTCGGTGCGAAAACCATCGGTACCGGTGAACTTGTGTTCACCACGGGCATGATGGGGTATCAAGAATCGTTGACGGACCCCTCCTTCGCCGGTCAAGTCTTGACCTTCACCTACCCGCTCATCGGAAATTACGGCATCCACCTCGGGGCTTCAGAATCCTCCAAGGTGTGGCCACGCGGTGTGGTGGTTCGCCATGCCATGAACCAACCTGATCACAGAAACGCCGTGGGTACGGTGGACGAATTCCTTCGGCTGCACGGCGTTCCGGGCATCCACCGCATCGATACGCGTGCCATCACGAAACGGGTTCGGGAATTGGGCACGGTCCTCTGTGTCTTTGGCCCAGTGGACCAAGAAGACCACCTCCGGGACGTGCTCGGAGCGATTACTTCACCTGAACTTGAGGACCTTGTCGATGAAGTCTCCATCGACGAGGTGGTGGAGTTGAACCCCGGTTCAACCGATGAATTGGGTGCAGCAAAACCTCGCCTTGGCGTCTTGGATTGCGGCGTAAAGCACAACATCCTTCGTCACCTTTGCATGCTGTTTGATGTCGTCTGGTGTCCGCCTGATCTCGCCTACGAGCGCTTGAGGGAGGACTACGCCATCGATGCCCTGTTCTGCAGCAATGGACCGGGTGATCCGGCTCATCCAGGAAAGGCCACGCAAGCGCGTCACACGCTGGCAAAAGCGGTTGCCGAAGGTATACCGGTGATGGGCATTTGTCTCGGCCATCAGTTGATGGGACTTGCCTCAGGCCTGCAAACCTACAAGATGCGATACGGTCATCGAGGTGCGAACCAACCCGTTGTTGACCTTCAGGACCGCACGGTCTCCATCACAAGCCAAAATCACGGATTCGCAGTAGCCCATCCCAACGACGGAATGCTGGCTGCGCACCCCACCGGGGCGACCTCACCTCCGGTAACCAACCTGCACGGTGCGGATGTAGAGGTGCGATACATCAACGCCAACGACGGAACCGTTGAGGGTCTTGATGTCGTTGGGAAACCCTGTTTTACCGTTCAATTCCACCCCGAAGCTTGTCCAGGCCCCCACGATGCGGCGCCACTGTTTTTGCGGTTCCGTGCTGTAGTAGATGCTTACCTCGGAGGTGAAATTTGATGCCTCGTCGCGACGATTTGGAGACCATCATGGTGCTCGGGAGCGGGCCCATCAAAATCGGGCAAGCAGCCGAGTTCGATTTCTCCGGCTCCCAAGCGGTGCGTGCTCTGCGCGAAGACGGCTACAAGGTCGTCCTCGTCAATTCCAACCCTGCAACCATTCAGAACGACCCCGAAATGGCTGATGTGGTCTACATTGAACCGTTGTTGCCCGACACCATCGCTCGAATTTTGGAGAAAGAGCGTCCTTGCGCTTTGTTGGCAGGGATGGGTGGTCAAACGGCCTTGAACATCGCCAGCGAACTTTCCCACAACGGGACCTTGGAACGTTTGGGGGTCGAACTCATCGGGTCTGATTTGGACGCCATCGACAAAGCAGAGGATCGTGAACTCTTCAACCAAGTCTGTGAATCCATCAATCTTCCCATCAGCCGGGCGATTGCCTGCCACACCATCGATGAAGTGATCGCCGCAGCCGAAGCCATTGGAAGTTGGCCGATTCTCATTCGGCCGGCTTTTACACTCGGTGGATTGGGTGGAGGGACCGCACGTGACATGGGCGAACTCGTGGAGATTTCTCAACTCGGGCTGCGGAATTCACGCATCTCCCAGGTGCTCATCGAAGAATCAATTCTTGGTTGGCAAGAACTGGAATACGAAGTGATGCGTGACGAAGCCGATAACGCAACCATCGTCTGCACGATGGAGAACATCGACCCGATGGGTGTGCACACCGGCGAGTCAACGGTGGTGGCGCCGTTGCAATCCTTCAGCGATGCAGACCATCAACGACTCCGAAACCAAGCGCTGGCTTTGATTCGGGCCTTGAACATCAAGGGGGGTTGCAACGTCCAGTTTGCCTTCAATCAATTCACCGGCGAAATTCGCGTGATTGAGGTCAACCCCCGTGTCTCCAGATCTTCAGCGCTCGCCTCGAAAGCAACCGGGTATCCAATCGCCCGGATGGCTGCAAAAATTGCCGTCGGTTACACGCTGGACGAGCTTCCCAACCCCATCACGGGAGAAGGAACGACCGCCGCCTTTGAGCCAACGCTTGACTATTGCGTGGTGAAAATCCCTCGGTGGCCCTTCGACAAGTTCCGGACCGCCGACCGGACCTTGGGGACCTCGATGAAATCCACCGGCGAAGTCATGGCGATTGGACGCAATTTCGAGGAGGCCTTCCTCAAGGCTTGGGCATCCCTGGAACAAGGATGTGCGCATCCTCGCCCGCTGACGCGTGCTGATGAATCCGAAGGAGAGGGTATGTCGCAACGCGCCCATGAACCCCTGTCCGATGCCACGCTGGTGCAGTGGCTCTCGGTGGCCACCGACCGGAGAATGGGTGCACTGCTTGAGGCCTTCCGCCGAGGCTGGACGGTTGACCACGTTCACGAAATCACCCGTATCACCCGTTGGTTCCTCTACGGTTTCGAGCGCTTGGCGGGCTTGGAGCGGGAGATCACCGAACGCCGTGTGTCACCTGCTGAACTGTCCGAAGACGAATTGCGGCGATGGAAGAGTTTCGGCTTCAGCGACGCTCACATTGCCGACGCTCTAGCTGGCTTCCCCGCAGAAGGTCTCAAGTCCCTTCTCCCGGCTCAAGACGAGCGGGCCGTCATGCAACGTCGGCATCAGGTCAATTTGCACCCGGTTTATCGCATGGTGGACTCCTGCGCTGCTGAGTTTGCTGCAAAAACCCCGTACTACTATTCCACCTACGAGCCGTTCGGCGCCCCTGGCGTCGACACGATACCGAATCTGGAAGAACGGACGAAAGAACGACTGGTGGCGATCGGTAGCGGGCCAATCCGCATCGGTCAAGGCATTGAATTTGATTACGGCTGCGTCCATGCCGTCAAAGCCATCCGTGAGGCAGGGAAAGACGCCATCCTCATCAACAACAATCCCGAAACGGTTTCGACGGACTTTGACACGTCAGACCGGCTGTACTTTGACCCGCTCACCCTCGAATACGTGAGCGAAATTCTCCTTCGTGAACAGGCCCACGGTATCTTGCTTCAGTTCGGTGGTCAAACCGCCATCAACCTGGCGCTGCCGCTTGAGGCACGCCTTCCGGATTTGAAGCAAAAAGGACTGGAGTTGGCGATCATGGGCACTTCGTGTGACGCCATTGACGAAGCCAGCGACCGTCAAAGGTTCGAAGCCTTTGCCTCCAAGCACGGTTTGCGCATGCCTCGCGGGGCGACGGGAACCACCGCTGATGATCTTCGAGCTGCGGTCGAAACCATTGGTTACCCTGTGTTGGTGCGCCCTTCCTACGTTCTTGGTGGCCGTGGAATGGAGATTCTCTCCAATCAACAACAACTTGACGGCTACCTGAAAGAAGCCTACTTGGCTCCGGATAAACCCCTCCTCGTGGACGAATACTTAGGCCATGCCACCGAGTTGGATGTGGATGCGGCCTGTGACGGAGAAGAGGTGCTTGTCGGCGCCATCATGGAGCATCTTGAGGAGGCTGGAATCCACTCAGGAGATTCAACCTGTTTCATCCCCGCCCAAAACATCTCAGAGGCCATGCTTGCTCGGGTGGCTGAACAAACCAAGATCATCGGTTTGGGCTTGAACATCAAAGGCTGCTTCAACATTCAATTTGCAATTCAGGGCGACGACCTCTATGTATTGGAAGTCAATCCTCGCTCGTCGAGGACCGTCCCCTTCGTCGCCAAAGCGTCCGGCTTGCCCCTCGCCCGAATCGCCGCCCGAATCACCATTGGCCAGCCTCTGAAGCAGCAGACCATTCCCCGGCGCACCACGGGTCAGGTGTGCGTCAAAGCGCCGGTGTTCCCGTTCATCAAGTTGCGAGGTCTTGACCCGGCTCCCGGCCCGGAGATGAAATCAACGGGAGAAGTGTACGGCTCGGACGAGCGCGCCGATTTGGCCTACCTCAAGGCTCGCCTCGCCACCGAAGTCCCGGTGGCTACCGAGGGCGGTGCATACTTGACCGTACGGGACGAGGACAAGGAAAACTTGGTTCCGGTCGCTCAAGAACTGGTAAAGTTAGGCTTCACGCTTTACGCAACCGGTGGTACAGCCGATGCCTTGCGTCGTCATGAGGTGCCCGTCACAACGGTGTACCGCATCGCCGAAGGAAAGCACCCTGATGCGCTCGATTTGATGCGTCAAGGCAAGGTGTCGTTCATCGTGAACGTGCCCACGATTTCCGGGGGTGCCGTCCGGGATGGCAATATGATGCGTCGCTTGGCGGTTGAACTCAACATTCCCTTCGTGACCACCATGCGGGGGGCAGTCATGGAAGCCGCCGCCATGCGCGCGCGAAAAGAAGAGCGTCTTGAACCTCGTCAACTGACGGTCCATTACTGACCGGTGAAAAGCATCCCTTTATGGGTCAACGCTGGCGTTTTCGGGCAATGCCCTCACCTCCGCTTGAGCTTCCATCCGGTACGGTTCTCGCATCGGAACTCACCGGGGCGTTTGGGGCAGCGTTGCAGACGCCAACCCTTGAGGACGTGGACCGTTGGGTGTGGTTGGCCTACGACCAACTCAATCTTGCGTTTCTCAAGGCACTTGAAACGGAGCAACGCCTCGGTGTTGTGCTCATCGAATCCATGGAGAAGGCACATCGGCGCCCTTACCATCAACAGAAATTAGGCGTTCTCCTCTCAAATCAGCGCCATTTTGCGCTGGAACTCGCCGCAAAAGGCATTCCTGTTCTCTACCTCATCAGTCGGTCAACTTACGAGAACGTGGTGCGTCATCTTGCCCGCTCACTGGGCGGTCTCTCGGCTTTTGTTCCAGCGGAACGGGAACTCCGTCAAGAGGTTGAACCGCTCGAACAGGAGGCCATCGTCACCGTCCACCCCCATCCAGGTTGGCTCACGCCGAGGAGGTGGTTCACCCAAAGCGTGGGCCACGAACCGCCGTTCCGAATGGACGCGTTTTACAGGACCGTGCGTCAATCCACGGGGTGGTTGATGGAGGACGGCAAGCCCATCGGGGGAAAATACAGTTTTGACGCTGACAATCGCCGTTCGTGGAAAGGGGAACCTCGGTGCCCCGAACCCCCCGTATATCCCAACGACGCCATCGATGATGAGGTCGAGGCGTTGGTCCGCACCCGCTACGGCCATCACCCCGGCACGGTTGACCTCACGACCCTACCGACCACGTCAGAAGCCGTTCATCATGCGGTTGAATTCGCCATGGAATTGTTGCCGAACTTTGGCGCCTATGAAGACGCCATGAGCGAGAGAAGTAGGGGTCTGTTCCACTCTCGATTAGCCACGCTGTTGAACCTCCATCGGCTCATGCCCTCAGCACTGGTTGAGCGCGTGCTTTCAACCGAAGCGCCGCACAACTCCGTTGAGGGATTTCTTCGTCAGTTGGTCTGGCGCGAATACGTTCACCACATACACGACGTGACCGATGGTTTTCGGACGCTGGACCTCACCCGCGAACCTGCTATGCGTGGGGCGCGATGGGCAGGTTTCGAGCAGGTGGACGAGGAGACGCACCCCAACCATCTCGGACAGCGCAACCCTTTGCCGCAGGCCTATTGGGGCGCAACCAGCGGTTTGCGCTGTTTGGATGCGTCCGTGGAATCGGTCATGGAGGACGGATGGACCCACCACATCCCGAGGCTCATGGTGCTCAGCAACATCGCCAACCTTCTGGACGTTGATCCCCGAGAGTTGACCGATTGGTTTCACGCCGGCTTCATCGATGCCTACGATTGGGTGGTCGAGCCCAACGTCCTCGGGATGGGAACCTTTGCGCTCGGAACGGCCATGATGACCAAACCCTATGTTGCAGGGGCATCCTACATCAACAAAATGAGCGACCATTGCGGTGCATGCGCCTTTCATCCAAAGAAAACTTGCCCGATGACGCGGCTCTATTGGGCTTATCTCGCCCGTCATGGTCCCTCTTTTTTGGGGAACCATCGCATGGCCATCGCGATGAAGAACGTCACTCGAAGGGACGAGCGGGAGAAGGCTCTGGATGCTGCGACCTTCGAGTGGGTGAGCCGGGCTCTCCAAGCAGGAGATGAGGTGCGCTCCACGGAGGACGGTGACCTCCGACGTTGGTCATGATCAATCCCGTCGAGAGGGCTGACAGGTGGGGCAGAAATCCAATCTGCGGCCTGCGTACCGTTTCCGCAACACGAGGTCGCCACAGGTCAAACAAGGCCGGTCGTTTCGGCAGAACACGGCGTGCCGCCAAGTTCTGCGGGGCTCACCCCGCGCTTTACTGGCCTCTGCGGTTTCTTGGTTGACGGTGATCCCTCCGGTTTCGTAAGCACGGACGGTGATGGATTTGATGGCCGAGGCCCACCGCTCAACCGTTTCCTCGTCCAAATCGCAAGGCCGGTCGTCAGGATGCACGCCTGCTGCGTGAAGGATTTCTGAACGCAAGTAGTTTCCAAGGCCTGCAAAGCATTTCTGGTCAAGCATCAACGTTGCACCTTTCTTTCTATAGATTAATTTGCTCCGAAGGTGCTCGCCTAAAAAGGCGGCATCCACCTCCGCGTCGAGCACATCAGGACCCAGCCTTGCGAGAAACGGATGACCGTTTTCTTCAGGGGTGGGCAGCAGACTGATGTCGGTGGCGGACCACAAACGGACGGCATGCCGATCGGTCATGAATTCAGCCCGTAAAGAGCGACGTGAGCGAGGGTCGGTCGTTTTGAGGTGGACGGTCCACCGCCCGTAAAGTTGGTTGTGGCTGTACATGCTGTATCCGCTGCTGAACCGAATCAGCATGGCTTTGGCTCGACTGGTGACGCTCAACACTTCATGCCCGAGAATGAGGTCTTCCGCGTTTGAAAGGGCGGAGTAAGGCCATTGCCCCTCCTCGATGGTTTTCCCAACGAGGGCTTTGCCGATGCGATCGGCGGCTCGGCGAATTTCCGGCCCCTCAGGCATGGAGGGTAGAATGTTCGTGGGCGTTATCAAAGGGTGTTTTGTCAACGCCGTAAGCGCTCTTCACCTCCGAGCAGACGGTTTGAGCTCATGATTCAAAAATGATTTTCTGAATGCTGAAGGACTTTCCATCATGGCCCCATTCAACAACACCGGGTTCGTTGATCATGAAGTATTTCGTTGCAAATTCACGGCCAAGGTCGGGGTGTTCCTTCTCGAGTTCCACGGCAATTCGGGTGCTGTATCCTCCCAGCGAGCCGACGGCTGCAAGCCCACGAATGCCGTCAACAAGGACAGGATGGAAGGTCGACGGGGTTTGAGGTGCCTCGTCAAAGGGGTGGGGGTCGCTTACAAGACGCAGGTTTTCTTCAGTTCCGGGTTCGGTTTTGATGTCGTTGGACATGGGGTCATATGCATTTGAGTGCATATAAAGCATCAGAACGAATCCATGGAGAAGCGCTCGTCGGTGGCGGCCATGCCTGCAGCTTCAGCACGGGCTGCAATTCGTCTCAAGGTGCGCATGGCGTCCTCAATGCTCTCAACTTGTTCAGCAAATTGTGTTGGTGGCCATCCGCAATCGATGACGTCAGCTTCCACGGCGCTTTCCTCGATCCAGGCCCCGCAAGCTGAACCGTAACACGCGGCTTTGAACCGCTCGATGTCAAGCCAAAAGGTGGGTCGCTGGCATACGGGACAGTGCCGGCACTCGTATTCCGAGAGAATGGTGACGCCATCGTCGCCCACCACGTCGACTTCCCAAGCGGCAATGCTCGCCCTTTCAAGGGGAACTTGATGGGATTTTTTGAGAAATGAACGCAAGACGCTGAGGGCTGTGGCCTGGGTGCTAAAACACCCCATCGCCACCACTGCACCGCTTTCTTCTACGGCGCTTGGAACGTAAATCCGACCCGTGACGACCATGGGGGTTGCTCAAGCCGCCGAGGTTTAAGCCTCGCTCATGAACGGTGCCATCGAACCTCGATTGCTGGCCGTCCGCCCGGGTGCGGGAGTGGCGCTTGGGGTTTCTCGATTCGAATCTCAAGCGAGGCAACACCGGTGTGAACGGCAAGGTTGTCGACGATGCGTTGGGCCATCTCCTCCATCAGTCGGATGGGCTCTGGGGCGTTCAGCATCACGGCATCAACCGCAGTCTGCAGGTCAGCGTAGTTGAGGGTGTCCTCAAGGCGTTCAATGCGCTCGTTGCTCTTGAGCGTCGCCCAGAGGGTGAACACGAAGGGCTGAGGGGCCTCGTGTTCTTCGTCATAGAAACCGTGAACGGCCATCACTTCGTAGGCTTCGAGGCCAATGCGCCATTCCACGGTCTCACCTCAGGCGTCTTCATCGCG
>Ga0181603_10004079_pt1 | contig 10751 bp, 6 predicted proteins | sample 041ome_13_FD_148633 | JGI IMG/M metagenome (GOLD analysis project Ga0181603, IMG submission 148633) | Coastal salt marsh microbial communities from the Groves Creek Marsh, Skidaway Island, Georgia - 041409US metaG (spades assembly) | ecosystem: Environmental > Aquatic > Marine > Intertidal zone...
GCGCGATGATCACCGATAATCACCAATAATCAATCACCGCCGCGCGTCCTCGGTGCTCCGCGCGTGTATTTTCATTTTAATCAGCTGAATCCACACGGACCTTTTGTCGTTCAACACCCAACACTTTCGCGATGGCGCGCGTCACACCGCGACCGCGCGCGACGGCGGCCATGAGCGAGCGCGCGGCGCTGCTCGGACGCGACGGCGATCGTCCGTCGTCGTCCCGCGCGACGCGCGACCGCGCGCGCGCGCGCGACGACGCGTACGACGTCGAGCGCGCGCGCGGCGAGATCGACGCCGACGACGGCGCGCGCGACGCCGGCGACGACGCGCGCGGCGGGAAGACGACTCGAGCGAGCGACGGCGCGGGAAGGGATGCGCGGCGACGCGGACGCGCGGCGTGCGTCGCGCTCGGCGCGATGGTGGCGGTGCTCGGGGCGCGCGCGCGAGGGACGGCGACGGGGGACGCGCGCGCGCGCGAGAGCGCGGCGCTGGGATTGACGCCGGTCGAGCGCGAGGCGTTCACGCGCGTTCCGGATAACGCGGGCGTCGCGTTGAACGGATGGTTGCACCTCGAGGATTGGTTCTTCGCGAACGGTGAGAGCACGTTGGTGGATTCGCCGCTCGGAAGCGCGCAGGGAAGGGTGTTGCCGCCGTTTTTCAATTCAGCCGAGGAGCTCGGTTTTTCGTGGTCGAGCGAGGGGGAGTTGGTGGCGAAACTCGCGAAGAAGTATGGGAATTTGAAGACTGTGAAGATTATGAACGCGTATCGATCGAGTTGGATGACGAACGCGGACGTGGAGAAGATCGCGCGAGTGGGATACAAGACGCTGCGACTACCTGTGAATTGGGCGGCGTTCATGGGCACGGAGAAAAGCCCGACGCGAGTGGTCGAAGACCCAAAGTATAGCGATCGAGCGCAGGTGACTGTCGATCAGATGACGTTGACGAACGTTCTTCGAATCTTGCACAAGAAGACTGGGGCGCGAGTGGTAGTCGACATGCACAACATGCCCGGTGGCAGCTCGGAGGGCACGTACAACGGCGTGTCTCCGCACCCACCGGCGTTTTGGGACGACGCAAAACTTCAAGACGTGGGTGTGAACGCGATTCACAGTATGTTCAAGTGGTACAACCACCTCACTGAGGATGATAAGGATTTTGTCGATGGCTTCACGCTTTTGAACGAACCCGCGCACTTGATGCCGGCGAAACGCGACGCGATGCTGGCATGGATGGAGAAGGCCATCTTTGCGTATCGTCAGCTCGTGGCGCGACCCCGCGAGATGTCGGGCAAGCGCGTGCCAAAGCTGTACGTCAATTTGATGGAAACGAGTGGGCTAGCAGTACAAGAGTACGGGAAACTCATGAGAAAGTGGTTCGATCGCGAAGAGCTTAGAACGTGGGCGGTATTAGACACACACTTCTATCTCGCTTGGGGAGTGAATGGATGCAAGTCTGGGTGCGCTTGGAGTTGCTCGGACTCGTCGCAACACATCACTGAAACCGTTCGATCTGCCATGGCCGGGCACATCGCGAAGGTGAAGCGCACGGCGGAGGACATCGGAGTGCACCAATTTAGTGTGGGCGAGTGGTCGCTCGCGACGCATCACGACAGCGCCATGGGCTGCGACGAAGATAGAGTGAAACATGCTGTGTACAGGGGTCAAATGCGAGCTTTTGAGGTCGCAAACATGCCAAACTTTTTCTGGGGTTGGAAAATGCAACGCGCTGGGAAGCATCAAGATTTCTGGAGCATGGAACACTTCCAAGCGTCCCTCGGCGCGTTTCACGACGACTCTGAGGTGAGTGGTGGTAACGTCACGACAAACGCTGGTCGAACCACACCGGCAGAACAGGCGCAAGCGTTGCCACGTCCGACGGCAGCGAGGCTTGGTGCATCGCAGGAAGACGCATCAGAGGAGTACTCAGATCCCATGACGCTGGCTGACGCGATGAAGGCAGCTACTTCAACGGACGTGTTACCTACGCCCGTGGCGCCGGCCTCATCTTCCCCAGTTCCAACCACCAGCCCGAACGCAGCGGAACAGCAGTCGCTGACTGGCATTGAGACGAACGCAACCGAGGTCAATAGTTCTAGCACATTGGGATTCGAAGGCCACGCGGCGCCCTGGGAGAAGGCGTCGAGAGGTTTACCGCCCGTCGATTTCACGCAAGAAAACCAGAACGGCGGACCGAATCGCGAGCAGAAGCATCACAAGAGCGACATTTCGGACGAGTTCGAAGAAGTCGAGCCGAGGCACAGCAGTCACAAGGAACAACCGCAAGCTGACCGCGAGCAGAAACATCACACGGTGCGGCAGCAACCGATTGCTGCGCAGCCGACTACGTACCAGCAACCGCAGCAGACGGCCACGTATCAGCAGCCAGCGCAGCCGACTACGTACCAGCAACCGCAGCAGACGGCCACGTATCAGCAGCCAGCGCAGCCGACTACGTACCAGCAACCGCAGCAGACGGCCACGTATCAGCAGCCAGCGCAGCCGGTACCCATGTCGGGATCGTCACAAAGTCGTCCAGCGCTTGCGCCGGCGCGCCAAGTGGTGCCATCTCGCTTTGCTCCGGCTGTGCAAGCCCCGGTCACTTCTTCGACAACTTCGGACAAGCCAATTGTGTACGCGAAAGATAGACACGATGGTTCATTTTGGGGCACCTCGTATGGATTAGACGCGCTCAAGCCTCCAGAAATTCATCAAAACTCGCTCATGATTGACGACGAGCAAAACGTGGACGAGACAGAATATTACGAAGAACCGCGCGAAGCTGTCGCTGCTCGCACTGGCGCCAAGTTGCCGACATACGCTGATGACGCGGCTGATCATTTGTATCAACACCGCTCGACGTACTCCATGCACGACGCCAAACATATGAAGCACAAGATTTCGTACGATCTCTTCTCCTCGAGCGCCTCCAAGGCGAGCGACTCGTACGACGATGACGACGACGACGTCGACGAGGACACGCGCGATGCACACGGACATGGACGAAAGAAGCATGATGAAAGCGTCGACTTCGAGGCTCTCGCGGAATCACAGAGTTTTGTCCCTAAAGAATCTTCCAAGCACAATAAGAATCCGTGGGACGACTCAGTTGAGCGCGCGCCGAAGAAGAAGAGCTCTCATCGCAGTAGTTCCGCGGACTTTGACGAAGACGACGACGAGGGTGACGAAAACCTTTCGACGCACGCTCAGCACGGTTCCTCGAAACACTCTCACAAGTCCAAAAAGCACGCATCAAAGTCGGACGCGTACTCCGCCGACGCTCTCGAAGAATCCTTCGCCGAGGACGACGTCGACCACGACCACGAGCACGAAGACGACGACGAGGGTATTCCAGCCTGGATCCAATGGGACGCCGCCACGGCCGCGTAAAGCGCGCAACATTCCTGTAATAGTTTTACACAACCAATCGTAGCTTCCCGCCCTCCCGTCGTTCCGCGCGTCGTTGAAAATCTCTCTGGATAACGAGAGATCGCCATCGCCGCCGGAGCCGCGCCCGCACACATCGCCTCGTCCGCGGATCCATCGCTGCCTCGCGCACACCGACGCGATGTCCACCGTGCGCGCCTCGACGCTCGCCGACGTCGCCGACGCCCGCGCGCGCGACGTCGTTCGCCGCGCGCGCGCCCAAAAACCGCTCGCGGCGTCCCGACGCCCTCGCGCGGTGCGCCGCGCGCCGTGCGCGCGCGCGTCGAGCGGTGACGTCGATCCGCTCATGCTGCGCGCGATCCGAGGCGAAGACGTCGAGCGACCGCCGATCTGGATGATGCGACAGGCGGGGAGATACATGAAGGTGTATCAAGACTTGTGCAAAAAGCACACGACGTTTCGAGAGCGAAGCGAGACGGTGGATCTCGCGGTAGAGATCTCGCTGCAGCCGTACGAGGCGTTTAAACCCGATGGGGTGATTTTGTTCAGCGATATTCTCACGCCGTTGCAAGGGATGAACATTCCGTTCGACATCGTAAAGGGAACGGGGCCGATCATCTTCAACCCGGTGCGCGAGATGGACGATATCAAGAGCATCACGCCGTTGGAGCCGGAGAAGAGCGTGCCGTTCGTCGGGGAGTCGTTGAAGGTGTTGAGAAATGAAATTGGGAACGAGGCGACGCTGCTCGGGTTTTGTGGAGCGCCGTTTACGTTGGCGTCTTACATCGTCGAGGGCGGGACGAGCTCGCACTACAAGGTGATTAAGAAAATGGCGTTCGATTCGCCAGCGGTGTACGAGGCGCTCATGAATAAGCTCACGGACGCCGTGATCGAGTACACGCGGTACCAAGCGGACTCTGGGGCGCAAGTGGTGCAAATTTTCGACTCGTGGGCAAGCGAGTTTTCGCCCGCGGATTTCGAAGTGTACTGCCTGCCGTACCTCCAACGCATCGTCGCCGAGTGCAAGCAAACCCACCCACACGTGCCGCTCATCCTTTACAGCTCTGGAAGTGCCGGTTTCTTGGAGCGCTTAGCGACGACGAACGCGGATGTTATCAGCTTAGACGGGACGATTGACATGGCGGACGCGCGCGCTCGACTCGGTATGGATCAGGCGGTGCAAGGGAACATGGATCCGCTCCACCTCTTTGCGTCGCAAGATTTCATCACGAAAAAGGTGCACGAAACGATCGCCAAGGCTGGAAACAAGAAGCACGTCATGAATCTCGGTCACGGGGTCATGGTCGGCACCCCAGAGGAAAACGTTGGACACTTCTTCAAGACCGTTCGAGACTTCCGGTATTAAGCGCCGAGCGGTTTTAAGCGGCGCGCTCTCGCAAAGGCAACTGCGCAAAGGCGCGCTTTAGTTTGGAAATTGATTTAATTTGAAACTTTCTCATCTCATTCACAACCTTTTTCGACTACACACCTACTATTTTTTGGCGAGTGTCAAAAATCTAATACCCGGTGGCTTCGATCAACTGTTGCAAATCGCCGAGTTGCGCATTCGCCGCAGCCTTGGCCGCGGCAAACTTGGAGTTAGCCTCCTTCTTCTGCGCCCAGTACTCAGACGCCGCAGTTTGGCGCTTCGCCTCGAGCTCCTTCACGATCGCACCATGCTTCCACCCGATTTGTTCGCAGAAGTCGCCGAGCACGCAGAAACGGTGCCCCTCACCGAGGCGCAACACCTTGAGCGCTTCCGGAACGACCGCGCGCTTAACCTTGTCGTACGGCGCCGGGATGCCTTCGTACGCCTTGAAGCGTTCGAAAGCAGCCGCACCACGCACAGTCTTGTGCGGAAGCATACCGCGAACCGTCTTCCAGAAGATTCGAGACGGCGACGTGTAGTGGTACGGACCCTTCTTCGGGTTCGTGTTCATCCTCTTGTTCTTGTAGCGGTCGTGCGCCATGCGACGACGAACCATACCACCGGACATGCAGATACCCTCGGTGCGAACCACAACCTATTCGTTACGCAAACCATCGCGCGTGCTTTCGTCAGTCTTCGCGTTCGTCGTTCGCGCGTCTCGCGCGTCAAAGCCCTAATCCGCCACCACCGATGCGACCGACATCCCGTCGTCCCGCGCCTCATCTGCGTCTTGTCGACGTCCAACGCGCGCGCGAATCATCGCATGAATACCACCATATCCATCGCTCGCCATCGCGTCGCGCTCCGTCGCCTCCACGGTGCGCGCGCGCGACGCGATGATCGCGCGCCCAACGCGAACGCGCGCGCGTCGCCGAAATCGATACGCACCACGTGCTGGCCTTGCAACAACTGCTTGGAGACGATCGAGGCCAATCGCCCGAAAAGGTGTCCCTTGGCGTCGATGACGATAACCTGCGGGTGCGTCGCGCGCGCGTCGGCGTCAGTCTTCGCGCGTCGGCGTCGTGGTCGATCGCGAAACCCTACGCGATGCGGGGCGTCGCGTCGATGTCGCGCGCGTCGCGCGCGTCGATCGAGTCGATCGCGAACGCGCGCGATGTCGATGAAGACGCGCGCTTCGACGCGCTCGGCGCGCGCCGTACCTTGTCCATGGCGAGCGTTCGAGGGCGTCGCGTAAAGACGGATCTCGCCGCGGGCGTCGGAAGGTCTTTGGCACTTTTGACCATGTTATTATACGAGTCTCGGTGCGCAATGTGTCTGTTTTTATGGTATGAAAGATGTGTGATTGTATTTAACACACGGACTTTGTCCGTGGTCACCGCTGCGCGGCGGAGACTTGCCTGTGAAGCTGCACTAGGAACTCGCCGTAGGACGACGCGCCGGGCACGTTGGCCGCGCCTCGATCTTCGATGAGGTAAGGGAATAATTGCGTCTCACTCGGATGGCCTTGGATGACGACGGTGAGGGCGAGATGACGCGCGCGGGACGCCTCGGCGCGTATGTCGTCGACGACGGCGCGCGCGCGACGCGAGACGTCGGTGTCCAGATGAGGGAGGTTGCAGTCCACATCCGCGCTCGGAGGACCGCTAGGGCCGAACAAAGCGGCGACGAACTGTGGGTCGAGCATCTTTCCGAGCCATAAAAGCAGGCGACGACCGTCGTCGACGAGGTAGGCGCCGCGAGCGTCGATGCGCTCGCCCGCGAGGACGGTGCGCGGCGGCAAAATCACTCTGCCGTATTCGTCCTTCGTACCCGCTTCCTCGGGCATCGTGTGCAAGGCGTGCATCGTGGGATACAGCAGCTTTAAGATTTCTTCCGTCGAGGCAGACATGAAGTCGTACACAGCGGCGATCCGCGCGTCGACGGGGACGTCTCGCGGGCCGCCTCGCATCGCCGTGCTCTTGCTCGCGGCGAAGATCCACAACGGAAGTAACTTCATGCTCTCGGGGAAGATGAGCCTATTGAACGCTCTCGACGCTTGCGTGTTGAGCAACTTGAACTCACGCAACGTGGCGACAACCTTGGTCATCACCGCCTCGCGCGCATCTTGCAATCGCACCGTGAGCGTGCGCTCGGCGCCCAAACGCGCCATGAACGCGCCCATGGCGCCGCAGTCCACGGCGCGGTACATCTCTGCTATGTCTGTCACCACCGGAACCGCCATCGTGTGCACTCGGATTCTGCGTTCTCCTTCTGCGGAGGTGTACAGTAGCGCACACTGCAAGTACGAAATGTTCGTGCTCGGAACCACTTCGTCGTGCGCGATGTGCACGCCGTACGCCTTGTCGCCATCCGTCGCCGGGAGCGCGAGCAAGTCCATCGATCGAATGAAGAAGTGCCCGTTGAAGGCGCAGATTCTAAATCCTCGACTGCATCGCACCCGACACACGGCTTCCCACGCGGTGAAGCGCGTGAGATTATTTTTCAGCTCCTTTGCGTACTTTACCCCATCCTTGTCCGGCGTAAAACCGGGGTAATGTCGCAACTCGCCTCCGGTGAACTTGCACAACACCGCCATGGAGGCCAAATCAGAGAACGGCGCCGCGATGGTGTACAAATCGATACAAATCTGATGTCGTGAGCACTCTGCCGAGGTCTTCTTGAAGAAACCATCGACCGGGCCGCGAAGCAGGTGTTCCTTCGTGCTATCCGTGCTCGCTCGCGTGTCGTCGCGGTTGATCATGCGTCCCGCGCCGAGCGTGGGCAGGCAGGATTGGAACACGAGAAGCTTACCACCGATGTGAGACATAGCTAAGAACGCGGCTTGAATCGCCGGGCCCATGGCACTTTCCATGTTTTGCGTCTGCGCGTACGTATCGCACACCATGTCTAAAAATGCATCAATCACCGCGCGCGACTCGGCGAGATTCACCAGCAAGTCGTCTGGCATCGGACAAAACGGGTCGTCGAGCTCGGCGACTACCATCATTTGCGGCTGAGACTGATTCGCCTTCAGGCTATAAAAGTGTAACGTCGAATCGTACGTCAAGAATCCGACCCGCGTGCGCTCGCTCTTCTTCGACATGACGTCGAGGGAGTCCCGAATCACCTCCACCGTTTGTTTCAAAAAGCCGCTATTCACCGCCGTGTGCGACACGTCCAAGGCGAAGAAGTAGGACGGCGGCATCGGCGGTCGCACCATGTACTCTTGGCTCGCTAAAAATTCAACCGTTCCACTGTTCAACTCAGGGCGCTCGGCGATGTCTCGACGCACCCCGTTCGCGTCGAGCGTGCAAAAGTAATCCACCGGCACTTCGTTGGGCAGCGCGCACACGTTGCACCTAAATCGCCGCCCGCCGTCTGTGAATTGCACGAAAGGGTTTATGTAAGTTCGACATCTGCGGCATCGCACGATACCCGAGCTCCCGAAATGCGCCGTCTTCACCGTCGTCTCATCTCCAGGTCTGAGCGGCTGGACGATGCATCCCAGCGGCATGGCGAACCTCGTCTTCAAGCTCGGGCTCGACGGCAGCGCCCCGCACGTCAGACGCATGTACTTGGGATCGCACGAAAGCTCCAAGTTCGGACGCGCTTCGTCGTCGCCCGGTCGAGGAAACGTCGCGGGATCCATTCCAGCCTCCCCACCGGGACCACCGCCCGGACCGAGGTTCAGAGACGCGAAATCCTCCACAAAGTTCATCGCCGGCGCGCCGTAACCGCCCGCCTGCGGGTACCCTCCCATCGCGGGCATCCCCGGACCTGGCACCGGCGGCGGCGCCATCGCCCCCATCGGCGGTTGCGGTGCCATCCCCATCGGCGACTGCGGCGGATACTGCGGCGGATACTGCGGTGGATACTGCGGTGGATACTGCGGCGACTGCGGCGGCGCGCCGATCGGCGGCGCGCCAATCGGCGGCGCGCTCGCCGTCGACGGCACCATCCCCTGTCCGTACGCCATCGCCGCCATCCCTCCCATCGCCGGCGGCGCGTGCATCCCTCCCATCGCGCGTCCCATCGTCACCGGCGGCGCGATCCCGGTCCCCGGCGCCCCCGGCGTCGGCGCGCTCGCGCTCGCGAATCCGCCGCCTCCGTCGAATCCGCCGCTCGATCCCATCGCCGGCGCGCCCCGTCCCGCGCCCGCGCGCGCGTCCGCCGCGACCGCGCCCGGCGCGACGTGCGTCTGACCGCCCGCGCGCGTTTGCCCGTTCGGTTCGCCCGCGCGCGCCGCGCGCGCGTCCGGCCCATCCATCCCGCGTCCCGGCGCGCCGCGCCAATCGTGCGTCGAACGCGCGTCGCGCGCGCCCGCGTCCGCGCCCGGCGCGCCGATCGGCGGCGGCGCGCGTCGCGGCGCGCCGATCGGCGGCGGCCCGATCGGCGGCGGCTGCATCGGCGCGTCGCGAAGTGCGGCGGCGTCAGATCGCGACGCCCGGCGCGAATGCGCGTCGCGATCGCGCCCCGCGCGCGCGTCGCGACGCCGCGCGCCGCGCTCGGCGCGATCAGGCGCGACCTCGTCGACCTGCCGGGCGATCCGACGCTCGTCGTGCACACGAACGTGGACATGGGGTCGAGGAAGCGCGCGTTCATGCTCGCGGCGAGCCGAAGCGTCGCGAAGACGCTGAAAAAGCCCGAGAGCTACGTCGCGGTGTGCGTCGTGGACCGCGCGGACATCGTCTGGGGAGGGTCCGACGACGACTGCGCGCTGTGCAGGCTGACGAGCCTGGGAGGGATCGATCTGGAGAATAACAAGGCGGTGAGCGAGGACGTGTGCGCGCTGTTGGGCGAGACGTTCGGAATCGCGGGAACGCGCGTGTACGTGACGTTCGAGGACGTGGCGCGAGAAAACATGGGATACGATTCGGCGACGTTTGCGGGGTGACCGGGGGGGGGGAGCGAGCGGCGAGGAAATCGCGGGGCGAGTCGACGCGCGCGTCGCGGAGACGCCGGGGACGTCGTCTAGCGCTAGCGCGCGTTACAATGTGTTACAATCAGCGAAACGCGACGCCTTCGTCGCGCGAGGCCTTCGTCGCGCGCGCGAACGAACTAAATCATGCGAAGCTTGACGATGTCGCTCGAGTGAGGAAACGCGTCGACGAGCAAGACGTTGGGATCGTCGTTCAACTCGTCCACGACGCCGTGCCAATAAATCACCATTCCGGGCCCGAATCTGTTGACGTATCCCTGAAACTGTTCCACGCCCTTCTCCACGTGCACCAAAGGATCGCTGAACGACGCCTTGGAGTCTATCCAATTCACTATTCGCCCGCGCACGGCGATCGGCACCTCGAGTTTGATATCCGGCGTCCGCGCGTGTCCGTCCGCGCGTAAATCCCGCTCCGTCACGAACGGTATCCCCTCCGCCGCGAGCATCTCCTCCAACAATTCCTCGTACTCCTTCCCCGCGTTGTGTCGCAGCGCGTCCACCGCCGGCGACGCGTGATGATCCCACGCCGTCACGCGTTCGACGTCCAACCGCAACCGCCGACACAGCGTCGCCCCGCGCGCCGCCGCCGGCGTCCCCGCCGCCGGCGTCGCCGGTATCTTCCCGTGCGGGTCCCTGAGCAGCGCCCCCACCGCCTTGTGCCCCACCCCGAGCAGGTGTTCGAGCAGCAACCGCATCAACTGACACGCCGGAAAGTCTAAATTCTGCGCCACGCTGAACACATCCTCCCCCAGCAGGTACCGCCGCGCGTGCGCCTCGATCGCGCGCACCTGCCGTCCGTGCGCGGCGCGGATCCTTCGCGACGACTCCTGCGACGCGATGCTCACGAGCGCGTCGAGCGTGAGCTCGGGATGCGCCGCGCGAAGCGCGTCGACGTTCGGGTAGGCGTCGCACGGCGTCGCCGCGATCTCGCGTCGGATCGCCTCGTACGTCTCCAGCCGCATCGACGGCGCGGCGTTTTCGGCGCCGGACGCGCGCGGCGCGCGGCGCGGCGCGGAGTGGCGCGACGCGGCGCGTCGACGCGGCACTGGTCGAC
>Ga0181603_10004085_pt1 | contig 10738 bp, 12 predicted proteins | sample 041ome_13_FD_148633 | JGI IMG/M metagenome (GOLD analysis project Ga0181603, IMG submission 148633) | Coastal salt marsh microbial communities from the Groves Creek Marsh, Skidaway Island, Georgia - 041409US metaG (spades assembly) | ecosystem: Environmental > Aquatic > Marine > Intertidal zone...
CGGGTCCTACCGGCCCGACTGGTCTTACTGGCCCTCCGGGCCCAACCGGTACCACAGGCGCAACGGGCCCCACTGGTCCTCAGGGCTTGACCGGTCCTACAGGTCCTACGGGTCCTTACGGTGCAAGTGGTCCTCCGTTCTTGCAGAACGTCACGTCGGGCTATACCTCGGGTGGCAGGGTGTTTGTGACCTCTGCGGGAGGTCCGGCCCCGTCTGCGATCAATCAGGGCGACGTTTGGCTGGGCATCTAAATGACGCTCAAAGTCTGGAACGGCTCTGCTTGGACTAGTGTCTCCACCCCCAAGGTGTGGAACGGGTCGTCATGGGTGACAGTCACCAACGGCAGGGTTTGGAATGGCTCTGATTGGGTTACGTTCTTCCCGACTTTAGGCTTCTCTCCAAACATAGCGTTTACTGCGGATGACAGTCAATTCCGCACCTCCAGCACGGCTAGTTTCCAGCTTAACTCCGCCGGGACAACTACGATAGCGGGTAACACCACGGCAGACGGGCCTACTGTATGGGTAGATCCTACGTTCAGCGGGGTCGGTGCTAACTACGAAGCGCAGGTCGTTGTTTCTACGTTGACCAACTCAGGCACCAATAGCGGCACGTATCACACGTATACGGTCCTTGGCACGACCATTGCCTACAACCAAGCTACACCGTACACGAGTGCATGGACTGCTTTGAGCTCAAACAGAATTACATCTGCGTATGCGATTGCTAATAGCGGGCATCCGGGCGAGATTTCAACTTTGCAGGGCACCGTATACATCCGGCAGGTGGGGACAACTACCCCGTCGATTTCCGTATCTTTTGCGCTTAGCGCAGAGGCAACTTACTAATGAAAGGCGAATGGTGTTACTTCAAGGCCCACCTGCCCGCAGACTACTGCGAGCGGATCATAGAGGTTGCCTTGTCCCGACCGGCTCAAGAGGCCCAGATCGGCACCGACACCGGGGTCAAGTCGGACACGTCCTTCCGTCGCTCTAGCCTGCGGTTTGTGAACCGGGGTGATGCTGAGCTTGACTACGTATTTGACGAACTTTGGAAGCTTGCGCTCCGTGCCAACCAAGAATGGTTTGACGTACACATCAGCAAGCTCGACTACCTTCAGATAGCTGAATATGACAGTGCGTACGCAGGTGAGTACAAGACGCATCACGACATCTTTTACATGAATAACGATCCGTACTACCACCGGAAACTGTCCTGCATCATTCAGCTATCTGATCCTAGTACCTACACGGGTGGCGACCTGACCTTTGAGCATGTGTCCGCATACCCTGATCCGGTAGAACTGCGCCAGCAAGGCACAGTGATCTTCTTCCCTTCCTTTGTACGCCATGCAGCGTTGCCGGTCACTACCGGTAAGCGGTACTCCGTTGCTTCATGGTTTGATGGTCCCAAATGGAGATGAGCATGGGTAAGCCTGTTAAAAAGCCTGTTGCCAAAGGCCCCAGCGCCATTGATGTAGAGGCCAAAGTTGATGCGCACATTGATGTGTGTGCTGTCCGGTACGAGGGCATTGAGCGTGAGATGCGCGGCATGAACGCTAGGCTTAAGCGCATTGAGGCCATCTTCATTGGCAGTGCAGGCGCAATCATCTTGTTGTTGGCGCACTTAGCGACCAAATGAAAGCCAAGCTCACTTTCTACGTCACGTTGATGGTCAGTGCGACGCTGTGCCTTGTCATCTTTGCAATGGTAGCGACGTTGATGATGGGGTTGTTTGACCAACGCATAGACAACAGTGAGATTTTCAAACTTATCTCGCCAGCCTTCCAAACAGTTGTTGGCGGGTTTATTGGCCTGCTGGCTGGTGTGAAGCTTTCCCATGACGATGAGGATGAACCCAAATGATGACTTTGCTCTCAACCGTAATTTCATTCCTCATGGGCGGTCTGCCCAAGATCCTTGATTTCTTTCAGGACAAGTCCGACAAGGGCCATGAACTAGCCTTGGCGAGAATGCAGACTGAGCGTGAGTTGGAACTACGCAAGGCAGGCTTTGAGGCACAGGAACGTGTGGAGCATATCCACACAGAACAGCTTCAGATCGAGTCTGACGCGCAGTCTAAGCAGACCCTTATCAACGCCCAACAGGCTGAAATGCAGGCGCTGTATGCCCATGACACAAGCCTTGGCGAGGGTACGTCAACTTGGGTGAAGAACTGCCGTGCGTTGGTGCGTCCTGTCATTACCTTTGGCTTCTTCTTTCTGCTGGTGGCAATTGATGCCGGACTGTTTCTGTACGGCTGGAACCGTGGCACTGACTTTAACCAGCTTGCCAACCTGCTGTGGGATGACGACACGCAGGCTCTGTTTGCCTCAATTATCGCGTTTCATTTCGGGGGGAGGGCGTTTGGCAAGTGAACGTGTCCCCGCAGGCCATTCGCACCATCAAGCACCATGAGGGCGTGAGGCTTAAGCCTTATAGATGCCCAGCGTTGCTGTGGACGATTGGCGTGGGCCATGTCCTGTATCCAGAGCAGGGCAGGCTCAAGCTGGAGGATCGCAAGGGCTATGCACTCAAGGACAGCGATAATCGCGCATGGTCGCAGGACGAGGTGGATGCACTACTGCGCTCAGACCTTGCGCGTTTTGAGTCAGGGGTGGCCCGAATGTGTCCTGCTTCTGTTGGCAGTCAAGGCCGCTTTGATGCACTGGTGAGCTTTAGCTTTAACGTGGGATTAGGGACGCTACAGCGTTCTACCTTGCGATCCAAATTCAACCGTGGCGACTTTGAGGGCGCTGCACAGGAGTTTCTCAAATTCACTAAAGCTGGGGGCAAAGTGCTTAAAGGCTTGGTGAACCGCCGTAATGGCGAAGTGAGGATGTATGGCCGGGCTTGACGACATTACCAACCCGCTATCCCAAGCTGAGGGGACGATCAAGGCTGCGCGTGGGGTGCTGAATGAGAGCGTCGGGTTGGTCAAGGACGTTGCCCAAGTAGCGGGCGAGATCAAACAGTACCGCGAGAACAGGCAGGACGAGAAGGCTATTGCGCCTTCCCTGCTCAACAAACGCGCCACCAAACGCATCACCAAGCGCGGCACTAAACAAGCTGAGGCTGACTACGACTCAAATTTGGACTCCTCGATGGCTGCGGCCAAAAAGGTGCTGATCGAGAAGAAACGGGCTGAAGAAGAAAACGCGCTGGTTTGGTCGATGTCCAAGGAAGAGCGCGACGCATACTTTGAAGAGAAAGCGGCGCAGACGGAACGGATCAAGGCTGAAAAACTACGACTGATCCGCGAAGAAGATGCCCGACGGGAACGCAACGAGTTGATATTTGCGGTGGTGTTTGGAGTGGTGGCGACGGGGGTGGTCATATGGGGTTTTCTCGTGTGGATCGCCGTGATGAAAGGCAGTGGTATGACTTGGTTGCCCGGCATACAGTTGATCAGGTGAAGACCCGCCCTGCGGATGCCAGCTTAATTGTCACCAGCCCACAGGAAGTTCAGACGAACTTAGAGGAATGGCGGCGTTTTGAGGCTAGGATTCACATAGTGGTATAAGGAGTTTGATGTCTGGCACGGTGCGCGTGCAACGGTTGAGAGGAAGCTGAAGGGTCGACCCGTATCGTTAAGGCAATATCCGCCTCAATGGGTAAGGTGCAAAAGCCCTGCACTCCGTGGCCTCCCGGCAGGATAAGCCTGCACATCATTTAATTTGGAGATCGAGATGGCGCTTCAAAAACTTCAATTCCGACCCGGCGTAAACCGCGAGTCCACCACCTATGCTAACGAGGGTGGGTTCTACGCCAGCGACAAGATCCGATTCCGTTCGGGCTTTGCTGAGAAGATCGGCGGCTGGATCAACCAGTCCACCTACACGTTCAAGGGTGTCTGCCGGGCGTTGTTTAACTGGATCAGCTTCCTGAACGAGAACATGCTGGCTGTCGGCACCAACGCCAAGATGTATGTGGAGTATCTGGGCATCTACCACGACATTACTCCGCTATCCACCACCCTTACGCTACCCAACAACCCGTTTACCACGGGGGTTTCAACTTATCTGGTGACGGTCACCACCTCCTCGCCCCACAACATCACCGTGGGTACCTACGTCACTTTTGCTGGTGTGTCGGGCGGCGGCGTGGTCAATGGCGTTACGCTTAATGGGAACTTTGAGGTCATCACAACCCCAACCAGCACGTCTTTCACGGTGCTTGGGGCCACCACGGCAACAAGTTCAGGCTCTGGTGGCGGTGCTGCGGTCACGGCTGCGGTGGAGATCACAGCAGGTAACGCTATCTATACGGCGGGTTTGGGCTGGGGTGGCGGTCCGTGGGGCTTTGGCGGTTGGGGTATTGGCTCGACGGTCTCGACCCAGATCCGGTTGTGGTCTATGGACAACGACCAAGAGAACCTACTGTTCAACCCGCGCACGGGGGGCATTTACTATTGGGTCAAGGATACGACCAGCTTTAACCGTGCGGTCACCCTAAACGCCTACGCCGACACACAGGTCAAGGCTACAACCTACGCGTTGTTCGGCAGTGGTGCTACATCCATCACGGTAATTGATCCTAACGGCATTGATACAGGCGCGGTCGTCTCGGGCACTGGCATCCCGGCAGGGACCTACGTCACCACGGCGTATGTGGCAGGCAGCTACACGGTGCCTATCTCTGCGGCAACTACCTCCGCCTCAGGGGTGGGGGATTACACTTTCAGTTTTGCAGGCAAGCACGTCCCCAACAACACGTACCAAGTGCTTACCTCAAGCGTGGGTAACTTCACTATTGCCTTTGGTTCCAACCCATACAGCCCAATCAATTTCACTGAGAACTTTGATGCGCTGTTGATCCGCTGGTCGGATGCCGACAACTCGTTTGAGTGGGTACCTGCCACGACCAATCAGTCCGGTGAGCAGCGCCTGTCCTACGGCTCGTACATCATTACGGCGGTGGATACCCGGCAGGAAATTCTGGTCTTCACCGATGCGGCCATTTTCTCCATGCAGTATCTGGGTCCCCCGTACGTATGGGGCCTTAACCTGTTGATGGACAACCTGTCGATCATCTCCCCCAATGCGGCTATCACGGTCAACAACGTGACTTACTGGATGGGCGTGGATAAGTTCTACCAGTACTCGGGCCGTGTGGAGACGCTGCCGTGCAGCCTGCGCCAGTTCGTGTTTGCCAACATCAATACCGACCAGTACGGGCAGGTGGTCTGCGGTACCAATGAAGGGTACAACGAGGTCTGGTGGTTCTACGCCTCAACTAACAGTCTCGTAAATGACACCTACGTCATCTACAACCACCTTGAACGTATCTGGTACTACGGCACTATGAACCGTTACGCGTGGCTGGACTCCTCGCTGCGCCAGTACCCGATGGCCTCGTTCAGTGTGCAGACTTCTTACTTGTCCGCAGCGGTCAACAGCAGTGTCACTATCCTGCCGGTGGTCAATGCAGGCTCATACCCCACTACGGGGGTGGTGACCATAGACTTTGAGAAGATCTACTACACAGGGCGGACTTCTTCGTCCCTGACAGGCTGCACTCGGGGTTATGACAGTACGTCGGCAGTCAGCCACATCCAGTACTCAACCCTGACTTACAGCGTGCCCAATCAAGTCATGAACCATGAGTACGGTAACGATGACCGTTCGACCTCTACGATCCTGCCGATTGCCTCCTATATTGAGTCCTCGGACTTTGATATTGGGGATGGGGATCACTTTGGCTACGTCTGGCGCATGTTGCCTGACTTCACGTTTGAGAATTCTGGTTCAAACACACCTGCGATAACTATGACGGTTAAGGGGCGGCAGAACTCCGGCAGTAGCTACGCTGCGGCTGATTCTCCCAGTGTGCAGCAGACGGCAACTTATCCAATTGAGCTCTACACCGGTCAGGTTTACACCCGGGTGCGGGGTCGTCAGATGTCCTTTCGCATAGACTCTGCGGATCTGGGCGTGGCGTGGCAGATGGGCGCGATCCGTATTGATATCCGACCGGATGGGCGACGCTGATGGATAACACCAGACCGTCTAAAGCTTCTAACCTTGCCGTTGCCCCGGTCGAGTACCAGCAGCGGTATCAGGACCAGCTCAACAACCAACTGCGCATCTACTTCAACCAAGTCGATGGCAACACTCAGCAGTTGATCCAGACAGCCAACAGCCTGACCGTGATGACGTGGCTTGGAGGGTCGTTCTAATGGCGTTTCAGAACATTATTGGCAACCGTCTGGCACAGGCGGCACTGACCACAGCCTATGTAACGGTGTACACCACCCCCCTGCTGACCCGCACTTATGTGAAGAACATAGATATCTGCAACACCACGGCAGGGGCGTTGAACCTCTACATCTCGCTGGTGCCCAGTGGAGGCACGGCGGGTACGGGGAACGCCCTGTATTACAACTTTTCCGTAGCTGCCAACTCTCGGACGCAGTGGGCGGGAACCCAAATTTTAACCTCTGGCGACCTGATCAGCGTCAAAGCCAGCGGGGCGGGGCTTACAGTGACCATTTCTGGTGGCGAAGCAACGTAAGTGATACCATCGACCGCAATCTTTGACGGGGACTAGCATGACAAACCCATTCCTGCAAGGAATAGCTTCCGGGCTCCACAGCTACGCACAGGGCGGGATCATCCCGGCTCAGTCCGACACCATACCCAACATGAATGGGTACTACCCCCTGTCGAACATCCAGCGCACCGACGCTGCTTACGACCCCAAGTTGTCCTTTGCCCACCCCTCAGAACTGCTGGGCTCGGGCGATACCAACATCGACCCGTTCACTGGGGAAGAGAAGTTTGACGAGGGTGGAGCAGTGGCGATGTCGTCCCCCACCACGTTTGCCCGTTTCCAGCCCGGGTTCTCGGATGGGCAGAAGATGCTTGATGAGGGTCCTGCGTTTGATCCCTACAGCCCGGAATACAATTATGGGCCGCCTGATGATCCGTATGTTCCGTTGGTGGAGCGGCAGCCTGATGAGGGTCCTGCGTATGATCCCTACGGCCCGGGACGCAATCGTGGGCCGGCTGATCCGTATGTTCCGTTGGATGTGGAGCGGCAGCCTCAGCCTGCTCAGCCTGCTCAACCCGTTCAGTCTTACTCTCCTCCGTCCCTCCCGCCACAGGAGCGGGGGCCAATTGGTCGTGATCCGGGATTTGGTGTGCTTGGTGGTGATAGGCAGAAAGGAATGGCTCGGGCTAGTTCCCTGCCCCCGCCCCCGCCTGATCAGGGTGTTGAGGTAGTTGATCGTAGGAACCTTACAGATATAGGGTTTGATCCTTATGGCACTGGGGGTTACTACAACTCAAACACTGGCACTGACCGTGGGCGGCAGGTAGGGTTCGGTGGTGGGAATGAGGACCGGTTGCGCGAAGACGCGCTCAGTGGGGGTATTGGCCCTTACGTTGACTATCTGAACCGCTCTTTTGCTGCTGCACCCCGGTACAAGGACAACGCGGGAATTAGCTGGGGTGGCGGAACCACAACCGGGCCCACAGGTCCTACCGGTCCTACCGGTCCTACCGGTCCTACCGGTCCTTATACAGGGCCTTTCTATCCGGCACCCCCTCTACCAACAGGAGGGCCCCCGGCCCCTACAGGACCAACAAGAGGGCCTACTGGTCCTTCTTATCCCCCACCTCCGCCTCCTGTAGTCAAACCGCCTAAAAAGGCAAAAATTGACCCAGAAGAAATCCCCGGTAGTGGTACTGACCCTGAGGGCAATCCATACCCTACAGGACCAACAAGAGGGCCTACTGGTCCTTCCTATCCCCCACCTCCGCCTCCGCCTCCTGATGAGCGAGACCCTGAGGGTAACGGGGAGAGCATAGAAGTAATAGACCCTGAAACTGGGGAATATCGACTGTGGAACACCAAGACAGGCACTTACGCTAATACTGGTCCTTCCTACCCCACAGGCCCTGTAACAGACACCCGGACCCCCGGGGGTAGGCTTGTGCTTGACACAAACGTTGCCCAAACCGGCAACAATACTAGTTCAACTGCCAATACTTCCTACACTGACAATGACACTGGTCTGTCCGACTATGAACTTGCGCTCTACGGGAACAACGACGATCTAATAACCCGTGGCGCAAATGATTACTTAGCTATAACTGACCCGTCATACTCTGGGTCAAGTAGCGGCTCGTCTTCGAGAACTGCGTACAACCCGAACAACACTTTTGCCAACAGCAACATGACAGGCAAGGATTTTGCTCGCCTCGGGGATAGCGGGATAGGGACTAGTTTTGGGTTTGATCCTAACAAGCAAGGCAGCGGTTGGACTTACGCCGACCTCACGCGTGGGGGGACTAGTAATGGGCCTTCGTTCAAAGATGACCCGGTTGGGTGGGCTAAAAGTGGGTTTAATAACGGCCTCGACTACGCAAACAATAACCGCACAGAAACTTTGTTTAACGTATTAGGCGCTTTGTCGGGGTTACCGGGGGGCAGTAAGCTTGGTACCGCTGGCGAAGGAGCGATTAACGCAATTAAAAAAGCTATTTACGATAGGGACCCCAACAACGCTTTTGCGGATAACCTCATTAGAGAAAATACAAACAACATGTCTTCCAGTGACATAAGTAAGTTTCTCAGTGGAGCAACGGATATAACTGGAGCCTCCAATAACGACACTGGCATGACCGATGAAGAACTGGCGCTGTACGGTGGAAACGTAGCTACCACATCAGATGACTCTACCGGCTCTACGGGAGGTGCTAAGACTCGCGGTGCAAGTGACCCAAATTGGCAGTTCCCCGGGTTTTCTGGGTATGAGTCCCCCAGTTTGGGCAAATCGCAAATGGGTATCGGCGACATGAGCGTCCTTAACTTCATGACCGGTAGCCCGACGAGCATGATGGACCCATCTACTATGGCTATGTATAACTCAATGGGAGGCCAAGACGTTTACGCTTATGGGCAGACTTTTGCCAGCCAGAACAAAGAATTGGCAGATTACGCCAAGAACGCTAGATACTCCGGCGAAGGCGGCAGCGACCGGTTTGCTGCAGATAGGGCGTTGTATTTTGCGGCCCACCCTGAGTGGGGCCAAGATCCGGGGTCAACTGCCAACTACCGTTCCGAAATCGGCAAGGCTGAGTACGCAGACCAATCTGGCCGGGAAAAGTCTGCCGAAACGCAGCAGCAACTTGATGAGTACTACAACAAACTCTACGGCGGCGAGGGTATGGCTGCTGGCGGTCTGGCCTCCCTGCCTGAGTACAAGGCTGGCGGGTTGCTGCACGGTCCCGGCGATGGCATGTCGGACTCCATCCCTGCGGTGATCAAGGGTGAGCAGCCCCAACGGGCGGCGCTCGCTGACGGGGAATTCGTCATTCCCGCAGATGTTGTTTCACACCTTGGCAATGGCTCGACCAAGGCCGGTTCTGCCCGACTTTATGAGATGATGGACAAGATCCGTCATGCCCGTACAGGCAACTCAAATCAGGGCAAGAAGATCAATCCTCACAAGTTTCTCCCGGTTTAGGGGTACACCATGGCTGATACAGTTACTTCTACTTCCTCAGGCGACGTCCCAGATTTCCTGAAGCCGTACATTACGCAGCTTTTGGAAATGTCCAAGGGGGCTGCGAGCACGCCGTACGCTGGGCTTAACTCGTACTACACCGCTACTGGTGGGGCGACCCCGTTTACTCAAATTAACCCGCTTCTTAAGCAGTCTTATACGGACGCAGAAAAGTTAGGCCCTGCTGGTGAGTTAACCAATGCATCGCGTTTGGCCAAAGAGGCTGGGATTGCTAGCCTTGGTGCCGGGACTAATTACCTTAATTCAGCAGGCGATGCTGGCTCGGTTAGTAAATACATGTCCCCCTACATGCAGAATGTAGTGGATCAGCAGAAGCGTTCGGCCATGCAAGACTACGCTCGTAAGATGCCCGGCCAGCAGGCCCAAAGCATCCGTATGGGGGGTCGTGGTGGTACCCGTGACGCGCTGCTTCAGGCAGAAAGCAACCGCAATTTGCAAGATTCTTTGCAGGGCATTCAGGCCACAGGTTCGCAGAAAGCGTACGAAGGTGCGCAGGACATCCTAAAGACGGGTGCGGATGTGGGGTTACGAGGCTACGGTCAAGGCATCACCGCTGCCAACGCCTTAAACACAATAGGTTCTAACGTGTTTGGGCAGAAGAAAGACGCGATCATGACGCGCAATACGTTGGGCAATGACATCTATGGTAAGGAAGATACGGTCAACAAAGCCCGTTATGCTGACTTCCAGAACATGTCAAACGATCCAATGAACCGTGCAAAATTCATGTCCGGTATCATTGGTAACGTCCCTGTTGCAGGCCGGAGTACCGCATCTACGCCGGGTAGCGACTCTACTTCTGATTGGATCGCCAACCTTGGTAGTTTGTTTGCTTCTTACTTTGGCAAAAAGCCGTAAGGACACGCTATGTTTAACATGCCTACCAGCGGTCCGCTTTCCCCTATTGTGTCCCTTGAGCGACGCAAGCTAGAACAGCAGGGGATTCCTCCCGGCCAAGAGCAACAGGGTTCTGCGGCTAAAGGCTCTCCGATCAGTGGGGATCTTGCCCAGTTGATTCAGCTTAACCGTATGCTCCAACAGCAGGGCACGATGCAGCAGCAAGCTAACCCTGCTCCGTCGACCGTGGCACAAGATCTTATGCAGCAGGTTACGCAGCAAAGGGCCCCTCAGATGCAGCCTCAAATGCCTCCTCAGATGCAGCAAATGCCTCCCCAGATGGACCCCCGTCAGCAGGGTATTGCCCAGT
>Ga0181603_10004105_pt1 | contig 10708 bp, 10 predicted proteins | sample 041ome_13_FD_148633 | JGI IMG/M metagenome (GOLD analysis project Ga0181603, IMG submission 148633) | Coastal salt marsh microbial communities from the Groves Creek Marsh, Skidaway Island, Georgia - 041409US metaG (spades assembly) | ecosystem: Environmental > Aquatic > Marine > Intertidal zone...
GCAGTCCCATACTCACCGAGTGTAGCGCCCCACCGAAACTGCCGTCCCAGTTCGCGCCAAACTGGAGTCCCCGCGAATAGTATTCACGGTTGTTCGAGCGCAGTTGCACGCTGCCAGCTGCAGTGTCGATATTGCCGTCGAGAATGCCCTGCAACTCTTCGTGGGTATAGTTACCCAACCCCTTGCCGAGATTTACCGCATCGACGACGCTGGCCCAGCTGCTGCCCGAAAAACTATCGGCATTCACGCTGCCGTCGAGGTCTATGCCTTCGGTCTTAAACCAATTGCGCTGATGCGTATTGTTATACGCTGTCGCGGTCACACTGAGGTTAGCGGTTACGTCGAAGCTGTAACGCAGAATCGCCTGCTCGTGCTCGGTCGCGATATTATCTAGCTCCGAAAGCCCGTAGCGGCGCAGGGCATCGTTGCCGAAGTCTGCATCGCTGAGGCCTAAATAACTTTGATTCGAGTCCTGATCGGCGAGCTGTAGTTTTAACTCAATCGCATGGGGCGAGCCGACAGGCGCGTAGCTTAGCTTCGCAGTAAAGTCGGTGACATCGAGACCTGTGTCTGCCCCGCTTCGATCGATTGTCTGAAAACCATCAGATTGCCACTGGTGCGCCTCGATCAAAAAGCCAACACCGTTATCGCTACGCCCGCCATAAGTGGCATGAACACGATAAGTCGCATCTTGACCAACCTCGGTGAGCAGCGTGCCGCCTGTCTCGCGCGGGATCGGCGTCGACGCCATATTCAGCGCGCCACCAATGGTATAGGGTCCTTGTGTAATTGCTGCAGGGCCCTTAACCACTTCGACCGCCGCCATCCGTCCCATAGTGGGAAAATAATACGCAGCAGGTGCAGAGTAAGGCGCAGGGGCGATAAGCACATTGTCTTCGAGCAGCGTAATGCGCCCACTTCGCTCGGTCGCGACACCGCGAATACCAATATTAGGCCTTAGGCCATAGCCGTCTTCGATTTGAAGGCTGACACCCGGCACTTCGCGCACGATTCGCTGCACATCGGAATACGCGAACTGCCTAAGTTGCTGCTCACCAATAAAATGCGCCGAACCTGCGATTTTCCGCGCCTCTTCTAAACTGCCAATTATAGTCACCTCCTCGACCGACGATGCTAGCGCGTCCTGCGCTGCGGCGAACCCCGAGGAGAATTGCAGCGCAGCAAGAGCAATGGCGTTTGCAAGGGTGTTGCGTGAAAAACGTGTGTTCATTACAGTTCCTGTTGGCGAAGTGCGGTTCATTTCACCCCGCGCGGCGATTTATTTATTTAGTTATTTAATTGGCAAATAACATAAAGTCTGCCTCGCCAGCGCACGCGATCCGTCGCAAGTGCGCTTTATTGCGAGACAGAGCAGGCACTTTAATGCAGATGAGAATCATTATCAATTAGATTTGTACTTATTTTTTGATATTTTTCCCTTTGCGCACAACAATACGTACCAGATAGGAATTTTGAGCACTTGCTTAACTGCCCATCGCTCGTGTTTAGCCGCTTCAGAACTAACACCTCAGCAGTTGACACTAATGCGCTAAACACTCAAGTCACTAAAAAGGACATCACAATGAACACCCCTATCAAGCCTTCGACACTTAGCGCTCTGATTGCTTCATCACTCTTCCTCCCTTCATTCGTCGCCAGCGCATTTGCGAGCGACAGCGATCTGCATGCAATAGCCGCAGCCCCCTCTGCCGCTCGCATCGCAGCCGACATTGAAACGCTGGTTGGCTTTGGCACGCGGCATACGCTGTCGGAAACCCAATCACAGACCCGAGGGATTGGCGCAGCTCGGCGCTGGGTTGAGGCCGAGTTCAACCAAATCTCAGCTGACTGCGGCGGCTGTCTCGACGTATTCACCGTTGGCGACACTGTGTCGGGCGACCGCATTCCCAACCCAACCGAAGTTGTCAACGTGATCGCCGTATTGCGTGGCACACAAGACCCTAACCGCTATGTGATGATGAGCGGCGATATAGACTCTCGCGTCAGCGACCCGCTCAACGCCGAATCAGAATCACCCGGTGCGAATGACAACGCGTCGGGCCTGGCTGGGGTTATCGAGGCGGCGCGCGTACTCAGCCAGTACCAATTTGCAGGCTCGATCGCATTCGTTGGCCTCTCAGGTGAAGAGCAGGGTCTCTATGGCGGTGCGATACTCGCCGAGCATGCCATTGCGCAGGGCTGGGATATCCAAGCGGTAATAAATAACGACATGATCGGCAACATCACGGGCGTCAATGGTGTCACCAACAATGCTACTGCACGCGTTTTTTCCGAAGGCACGCGCTATGTAGAAACCACCGAAGAGGCACGATTACGGCGTTTTCAGGGCGGCGAAGTCGACTCAGCGTCGCGCAATATCGCCCGTTATGTTGACCTGATGGCGGACAAATACATTAGTAATCTTGATGTGATGATGGTTTACCGCTTAGATCGCTTTGGCCGCGGAGGCCATCATCGCCCGTTTAACGAAGCTGGCTTCCCCGCGGTACGGATTATGGAAACGAACGAGAACTACACACAGCAACACCAAGACCTAAGGGTTGAAGACGGCGTCGAATACGGCGACACCATCGAGCATGTAGACTTCGACTACGCTGCCAAGCTCACCGCGTTAAACGCCGTGGTGCTTGCCGGCATGGCGTGGGCACCGGCGCCGCCAAGCAACGTCGCAGTGCGCGGCCAGGTCAGCCCCAACACCACACTTAGCTGGACGCAGGACGCAGCTGCAGCGGGGTACCGTGTGCACTGGAGGTTAACGACATCACCCACGTGGGATTACTCACGCGACGTCGGTAATGTCGATACTTTTACGCTCGAGAATATTGTTATCGACAACTATTTCTTTGGCGTGTCTAGCCTGTCAAGCCAGAGCGTTCAGAGTCCCGTGGTCTTCCCGGGGCCGGCGGGCGCTTTTTAGCGGTTGAGGCTTTTAAGTTCGCTCAAAGTGTGCGACAACGATGCCTCGTTCGTATTACTCGCGTGCAATTAATAACAATCAACAACAGGAGATTCAGCATGAACACGAAACGCTTACTTACTTGCGCGGCGGTCATTGCCGCCTCGACTTTCGGCGCAACAAACGCACAGGACTCTGAGGCTGATAACGCCATGAGCTTTTTCATCACAAGTGTTGGCAGCGGGGACGGCGCCAACCTCGGTGGTCTCGCCGGTGCTGATGCACATTGCCAGAACCTCGCCCAGGCGGCAGGCTCTCGCGGCAAAACTTGGCGCGCGTATCTTAGCGCCCATGCGACCGAGGAAATGGCGGCGATCGACGCGCGAGACCGTATAGGTTTCGGCCCTTGGTATAACGCCCGCGGTGTTGAAGTGGCGAGCACGCTCAATGCCCTGCACAGTGACTTTATGAATCTCGGTAAAGAAAACTCGCTCGACGAAAATGGCAATACGGTGAATGGCCGCGGCGACACACCGAATGAACACGATATTCTCACCGGCTCAACGCTTGCCGGAAATACTGTAGACGATGGCGACAATCACACCTGCAACAACTGGACGAGCAATGACTCGGGAAGCGCGCATGTCGGACACTTTGATCGTCAGGGTGGCGGAGCGAACCCCACTTCGTGGAACAGCGCGCACGGTTCGCGCGGCTGCAGCCAAGCCAATCTGGTTGCAACTGGCGGCGCCGGTTACTTCTATTGCTTTGCCACAAACTAACAATCGCCCAGAGCGCGTCACACATCCGAGAGACATAATATGAGCCACCCAACGCCACTGAAACTCTATGGATTTGGCCCCTCACGGTCTTTCCGCGCACTCTGGGCGCTTGAAGAAACGGGGCTGGCTTTCGAACATATCGAAACAGCCCTGCGCAAAGACGCGACGCTCGAAAACAGCGCGAAGCACCCTAATTATCTTGCGCTGAATTCTCAGGGCAAAGTGCCAACCCTAGTCGACGGCGACAAGGTGCTGACCGAAAGCGTTGCAATCGTTAATTACATTGCGCGGCTCGCGCCAGAGTCCAAGCTCATTCCGACTTCCGTCAGCGAACTCGCGCGCTATGACGAGCTGTCGTGTTTTATCCTTGCCGAACTCGAGCAACCCCTTTGGAGCAAAGGCAAACACCTGTTCGCCCTGCCCGAAGAGCAGCGCATTGCTGCTATGTTCGACACGGCGGCATTCGAATGGGCGAAGGCGGTGCGCAGCCTCGACGCTCTCCTCGACGATTCCGAATTTGCTCTTGGCAATCAGTTTAGTGCTATCGATATATTGCTTGCGCACACCTTTAATTGGGCGCAGCGATTCGAATTTGACGTACCGGAAAAGTATATCGCGCTGCGTGACCGCCACTTTGCGCGCCCGGCAGCCCAGCGAGCCCTCGCGTCGATGGCTTAGGCTAAACTGGATGCTTACACAATGAACACACGCTTATTCGTGAGCAGGCTGCTAGGACGCTTTTCGATTTGTGTTTTTGCTGCTGCGTTTCTGCTTTTAGGCGCGAATTATTCTGCCGCTGCAGATCCCGAATCGCTAACATCCCTCGATACTGCCTTTTACCGAGTGCAGAGTTTCGATACCAAAGCTGGCGCCAAGCCCCTAGCAATCAACCACCTCGGCATCGAGACCAAGCAGGCGGCTGACGGCGGCTATCTGATCACCGCTGCACTCGAGGGTTATCCTGCCCACGCCGCCGGCCTCGAACGCGGCGACATCGTTTTACGCATCGATGGCGCCGATTTTCATCCCCTTCTCAGCTTGAATTCGCATGCAGCAGAGAGCCAATTTCGCCCGCACAGCGCACCAGCCGAATTGACCTATAGACGCGGGGCGACTGTTCTCACTGCGCGTGTCGAACCTGTTTTCGAAAGCCTCTACGACAGCTACCGCAGTGCTACTCTTAATAGCGTACTCAGCTTTGCTGCAGGCAATAAGGTGATCGGCTATGTGCGCCTGTGGGCGCTAACGCGAGAGACAGGCGACCTCGTCACTCTGAGCCAACTGCTTCAGTCGCTACACGATACCGATGGCATAGTGTTAGACCTGCGCAATAGCTACGGCTATTTGGCGTCAGAACATATCGATCTATTTCGCGCGAGCCGCAGTGATTTTTTATCTATTAGCTTGGTAGGCAAGCCTAATTCAAACGCAATCGAGCACGAGCGGAATCGCCTGCTTCCCGCTCGGCAGCGAGATGACACACTCCGTGCCTATCGCAAGCCCATCGCAATTCTCATCGACAGCTCGACTCGCGGCGCAGCAGAGCTACTCGCGTATCAATTAGCAAAACTCGACAGAGTCACCACCGTCGGCGAGCCGACGCTAGGCCGCTTAGGCAGTTATCAGCGCGACGGGGGAGTTGAGACTCTGGTTGAGAACTCGGTTGAGAACTTGGAAAATAATTTAAATAAAAGCCTAGACGGAGGCTCTCTGGACTATTCGGCCGCCGACCGTGTTCTTATCGATGGCAATGTCTTCGAGGGCATCGGTGTCAAACCGAAACGCAAAGCACCCTTTCCCTTCGAGACAGTCTCTCGTGGCGACCCACAGTTTCAAGTTGCCGTGAATGTATTGATGGGTGTTATCTAATCTGTCGCGATAAGGCCTTCAGAATCCGGCGACTGGCTCTTCGACTTCGCTCCACCTTAACTTGCGATAGTCGAAACCCTGCTCGAGTGTCGGCTTTACTATTCGAAAATAGGGCGAGAGATCAAAATCCCTCGGCGTGTAATGCGTAAAGTGCCTGCGGTAGAACACTGGCACCTCTCCCCCCCTGCCAACTGCCTCGTCCCCTAACGTCAAATGCTTGCACTCATTCGTTATCACGAATTCCTGCACTGGCAATATAGGGTAATCGATCGACTGAAAGGTCTCTGCGATGAGAGTCGAGCAGATTGCTTTAGTCGGCTCCCCGCTACCAAGGCCAATCATCGAGCGACGCAGCCTGTTGGGCACCACCGGCTTCTGGATGAGATAGCGCACTAGGTCAAAGACATTTTTCTTATCGTATTGATGCCCAAGCTTCGACATCGCAAAGCGCACTAGCGCCTCTCGATCCTCATCACGCAGCCCTACTGGTCTGCAGATACGAAGATTAGCGTCGGCATAATAATTTGGCTCGACAAGCCTCACGCCCTCTTGAAGGTCTGCCTCAAGCAGCGTGCTCGCGCTACTCGACTCACCGCCCCGCCCGACAAATAGGCAAGCGTGTGACCACGAAGACTGAGTGAGGTATTTAATCGCCGTGCTGATTCGCGTATTGCCATCAACCAATACGATGTCGCCAGTCCTGAGTACAGACGCTGTTTGATCTATGGAGGTTGACTCAAAGCGTTTGTAGCCCGGGAGACGCTTGCTGAGAAAACCCGCAAGCCTTGCGCCCGCAGTCTGTTTCGCCCAATTAAGCATGCGATAACACCATTCTAGAACCGAGTAAAAAAACTGTTAATTTTCTGGTCATGTCTTGTACACTGAAGTACGAAGAGTGTATACGAATCATCAGGAGTTAAGAAATGACGACAGCTTATAATAAGTTTTATATCAACGGCGAATGGGTAGAGCCCGCAGGCCGCGAGACAATCGACGTAATAAACCCAGCAACCGAAGAAGCCTTCGCGACGATTAGCATGGGCACAGCTGAGGACGTAGACGCGGCAGCAAAAGCAGCACGTGCAGCATTCCCCTCCTGGTCGCAATCAAGTGTCGAAGAGCGCAAGACTGTTCTGCAAAAAATCATGGCGGGCATACAGGCTCGCGCCGGCGACCTCGCCGCTGCAATCACTAGCGAAATGGGCGCACCGGTAGGCCTCGCTAATGCAGCCCAAGTACCAAGCGGACTCGGGCACTTCGCCGCAGTTCTCCCTGTACTCGAGAATTATAAATTCCAAGAAACTCGCGGCAGCACACTCATAGTGAAAGAAGCTGCCGGTGTGTGCGGATTCATCACGCCTTGGAACTGGCCACTCAATCAGATCGCTTGTAAGGTTGCACCCGCACTTGCCGCTGGTTGCACCATCGTCCTCAAGCCCAGTGAAGTTGCCCCTATCAATGCCTACATCCTCGCCGAGATAATTGACGAGTGCGGCCTTCCACCCGGCGTGTTCAACCTCGTCAATGGCGACGGTCCTAATGTAGGTGCCGCAATCTCAGCGCACCCCGAAGTCGATGTAGTCTCATTCACAGGCTCGACTCGAGCTGGCCGCGAAGTTGCGAGAGCAGCTGCCGATGGCATCAAGCGTGTCACACAAGAACTCGGCGGCAAGTCTGCTAACATCATCCTCGACGATACGGCTGACTTTGGCAAAGCCGTGTTCAGCGGCGTACTCAATTGCTTCGGCAATAGCGGACAGTCGTGCAACGCGCCCACGCGCATGCTCGTACCTAAAGCGCGCATGGGTGAGGCGATAGAGTCGGCTAAAGCTGCCGCGGCGAAGGCCGTCGTCGGCGACCCAAATAGCGAAGGCACAAGCCTCGGCCCTGTAGTGAGCGAACTTCAGTTCAACAAGATTAACGCGTTGATCGAAGCGGGTATCAAAGAAGGCGCGGAGCTCATCGCCGGAGGCCCTGGTCGCCCGGACGGCCTCGACAAGGGCTATTTCATCAAGCCGACCGTTTTCGCCAACGTCACCAATGATATGACTATTGCACGTGAAGAAGTCTTTGGCCCAGTGCTGACTATCATTGGATACGAAGACGATGCTGACGCGATCGCGATTGCAAACGACACGGAGTACGGCCTCTCTGGTTATATCTCGGGCGAACCCGCCCACGCACAGCAAATTGCTCTGCAGATTCGTACCGGCATGGTTCATATCAACGGCGCGCCGCTGGATATTTCAGCGCCTTTCGGCGGGTATAAGAAATCTGGCAATGGTCGCGAGTGGGGCCTCGAAGGGTTCGAAGAATACCTCGAAACTAAGGCGATGATGGGCGCGGCGTAAAAACCACGCGCTGTCTTAACAAACAAATGGTCGCTTCTGCGGCCATTTGTTTATTGGCTTCGCCTGCTCCTGGCATAAGCCACCTCGATTACATTTAATTCCACAGAACTTTCGAAGCACTTTCGAAGAACTAACGAAGAACTAACGAAGGACCAACAATGAGCCTAGCAATTACTAAACACTCAATAGATATCGGCATCGTCTGCAACGACATAGACGCCATGATGACTTTTTACGGCGAGACCCTTGGTCTACCGCTCGAGGCAACGATACCGATGCCCGGCGGGGGCAAAATGAATCGATTCAAAGTTGGCGACAGCGTCATCAAAGTAATCGAACTCGACCCCGCACCTGCGACCCAAGCCGCTCCAGGCGGTATTCGTGGCGCGACAGGCTATCGCTATTGGACTATCGCAGTGAGTAATTTAGTTGCTAGCGTTGAGAAAGCAGCAGCTGCGGGGGCAACAATCGTCGTAGCCGCGAAAGAGGTGCGCCCAGGCATTACCATTGCAATCATCGCCGACCCCGATGGCAATTGGGTTGAGTTGCTCGAAGAAAGCGCATAACTCGATCTCGGGCTGTTAAATTATCGGTATCTATTCAATAGGATACCGACTACACTGATGGTTCTTGAGCGTTGTTCTTTATGGCGACCCCCTTCTTTTTGCACGTTGTGTCACCACAGCCTATCCAAGATCGTAGTCATTGACCCTCTTAAGATTGCACCCTAGCGGGTCGATCACTTGAGCATTCTTAGGCCCACTAGCTGACCTCTCTCTCGAAAACGAAAAGCACCGAAAACGAAAAGCACCAAGAACGACCCGCACGAAATGCGCGTTCGGCACTCCGCTGACTGCGCACAGTGAAAGTTAATTCCAAATAAGGAAAGTAAGAAATGAGCAAAGGTACAGTGAAGTGGTTTAACGCAGACAAAGGCTTCGGCTTTATTACACCAGAAGACGGTGGCAAAGATCTGTTCGTACACCACTCAGAAATCAAGAACGGTGGCGGCTACGCAACATTGAACGACGGCCAAGCAGTAGAGTTCGAAGTAGGCCAAGGCCAGAAGGGCCCCTGCGCGAACAACGTCGTAGCAGTATAGCTCCTCCCATAGTAGCCGTTAGCGCGGCCTCTATGTGTTTCACACCAGCGCCCCGTCGCGAGTTTTCTCGCAGCGGGGCGTTGTTGTTTCTGGGTTATACTTCTGATGCTACTCTTAAGGAGCCACCCTATGCCCACACTTATTCACCAGCGCGTTCGCGACTGCAATCTAGGCACCTACCCCAAAGCGATTGGCCGTGTCAGTTCGGGCTGGGTTGTCGCCGGCGATGTGCAGTTTTTGCCAGGTTATTGTCTCCTCTTGCCAGATCCCGTCGTACCAGACCTGAATGCACTCGACGACGAGGCGCGAAAGACATTTTTGATTGAAATGAGCGTGATTGGTGATGCGATACTCGCAGTCACCGGCGCGGTGAGGATCAATTATGAGATGCTTGGAAACGTCGAGCCCGCGCTGCATGCCCATCTATTTCCTCGCAGTAATGACGAACCCGAGGCGCTGCGCTTAAAGCCGGTGTGGTTTTACGACTGGGAGAGGGAACGCGCGTTCGACCCGATCTTAGACGCGCCCATGATGGCGGCGATCAGGGACGAATTAGCCGAACGCGGCGTACTCATCGACTAAGCTACTTCCAGATGCTGCGCGCTTGAAGGTTGATGTCGAATTTGGCACCCGCAGCCTGCTCAACATGAATAATGAATGTCTCGGCGTCCGGATGACTGTAGCCGAGCGTTTTCATACCGCCCTCGCCTAATGCCTCGAACTTAACGCTGTTGCCGTTTATTTCCATGAGACGCATTTTCTGTGCGCCATCAGTGCGCGGCGACATGCCCGGATCCCACTGCTGGATGTTGAGCTCTAAAGATCCATCGACTTCTTCGATCGTGATCATCTCAAACATGCTCGTCGCATCGTCACCGGTCATTCGAACCATCGCGGCGAGTGAGCGGCCGTCAGTGCCAATCCAATTTTCTTCCAATTGATTAGGCCCTAGCGCGCCTGCCCAGTTACCCGTCATCCATGATAACTGTTCGATCTTCGCTTCGGGTGCGGCGAACGCAGATACCGAGGCGACGAGCCCGAGTGTGGCGAGTGCTATATTGGCGATTTTGATCATTCTCATTCTTATTCTCCGGGTTAGTTAGTTTATTACTGTGGCGACCGATCTGGCCGCCTAATCCTGCGATTCTTCGCGTTTGCGGTACGCGTCTTCGAATTTATCGTTGAGCCGGCGCATGCCGCCTAGCCAGCGATCGTAATCATCTGTCTTGCGGCGCATATACGTCAGTACTTCCGGATGCGGCAGGACTAAAAATTCTTCTTTCTCAAGCGTCTCAATTACCGTGTTAGCGAGCTGCTCCGGCTCGAGCATCCCGTCGAGCCCCGCCACGCCGCCATCGCCAGCACCGACTGCAGTCATGGCTGTGCGCACCGCTTGCGGGCATAGCGCTGAAACCTTGATACCACGATTACCGTAGGTAATCGAGAGCCATTCGGCGAAACCGATCGCAGCGTGTTTTGTCACAGAATACGGCGCAGAACCGACTTGGCTCAATAGCCCAGCGGCTGAGGAGGTGTTAAGCAAATAGCCTTCGCCGCGCTCGAGCATCGAGGGCAATACGGCACGTGCGGCAAACACATGCGACATCACATTAATGTCCCAGATAGACTGCCACGCCTCGGTTGATACATTCTCGCCGCCCGCAGTAAAAATACCGGCATTCGAGCA
>Ga0181603_10004109_pt1 | contig 10702 bp, 5 predicted proteins | sample 041ome_13_FD_148633 | JGI IMG/M metagenome (GOLD analysis project Ga0181603, IMG submission 148633) | Coastal salt marsh microbial communities from the Groves Creek Marsh, Skidaway Island, Georgia - 041409US metaG (spades assembly) | ecosystem: Environmental > Aquatic > Marine > Intertidal zone...
AAACTCAAAGGCAAAGAGCCCAGCAACCGCGACTTAATGAATACACTGAAATCGATCCAGAAACAGCTGAAAACGTCGGGCGACTCATAATCGATTGGTCGTAGGTTTAATGTTGCTGAGCTGGCCATTTCTATTACCGCCACCGGCATTTGGTGGCGGTTTCGCGCGCCGTTAGGTTGGTTGCTACGTCATCCGACGTGTGGTTTGCCATACAAGCTCACACTGCAATCGAGTCTCGCTAAGCAACCCGCTCGCTCAGGCCCTTACTCTGAGTCTCAAGGCGCTCAAGCCACAAAGAAAAGTGGCCATTATGAATAAGGAAACAGTCGACAAAGTCGGTATCGCGTTGGCTCCCGTAGACACTCGCGCGACACCCTGCGACGTGCCGGCTCCACTGGCGACAACCCTGCCGCGGTAAGCCTCTATGCCATAGGACGCCGCAAGTTGGACGAATTCTGCGGAACCAATAAAACCGTCCAGCACGTCTGTACGGCTGCTACCTTGCGACAACATCGTCAACCAACCCTGCTTACCTGCTTCATCTGCATCCCTGCCAAAAAAAGCCTGATAGCACGTGTCAATAAAAGCTGAATCGCTCGTATTCTGATTTAAATATTCTTCAGAGAGAAAAAAGTTTTTGGCCAGATCGCCACCGGTTAACGTACCAGCGGTCAAACCGGAGACCCAGCTATCAAAGCCGGCAACATCGGGCTGCCTGCCCAAAACCAAGGTATAAAATCGCTCGGTAAACGCTCTCACACCGTAGGCTGATTCATCATTAGAGTTGACCGCCACCACACCAAAGCTTGTTGCAAGCGTGTAAAATTCTTGGCTCCTCGTGAATTCATAGATAATCATTTCCCGCAGTCGACCGGATGCGAGCTGGTCAAGCCAGGCCTCGGTTCCTGCAGCGTCGCCGGGTCTATCGAAAAGTGTTTGATAAAGAATGTCGACAAACCCAGCATCATCGAGATTTAAGCTTACGAACTCGGCGGATTCGAGAAATCCAAATGCCACGGCAGAAGCGGACTGGGAGTTTATGACGTCTAACCACCCGTTAAGGCCAGCCTCGTCACTGGGCCGGCCCAGTATATTCACGTAGAAGCGCTCGACAAAAGCGCTGGCGCCATCAGCCTCTTCGGTAGGAGTCGCCTTGAAAGTGGCCGTCACACTGCAATCCGCCACCACTGCGCCGGTTGTGTAGGTCGTGCCCGACAATGACCCGCCACAGCTTCCACCAATGGCGTCCAATTCATACCCCCCATTAGCCGCAAGCGTAAAAGAGGCTGTGTCACCAGCGGACACAACTACAGCACCCGCAGGACTGATAGTGCCGCCCGTGCCGGCGGAGGCCTGAACCGTGTAGGTGACCGGCTCGGCCGCACTCAGTAAATCCATGTAATCAGAAAACGCTTGATACTCGGCGGACCCTTGCGTTACCTGGGCACCTCCTCCGTGTCCCGATCCCCCTACTATTTTGGAGAGCACTCGGCTGGCTTTGGCGCCTTTGGTTGGCGAGTTAACGTAGTTGTCGAAGGCTTGATGGTTTGCCGATGCCGAGTTGCCGAAGATCAGGTTCGCGCTGCCGACACCACCCACTCGGTGGCATAGAATGCATTTACTCTGAACGATCGACTCTACATTCGCGGTATAAAATTCTTCGGCCTCACCCGCCATAAGTGATCCACTCAAAACCATCAGGGAAGCGCTTTTCAGAAGACAACGGACATGCCGTATCGCGCTGTCACGGAAATCAATATGGGCATTCGTTAACGAACGCATGAGCACCTCCAGAACATAAATTCAGCGAGCCGCAAAGGCATACCGCGGGGCCTGATGATACGCTTCCACAATCCCAATGTTGAAACAGTGGCCCACCGGCCAGACCGCTATTTGCGGCAGCAGTCACAGATGATTAGAAAGGATCAAAGCTAACACCGCCACTTAGCTACTGGAGCTTAAAAAGGGGTCGAACAAAGGCAGCGACTCCACCGTGTCCAACCCCAGGCTTTGATCTTCCGCAAAACCGGTCAGCCCAAGATAGTCCCTTATGGCTTGATGGACGTGGGCCGGGGTGAGAATAACACCCGCCCGATCGGCCTCTAACGTGATTGGATTGATAGGCTGGGCAAAATGAAGCTCATCGGACAGTCCGACGACCCTGTCACCCCAAGTCGCGCCACGCTCCATCACCATATAGGAGCCGATGGGCCAATGATCCTTGCCATTACCGTCGTTGTAATGATTTGTGCGGCCGAAATCGGACCCCACCACAAGAATAATACGATCAGCCAAGCCTGCGTTCTCGGCTTCATCCCAGAAGAAATTCAGCGCATCTGCAAAATGTGACAAAAGGGCGTCGCTAACGGGGTCGTGCTCATTGTGAGAATCAAAACCACCGAGCGACAAATCGGCCGCAGAACCCAAACCAGATTGGAACACCATTAGCGCGCCCTGCATCTGCTGCTTGAGGTTACTCCAGAACTGATAGCCACCTGCAGCAATATCCACGCCAGGCATGATTTCGTCTTGGGCTGGAATCAGCGCCGCCAAGCGTTGCAAGCCATCGCGACTGGCGCGGGATTCTTTATACCTCAACATACTCAAACGCTGTCTGACACTCAGTTGTGGTTGGGCCAGCAACCGATCTATATCGGCCTGAACGATAGCGTGAGATCTCGCAACATCGCTCGGGGTTCTGAGGGGCTTAAGGGTATTGGGATCTAAACCGGGCTGTGCCAATACGGTCATGTCTGACAGGTTATCAAATCGGTTAAGGCTGGTCAGGCCTGCTGTGCGCGAGGTGCCTCCGTAGACGGAGTAAGCGAGCGGCTGATCAGGCGATTGGGCGGCCGCAAACAAAGCAGACAAGGAGGGCTGGCCCTCGGCGTTACTGCCTGTCCAGTTAAATAGTCGCCCCGTCTCGTGGGAATTCGTCTGCGCATCGACCCCATTAATCACTAACGTGTCCGCACCAAACCGCTCAAACAATTGCGCATTATTGGCGATGGGCGCGTAGCTGATATTGCCTACCCTGCCCGGTTCAGCGCTGTCGGCCCATTGATTGATCTTTCTCTCTCCGGGAGTATTCACTTTGGGGTCACAGAATTGAGTCACGTCAGCGCCGCCATCCAATTGCAAGGTGACCAACAGCTTGCCCGCATACGCGGTGTCAATTTCGCTACCCCAGAGGCGCATGGTCGACAACCCTGCGCCGGCAGAGACGCCCGCAACCGCTGCCCGCAAAAATTGGCGTCGACCAACGCCTCCCGCGCTGCCCCTTCTGCGATGCCTAGTCATGTAAGTACCCCCAACTGGTCACCAACGCATGCACCAGCACCGTCCAGCCCCGCATCATGCCGTATCCATCCTGATGGGCCTGCTCATTGGTTTGCTGATCTGGGAAAAGCATCCAGGTGTTGCAGTGATCGTCAGGCCAGTTAAACCAGGAGCCACGTTGGGCAGCTTCGGCGGCGGCGGCGGTCACGTCTGAGAACATGGCGTTGAGTTCACTGTCAGATGGCTGTCTGTGTGTGGCGCGCAAGAACAGGTCAGCAATTTGTGCCTTGAAGGCTTGGCCTGTCGCGGTATCCTCAATGTTTTCTGTGGCAACCACTGCGATTTCGGCAAGCATTGCATCGTTAACGTGGTTCTCAAATAGTTGGGTACCCAAAAACAAACGGATTTCATAAACCGCGGGCGCTAGATTGAGGGAAAACTCTACCCATGAATTCTCATGCAGGACCCATCCAATGCCGTCTTCCAACTGTCCTCGGGGGCCAGTGTTTCCCTGGTCGTCTTGCCAATGGTCAATCGCAAAATCCGGTTGACTGGGTAGCTGGGCGGCCTCAATGGTTTTGCTTCTGCTGCCTCCCCTGATTTCTATTTTTCGTATTACGAGATCGGCGTTAGTTCTAGAGTCCCCGTCAACACTCTCATAAGAGCGCCGCGTCATATCTGATATCCGCAAACGCGTGGGGCCAGCAACTGTCGATGCCGAAACCGAGAGCTCATGTTTCACCACGGCCTTTTCGTCCTTCACCTTCCCGGGGAGAGCGACTTCAACCAGCGCTAGCTGGCCCGGCATGGTGTTGCGGTCTAGATGCGTGAAGACGCGCCGTTCATTGCGCGGGCGCTGGAAGTCCTGAACGACTGCCTGACACGAAAGCTCCATTGCCATGGCCTCGGTCAAATTCGACATCAGCGGCGTCAATTCACGGTTTCGCGTTGTGACGACCGCGCCGTCAATGCCTCCGTAAAACCCTTTAAACCGTGCGTCGCGTCCGGTCAGCGCTGAATTGAATTCGTGGTGATGCGGGTTTGGCTGCTCGCCGTTTTGCCGCCAGGTGCGGCCAAAGATAGCCCGGTTTTTCACGTCCAATTCCTCGGGCGTCAGCAGACGGCCGCTCCCGACCGTCGCCAGCTCAGTTAACCGCGCCTCCGACATTGCAGGATCAGTCACCACAGAATGACGATACCAGCGGGACATGATCATTTCGGCAAACAGCGTCCTAGCGTTATATCCCGAGGTCTCAAAGCGCTCAGCGATCTCGCCTACTTCAGCTTCTTGCGCATTAAAAGCATTCAATTGCTCCTGATAATCCGGTGCACTCGTATCAGCAGGTAACACCAACGGCTCCGAGCCATAAATAGCGGGCCACCAAAATTTGACAGTCGCCGTGGCGAAACGAGGATCCGATACGATTTGCTCACCAAGCCATTGAAGACTGTCCCTACCGTCGCCAACATCGAAGGTCCCTGCGCCCTCAAGGCCGGGTACACGCATGTCGCGATACCAGGTATCTCCCTGTTGATAGAGCGTTGAGTCAGGGTCACCGCCGAACCATTCTGGGTGTTTGTAAGACTCAGCCAGTGAGTCGAGGCCGCCGTACTGGTCTAGATACCCTCCCAAATCGCCAAAACTTTGGTACGCCCCGGCAACAGGGTCCAATCGCTCGTGGCAAACCGTACAGGCGCCATTATTCATGGTGGGGTTGTTAGTATCGGCGAGTGCTACCGGGTCTGTCGTTCTCGGCGCGGATTTCTCAATATCGACCCCCAAAAAGTGGAAGTAGGTCCATCTGGCCCGCGCGCGGTTACGGTTAGTATCTGTTGAGGGATATCGCGCCAGCCATGCCTGAGTGCTCAGCACGCCGGCGTGGGGAACTTCCATATAGTCGCTAAACTCGATAACCCAGCCGTTTTCGCCTCGTATGTGATACTCGTCCATGGGCACATAGCCGTCGTTGTAGCCTGGCCTAAAAGTTGTCAGGTCTGCTCTGTTGTAAAAACCAAGCTCATCGGTCAAGTCCCCGCCAAACCCGGACCCAGATCGATATGCCAAATCCGTGAACGCGTTAACCATAGTGTAATCCGCGGTGAGCACTTCACTGTAAGGCAAGTCATTCATAATGATATGCGTTATGAGTTCCAGCGGCTCTCGGGCGATGGCCCACGCTACTTCTCTGTCTGCGTCTCCTGAAGTCAGGAACGGTTTTTCATAAAAATCTTGGTACTCCTCGGGTCGCTCCTCAGGCAGAGACAATGCCATGTCAGCCAGATTCGGGTAGCGACTGCGAACGTCAATATTAAAATCCAACCCGTTTAATAAACCTTGAACGAGTAGGCGGTCATCGGCACTTCTGGCGATAAAATTCCGAAAGCCAGACCCCTGCATCGTTGCCAATACCTGTTCGCGCAACCCTGTCTCTGACTGTTGAGCCGCACAAAGTGCGGTGGCGTCTGGTATGGAGCCTGACAACAATAAAGACGCCCGCCTTAAGGTGACCTCGCGACTCTCTGCCGCCGTCCCGCGCCAGAATCCCACTCCCTCTTCGCCACTGCTTGGCAGCTGTCCTAGCAGCGTCAGATATGTCTGCAGTGCCTGATAAAGTGGGCTGGCGGGGGTCAGCACAGTGCCACCGCCATGGTCTAGCTGACCCATTACCTTAGCCAGAATCCAGTGGCCATCTACGGTGCCGGTGGCAGCTGACTTCGTAGCATTCTCTGTGTGACCAAGCGCACCTACCCGCGTTGCATTGATTCCATAAGAGGCGGCCAGTGCGGCAAATTCTGCGGAACCACTAAAACCATCGATCACATCAGCCCGGGTATGTGTCTGCTGCAGCGCCGTCAGCCACCCCTGTTTACCTCCAGCATCTGAAGCTCTGTTGAAAAATGCACGGTAGAGGGTTTCGACAAACTCATCGTCATTGGTATTTCGGTTGACGTATTCGGGCGAAAGGAAAAAAGCGCCGGCCACATCCCCACCCGACATCGTACGGGCCTTCAGAGCGTCTACCCACCCGTCGAGACCTGCCTTATCAGACGGTCTGCCCAGTACCAGCACATAAAAACGTTCGACGAAGGCGATGACCTCGGCGTCATTATCTGGATCAACCACCCCTGCAGAGTCCAGAAATGCTAAAAACGCCTCATGGTTAGTCTGCGCGTCTTCACCTAAGACCAGACGGGCACCCGCTTGCGGAGCTGCGCCCTCACTGTTATGGCAGACAAGGCACTGAGCTGTCACACCGGCGTTCACCTCAGCTACAAAAAAGTTGAGTGCTTCACTGGTGTCTTCACGCAGCGTATCGGAAAGCGATTTTGCAGCCGCGTTTGAACAGGATGTGGGCGCTGAACCCTGAGCCCACGCTGTCTTCACCGGTAATCCGATAGCCAGCGAAACCAGCAGGCCCGCGAATACCGACCTTAGAGACAAGTGCAACACTTGGTAAAGGACGAACGCACGCATCAATGACAAAGGGAACTTAACGGGCTTGGCTTCGGCACCGCCAAAACACGGAAACGCCAAGGCAGTGTGTTTGCACTCGTTTGGCCTACTGCAGATATCCATCTAAACCAACCCGTTCCTTTATTGCCCGCGTCGGAGACATGTTGACCTTGAGAGGTTGATTATGAACCACGTCTGCATCGCTTGCTTGACCAATCCTGCCAATCGCTTGCTGCAACATGCCATGTGTCATTCCAGCGACGGCTTTTTTCACTGTCAGCGGTAGCTTAGATCTCATGCCAGACGCCGAGAGCAGATTTATTGCATTTTGCGATTGGTTTGCCCATATTGCAATAAATCAATCATTAAGGTGTGAAAGTTACACAAGCCAGCGGGTCCAGTCGTCGCAACCCGCGGGGATTTCCAGTCTCAATCGGCGTTATTAATATTTCCTGTCCTTGTCCGCATCGATTCGGCGCATCAGCGACCGTTGCTTCGCGCATGAAATAGTCCCCTGATACTGTTTGTAGTACCGTTGCCGCACTCGCTGAAGGACACCGATATGACCGATTTTGACAACCTGATCTACGAAAAACCTGACGCGGGCATCGCCCGGATCTGGCTCAACCGCCCCGAGGCACGAAATGCCCAAGACACTCACCTCCTCTACGAATTGAACGACGCTTTCGACATCGCCATGGGCGATAGCGAGGTGAAGGTGGTGATACTGGCCGCTAAGGGCCCCCACTTTTCAGCCGGCCACGACCTGCGGGATATCGACAGCCGCGGCAGTGAACACAAGCGGGTTGGCACCTGGAGTGACGATAAATGGGAAGGCTCGGAAGCTTATTACTGCCGAGAAAAGGAAATCTATGAGGGTTTTTGCCGCCGCTGGCGGGATTTGGCCAAACCCACCATCGCATCTGTGCACGGTAAATCCATTGCCGGCGGGTTAATGCTGATCTGGCCCTGTGACTTTGTCATTGCCAGCAGCGATGCCACCTTTCAGGACAACACCATGTATATGGGTATACCCGGCGTGGAGTACTTTGCCCACGTTTGGGAACTGGGCATCCGTAAGGCCAAGGAGTTCCTGCTCACCGGTCAGCCCATCACTGCCGAGGAGGCACAGGCTGCAGGCATGGTGAACCGGGTTGTCCCACGAGACGAGTTAGAGGAAGCGACCCTCGCCTTTGCTCGCACACTGTCCGACAAACCGTCGTTTGCCTTAAAACTCGGCAAAGATGCGATTAACGCGGCTTTTCACGCTCAGGGCTTTGAGAATGTGCAGCGCAGTGCATTCAACGCCCATCATCTGGCTCACACACATTATCGCTTGCACCAGGACGGCTCGTTCATAGACAGGGAGTTCATGAGCAATTTTCAATCAAAGAAGAAATCAGACTGAAGCCGACCTGATGTTGAACAGCATCCAGATATACCCCTGACTGGAGTGGCGCTTCTCAATGAGCAGTAAACCACCTCGCTTGGGCTTCCAGCACTGATTGGTCCTGAGACGCAACATAGCGAAGCTTCTCCGCCGCTTGGGGTAAGTGATAACGATAAGAGAACTGGCACGCGGCGACTTTGCCCTCATAGAAACGGGTGTCCGCCTGCGCGCCTTTTTGGCAACACCTCCTGAGCAAAACGACGCTCATGGGGCAAACTTGTCACCAAATGCTAATAATTTTCGAGACTTTGTCATCAAATGCTAAGACCGCCCGGTCTCAGCGGCTGTAGCCTGCTTCTCTTAACTTTTTTCGTAAGCAACGGACTGTTTACGGGGCTGGGCAAGGGACTGTCATGATATTTTGGAAAACCAGAACGCATGCCGAACCTGCCTTACCAATACCCCCACACAGCCACCAAGCACCTCGTCTCGCCGTTAATGGCGATGAGGCTTGGCACCCTCGTTGAGCCCGCTTCCGCACAGCGGAGCACTGGGCGCCAAAACAAAAACGGCATTGGCAGTCGCGCCTCAAGCCATAGCCGGTCTTTTTTGCTCATCACCACTGTACCTGGAACGCGGGTGAGACGGTTCTCGGCACCATGCCGCGTCCTGCCCTTGTCACCGGCGCCGTTCTGCTGATCCTTAGCGTCTTTTCGAGCCCTTCATTTGCAGCAGCGGATTGCAACTGGATGACAGTTAGGGACAGCGTTGCGACCTCGGTGCGGGCGAGCGGGCAGGCGCGCTCGTCTGACGGCCGCGATACCTCTGAAGCCAACACCTCGCAGGCCGGAAGGCTGATATGAGGTTGTCACACAAAGCGTTGGCTCGCGTTGTCTCTGCGCTTCTCCTGTTATGTACAGCCCAATCAGCCGTCGGATCTCTGTATGACGGTAAATATGGGCAATACGCAACTTTTGATGTTTGGCGCACACAAGTTAACTGCCTCACTCAGGGTGCAACCTGTGGGGTCTATAATTTTACGACACCTTACATCGCCCCGTTCGGTAACGGGGTTAGAGCAGTTTGGGCGGCGGGGGATTATATGCAGTTTGTCCGTGGGGTAGGGAGTTCTGGCCCCGTCGGAGACCTAAACTACCCTAATGTTCAACTGATTCAGTACACCAGTGGGGGGGTGCAAAAACAAGTCGTGTCGACCGACGGCTATGTGCAGGCCCTGGGCGACGGCATTCTTTACATCGGCGTTCCCGCAAATGGGGGGGGCACGGGTTATTTCATGTCAAATACGGAGGTGTTCCCGGATCCTGATATATGGACTCCAGGCAACCCCTACGAATGGGTAGTTGACATTAAATACCCAGACGATGATGACTTGAATAACTATGGGGGGTCGAACCTCTACCTCATCTCAGCGACAGCAGGGGCTGGCGGCAGTGCATCCTGCTCTGTAACCTCTGTTGCGTCTGGCGGTAACAGTACTTGCACGGCTACGGCCGATGCCGGATACCAGTTCAACAGTTGGACTGGCGCATGCGCTGGCCAAGGTGCCGTCTGCTCGCTGACCAATATTACTAGCGACAAAACGAGTGCGGCCAGCTTCACTGCAGTCTATACAGTCTCTGCGACAGCTGGCGCCGGTGGCGTTGCATCCTGCTCAGCAACGTCCGTCGTGTCTGGCGGCAACAGTACTTGCACGGCCACGGCCGATGCCGGATACCAGTTCAACAGTTGGACTGGCGCATGCGCTGGCCAAGGTGCCGTCTGCTCGCTGACCAATATCACTAGCAACAAAACGAGTGCGGCCACTTTCAGTCTAGTGCCAGTAGTCGTAGTTACCTACTCAGTCTCAGTGACAGCGGGAACTGGCGGCAGTGCATCCTGCTCAGCTACCACTGTCGCATCGGGGGGTAGCAGTACTTGCACGGCCACCGCCGATGCCGAATACCAGTTTGATAGCTGGGCTGGGGCATGCGGCGGCCAAGGTGCTACGTGCTCGCTGACCAATATCACTAGCGACAAAACGAGTGTGGCCAACTTTACTGCAGTGACCTATTCAGTCTCAGCAACAGCAAGCGCTGGCGGCAGTGCATCTTGTTCAGCTACCACTGTCGCATCGGGGGGTAGCAGTACTTGCACGGCCACCGCCGATGCCGAATACCGGTTTGATCGCTGGGGAGGGGCATGCGACGGCCAAGGTGCTACGTGCTCGCTGACCAATATCACTGGTGACCAAACGAGTGCCGCCAGCTTTGAGCCGCTTGACAGTGACGGTGACGGCATCACGAATAGCAGTGATAACTGCCCGCTCACGAGTAATGCCGATCAGCTGGATACAGATGGTGATGATATCGGAGACGTCTGTGATGACGATCTTGACGGTGACGGCATCATAAACAGCAGGGATAACTGCCCGCTGATGAACAATACCGATCAGATGGATACAGATGGTGATGGTATCGGAGATGTCTGTGATGACGATCTCGACGGTGATGGCATCGCGAACAGCAGGGATAATTGTCCACTAGTGTCTAATTCCAGTCAGTCGGACTCCCTCGACAATG
>Ga0181603_10004110_pt1 | contig 10700 bp, 8 predicted proteins | sample 041ome_13_FD_148633 | JGI IMG/M metagenome (GOLD analysis project Ga0181603, IMG submission 148633) | Coastal salt marsh microbial communities from the Groves Creek Marsh, Skidaway Island, Georgia - 041409US metaG (spades assembly) | ecosystem: Environmental > Aquatic > Marine > Intertidal zone...
CGCATCATCCTCTTCGGGAGGAGGAGGAGGTGGTGGTGGTGCTGATGCTGGTGGAAGCGTGGTGTTTTCCTCGTCTTTTGCTGGTGCTGACATGTTCTCGGACGAGGGAGAGTACGAGAGTAGAGAAGAGAGAGAGAGAGAAAAGAGAAAAAAGAGAGAAAAAAGAGAAAAAAGAGACCCCAGAGGGAAAATAAATCACAGCCACGAGAGCCACCATGGACCATCCAGAAGTCGAAAAACCAAAAAGAAAAGTTCATCATCAATCATCTTTTTTTTTCGAAAAGGCATCGCCACACACACACGCGCACGCGCACGCATTCTGCATCATCGAAAACAACGATACGCACGTCTGGACGCATTCTACTTTCGAATCAATATTTTTTTATATTTAATAAACACACACACACGCAACCACTATCATCATCATGAGTATTTTATTGGGAATGGGTAACCCATTGCTAGACATTTCGGCGGTCGTCGAGCAAGACATCTTGGACAAGTACGAGTTGAAACTTAACAACGCCATCTTAGCCGAAGAAAAGCACAATCCGTTGTATAAAGAGATGGTGGACAAGTATCCGGTGGAATACATCGCCGGTGGTGCCACGCAGAACTCTATTCGAGTGTGCCAATGGATGTTGAAGACAGAAGGCGCGACGACCTTTATCGGATGCGTCGGCGAGGATGATTTTGGCACCCAGATGACCAAAGCGTGCCAAGCGGACGGCGTGACGACGAAGTACATGATCGACAAATCGACGCCGACTGGGACGTGCGGGGTTTTAGTGAAGGACGGCGAGCGATCTTTGATTGCCGCGTTGAACGCGGCGAACAACTACAAGTTTGAGCACTTGCAAGAAGCAGAAAACTGGAAGATTGTTGAAGACGCCAAGTTTTATTACAGCGCCGGCTTTTTCTTGACGGTGTCGCCAGATTCCATGATGGCGGTAGCGAAACATTCCGCGGAAAACAAGAAATGCTACATGATGAACTTGTCTGCGCCGTTCTTGATGCAAGTCCCGCCGTTTTTGGAGGCGATGATGAACACTTTGCCGTACGTCGACGTGTTGTTTGGAAACGAATCCGAAGCGGTCACCTTTGCGGAATCTCAAAAGTGGGAAGGCGTCACGGACGTTGCGGAGATCGCGTTGAAAATCAGTCAAATGCCAAAAGCGAGCGATCACTGCACGAGAACGGTCGTGTTTACGCAAGGCGCGGACGCGACTATTGTCGCGAAAGACGGCAAGGTCACGAAATACGACGTTATCAAATTAGCGAAAGAAGACTTGGTCGATACGAACGGCGCGGGAGACGCATTCGTCGGCGGGTTCTTGTCCCAGTTTGTACACGGCAAGGAATTAGCGGACTGCTGCAAGGGCGGAAACTACGCCGCCAATGCCATCATCCAGCAATCTGGATGCAAATGCCCGGGAGAGTCGAACTTTTCTTGCTAAACAATCTATTCTTTTTACGTAACTTGAAATAAAATTCATTATATTAAATCCATCAACATGCAAATTTGAGTTGGTCTTCTTAAATACGCGCGCGCCGCAATAGAATAAAATATTAAAAATCGAGAAAGCACGATGTATTAAAATCTACGTAAAATATCATCAAAGGATGGGAAGCGGATCCGGTCCATGGTTGCTAAACACTTGAACGGATGAATCCCAACCGCAGCTCGCTAATTCTCCTCTATTCAAAACACTCACATCTAAACCAACCGCGAACTCGGTGTGGTGGCGCCACTGACGCAAAAGCGGCGAAGGCTGAACGCCTCTGGTGTCTCCTCCTACTCCTCCTCCTAAAGTATTACTATTGCTAGTTGCGTTGCTAATTTTCCAATTCCACATGGCTACGGTCATGTCGTAGCTCGCAGTGTAACATATATCTTCGTCGAATGGGTCCATTTTTACTCGTCTCACGGCGTAACCGTGACCTCGCAATATGGAAAGTTCTTTTTTGGGATTCCGAACGTCCCACAGTTTCACCGTTCGATCGACCGATCCCGTTGCGACGACGCAATCGTTATATTTATTCCAATCCACGCACAGAACTTCAAAATCATGCGCGGGTATCGATAAAGTCGAGTGGTTTTTCCTGCAATCCCAAATCTTCAACGTGCAATCGCCGGAAACAGAGGCGAAAACGTCTGCGTGGTGCGGCGACCACTCCGCCGCGTAGACGCAGTACGTGTGTTCTCTAAATGTTTTCAAAGACCCGCGCGTGTGCGCATTCTCTCTCGGATTCCAAAGTTTAATAGTATCGTCCCAACTGGCGGTTAAAAACACGTCTTTCCTCGTCGGGTTCCAAGAAATGGTATAAATTTCCGCCTCGTGTTCGTTGAACGAACGCAAAGGATTTTGAAACGGTGAGCGAGATACGTCCCAAAGTTTTGCGGACCCATCGCCAGAGGCGGAGACTAACACGTTCTCCGATTCTTCCGACCAGGCGCAATCGAATATCCCATCCGCGGTTTCAAATCTCGCCTCTTCTACTAACGGAAGCGTTGTCCCAGGCGCAAGAGCAGGATTAGAAGGTTGTGCTGCGGTGTTGAGCGCGTTCAACTCTCTTCTCAAAACGTACTGATGGCCGTTTCCTACGATGCCAAAGTTTTGCGACGCGGATACCGCTATGCGATCGGCAAAGAACGGGGAGAATTTAACGCTGTAGCCGTTAAAAGGCGTGCGAAAGTGCGAAGTTGCCGCCATGCGCTACTTTTTGCACCGAAGAGTGTGATGACCGGCGCGGAGGTGGTCTTCGATGCCCACAACAAACTCTTCTCGTCTTCTCTTCTTTGTTTTTTTTCTCTCTGTGAGTGGTGTGTGTGCTCTGCTCTCTTTTTCTTTGTTTTTTTAATCGTGTTGTGCCGCGTTGCGATGAAAAAAAATGGATCGAGTGAGTGAGTTTTGAGAGAGTGAGGTGGAGGTGGAGACGAATTCCTTTCTCACTCATCACGAGTTCGTGCTTTTATTTTTATATTTTTTTTTCTCGGAAGAGACGAGTGTCGGGCGTGACGTGGACCCCGATACACATTTCCTCACTTTTAACGCAATTTATAACACACACACACACAGAAACAATGTTCGCTTTACAATCCCAAATCGCCGGCGCCAAGGTCGTCTCCCAAGTTGTCGCCAAGAAGCAACAGCGATCCACCGTCGCCAACGCGAAGATGGCTCACGGCAAAGGTACGCTTCGGCAGAGAAATTTTGTTTTTGAGAGAAGAACTAATCACCACCACAACGAGTCTTCTCCCTCTCTCGATTGGATAACAGCCAAGAGAAAATTTTTTCTTCATCATTGCGTTTTTTCCCGAGGATCGATCGTCTTCTTTTCCTTCCGTTTTCCTCCCTCGAAACTCTGCGCGCGCACTCGCGCGCGCTTTGTTTCGCCTTTCATTTTCCAGAGTGAAGGAGAGTAAAAGCGCGCGCGGAAGCAAGAAGACCAAGAGGGGAGAGAGAAGAGAACCCTTTCTCCCTCGATCTTCCTTTCGCCACAAAAAAGATATCGAAATTTAAGGTTTCAAAAAAATGGCACTGGCAAAAAACCACTAACACAAAACTCTCGTCACTCTTCTTATTACTTTTTGCGAAAAACAATAAACAGGTGGTGAAGAAGGTGGCCGATCCTTCAACAACGATGCCTTCGGTAAGTGTTTAAACATTTGTGAGAGTAACAATACTGATCGTTAATTTCTTTTATAGGTATGATCTGCAAGGCTGCGTCTTACTCCATGATGGGTTCCGCCATCTCCGCCTCTGGCGAGGAAGGTACCTTCACGCAAGAAGGCCCGATCACGGTCTTTGCCGCCGATGACGATGCCTTCGGGGACTTCATCAAGTCCAAGGGTGTCACCAGAATGGAATTTGTGAAGATGGATGGCTTGGGTGATGTCGTGAAGAACCACGTTGTCATGGGCACTGTCACCAAGGCCGACATGGCTGCGGGCAAGGAATTCGAAACCATCTCTGGCAAGAAGATCGTCCCGGCTGACTTTCCGTACAAGAAGAACGACATCAAGGTCGACAACGCCACGATCCACGCCATCAAGATGGTCATCGTCTAAGCAAAATGATGCATTAAATGTTAATTTTTTGTTCATTATTTAAAAGCACTTTTTGATGTAAACCTTCGAAACTTGAAAGAAAAAAAAACAGACGTTCGCGAAGTTATAGTAGAGTGTAAACTATCTTTGGTATTTGCTTTGTTGTCGCGACGAGAATTCCTTCCGCGAGATTATCCGTACATTGTGCACACCCTCGTCTCCTTCTTTTATCTGCTGGTCGTTTTTCATCCTTTTTTACTTCTTTCCTTCACGCACGGTTCTCTTCTTCAAGTCTGGTATTTTTTTCTTCTTTTTGTTGTTATGTGTGTTTGTGTTTGTGTTTTTGCAAAAGCTGTGCGTGTGAGGAATAATTTGATTTCTCCGCCTCGTTTTTTTTTTGTGTCCTCAATTGTCCCGGGAAACGCTATAATAAATCTCGGTGCGCGCGCGCGCGTGACTTTCATCCGAAAATAAACGTGCAAAATCAGCGACGAGAAAGCGGTACAGAGAAAGAACAACTACTGCGAGAAAAGTTATATCGAGACGGAAAGATGAAAGTGCCTTCGACGGCGTGGGAAGAGTTGAGAAAAGAAGCGAGGAAGTTGGAGAATGAAATTGATGCGAACCTCGCCTCGCTTTCAAAACTCGCCGGGGTCGGTAGCAACCACGCGACGACGTCGACGTCAAGCGTTGGAGGTATGAGTGGTGGTGCTGGCGGTGGATATAATCAATACAGTAATACGGCGACGAGTAAAATGGAGGGAAACTTTGATGTTATCGCATCGAAAGAAGGAGAGATCGAGGCATTGTTAACGCGTTTGTCTGACGTGACGAGAGCTTTGGCGTCATCCATTCATAGCGGAGCGAACGCTACATCGGACACGCGAACGCACACGTTAGCGAGGCATAGAGATGTTGCGACGGAGTTCAATCGCGAGTTCAGAAGAATGAAGGATTACATAGAGCAAGAGCGAGAACACGCCTCGTTGTTACAAGGAAGGCACCGGGGAAGTAACGGCACTTTAGGAGGAGGAGATGAGAGTAACTCTTCCGCGGCGATGCGAGAAAGAAATTCGATTTTGAGTTCATCAATCGCAGTAGACGATGCCATTGGTGTTGCACAAAATACGGCGAGCGCGTTGTATGAACAGAGGGGGATTTTCAATAATACGATTAGCGCACTCGCCACGGCGGGGAGCAAATTCCCGGTGGTGAACAACCTACTTGTAGCTATTAAGAGAAAAAAGAACAAAGATGCGATTGTTCTCAGCGCCGTGTGTGCAATATGCTCAGCTTTAGTCTTAATTTATTGGATGGCGAAGTAATAGCTCGTGTTTTTATTGAATATTTTTACAATTGAGTAGTAGCACTTTTCTCTTTGTCGTCCGTCTATTTCTTCCTGTTCTGCCTTCTTTCAGTGCGTGAGACGAGAAATCTCTTCAATCTTCTTGACCAAATCCTCGGAATTCGAAACGCCGCACAGTTTAGACACCGCTTCTTGGTCTTCTTTGGTTAGATCTAAGAAAATTTCGACCAAATCACCGTCGATGAAGTTCTGCATCTTGACGCTGCGTTGCACGTTGTGAAAACATCTGAAGTCAGAGTGACTAAAATTTCCTACACCGGTGACTACCTTCTGCATGGCTTCTTGAACTTTATTAAGTAACAAGAACTCGAGTTTTGGTAATGTCGCAACGACGCCTAAACCACCAGAGATCGTGCCGAATAGCCAAGTCGAAATTTCAGAAAACGAGCTCGTATCGTCGCTTTGATCTGGCATGCGCATGACAAGACTACCGCGTCTGAATCTATTTACGGAATCTCCCAAGTGGTAGGTGCCGCATAGTTCTAGAGTGCCACGTTTGTCTTCTGTATCCGCGTCCGCGTTTCGCTGTACAGTAAACAAATTGTAACTAGATTCGGCTCCGAGATATGTGTTATCGTCTAAAATCTCAACCGCCGTCATCCAATTCGAGCTAAAATCGTGTGCGATTTCTTCAATCCGGGCATATTCTCGCTGATACTCGAGCAACGTTATCGACTTCATCAAATCACCAACAACGATCACATTATCTTTTGTTTCAACTTTTAGGGCTATGATGTGTCCCATGTGAGAGCACTCGTGCACTAACTCGCGCTTATTTTCTTTGGAAAGGCCCCAGTTGAATAATTTTACCAGAGAATTAATACCGGCGAGCAGTTTTCCACAAAAGGCATTCAAATTGTACACCGCACCCCGGGTTTCTTTTTCACAGACGAGCGTGAGGTTTTTCTGAAGCACAGACGATGACGCAGAAGCGCGGTTGGATTGAGCGCCATCGCCGTGGCCATTCCCGTTGATAACACCGTTTCCACCGCCACTCGACGCAGTGTTTGAAACTTTGAAAACCAATATGCGTCCTCGCGAAGACTCAGGCTCCGAGTGCGGATCCGCAAAAGCAGTACCGACAACAAAATATATGTCGTCATCACCGTCGAAAGAACATGAAATGATGCTCGCATCGTTCTCGTTCGGTTCGAGGGGATATTTTGCCAACGTTTTAAAAGTTTGGTCATCGAATAATCGCACGAAAAACTCTTCTTCTCGCCCAGGAACGTCGTTCTCTTTCATGGTGAGCACCGCTAAAGTTTTTGTTTCTGGTTGATGCGCAATTCTACGAGGTTGTTCGCGCAGTGGAACTGTGCGAATGTGCAATTTCTGGATATCATCGACGGCACCAATCGTCAAATGTTCGCCGCTGGCCAAAGCGAGCGCATCCGGAAAAGCGTCACAATTAAACGGTGCAACGTGTAAAACCTCGTTCAAGTTTACGTTTGAGTAGACAAGTTTTTTGCTGTTTGAATATATTATCGTCGGTCGATCTGATCCCGCGAAGACATGCATTGAATGTTGAGATTTGAATAGTTTCAGAGTAACCGGTTGCGTGCCAAGAGATACAGATTTTCGATCGCTCAAAGTAAACTCGTTAGTTGAGTTCGAAGAAACGACAACGTTTGTTATCAAGTGCCCATCACCGAGACCGGTGAGTAAATAGGTTGTATCTTCGAAGGAGCAAAATAATGTCGATCTCGGAACGACATCGAGAGATAAATTTTCTGTGTGGCAAACTTTCATCTCCAATTCTAATTCAACCAGCAAAACCTTCGTGCTCCACAATCCAACTGCACAGAGGTTGCGATCGCCGCATCGCGTTTTATCGATGCAAGATATTTCGGCATCACATGTCATTTTTCCAGTCTCTTTAATCTTTCCATTTTGAAGGGAGAGGTAATAAAGCTTACCACCGACAGTGGCAACCGCAATAGTATTCTCTGACGCTGAGCCGGCAGTGATAGGACTCTCATCAGACGGCAACCATGAAGCGACAAGTTCTCCCGAAGAAGCATCGCAAACGTAGACACCTCTGCTCGTGACTTGACATATGGTATTTCCAGAAACATTCGCGCATTCAATTGTTTGAGACGCCGCGTCAAATCCTGAAAAAACAGCCTCCTCCAACTCGTCGTTATTGTTTATTGCTAATATCCGCGTTTCTGCGATGAATGACACAATCAAATAGGAATCTAAAGTCGTCGTTTCATCCCGCTTGCAGGAATAAAGACCTTTAATTCCTGAGAGCGGGATCTGAGCCTGTTCTCGGATCCCGATTCCATTCCGAATGACGCGTAAAGATCCGCTCCTGCCTACTCCCGAACACGTGACGAGTTGACCTTGACCGTGACGCTCTAAATCCATGACACAAAAGTCTACGATAGGACCAAGATTTGTAAACTCCTCCAAAACTTCTACATAACTCGGTAATTCGTTCGAATCTGACATCATGGTGTTGACTTGCTCTGTGTGCAGTTTAATTATTTGGGAATCTCCGTACGCGCTTCCGATAAAAACCACGCTGTTGTCGAGATAACTTATCGCCGAGGCCGACGACGTTTTTCCAAGTCTTTCTATCGTCAACTTTGATACCATGGAATCACTCGTCGTGCCTTTGCTCAGCATCAAAAGATACAAATCACCATCTTCGTCAGCAATTAGAAATCTATCGATGAGCTGGTTCGAAACATTCTCATCTGAAGGAATCAGACATGCTGAAGAAAACATGAGCAGATCTGGAGTAGTAATGGCTCTCACTAAGGCCGACGAAGATGATTTACACTCGCCGCGATGCATGGCATTTTTAAGGATAGCGTTACCCGTAGTCATTGTAGCATTCGTCGTTGTGGTGGTGTTATCATTGTTGTTATTATTCTCCTCGTCATCCGTCGTTCCCGCCGGTTCATTTAAATACGCAATCGTTTCTTCGCCAACGACTACGCAACCTCCAATGGGAGAGGATAGAGGAAGCAGTTTCTTTGAGCCTATTTCAACTTCGCGTTGTTCGAAAGGACCTGGCTCTATGTCTCTATCTCGTAAATTTACGCGATAAGTCGAGACGTGCCTTTCATCCTTCACGTCCTTATGTAATACCGCTATGACTGGCATTGAGTTCGCACCGACGCCCCCGGCGTTTTCCCGATTGATGCTCCTCGTCAAGCTCGAAACGTTTGACATGTCCTCAGGGCTGAAGTTATTATTATTGTTGTTTTCATTTTCACTCGTCGTTGTTGTGATGCCAGATGACGACGATGACGTCGACGGAAGAAAAACGAAATCTAAAACTTTGAGTTCGTTCAGGTTGGCGTTGAACGCCTGTAACAAATTTCCATTCTCATCGAAGGGAATAAACTTCAGTAAACCATCGTAAATGTGCAAAGCAATGACTCTTGCATTTTGATCGATATCGCCGAGCATGCCGTGTTCAACAGGCCGTCCAGTTAAATCGGAAACATCGCCGCTCGAAATCGTTTGGAGAGTGTTCGTTGCCGAATCGTACGACAAAACAGCGAGCGAGTACCGGTCTTCCGTAACGACGACGAGACGACCCGGTACTTTTTCTTTGTCACCAAACGTGCTTCCCTCGCATAACTTGAGCATAGCGATGCGTCCATAAACCGTCGTCTCCAAAACTGGTTCCAATCCTTCCTCGGTTAAGAGGTAAATCTCAATTCGGTTGGATCGCGCAACTATCAAATTTTGTTTCTCCAAATGCGTGAAGCGTCCGACGCACGAATACGACACAGCCGTCGGTTTGTGCGCGGTGACGACGTAATTGAAGACTTCAGAAGAAGGAATAGGAGAATTATGATCTTTCCCCGATGCGTCCATCATCACCGCATCGTCAGCGGCAACTACGTCCATCACACTCGCGTGCTCTTTTTTGTTTTTCAAAGCACGCGCACACAAATAGAAAGGGATTCGTGTGTTGAAAGCTCCTGAGGGATGCGGCGTGTGTGCTTTTTTCTCACGCCTTTCCTCCTGCTTGCACTCCACTTTTTACACACAGCACAAAATAATTAATACACTTTTACAGATGATAAACGCAAAACGATGATGATACTTTTGGTGTTTTAGCGAAGATCAAATGACGACGATACCGACGACGACGACGACGACGACAACAACAACGACGACGGTGAGAGTGTCGTCGCAAAGCCAGAGCGGACGATACTGCTCTTTTCCCTCTCGTACCTTTCGCGGCGGAACGAGAAAGCTGAAGAAGAAGATGACAACACACACGCCGAGACCGTTATCCAACACTCCGAGGTGCAGAGGAACAGATGAAGAGGAGAAAAAGGATACAAAAGAGAACAACGATAACAGGGACATAAGGTTGGATGTACGCGTGAATGATATTCAGTTGATTCTCGGCGAAGTGAGCCTTTTATGGATTTTAGAACTCATATCCCGCGCCGTGCAAGTTTCTCTTTCTCCAGACTTCCCCGGTTGGCTGGCGCCAATCGAATCGCCGACACCAAATAGCATCGCTTCTATGATTTCAGCTACGGCGTGGAATTTTACCTGGATTGGATTTTCTGCGATGCTAGGTGCTTACGACCATGAGGATGACTATGGGCCTGTAAAAAAGGGCAAGGCAAAACGAAAGACGCCGACGATGAAGAAGCTCGAAGAAGTCAGCTTGACGATGCTGTTGTACGCACCAGCGCAAGCGTTTGGTGATGCATTTAGTTTGCACGCGAATTTGCTCAACTTAGCTGCAACACCACCTCTGCTGATTCGCTTACCGACAACGTTTGCGTTTATATTCGCCTTTAGATTTTACGTTTTGTGTCGCAGAGGAGAAATAGACCAAGAAATAGAAGAGTCTGAATTCCAGTTGCTCTACGCGACTCTTTCGGTATCTCTGCTGGCGACGTTATGCGGCGCATTCACGCAAACAGCACATCCTCAATTTCATCTAGAGTTAGCACGGGAGTTATTCCAAATTGTTGAGTAAAATGAAATGTATCTGTATTCTATTAAGACACGAAAGAGGCACTCGATTAACGTTATTTATTTTTATGCTTTTGGTTTTGATTTCAACGCAGAAGAAGATTATGACGATGATGACGATAAAGTCGATGGTAATGACCTGAACACAACATCATCTACGTCTTCTTGTTTTGTTGTTTTTGTGATCAGATGCCGATCTGGCCCACTACTACTTTTGCGTTTCCTTTCAGTTTCTTTGAAATCGATGTACTCTTTGTACTCGGTTCGTTCTTTAGGTGCTTCCGTCTTCATTTTTGGCTCTTGAATGTTCCAGTCGCGAGAGAC
>Ga0181603_10004114_pt1 | contig 10694 bp, 8 predicted proteins | sample 041ome_13_FD_148633 | JGI IMG/M metagenome (GOLD analysis project Ga0181603, IMG submission 148633) | Coastal salt marsh microbial communities from the Groves Creek Marsh, Skidaway Island, Georgia - 041409US metaG (spades assembly) | ecosystem: Environmental > Aquatic > Marine > Intertidal zone...
AGAGAAACTTTGAGAAAGCAAGCTGCTTGGTTAAGAAAAAATTCAGATGTTAATGTTGTTTTAGAGGGTCATGCAGATGAAAGAGGAACAAGAGAATATAACTTAGCGCTTGGTGAAAGAAGAGCTAATGCAGCTAAAGATTATCTAATGACTTATGGAATTTCATCAGACAGAATTTCAGTTTTAAGTTATGGTAAAGAAAGACCAGTTGATTCTGGATCTAGTCCTTTGGCATGGTCTAAAAATAGAAGATCAGTTACAGTAAAAGCTAACTAATAATATAAAAAATTTAAAGACCCTATGGCAAATTGCTTTAGGGTCTTTTTTTTGCCATCATTATAATCATAACCTATTATAATTATGACTGATGTATTTAAATTTTTTAAGTTAAAATTAATTTTATTTCTTACATTATTTTTTAATTTAAATTCTTACGCAGACAATCATAATATTTATGAAACACTAGAGTTGATCCAAAAAGATCTTAAAACTCTTGAAAGAGCAATCTATTCTGGTTCAATTGAAGTTAAAGCTTCTACTTCATCATCGGATATTACTTTAGACTCAAATTCCGAAGACGTACTAACTCGACATTTATTAAAGTTATCGGAAATAGAGACACAATTTAGAGAACTTACTAATAGATTTGAAGAAATAAATTTTAAATTAGATAAACTTTCAAATCGATTATCAAAAGTTCAAGCAGATAATCAAATAAGATTTCAGGATATTGAAAATGCTCTAATATCTGAAGATGGTTCTAAAAAGTTAACTCTCAAACCAGAAAATAATGAAGAACAAATTTTACCTGGTAGTTCACAACCACAAGATTTGGGAACGATTTCTTACAAAGATAATGCAACTCAAGAAACATCTCAAAAAATCCAATCTGTTGAAACAACAGCCTCAATAGTTACTGAAGTATTTCAAGCTGAAGAAAAAATACTTCCAAATGATACACCTGAAAAACAATATGAGTTTGCCACAAGTTTTTTAAAGGTTGGAGATTATCCAACAGCAGAAAGAGCATTTAGAGAATTTGTTTTATCAAATCCAGAAAATGAATTAGCTGGAAATGCGCAATATTGGTATGCAGAAACATTTAGAATAAGACAGTTATATACTGATGCCGCTTCAGCTTATTTAGAGGGTTACCAGAAATATCCTAAAGGAGAAAAAGCTCCGATTAATTTATTAAAGCTAGGAGTATCAATGGTTCAAATAGGAGAAAAAGATCAAGGATGTAAAATGATTAATGGTGTAGAAAAACAGTATCCTCAAGCTAATCAGTCTGTTATTCAAAAAGCTAAATATGAATCAAAAAAATTTGAATGCGCTAAACAAGATTCATAAAAATTTACTTAATTATTTAAAAGATAAAAAAATTAATCAAATTTACAAACAATTCGAACACACTCTAGACAGAAGTGATAATTTCATCGTAGCAGTATCGGGCGGCCCAGATAGTTTGGCATTAGCCTTTTTTTCTAAAATTTATTCTATCAAACATAATATTGAGTCAAAATTCTTTATTATTGATCATGGATTAAGAAAAGAATCCCAAGAAGAAGCTAAGATAGTTGTAAAAAAATTAAGTGAAAAATTAATTAATCTTCAAATTTTAAAATGGAATGGAAAAAAGCCAAAAAAAAATATCCAGGCAATTGCAAGAAATAAAAGATACAGTTTATTATTTGAACAGTGCAGAAAATATAAGATAAATAACATTCTTTTAGGACATCACTATGATGATCTAATTGAAAATTTTTTAATAAGATTTACTAGAGGAAGTGGACTAAATGGATTGGTATCATTTAGCAAAGAAACGAGGTTAAATGGTATTAATTTATTAAGACCACTAATTAATATTTCTAAAAATGATTTAATTTATACTTCAAAAAAAATATTTAAATTTTATGTTAATGATCCTTCAAATAAAAAAGAAATATATAAAAGAACAAGAATAAGAAATTTAATTGATAGTTTTGAAAAAGAAGGTCTAGATAAGAATAAGTTTTTATTAACAATAAATAATTTACAAATTTCTAATTCCAGTATTAAGTTTTATGTTGAAAAAAACCTAATTGAAAATACTTTTTTTTCAACAAATCATAGACAGCTAATTTTAAATAGTAACTTCTTCAAACAATCTGAAGAAGTAATTTTTAGATCATTTTCTATGGCCTTAAATTTAGTAAATAGAAAATATTATCCAGCAAGAGGAAAAAAACTAAAATACGTTATTGATAGAATATCAAAAAAAGATGAAGTTAAACTTACTCTTGGTGGATGTGTTATTCAAAAAATTAATCAAACTGTATTTATTATAAAAGAGTAGATATTACTGTAGTTTTAAGACAAATTTGTCACTTGTTTAATTAATAATAATTCTTATCTTATACTCATGAATTTAAAAAACTTAGCTATGTGGGGAATAATTGTTTTTTTGACAATAGGACTTTACAACATGTTCAAAAATCCCCAGTCTAGTGTTAGAGGTGGTAATCAAATAATTTTTTCTGATTTTTTAACATCGGTTGAAAAAGGTGAAGTTTTGAAAGTAGATATACAAGGAAATAATATTAAAGGTGTTTACTCTAATGGAAATTTATTTTCGACCTACTCACCTAATGATCCTAATTTAATTGAAAAACTTTCGAATAAAGGTGTGAGCATATCTGCTGCACCATTGGAAGAAAAAATGCCATCACTATTTGGAATACTTCTTTCTTGGTTCCCAATGTTATTGTTGATTGCGGTTTGGATTTTCTTTATGAGACAAATGCAAGGCGGCAAAGGTGGAGCTATGGGTTTTGGTAAATCTAAAGCTAAGATGATGAATGAGTTAAAAGGCAAAGTAACTTTTAATGATGTAGCGGGAGTTGAAGAAGCAAAAGAAGAAGTAGAAGAAATTGTTGAATTTTTAAAAGATCCTAAAAAATTTAGTAGACTAGGTGGCAAAATTCCCAGAGGAGCATTACTAGTTGGTCCACCAGGTACAGGAAAAACATTATTAGCTAGAGCTATAGCTGGAGAAGCTGGAGTTCCTTTTTTTACTATTTCTGGATCAGATTTTGTAGAAATGTTTGTGGGTGTAGGAGCCTCAAGAGTAAGAGATATGTTTGAGCAAGGTAAAAAAAATTCTCCATGTATAATTTTTATTGATGAAATTGATGCAGTTGGAAGAAGTAGAGGTGCTGGTTTAGGTGGTGGTAATGATGAAAGAGAACAAACTTTAAACCAATTATTAGTAGAGATGGATGGTTTTGATACTAATGAAGGAGTAATTATTATAGCAGCTACTAATAGACCTGATGTTTTGGATCCAGCTTTATTAAGACCAGGTAGATTCGATAGACAGGTGGTAGTTTCTAACCCAGATATCATTGGTAGAGAGAAAATTTTAAAGGTCCATGCTAAAAAAATTAAGATGGGGCCAGATGTAAATTTAAGAACTATTGCAAGAGGAACACCGGGCTTTTCTGGAGCCGATTTGGCAAATTTAGTTAACGAAGCTGCATTACTTGCCGCAAGAAAAAGTAAGAGAGTCGTTACAATTAATGAATTTGAAGAAGCAAAAGATAAAGTGATGATGGGTGCAGAAAGAAGATCAATGGTTATGACTGAAGATGAGAAAAAATTAACAGCTTATCATGAGGGGGGTCATGCTTTAGTTTCATTTAACATGACTGGCTATGATCCAATTCACAAAGCAACAATTATTCCAAGAGGACGTGCATTAGGAATGGTAATGAATTTACCCGAGAGAGATAAGCATGGTCATTCTATTAAATATCTTAAAGCAAGATTGGCCGTATGTTTTGGTGGTAGAGTGGCCGAAGAAATTATCTTTGGTAAAGATAATATATCTACGGGAGCAGGTGGCGGAAGTGGTTCAGATATTAATCAGGCAACTCAACTAGCAAGAGCTATGGTTACAAAATATGGTATGAGTGAAGAATTGGGACCTGTTGAATATGGCGAAAATGAAGAAGAGGTATTCTTAGGAAGATCTGTTGCAAGAACACAAAGTGTTTCTGAGGCAGTAGCTCAAAAAATTGATAAAGAGATTAGAAAATTAGTAGATGAAGGTTATAATAAAGCTAGAGAGATCTTAACTACCAAAATAGATGATCTTCACAAGATTGCAAAAGCTTTATTAACCTATGAAACTTTAACCGGTGAAGAGATAGAAAATATTATTAATAAAAATTTATATCCATCAGATAAAGCAGACTTAAAAGTTGAAGATGATGATAAAACTTCAGCTTTAGGTGCAATGGGGCTTAAACCAAAAATAGTTCATTAAGTCTAATGACAAGATATTACACAAGAGCGTGTAATTTCTATTATGGAAAAAATTCAGAAAATCTAGTTAAATCTAAAGTTACTTTACCATTAAACGGAAATAAATTCATATCATTTGATGAAATTGAGATTATCACTAGAAAATTAAAAAAAAAAATTAAATTAAATAAGATTAAATATTTACCAACAGATATTAAGAAAAAAATTACCAAAGATGTTAGATTAATTTCATCAAAAAAAAAAAATTTTTCAAATTTAAATTTTAAAAAAATACCCTTGATCATGGGTGTTTTAAATTTAACTCCAGATAGTTTTTCTGATGGAGGAAAATTTAATAGTTTTAATAATGGTATTAATCATGCAAAAAAACTTCTTAGAGAGGGAGCTGATATTATCGACATTGGAGGTGAGTCTACTAGACCTGGATCTAAGACTGTAAATTCAATAGAAGAATGGAATAGAATAAAAAAAATTCTTAATAAATTAAAATATTTAAATGTATCTTTAGACACCAGAAAAGCAGATATTATGCAGAAAGGTATAAATCTTGGAGTAAATCTTATTAATGATATTTCAGGACTAAGCTTCGATGAAAGGTCAATCAATATACTAAAAAAAAACAAAACACCTTTTGTTTTACAGCATTCAAGAGGTACACCAGACATTATGCAGAAAAATCCGAAATATAAAAATGTCGTTCTGGATATTTATGATTTTTTTGAGGATAAAATTAAATTTTTAAGAAAAAATGGTATTACACATAATAATATTATCCTAGATCCAGGAATTGGATTTGGAAAAAATTTAAAACATAATTTGAAGCTATTACAAAACATTTCTATTTTTCATTCACTGGGTTTTCCAATAATGGTTGGAATATCTCGAAAAAGATTTATAGGAGATATAGCTGAAGAAAATGATGATAAAAAAAGAATTGGAGGAACTTTATCCTCAAGTATTTTTTCTTTATTGCAAGGTATTCAGTTAATAAGAGTACATGATGTGAATGAAATTATGCAGGGTATTAAGGTATTTAAAAAACTTTTATATAAGTAATGAAAAAAAAATATTTCGGAACAGATGGAATAAGAGGCAAAGTTAATAGTAAAAATATTAATGGAGAAATGTTTTTTAAATTTGGATTATCAGCAGGCAAATATTTTACTAATCTAAAAAAAAATAAACAAACAGCAATTATTGCAAAAGATACTAGATTGTCAGGTTATGCTTTAGAACCAGCCTTAGTATCTGGACTTACGTCTGCAGGTATGCATGTCTATACACTTGGACCTTTACCAACCAATGGTTTGGCAATGCTTACTAAGTCGATGAAGGCTAACATGGGAATCATGATTACCGCCTCTCATAACCCTTACTTTGATAATGGGTTAAAACTTTTTGGCCCTGATGGTCTAAAGCTTTCTGATAAAATAGAAAAAAGAATTGAAAAATTAATAGATAATAAAATACAAAACCAATTTGCAGATTCTAAAATGCTGGGTAGAGTAAAACGTTTAGAAACAGCTACTGATGAATATATTAAAATTTTAAAAAAAAATTTCCCAAAAAATTTTGACCTCAAAGGTTTAAAAGTAGTTTTGGATTGTGCAAATGGTGCGGGCTATAAAGCTGGCCCTAAATTGTTAAAATCTTTAGGTGTAAATTTAATAGTGATTGGCAACCATCCAAATGGACTAAACATTAATAATAAATCTGGATCAACTAATCCAAAAATAATTAAAAATGCCGTAATAAAAAATAAAGCAGATATTGGAATTTCATTAGATGGAGATGCAGATAGAATTATAATGTGTGATGAAAAAGGTAAAATCATTGATGGTGATCAAATTATTGCAGCTCTAACACTTACCTGGAAAAGAAAAAAAATCCTAAAGGGTGGTGTGGTTGGAACTTTAATGAGCAATTATGGTTTGGAAAAATTTTTTAAATCTAAAAAAATTAAATTTATTAGAGCTAATGTGGGTGATAGGTACGTAAAAGATGTTATGCTAAAAAACAAATATAATTTAGGAGGTGAACAATCAGGTCATATTATTTTAGGCAAATATGCAACAACAGGAGATGGGCTCTTGGTTGCTTTAGAAGTTTTACAAGAAATTAAAAAAGGAATTAAAGCTAGTAGATTTTTTGATGTGTTTAAAAAAACTCCGCAAGTTTTAGAGAATATAACAATCCAAAATAATGATATTTTAAGTAATTTGTCTGTAAAAAAATCTATAAAAACTGCAAACAATCTAATCAAAAATCATGGAAGAATTTTAGTAAGAAAATCAGGCACAGAGCCAAAAATAAGAATAATGGTAGAAACTGAAAATATGAAATTATTATATAAGTGCATTCATATGATAAAAAAAGAGATTATTAAAGTTGAAGCCTAGATCAAAAATATTAATTATTGCTGGGTCTGACTCTTCAGGTGGTGCGGGAATACAAGCAGACATCAAAACAGCTACAAGCCTAGGCTCATATGCAATGACTGCTTTGACTGCTGTTACTGTTCAAAATACTACAGGTGTAAAATCAGTTATACCAATAAGTCCTAAATTTATTTTTGATCAAATACTATTTACAACTAAAGATATAAAACCTCAGGGAATTAAAATTGGTATGTTGCACTCTACTCAAGTAATTAAAAGTGTAATTAGTGCATTAAAAAAAAATAAATTTAAAAATATAGTTCTAGATCCAGTTATGATAGCAAAAGGAGGCGCTAAACTTATCAATAATGAGGCAATCTTATTTTTAAAAAATAATTTGATTAAACATGTTCATTTGATTACACCAAATATACCTGAGGCAGAAATCCTTACCGGAATTAAAATTAATTCTAAAGAAGATATGATTTTGAGTGCTAAAAAACTAATTCAAATAGGTGCTCAAAATGTATTGATTAAAGGTGGTCATTTAAGTTCAGCTCTTGTTCATGATATTTTAGTTAATAAAAAAGAAATTAGTTTATTTAATAGCAAAAGGATAAAAACTAAAAATACTCATGGTACGGGTTGTACGTTATCGACAGCAGTAACTACTTTTCTATCATGTGGAAAACCTATAAAGAAATCTTGTGAATTAGCTATCAAGTATGTTAATTCTGCTGTCAGAACAAACCCAAATTTTGGAAAAGGACATGGCCCAATTAATCACCTTGTGACAATTAACTTGGATACCAATTTTAAATAATGAGAAATATAGTAGTAGTAGGTTCACAGTGGGGAGATGAAGGTAAAGGCAAAATAGTTGATTGGCTTTCAGAGCAAGCTGATGTGGTGATACGTTTTCAAGGTGGACATAATGCTGGTCACACACTAGTGATTGATGGAGTGACATATAAGCTAAGATTATTACCATCAGGAATAGTTAGGAAGAATAAAATTTCGATAATTGGCAATGGGGTTGTTGTTGATCCCTGGGCGTTGTTAGAGGAAATTCAAGAAATTAAGGAAAAGGGTGTAGATGTAAATGTTGATAATTTTATTATTTCAGAGGCTGCAAATCTGATTTTACCTTTTCATCGAGAGATGGATGAAATTAGGGAAGATGCAGCTGGCAAAGGTAAAATTGGAACTACAAGAAGAGGCATTGGTCCAGCTTATGAGGATAAAGTTGGCAGAAGGTCTATAAGAGTTATGGATTTAAGATCTGAAAAAAACTTAGATCAAAGACTCGAATCTGTACTTCAACATCATAATGCAATCAGAAAAGGTTTAGGAAAAGAAATTTTTAAGAAAGATCAATTAAAAAAAGATTTATTAAATATTGCACCTGAAATTTTAAAGTTTTCTCAACCAGTTTGGCTAAAGATAGATGAATTCAAAAAACAAAAGAAAAGAATATTATTTGAGGGTGCTCAAGGAATATTACTTGATGTTGATCATGGAACTTACCCTTTTGTAACATCATCGAATACAGTAGCATCTAGTGCTGCAACTGGTACTGGGTGTGGTCCTAATTCGATACATTATGTGCTAGGTATCACCAAAGCTTACACAACCAGAGTAGGTGAGGGACCATTTCCAACAGAGTTAACAGACGATATTGGAGAATTGCTTGGTACAAGAGGCAAAGAGTTTGGGACAGTAACAAGTAGAAAAAGAAGATGTGGTTGGTTTGATGGAGTTTTAGTGAGACAAACAATAAAAATTTCTGGAATAGATGGTATTGCTTTAACCAAACTTGACGTTTTAGATGAGTTAGATGAAATTAAAATGTGCATTCAATATGAACTTGACGGTAAAAAAATTGATTATCTTCCAGCTGCTGTAGAGGATCAATTGAAGATTAAACCTATATATAAAATTTTTCCAGGATGGAAGTGCTCTACAAATGGAATTAAAAATATTGAGGCTTTACCAGAAAATGCTAAGAAATATATTTTTGCTCTAGAAGATTTTATTGGTGCAAAAGTATCAAGTGTATCTACTAGCCCAGAGCGAAAAGATACAATATTGATTGAAAATCCTTTTGATATTTAATTTGCTGGCAATAAATTTTTAGATTTTGCAAGAATAAGCATATGTTTTTGTAATTTCTCAAATGCTTTATTTTCTATTTGTCTAACTCTTTCTCTACTTATTTTATATTTCTTACTTAAATCTTCCAATGTAGTTGGATTATCATTCAATCTTCTTGAAAATAAAATTTCTTTTTCTCTTTGATTTAATACTTGGATAGAGTTTTTTAATAAATCTTTTCTTTGCTTCATTTCTTCCTGATGTGCAAATTTAAGGTCATGGTCTAATTCTTTATCAACAAGCCAATCTTGCCATTCATCACCATCTTCTCCAACTTGAGCATTTAAAGAAAATTCTTTACCTGAAAGTCTTCTGTTCATCGAGATTACTTCCTCTTTACTGACGTCAAGTTTATTTGCAATTTCTTCAACATGTTCATTTCTCAAATCTCCTTCAGATTGAGGAGCTATCTGGTTTTTAATTTTTTTTAGATTAAAAAATAATTTTTTTTGTGCAGTAGTAGTTCCAATTTTGACTAAACTCCAAGATCTAAGAATATATTCTTGGATAGAGGCTTTAATCCACCACATGGCATATGTTGCTAGTCTAAAACCTTTTTCAGGTTCAAATTTTTTTACAGCCTGCATCAAGCCTACGTTTCCTTCGGAAATCATTTCATTAACTGGCAGACCATAACCCTTGTAACCCATCGCAATTTTAGCAACTAAACGTAAATGACTTGTAACGAGTTTTTCAGCAGCTTTTATATTTCCTGTAGTTCTCCAATTTTTTGCTAACATGTACTCTTCCTCAGCATCCAACATTGGAAATTTCTTAATTTGTTCCAGATATGCTGACAGACCACCTTCATTACTTAGAGCGGGCAAATTATTGTTTAATGCTATATTCATTGAGTAGTTTATCTAATTAATTATTTTTATATTTCAATCACTTAATTATTAAGTTTTCTAAGATTTTCTAAGATTATATTTAGATCATGTGGCAAAATTGAGGAAAATATCATTTCTTCATTCTTTTTTGGGTGAATAAATCCTAGAGTTTTAGCATGCAGAAATTGTCTATTTAAATTTGTTATTAGATTTTCTAAATCTAAGTTTATATTTTTTATTTTTTTATATTTTTTTCTGTATTTGTTGTCTCCTAAAATACTATGACCTAAATAATTCATATGAACACGAATTTGATGTGTTCTTCCCGTTTCTAACTTGCACTCTATTAAACTGAGAGTAGGGGTATTTTTATTTTCAAACACTTCTATAGTTTCATAGTTTGTAATTGCTTTCTTACCTTTGGAATTACTTACTTCCATCATTTGTCTATTTTTTGAGCTTCTAGTAATATAAGTTTCTATTCTTCCTCTAGATGGTCGTAATTTTCCCCATACTAATAATTGATAAATTCTAGTTATAGTATGTTCATTAAATTGATTAGACAAATGTTCATGAGTATAATTATTTTTTGCAATCACAACTAATCCAGATGTATCTTTATCTATCCTGTGCACAATGCCAGGTCTTAATTCATCTCCAATACTAGATAAAGAATCTTTATCATAATTCACTAACGCATTTACAATTGTATTGTCATAATTACCTGCACCTGGGTGCATCACAATTCCAGCTGGTTTATTCAAAACCAAAAGATCTTTATCTTCAAACACGATCTCTAGTTTATAATCATAGGGTTTTAAAGATGCTTTTTTTGGCTCAGGAATTTCTAAATATATTTCATCACCAGGCAAAATTTTTTTTGATGGGTCTAAGATTATATTATTATTAAGTTTAACTTTATTATCTAAGATTAAGTTTTTTACCCTAGTTCTACTAACATCTTTTTGATGTTTATTAATAAAAACATCTAATCTTATGTTTATTTCTTCCTTTGAAGCTATTA
>Ga0181603_10004115_pt1 | contig 10694 bp, 12 predicted proteins | sample 041ome_13_FD_148633 | JGI IMG/M metagenome (GOLD analysis project Ga0181603, IMG submission 148633) | Coastal salt marsh microbial communities from the Groves Creek Marsh, Skidaway Island, Georgia - 041409US metaG (spades assembly) | ecosystem: Environmental > Aquatic > Marine > Intertidal zone...
CCCGAATGGCGCGACAGTCGTGTCGCGGACAGCGAGGCTCAGAAGCTAAGGACATTCCTTCTATCCGAAGGATTTTCCGAGGAGGACGTTAATGGGCTGAAAAACGCGACACTGGTGAAGGTGGCCCGAAAGGCCATGCTTTACGATCAGGGCAAAAGTCGTGCGACACAGGCTAAGAAAAAGCCTGCCAAGCGCACAGCAAAGACCCTCAAGTCAGGGTCGCGGGGGTCTCAGCCGAAGCCAAAGTCAGGCGCAGAACAAGCGCGACAGCGTTTTCGTCAAACCGGCAGCGTCAATGATGCTGCTAACTACATCAAATCTTTGCTCTAGGAGGGCAAAATCATGGCTATCGTAGCAAACACATTCACCAAATTCGACGCAGTTGGTCTGCGCGAAGAACTCTCGGACACAATCACCAACATCTCGCCTGAAGCCACGCCGTTCCAGTCGAATGTCGGCTCTGAAAGCGTTCGAAACTCGTACTTCGAGTGGCAGACCGACAGCTTGTCGGCAGTTGACACCACTGCACGCATTTCTGGCGACGACGTTTCGTCGTTCGACAGCACTGCGGCAACTTCGCGCGTCGGAAATTATACGCAGATACTTCGACGTACCTCGATCATCGCTGACAACCTGTCTGCGCACGACGCGGCGGGCCGCAACGATGAAATCGCATTCAACCTCGCCAAGCGCGGAAAAGAGCTGAAACGCGATGTGGAGGCAACAGTCCTGTTGAATAATGCGGCCGTCGCAGGCAACTCCTCCACTGCCCCTGAGACCGCTGGTCTGGGCGCGTGGATCGCATCAAACGACGTTGTTGGCTCCGGCGGCGCTTCGCCAACCGGCGACGGCACCGACGCTCGTACTGACGGAACTCAGCGCGATTTTACTGAAACCCATTTGAAGCAGGCGATGCAGCTTGCGTACACCAATGGCGGCGAGCCTTCGATCCTGATGGTTGGCCCGCACAACAAAACTGTTGTGTCCGGCTTCGCTGGTATCGCGGCGCAGCGCTACATGGCACCTTCGGACGGTCCGACCACCATCGTCGGCACGGCTGACGTGTACCAAAGCGATTTCGGTACACTCTCGGTTGTGACTAACCGCTTCCAGCGTGAGCGTGATGCTTGGTTCCTCGATCCTGAATACGCAGCGGTTGCTACCCTGCGTAACTTCGAAACCACAGAACTTGCGAAAACCGGCGACGCCACCAAATATATGCTCCTGTGGGAAGGTGGCGTGAAGGTTCACAGCGAGGCGGCCCACGCCTTGGTCGCGGACCTGAACGTATCGTAAGCGATGCGCAAAGCAAACAGGGGGTGGCTTTGGTCGCCCCCTTCTTCTATGGGAGCGAGAAATGGCACGTTTATTTGACCGCGACGAGTTAACTGGAATTACGAAATACTGGCACGTCACAGACAAGGGCGAGTACGTCGTTGAAACCAAGCAGGACACCACGGCAATCGCCAAGCAGAACAAGCGCCAATATAACGACAACGACGGTCGATGGGGCGACATGCAGCGAGTGGCGTCAATACCTCTGTCTGTGTATTATGACCTCAAGCGCAAGGGCATCGCTGACGATCCCAAGGCGATGAAAAAATGGATGAATGACCCGGACAATCGGGTTTTCCGCACGCGAAGCGGTACAGTTTAAGGGGCCAAGCCAATGACAGTCACCATCACAAAGCCAACCGTAGGCGCGTCCAACAACGCTTGGGGTACGCTACTCAACACGGCGCTCGATGACATCGTTGATGTGCTGAATGGCACTGATCCGATGACGCCTGACCTCACGTCTTTTGACATCGGCGGCGTTCCTGTGACGGCGACTGCGGCGGAGATTAATATCTTAAGCGGCGCGACTGTCACCACAGCCGAGATTAACTATGTTGACGGCGTAACCAGCAACATCCAGACGCAGCTCGATGCGCTCGACACCGGAAAGCAAGACGCGGATGTCAAAATCCTAAAAGCCGACACCAGCGACAATCTTACCGCTGGCTACACTGCCACGGCAGATAATGACGGCACGCAATCCAGTGGCACATACAGGCCCACACCGCTTGGCGGAAACCTGAAGCGCACCGTCAATGGTGGCGCGTTCACCTTGGCAGCGCCGACGGCTACCGGGGATTACACGTTGGTTATCCAGATGACGAACAATGCGTCGGCAGGTACGATCACGGTTTCTGGCTTTAGCAAGCAGAGCGGTGACAGCCTGACCACAACAGACGGAGATGACTTCTTCCTGTTCATCACCAAGATCAACGGCTTCACCAGCCTGACTGTGCAGGCGCTGCAATGACTTTTCCGTTTCCCACGGTGCCTCCTAAATCCGCTCTCAGCGTGTCGCACCTTGGGAGCGCAGGTATTAATGGCAACACTTCGGCTGGCGTAACGACTACGCATACTCTGAACGTAGCGTCGCCTAAGACGCTGGTGGCTCTGTCAACCGCCCAGTATGGTGAAGGTTCTTTGGCTCTCACGTTTGAAGTCGGGGCGTCAACAATTTCCCCGTTGATCTCGTATTCTGACTCGGGATATCAGCAATCGGGCCGCGTTGATCTTTACGTTATTGACACCCCAACAGGGTCAACCGTTGATGTGGACATCACTTGTCCTGTGGCACTCAGACGTTATACGCGCCTTGACTCCTTCAGTGTGAACGGCACCCCTGCGATACAGAACTCGTGGACGGGGACATATTCCGATGCAGACACGGGCGTGACCCTATCAACCGAAGTGGTTGGGAATGGGCATTTGCTGGCTGTCGGAACCTCTATTGAGAACAAAGGCGCGCTCGTGAAGGATCGCTTTGTTGGTACATGCGGGCTTGATCACTATCCAGAAGGCGTGTCGTCGCAGAGCATCAAACTGCTCCAAAGCGAAAACACTGAAGCATCCGCAGTGTTGTCTGGCATAACCAATGTTGGCACTAAATATAGCCAGTATGCCAGCTTCAACTTTTCAGACGGCGTCCAACTTCTTGTCGTAGCCTTGGAGCTTTCGTAATGCCCCTTATCGAACTCAAAATCCCCGCAGGCTTCAGAAAACATGGCACTGACATGCAGTCAGAGGGCCGCTGGCGCGACGGCAACCTCGTGCGCTGGCATGAGGGGGCGCTAGGTCCGGTTGGCGGCTGGGAGGAGCGCATGTCTTCAGCATACGCGGCGGCACCACGCGGAATGCTGGCTTGGGAGGACAACACGGCAAGTAGATGGATCGCGGCTGGGACGTACAATAAACTTTACGCCTCAACATCTGGCGGGACGACTTACGACATCACGCCTGTCGGGCTGACGGCTGGCAGCGAGGACGCTTCGGTTGAGACCGGCTACGGCGGCGGACTGTACGGCACCGGCTTCTATGGCCAGCCGCGACCTGACACTGGAAACTACTCAGAAGTGACAACTTGGTCTCTCGATACTTTCGGACAGTATCTGGTCGCCTGTTCAATCGATGACGGAAAGCTCTATGAGTGGCAGCTTGGCACAAGCACGCCAGCGGCTGCTATCTCGAACGCCCCGACCGACAATCTGGGTCTGGTCGTAACCGAGGAGCGGTTTCTATTCGCACTTGGCGCGGGTGGAGAGCCGCGCAGGATCGCATGGTGCGACTTCGAGGACAACACAACTTGGGCAGCAGCCAGCACAAACCAAGCTGGCGATCACACGCTGCAAACGTCGGGCCGCATTATGGCGGGCATTCGTGCGCAGGGTCAGGTTCTTATTTTGACCGATACAGACACGCATCGCGCGGTCTATACGGGTCCGCCGTTTGTCTATCAGTTTGAGCGCGTTGGCGAGGCGTCAGGTCTGATCGCCAGAAAGGCCGTGGCCAGCACGTCTGGCGGCATATTTTGGATGGGGCAGAAGGGTTTCTATCGATACGACGGAGCCAGCGTTCAGGCGCTGCCGTGCGATGTCTATGACCACGTTTTCGACAACATAAACTCGGCGCAGGTCAGCAAGACTTGGGCTGTGGCCAACGGTCAGAACAATGAGGTGTGGTTCTTCTATTGCTCGACGAGCAGCACCGAAATCGACAGCTACGTCGCCTATGATTATCAGGAGGGTCACTGGCTGATCGGCTCGCTGGACCGGACGGCTGGATTTGATCGCGGCGTATTCCGCAAGCCGATCTGGGCGTCATCGGCGGGAACCGTCTATGACCACGAAATCGGTTACAACTACGACAGCGCCTCGCTGTTCGTTGAGAGCGGCCCGTTCAAGATCGGCTCCGGCGATCATGTTGCAAACGTCATGCAGATCATTCCCGACGAAATCAACATCGGAGACGTGCAGGCGACGTTCAAGACCCGATACTACCCGACTGACGCAGATACGTCTCACGGCCCATATACGGCGGCACAGCCGACCGATGTGAGGCTACAGGGGCGTCAGGTGCGCATGAGACTTGAGGCCCAGTCAGCGGGCAACTGGCGCATCGGAAACTTTAGAGCCGACGTCCGGCAGGGTGGTCGCAGATGATCAGAGTACCCTTGCCTCTCAGCGACGACTGGAAAACGTGGAGCAGGCAGCTAACGTCATTTTTGTCTGGTGCCATCCCCAACCTCGGCCACAAAACAGACTTGGACAACCCGTCTCAAAACGGAACTCTGCTGTGGGATGACGTCAACGAGTATCCTGTGATCAGCAAAAACGGCGAGTGGCGGCAAATCGTTTTGGAGGATGGCCACTACAATGGCGCTGTCAGCAGCGACCAGACGGCAGCGGCGATCGATACCGCATACGCCCTAACCTACACATCAAGCGCCAGCGACAGCATCTCAAATGACGCCACAAACCCGTCGCGCATCGTGTTCTCTGAAGCTGGCGAATATATGATTAGTTTTTCGGCGCAGATCAGCGCGGGTTCGTCATCAAGCGTGGACTTTTATTTTTGGCCGAGGGTCAACGGAACTGATGCCGCCGGATCGACAATGGTTAACACGTTAAAGAATAATGGCGCACGCCTCGTGGTCAGCCGGACAGCCATATTTACATTCGCGGCGGGAGACTACCTAGAGGCAATGTGGGCGGTCAGCGACACCAATGGCTTTCTTGACGCTACGGCAGCTACGGCATTCTGCCCAGCAGCGCCTGCCTCAACAATCGCCATCACGAGGATGCATGGATGACGCCGGTTATAGAGATCGAGCCGGTTTCAGAGGGCATCCAGTCAGCTATTGATTTGGCGGCACCGATGCTGTCCAAGTCGGTTGCGCGGGACGAGCAAAGCGCTACATTCGACGACCTGACCAAAGACCTACTTGACGGCAGCGCAATGCTATTTTTGGTCTGGGTCAACGGAGACGCTGTCGCGGCATTCGTGGTTCGCGTTATTTCGTACCCACGCAGGAAAACGCTGTACATCCAGCACATGGGCGGCAAAGACCTCAACGTCTGGATGCCATACGCCTTGCAGGTTTTGCGCCACGCAGCAAAAGAGCGTAAACTGCATGCAATTGAGGCCGACGGCAGGATCGGGTTTGCCAGAATGGCTGCGAAAAACGGTTTTAGAGAGACGCATCGGCACTTCGAAATGGAGATATAGATGGGCAAAAGCACCACCACGACAACGATGGCACCAGAACAGCGAGAGTTCATGGGCGTCGTGACCGGAGCCGCGAAAGATATTTACGGAACCGAATATCAGCCGTACACCGGGGACCGTGTCGCTGGCATGACGGGCCTGCAATCTCAGGCGCTGCAAGGATACGGCGGCCTGACGTTGCCCAGCGAGTTGTCAGCCGCGTCTGGGTACGTTTCGGACTTCATGGGCCGCACGCCAGAGCAGACAGCCGCAGCGCTGGCAGATTATACCGGCCAGTACACGCAGAACGTAATTGACCCGACAATTGCACTGATGAACCGTCAGCGACAGAAGGCGATTACCGGCGAGGAGGCCAACATTGCCCGCGCTGGCGCATTCGGGTCTCGCGGCGACGTCTACATGGGCGAGCGTCAGGGCGAATACGAGGCGCAGCTTGCAAACACAATCGGAAACCTACAGGCGCAGGGCTATCAGGGCGCTGTCGCGCGAATGCAGGCCGAGGATGCAGCACGGCTCGGCGCTGCTGGTCAGCTTGCCGGTCTCGGTATGACTAACCTTGGCGCTCAGAAAGACATCGCTGGAGCGCGATTGTCGGCAGGCGAAGCCGAGCGGCTTCTTAAGCAGCAGGAGCTTGACGCCATGTACAACGCATATCTCATGGAGCAGCAGTATCCGCTGCAACAATTTGGCGTCCTAACCGGCGCAGCCGGTGCCTTCCCAGCAGGTCTTGGCACAACTACGCAAACCCCGTCGATACTAGACAATTTGGGCCGCGTCGCAGCGGCAGGCAGTTCCGCCGGAATGGGCTTCCCGATAGCGTAAGGAGAGCATGAAGATGGCATATATTCTCACAGAGACAGACCTCGACGCTCTCCAGCAGGCTGGCATCACCGGCGTCCCTGCTGGCGTCGAGGCAACGCCAGAGGAAATGCGCATACTTGGCGTTCTGGACCCAGCGCTGACTGACAGTTTCGCAATGGGCGACACAACCGGCACCGACGTGACCGGCATGACGCCTGATCCGAACTACCAAAACGGGGCCACACCAACCGCCCCACTTCCCCAGCAGGTTAACTCCCAGCCTGCCCGGGGCTTCGGGGTGCTTGATTTTCAAACGTCTCCTCCCGTGGACGATTTCTCGTACCTCGAAGACCCCTATTCGAACCTCTCAAAAACCCAGCGTCGAATGCTGGCCTTTTCGGCCATCAAGGACGCAGGCATGGCCCTTCAGGGCAAAGAGGGTAACAGCTACGCGACCATGATGGCGGACATCACAGCCCGCGCCGACATGGCCCGCAAGGCGAAGGCGGCGCAGGCTCAGGCGGAGCGTGACCGCCTGATGCAGATGCAGGTGATGGCTCTACTCGGCGGAGGCTCCGCCGCTGCGGGCATTGGCCAAACCGTTTTGCAAACACAGGGCGGCGACCTGAAGTCGCAAATTGATCGGCTCAACTCAGCAATCCCGCAGCTTATTTCGGCGGGCTATGAAGGGCAGGCTCAGGCTCTGCTTATGCAAAGGGACCGGCTTCAGGCTGAGTTGGATGCGCAGACGGCCGAGGCCGAGGAGGAAGAGGTTACAAACCTACAGCGCCAGAAGGCGATGAGCCAGACGCAGAACATCATCGATGCAATCGACGAGGCTCTGCGCATTCAGGTTGGCGAAGACTTTGAGGGGAAACTTGACGCGATTATCTCCGGCGATGAAACCGGATGGAGGTGGTTGGCCAGTGGGCGATCTAGCCCAGATTCAAGGCTAAAATTCGAGACCTTTGTGGCCAATGTGGACCGCGTCAAATCTATAATGACGTTTGACAATATGGCGGCGATGAAGGCGGCGGGCGTCACGTTCGGCTCACTGAGCAACTCAGAATTAGCGCAGGTCGCAAGCACCGTCGGCGCACTGGACGCGAGGGAAAATCCGAGGCTTGCCGCCAAGGAGATTGCTCGCATCTACAAAGACCTGAAAGAGAAGATGGTTGATTACGAGCTAGACGCTCTGATGGGGGGTTAACGCATGGCCAAGTACACCAGAGAAGAAATTCTCGAAGCCGCTGATCGCGCCGATCAAGCCGGAGATACCGCCAAAGCCGCCCGACTTCGGGAGCTGGCGGGGGCTTCGGTTAAGCCGCAGTCAGCGCGTCCTGCTCGCCGTGAGAAAGTCGCGCCCATATCGGCTGGTCTCGCCCGATCTCTTGCTCAGGGTGCCTTGTTCGGCGCTTATGACGAGGTAGAGGCATTTCTGAGGTCTCGCTTCAGCGATCAGGAATACGACGACGCACTGAACAAGGTTCGCACAGAGATGGAGCTGTACCGCAAGGACAACCCTGCACTGGCGATGGGCGCAGAGATTGCTGGCGGCTTCTTAACTCCGGCAGGATTGGTTGGCGGCGCGACTAAGGGCGGCTTGACTGCTGCTCGATCTCTGGGCGGCATGGCGGCGCGTGGCGCTGCGACTGGCGCGGCAGGCGGCGGCATTGCTGGCTTTGCGTCTGGCGAGGGCGGCTTTGGCGAAAGAGCGCAGAGCGCACTAACAGGCGCGGCTTTGGGCGGCGCTTTGGGTGGCGCTGCTCCGGTTGCTTTTGGTGTGGCTGGCGATATTGGCTCACGCGCATTTGATGGTCTCGGCCTGTCTGGGCCGAAGCGTGCGGCGACTTTGGCCGAGCGTCGCGTACTCAAGGCGCTAGAGCGTGAAGGGCTGTCGCCAGATGAGGCGGCGGCTCGATTGCAGCGTGGCTCTGATCTAGGGGCTGACATTCTACCGGCAGACCTTGGTGAGAACGTCGCGGGGGCTGCATATGCCGCTCAGGCCGTCCCCAACGCCCGCAGGTCGGCTGTGCGAGGCATCCTAGAGGAGCGTGGGATCGAGCAGGGCGGTCGCATTGCTGAGCGCACAGCCCAGTCAATGGACGCCGCCGGAGTGTATGGTCTTGATTATCTGGATGATATCGCCGCTGCGGCCGAAGAAAAATATCGCCCGTTGTATAAGGCGGCAGATAAACCTATCGACGCCGAGCCGTTCCGCACATACGGAAGTCGCAAGGTTTTCCAAGATGCTTATGTGAGAGCGCAGAAGCGAGCTGACGACTTGGGCGAGGCTCCGCTCCCCGATCTGGAAGACCTTCTGGCTGGCGACACAGTTTCGACAATGCACATGCAGCAGATCGCGCAGGGTTTGGATGAGGTTATCGAAAGCGGCACTGACAAGCTGACAGGCAAGATGTCTACTGAGGCAGCCCGTGTGAAGGGTATCCGCGATGACTTCAAATCAATAATTCGCGAACTGAACCCTGACTATAAGGCGGCTGACGTGCAATTCCGTGACTACATGGACCTGCGACGCGCATATGATGTCGGTGAAGGGTTTGAGAAACTCAGCGGCCAAGCCCTGACGCGCAAGCTGTCAGCGATGACCGCCGAAGAGCTTGAAGCTATGAAGGTCGGCATGGTCACAAAAATTCGGGAAATCGGCAGCGGATCTGACCGCACTGACTATTTCCAGCGCATCTTCGGGTCACCCAAGCGGCGAGAGGCATTGCGCCGCGCGATGGGTGACGAAGAGTTCGCCAACTTCAGCGATTACATGGCGCTAGAGCGTGACATGGTTCGCACATCGCGCCGGGTTCTCGGCGGATCGGACACCGCCCGCAACATCCAAGAGCAGGGCGAGCAGGGCATCGACCCGCAGAGCCTGCTGCAAATGATGATTGGCGGAAAGGGCGAGGTCGTCAGGCAGGCGGCGGGCGCTCTAGGCACTCGAATGCAGGGGGTTGGCGCTCCGGTAGCGGAGCAGATGTCTGATCTGCTTTATGCGCAGGGCCGAACCGCCCAGCAGTCTGCTATAGAACGCCTCAAACGACGCGCTATAGAAGATGCAGCGGCCCGCCAAGGACTGCTATACCGGCCTGAGCTTTATGGCGCTGCGACCGGCGGCTTGATTGGCGGGCAAGCGGAAGATTATCGTTAATCTTCCGCTTTCTTTGACCGCTTGGCAGGCTTCTTCTTGGCGGTCATATCTTCGATGATACGCGCGGCTTTTTCGCAAGCTGCGTGCAGAGCATATGGGTTATGAACGCGGCGCGGCTGCTTGAGGATTTTCAGTAGTTCTTCAATCTCGTTGTCCATATGGACCTCCGTTTGCTTGATGTAGCGAGATCATATTGCAGATGCTACTATTAAGCAAACTTCACAGAGGCTGGACGCATGGCGATAACCACCTACGACGAACTCAAATCATCGATTGCCGAGTGGCTTAATCGATCAGACCTCACGTCCGTCATCCCGACATTCATTTCTCTGGCCGAGGCTGATCTGAACCGCACGGTTCGTCACTGGCGAATGGAGAAGCGCAGCACGGCATCGACATCTGGTCAGTACCTCGACCTGCCGAGCGACTGGCTGGAGCTAATCAGGGTCAAAACGACAGGCTCAGGCACCACGCCGCTTGATATGCTGTCGCAGGACGATCTTGCCGAGCGTCGTGCTTGGCGCAACGACATCTCTGGCAACGTATCGGCGTACTGCATCACCGGAGGTCAGCTTGAGTTTTATCCGACGCCGAGCGACACGCAGACCGTTGAGATCACCTACTATGCCACGCTTGAGGCGCTGGATGATGAGAACGCCACCAATTGGCTGTTATCGTCACATCCTGATGTGTATCTATATTCGGCACTGCTGCACGCCGCGCCATACCTTCAAGACGACCCACGCGTATCCGTGTGGGGTGGTCTTGCCCAACAGGCTGTTTCAGCCGCTAATCTCGAAAGTGAGAAAGCTCGGTACAGCGGCGCCGGCATTCGCATGAAACTGAGGAGTTTCTAATGGCTACACTAAGCGATCGTGTATTTGACAACGGCTTGACCGTTCTTGATACCGAAGCAAACCGGATCGACATCTGCTCGACCGAGCCTGCAACCTACGCCGAGGCGACATCAACATATACGCTCGGCAATTCGACATCTCTTTCAATCGGCGCTCCGGCTGACCGCTCAGGTGGTGGGCGCGAGGTGACTGTGGCGGCGATCTCTGACGGGTCTGTCACCGCCACCGGAACTGCGGCGTACTACGCAATCGTTGATACTTTGAATAGTCGCCTGCTGGCGACCGGATCTCTGTCGGCATCGCAAGTAGTCACG
>Ga0181603_10004135_pt1 | contig 10669 bp, 5 predicted proteins | sample 041ome_13_FD_148633 | JGI IMG/M metagenome (GOLD analysis project Ga0181603, IMG submission 148633) | Coastal salt marsh microbial communities from the Groves Creek Marsh, Skidaway Island, Georgia - 041409US metaG (spades assembly) | ecosystem: Environmental > Aquatic > Marine > Intertidal zone...
TTTTTCGAACGGATCTGCCTATGGCGATTTAGACAATGACGGCGATTTAGATCTTGTGGTGAATAATGTAAACATGCCGCTATTTGTCTATGAAAACCATAGTGAACGTAACGCCAATAACAATTACCTACAATTTAAATTGAAGGGATCAGGCCAGAATACTCAGGCAATCGGAGCCCGCGTTTGGGTGAGTCAAGGAGATCAAACCTATTACTTACATCATCAACCGATTCGGGGCTTTCAATCGAGTATGGATTTAGTTTTGCATCAAGGTTTGGCACTTTCAATCCCCGCAGACGTTCGTGTAGAATGGCCTAATGGTACCACTACTCTATTAAACGATGTTCAAACCAACAACCGCTTAGAATTGATTCAGCCAGAAGTTGCTGAAGTTTCAAAGGAGACTGAAGCAGACCTAGCAGCTCAGAATTTATTTGATCGATTGAGTGTTACCGAAGCCCCAGTACATCAAGAAAATTTATTTATCGATTTTAACAGAAATCGACTTTGGCCCCATATGCTTAGTACTCCTGGTCCAAGAATTGTTGCAGCAGATCTTAATCAAGATGGTGTTACTGAAATTCTACTACCAGGAGCCAAGGACTTTAACTCAAGTCTTTATCAGCTTAAAGAAGGTCGGTTAGAGCCGATTGCGGATTTTAGCTTAGATGGTGAAAAGCCATCGGAACTCGTTGCTCCGCACTTTTTTGATGCCGATGGTGACGGCGATTTAGATCTTTATGCCGGTAATGGCGGGGTTGAGTTTTCTAAATTCATTCCCTATCTAGCAGATGTTCTCTATCTGAATGATGGTAAAGGTAATTTGACTAAGAGTACGGTGACTTTACCTACAGCAACCAACTTTTTTAATACAGGAGCCGTTGTCTCAGGAGATATAGATAACGACGGGGACCAAGATTTATTTGTTGGCGAGCGTGCTGTAGCAGATGCCTATGGTTTACCTGCCTCAGGTCATATTTTAATCAATGACGGTTCGGGACAGTTCACTGATGAGACTGCCTTTTGGTCTGAATCTTTAAATGATATTGGTTTGATTACCTCAGCAGCGATCATTGATCTTGAGTCAGATGGAGATCTAGATCTAGTGGTGGTAGGTGAGTATATGGGTGTGCGCGTTTTTAAGAATGAATCGAATAAGCTCGTTGAGTCGAATCAAGAATTAGCGGCCTTTAAAGGTTGGTGGCAAACTCTCGATACTGCTGATTTTAATGGTGATGGAATCGTTGATTTTCTAGTGGGCAACCACGGTTTAAATTCACGATTTGAGGCGAGTGAAGAGGCTCCGATTCGCTTGTATTTAAATGATTTTGATCAGAACGAACAGATTGATCCTGTTTTAAGTTTTATGCGTGAAGATGGTAAGTACTATCCGTATGATCTAAGGCATAATCTCATTGATCAGATGAAGCCACTCAAGAAAAAATTCCCCGATTATGCTTCATTTAAGGATGCCTCTGTAGAGCAGATGTTTACCAAAGAGCAGCTAGAAGCTAGTGTGGTTCGTGAAGTTACAAACTTGGCGAGTGCCGCTTTTCTAAGCCAACCTGACGGTACCTATGCCTATAATGCGCTTCCATTAAAAGCGCAATTTGCTCCGATTTATGCACTTGCGGTAGGAGATTTTGATGGTGATGGAGATATTGATGCACTTGCCGGAGGTAATCTATACAAAACAAAACCTGAAATCGGTCGTTATGACGCGCTTCAAGGGGTGTATTTAGAGAATGATGGTATGGGTCACTTCAGTATTCCACAGGGAGGCCGTGGATTTAAATTGGGTGGTGAGATTCGCTCGATACTAGCCCTTGAAAACAAGGTTGTTATCGGTCGAAATTCAGACACCTTAGCTTTATTCAATTATGCAAAGAATTAATTTATATCTAGGGATCGCCCTATTACTAGTCGCTTGTCAGCCGAGTGATTCTGAAAACTCATCGAATAGTCGACTTTTTGAACAGTTGCCTGCGAGCAGCACAGGGGTAGATTTTAGTAATGATTTGACCTCTCATCCAGACATGAATATTATCGAATACCTCTATTATTATAATGGAGGAGGAGTAGGTATAGCAGACATCAATAATGACGGGCTCGAAGATATCTTCTTCGCTGGTAATGAGGTAAGCGATCGTCTTTATTTGAACAAGGGCAACTTTAAATTTGAAGATATCACAGAGGCTGCAGGTATTATCCAAGATAGCACTTGGTCAACGGGTGTGACTTTTGCCGATGTAAACTTGGATGGATACGAAGATATCTATGTTTCTGCTGTTGGAAATTACAAAACCCTTTCAGGAAAAAACCGCCTTTACTTAAATAACGGCGATTCGAGTTTCGAAGAGGTTTCCGCTGAGGTTGGCTTAGATTTTAAAGGTTTCGGCACTCAAGCGAGTTTTTTCGATTACGACAACGATGGTGACTTAGATGTATATCTTCTCAATCATACCATACATACTCCTCGAAATTATGGAAAGATAGATCGTCGTCAGGAACGTGATGACCTTTCAGGGGATCGTCTTTATGAGAACAAACTTGCAGATACGGGTGTACTTACCTTTGAAGAGGTAACCGAAGAAGTAGGCATCTATAGTAGCGCATTGGGTTATGGGTTAGCACTAGCAACGGCAGATCTCAATGGTGACGGTTTTATTGATATTTATGTCGGAAACGACTTTCACGAAAACGATTACATCTACTTGAATAACGGTGACAAAACCTTTACTGAAGCCTCTGAATCTTTACTTCATTCCAGTACAAGGTTTACGATGGGAGTAGATGTAGCTGATATGAATCATGATTTAAGACCTGATTTATTCACCCTTGATATGATGCCGAATCGCGCCGATGTTTTTATGAAATCGGGAGGAGAAGACAGTGATAAGGTAGCTCAAATCAAACGTGACTTTGGCTATCACGAGCAGCTTGCCCGAAATCATTTTCAGTTAGCTACCGACGGTGCTTACAAAGAAGTTGCACTGGCAACGGGTACTTTTGCTACTGATTGGAGCTGGACGGTGCTTCTCGAAGATTTTGATAACGATTCGAATACTGACATTTTTATTTCGAATGGCATTTATAAGCGTCCGAACGATCTCGACTTTATTAATTTTCAAAGTAATGTAGCCTTCGATGATTTTGCATCGAGTGAAGCTGATTTAGAACAGCAACTCATCGAACAGATGCCTATGCTCAAAATAGAGAATGAACTATTCTTAAATCGAGGAGATCTTAATTTTGAGCGTCTTGAGTCTTCTTTGCAGTTTAACCCGTCATATAGCAACGGTGCGGCCGTAGCCGACTTAGATAATGATGGCGACTTAGATTTAGTAGTCAATACGATTCAAGAGCCTGCGCACATTCTGAGAAATACGACAAGCGAAAGTCACTTCGTTCAGTTTACATTACCTCGCAATGCATTAAATGCGAAGGTTCTCGTTGAACACGAGGGTAAGAAAATATACAAAGAAGTACTTCGTACTAGAGGATATGCGTCTGCTTCATCAACTCGAGTGCATTTTGGCTTAAGTAGTGATGCGGCTATTGACCGATTAGAGGTGTATTACCCTGAAGGTAAGGCTGAAGTCTATTCCAGTCTTGCCGCAGACACTCATCATGTGCTTGAATTAGGAGAGCCTTTAGATCAATCATTTGAGAGCCCTGCAAAAGACTCAAGTTTTTCGATAACTCCATATGACTATGTTCATAAAGAAAACGTCTACCTCGATTATGAACGCGAGCCATTAATGCTTGAAAGGCTATCGATAGAGGGGCCTGCCTATACCCGAGCAGACTTTAATGGGGATGGAATTGATGACTTATTCTTCGGTGGAGCTAAGATGCAAGCTGCTGAATTGTACTTAGGAAGTGTTTCAGGAGATTTTGAAAAGGCAAAAGTTGAGGTCTTTGAACAAGATTATAATTTTGAAGATGTCGATGCGGTAGCCTTTGATTTTGATATCGATGGAGACTTAGATCTCTACATTATGAGTGGAGGTAATGAAACTTATGATGGAGAAACGACCTTAATGGACCGTCTCTATATCAATGATGGTAAGGGAGATTTTGTTCGATTCCCAGCAAATCTACCACAGTCGAATGGAGGAAGTATTTCAGCTGCCGACTTTAATGGAGATGGTTATGACGACCTTTTTATTGGGAATCGTTCACTACCAGGCGGCTACGGACTCTCCCCTACAAGTGCTATCGTAGCCAGCGCCCCCGAGAGTGATTCGTACTTTGAGGCTGTGGCTCAGGCTCCCCTGGGAATGGTAACAGATAGTCAATTCGCAGATATTAATGCAGATGGTCATTTGGATATTGTTGTCGTTGGTGATTTTATGCCGGTAACAGTTTTAATCAATGATGGAGCAGGTAGTTTTACGAATCAAACCACGGCTTTTGGCTTAAATCAGACTTCTGGTTTTTGGAATACCCTTGAAGTTGCAGATATCAATGGAGATGGAAGACTAGATATACTTGCCGGTAACGCAGGAATCAATCACAAGTTTAAACCCTCTTTAGAAGAACCGGTGGTCGCTTATCTCGACGATTTTGACGGGAATGGATCCCTAGACCCAATAGTGTTCTACAGTTTCTTTGGAGAGCCGGTGCCCTTTGCCTCAAAGGATAAGCTGGTGAGTAGCTTGCCTTACCTCAAGAAGAATTTTCTAAAGTATAGCGACTTTGCAAATGCTCAAGACATCGTTTCATTGACTGAAAGAACCGAAATTTTCGAAACTAAAGCAGTTGTTGAGATGCGTTCGATGGTATTTGCTCAAAACGAGGCTGGGTCATTTGAAGGAATTGCATTACCTCCAGAGGTTCAGTTATCAACGATTGAAGATTTTTATGTAGAAGGGGGAGAGGTTTACTATGTAGGAAACTACAGTGGCTATGTCACTGAGTTAGGGCTTAGTCTTTCGAATTCGGGTGGAGTATTAGGTGATTTTGATGGAGTACAGTTCCAATCTCATCGATCATTAAATCTTCCTAAAGGTACAGAAGGACGTTTTATAGATCGTATTTCTGAAAAGGAGATGATTGTAGTTCAGAACAATGGGCCAGCGCTTATTATACAAGAGAAAAATTAAACAAACTGCGTATTTTTGAGGCATGAATAGAATCTATAAATGGATAGGAGCATGGACTACATTGTTAGTAGTTAGCTTATCCCTAATTAGTTGTGAGAAAGACACGCGTTATTTAGATCGGTTAGCAGGTGCTGATTTGTTTAATGAATCTATGCAGAAACTTACCGATGTTATCGTTTACGATATCTTTTCTCCTGTAGTCGCATCGAGGGTATATGTATATCCGACCGTTGCGGCATACTCGGTAATGCAGAAGGCTTACCCAGAGAAGTATGAGTCTTTGTCTGGCCAGTTAAAAGAGTTTACAGATATCCCTGAGTTAACCGAGGGAGTGAATCCGCAACTAGCTGCTATTCATGCGTTTTTGGTGGTTGGTAAACAATTAATCTTCTCAGAAAATCGAATTGATGAATATAGAGAATCGCTTTACGAGGAGTTAGATGATTTAGGAATACCGAGTCGCGAATTTGATGCCTCGATTGCTTATGGTGAGGCTGTTGCTGATCATATTCTTGCTTGGGCAGATACTGATTTTTATAAGCAGACTAGAACCTTTCCTAAGTACACGATTCAAGAAGGAGACCAGTATTGGAAACCAACTCCTCCCGATTATATGGAAGGAATTGAGCCGCACTGGAACCGAATCAGACCGATGGTGATTCCTGATGCATCAATGTTTGATCCTTCACCTCCGCTACCTGTAGATATGAATCCAGAGAGCCCTTTCTATGCTGAGCTCTTAGAGGTTTATGAATTAGGTCGAAAGGTGACTGAGGATAATAACGAAAATGAAGAGGCTCAGATCGCCGCATTCTGGGATTGTAATCCTTATGTTTCTCACCATAAGGGACACGCTATGTTTGCCACAAAGAAGATTACTCCTGGCGGGCATTGGATCGGCATTACTAAACTCGCTACTCAAATTGCTGAAAACTCGTTTGATGAGACCATCAACACTTACTTGAATGTTACTGTGGCGCTTTTTGATGGATTTATTTCATGCTGGGATACGAAATGGAATACCTTAATTGTAAGACCAGAGACGCTAATTAATCAATACCTCGACGAGGAGTGGTTGCCTAAATTACAAACACCACCGTTCCCAGAGTATACCTCGGGTCATTCGGTGATTTCTCGTTCTGCAGCGATTGTTCTTACAAAGATTTATGGAGATAACTTTGCCTTTGATGATACTACCGAAGAGGCTTACGGGTTACCAACACGCTCGTACAAGTCGTTTATGCACGCCTCCGAAGAAGCGGCTGTTTCTCGACTTTACGGAGGTATTCATTACCGTAGAGCTATCGATCAAGGAGTAGTCCAAGGTGCAGCAGTAGGAGGCTATGTAGCTCAGAACCTCAATACAACTAAGGTTAAGAGCTCAGAGGTGAATCCTTAGGCTTCTAAAGCCTGAATTAGGTCATTCCATACGTCATCGGTGTGTTCAAGACCCACCGATAAACGAATCATACCATCGGTAATTTCAACTGCTAGTCGTTCTTTGCTGCTTAGCTTCGCATGAGTACTCGATGCTGGGTGGGTGATGATGCTACGAGTATCTCCTAAGTTTGCAGAGATTGAACATAGTTGGATGTTGTCTATGAAACGTTTTCCTGCGGTAACTCCTCCCTTGATTTCGAAGGCGATGATTGATCCGCCCAGTTTCATTTGCTTCTTAGCGATTTCGTATTGTGGATGCGACTTCAAGAATGGATACCTTACCCAGTTGATATTTGGGTGCTGCTCTAGTTTTTCAGCCAGTGTAAGTGCATTTTTGCTATGAGCCTCCGCGCGTACGGCTAAAGTTTCTAAACTCTTCGAAAGTACCCAAGCATTAAATGGAGAAAGTGCCGTACCTGTAATTCGTGCAAAGCGATAAATGCGGTCGATGAGATCGTGAGATCCGACGGTAATACCGCCTAGAACTCGTCCTTGGCCATCCATAAGCTTGGTGCTTGAATGAATCACTAAATGAGCACCAAATTTAGCCGGCTGTTGAATATAAGGAGTAGCAAAGCAGTTGTCTACTATAAAAAGTAAGCCGTTCTTTTTGGCAAATTTTGGCAAAATTACCTAGTCTTTCAAGATCGAGAACCGTAACTCCAGGATTCGTTGGGGATTCGACATATAGAATTTTAGTATTGGGTTTCAATGACTTTTCCAAAGCCTCAAAATCTCCCGGATCAAAATAGCTATGCTCAATATTCCACTTCGGAAAGAATTGGGTGTAAAGCGTGTGTGTAGATCCAAAAACAGCTCGACAAGAAAGGATGTGATCTCCTGATGCTAACAGCGCAGCGAAAGTGGTATAAATCGCACTCATACCAGAGGCAAAGGCAACCCCATCTTCAACCCCTTCCATACTTGCCACCTTATGAATAAGCTCAGAGGTATTCGGATTTGAATAGCGGCTATAGATATTGCGATCCTTTTCTTCGGCAAATGAGGCTCTCATGTCTTCAGAGTCTTCGAAAACGAAGCTCGAGGTCATATAAATAGGGGTAGAGTGCTCTAGGTATTGAGAGCGCTCCATTTGTCCGCGAATCGCCTCAGTTTCAAACTGTTTCTTCATGGCTGAAAATTATGAAAAATAAAGGAGTAGATTTTTATTTAAAATTATTCTAAATAAGCTTGTAAAAAGCATTTTTAGATTTTAATTTTGCGATCCGAATAGATACTATTTTTAATTATTCTAAATAAATGAACCTACGTTTTCTTCAATTATTGTTAGTGTTTTTTACAGTTGTATTCGTTTCTGCACAGTCCAATTCGAATTTTTATTCCCTTGATTCGATCCAGGAACTAGACGAGGTAATTATTCGAGCGAATACTATTTTAGGTAATAAATATGTTGCCCAGAATCGCACGGGAGCTTCTTACTTTTTAGGGGTAGAAGAGTTAGAAAAAATGGGGTATATCGATATTAATAGAGCGCTTCGATCGGTTCCTGGTGTTAATTTCTATGAAGAGGATGGTTTTGGGCTACGCCCTAATATTTCGCTCCGTGGTACTGCACCGCAGCGTAGTTCAAAGATTACATTAATGGAAGACGGAGTACTCATTGCTCCTGCACCCTATAGTTCGCCGGCCGCTTATTACTTTCCTTCAGTTGCCCGTATGCAAGCCATTGAAATTTTAAAAGGGAGTAGCCAAGTGCAATATGGTCCATTCACTACGGGAGGTGCGATTAATTTGGTTTCCACGGCAATTCCGGATGAGTTTTCTGCTCAACTTCGTACAAGTCTAGGCAGTTTCAATACCGGTCAGGTATATACTTTGGTCGGACAATCATCAGAAAAAATAGGTTATGTCTTAGAGTATCTCAATATGAATTCTGATGGGTTCAAGCGCCTCGGAGACAACGATAATACAGGTTTTGATATCTATGATATCATGGGCAAACTTCGAGTGAATTCTAAGAAAGAAGCTGAAACTCCTCAATCCTTAGAATTGAAGTATCACTTCTATGATGAGCAGTCGAATGAAACCTATCTAGGGCTTTCTCAGGCAGATTTTGCTTCAAACCCATTTTCACGCTATGCTTCATCGCAATTGGATCAGATGAACGCCGAACAGCGTCAATTTATGCTGACTCACGTGGTATACTTTTCAAACAATTTTAAGGTAGTAACCAATGGTTACACGAATCGTTTTACACGAAATTGGTATAAATTAGATGATGTTGTATTCAACCAAGACAAGAAGAGCTTGGCTTCGGTTTTAAACGACCCCGCTACTTACCCCAACCATATGAACGTAATCAACGGAAGTGTTGATTCTGAAGATGACGCTTTATTATTAAAGGCTAATAATAGAATCTATTACTCTCGTGGAGTTCAAACAAAGATTGATTATCATTGGTACGGATTGAATGGTTCCTTTCACGATATCGAAGTGGGTGCTAGAGTTCACTATGATGCAGAAGATCGCTTTCAATGGGAAGACGGATATAGTATTCGAGGTGGCAATATGGCAATGACCTCTGAAGGTGTTCGTGGTGCTGAAGGTAACCGAATTTCAAGTGCTAATGCCTTTGCTGCCTATGCGCTTTATAAATATAAATTTGGAGGTCTTACTTTAACTCCCGGTATTCGATATGAGAATATCAATTTGCAACGGGAGGATTGGGGCAAGAGTGATGCAGATCGTCTGACGGATGCTTCTATTCGAGAGAATCAGATCAATGTGTTTATCCCAGGAATAGGATTCAACTATAGTTTTGATCAAAATATTTCCGTCTTCGGTGGGGTACATAAAGGTTTTTCACCTCCTGGTAGTGCACCTGGGGAAGAGGCTGAGCGTAGTGTAAACTATGAAATAGGTTCACGCTTTGGAACTGGTAGATTTAGAGGCGAGCTCATCGGTTTCTTTAATGATTATTCTAATCTTCTAGGCTCAGATTTAGCTGCAAGCGGAGGTACTGGTTCTCTTGACCCATTTAATGCGGGGGAGGTAAATGTTAGTGGAGCAGAGGTATTAGTAAATTACAATTTCTCTGATCCAACATCGAAAGTTCAAACGCCCTTCTCATTAGCCTATACTTGGACCAATGCACTGTTTCAAAATGACTTCGGAAGTACTCAAGGTATTTGGGGTGTTGTATCTGAGGGTGATCGAGTACCCTACATTCCACAGCATCAGTTAAATATTTCCTTAGGTTTTTCTCATCAACTTTATGAACTCAATTTTAATGGCCGTTACAATGGATCATTTACCACTAGAGGATCTAATGGAGGTCTTCAAGATACCCTTTCTCTAGAGGATAATATTGTAATTGACTTTTCAGCCAAATATCATCTCACTTCGCAAATTAGCTTGACAGCAAACATCATTAACTTATTTGATGAACTTTATGCTGCTTCGAGAGTACCTGCAGGTTTTAGACCCGGACACCCTTTTGGCGCCTACGCAGGAATACAGTTTAGACTCTAGTAGTCTGGTTTAGTTGGTTAGTGAATGGGCCTCGCGATTAGCGAGGCTTTCTCTATTTAGAAAAGGGCTTTCGCTACCTCTTTGATATTCTTCGGACGACTCATGGTGTAGTAATGAAGAATGGGTACCCCAGCCTCCATTAATTCTTTGGATTGCTGAATACACCATTCGATACCTACCTGATAAACCCCTTTATTGTCAGAACAAGCTTCAACCGCACTTACTAAATCATCGGGTAAATCTACGTGAAAGCGATGGGGTAATAAGTTGAGTTGTTTTTTGGTGGATATGGGTTTTAACCCAGGAATAATAGGAACATGAATACCTGCTGCTTTGCACTTCGCAACGAATTCAAAGTATTTCTGATTGTCGAAAAACATTTGGGTAATGATGTAGTCGGCACCCTTATCTACTTTTGCCCGTAGCATTTTTAGATCGTTGTCTAATGAAGGAGCCTCCATGTGTTTTTCAGGATATCCTGCTACTCCTATACAAAAACCGGTTGCTCCAGGACTCTCTAATCCAGGCTCAAGGTAAATTCCTTTGTTCATTGAGCTAATTTGTTCTACGAGCTCAGAGGCGTAGGCATGGCCTCCTTTTTCAGGTTTGAAATAGGTCTCAGAATGCAT
>Ga0181603_10004148_pt1 | contig 10644 bp, 7 predicted proteins | sample 041ome_13_FD_148633 | JGI IMG/M metagenome (GOLD analysis project Ga0181603, IMG submission 148633) | Coastal salt marsh microbial communities from the Groves Creek Marsh, Skidaway Island, Georgia - 041409US metaG (spades assembly) | ecosystem: Environmental > Aquatic > Marine > Intertidal zone...
GATTGCGAATGAAGAACTAACTTTAGTTACTTCCGTAGATGATGCGGTAGTTGCTGAGGTTACTGAGTTTGTATCACCTAAGTAAACACTTGCCGTATTTTCAACCAATGTTGGTAACGAACCAGTTTCATTTTGAACTGTATTTCTTACAATAGAAATTGATGAACTAACTAAGGTTGCTTCAGTAGAACCAGCAACTGAACTTCCATTTGTGAATTGAGTTGTATCGGTTACTTTGATACTACCCGTCCAATTGGTTACCTCATTTGGAGTTACACCAACACCATTTGAAATAATGTTAGTAATTATCCCATAATTTGTTGAAACAGTCTCAATATTAGTTGTATCTGCAGATGATGTTACGATATCAAGTCCAGTTACTATCTTTGGTTCATCCAATGACCAGTTAAAGTTTGGTGTATTACCTGCAATTGCTGATAATAAAGAATCTTCACCCTGTTTAATAATATCTTCTACCAAACCAAATGAAGAACTCACTTTAATTCTTTCAGATTCAGTACCACTTATCGATGATGTTATAAAATCAATATCACCTGCTTGAATTCGTGTAGTTGTATTATTTACTACACCGGGTGATTCTATTATTTCATTGGTTACAATCTTATCAACAAAAGTCTTTGCATAAGAAATTGCATCAATAGTTTCGTTTAATTGTTCTCCATTTACTTTATCAACCGATACCGCCTGATAATATAAACCTGCTCGGATACTCTTTTGATTACCACCGTATAACAAATCAGTTGCTATAGCATCTAAAATATATCCTGTATCTCGTCTGCATTTATTTCTAAGGTAAACTAAATTTGGGAATTGAGTATCTACAAATCTTACAGTTTCTTCTTGTATTAAACTTCTATTTTCTACAATTAAATCATATACGGATTGTATTGTTGAAGATGGAGAAGTAAATGTTTCTGCTTCTAATATTTTAGTTACTACATCTTTTGCATATTGAATACCATCGGTTGTTTGTAATAATTGAGTTGTTGTTGCCTGAGAAGGATAATCGTAGTAAAATTTACCAGCAATAATACTTCTCTCATTTCCACCATATTTAACATCCGTTGCAATTGCATCTAATATATACCCAACATCCCTTTTACATTTAACTTCATCATAATCAAAGTTTCTCCATGATGATGAAATATATGAAATAACTTCTTCTTGAATAAATGTCTTGTTGTTTACGATTCCTTCGTAAGCGTTTAATTGCTCAATACTTGGTTCTTGGTATGTAATATCACCAACCAAACGTACTGCAAGTCCACTCGCATATCTAATAGCATCGAGTGTTTGTTGTAATTGAGAGCCAGTTGCTTCAGATGGGAATAAATAATAGAAATTACCATTTTTTATTGATTCTTCGTTACCACCATATAATAAATCATGAGCTGCACCACTTACAATATATCCAACATCTCTCTTACACTTAACCTCATCATAATCAAATGTTGACCAAGAAGATGAAATATATGAAATCACTTCTTCTTGAATAAATGGGATATTACCAATAAGGGCTTCATATCCATTTTGATAATCTATTGTTTCGTTTTCCGAACCACTTTGTATGATGGTAGGTGCAGAACCCGTTCCTCTCAATAAGATATCATGAACGATTGAGAATGAAGAACTTATTTTACTTTGTACTTCTGCACTTGAAGAAATATCGGTAATAAATTGATTTGTATCAGTTACTTTAATATTACCCGCGTTACTCGATGTAAGTTCCGGTAATGCTGTTGTACCATTCTTTACAATAGAAATAATTTCATCAAAATTAAATGAGACACTATTAATAGTATCTTGGGATGATGCAAACCCAACAGCAGTTTGTGTTTCATCGCTAACCTTTATAAGTCCTTCGATATTATCTACCAATTCATAACTAGCAGTTATACGATTACCAAATTCTAATGTTTCTTTTACTTTATCAAAATTATCAGATAATATAGTTAATTCAGAACTTGAGGCCGTTATTGAACCTGTTGTTTGAATACCATATGAGATATTCCAAACCGAACCAGTATTATATCCACGAGTTGCAGATTTTGCTAATAGTGAAGGGATGTTACTAATTCCACTTGATACAATGTTAGAAACTAATCTATATTCAGATTTAGCTTGTTCCGCAACTTCATTTGATGAATTACCTGAAATAAATTTTTGAAGTTCTGATGTGGTTTTTATACCTCTTTGTGTATTTGGTACAAATTCAGGAATAGCAGATAGTCCATCTTCGATAGTATCAACAATAATCGTATAGTTATCTCGTACCGATGCAAATGCATCTCCATTACCACCACTACCTGTGATGAAACGAGAACCACTAGCGTACATACCATAATCACCAAATGAGGTGTTTGAGTTAAGTAGTACCGCTTGTCCACCATCTAATACTTTTACTGCGTATGCTGAGAAGTTGGTGAAGAAAGATACCAACTGAATAAATCCTCTACCAACAACTTGACAACCCACACCATTTGGTGCAATCTGCGTATATGCATCCAATACCATTGAAGCAAGAGGTGAATCGGGGTGGATTCTATTACCATCCACATTCAAACCACCACCACCAGCAGGAATCTCTTCGTATAATTCTTTAAATGAGTTCTCCTGATTCGAAATCATCGAACAGTTCTGAACATAAGGAGATGTTGTAATAAATGCATTTGGTGCGAATGCGATAGCAAATCCACTTCTAGCATTATCAACTGATGGGAATACTCGTAATCCAGCAAATGTCATTTCTGCCAAATAGTTACCACTATTTACCCAGAATAAATCTTCGTTTTCGTTGTTTGCTACAATTTTGGTTACCCTTAATCCAGCTCCCCAAACAGTTGTGTTTCTTGGAAGTTCGATTGGGTTGTTTTCTCTATATGTACCAGCTGCAACTTCAATTCTAAAACCTGAAAAATCTGAATCGGGTAAACCAAATCTACCATCATCTCCAGCAGTTGCAATTTCAGCTGCTTTCTTAACTGTCTTTAGTGGAAATTGTGGTGTTCTACCATCGTTATTATCATCACCATTTACTGCAGATACATAGAGTGTAGATTCATTTGCACCAAAATCTTCAGGTCTTATTCCACCAAATAGACGAGTATCAATAGAATCTAATGCTACCGATGCCGTTAGATTTAATGCTTGGTCACCAACTACATTAAATGGTCCATCTAAAGTAAGTGAACCTGTAATTTCAACCGAACCCGTGATATCTTGTTTTGTATCAGGGTCATTACCAATAGAAAAACTCTGAGATACGAGTAACGAACCAGAAATAATTACGTTATTTCCAAATGAGGTATCTCTGATAAAATCCTGTACCTCTTCTATTTGTTTTCTTGGTATTAATCTTGCCATTTTATTATTCTATCTCAACAATTTTTCCTTTGATTGTAAATGCAGTATCAGGTACCTCAGATGGAACTCGAGTGATATCTTCATTAAATATCATTCTAATCTCTTTTGAACCACTAGCGTACTGTCCTGATAGTAATTGTGTACCACTATCATCATACAATTCAACATCGTATTTACTTCTATCTTGCTTTACCCCATAAAGAAATACATCTAAATAATCATATGCATTATCTACTTGTAAATCCTCGTAAGTAAATCTATATCCACTAATATCAACTCTATCCGTTAAATCACCATCAGTATTTACATCTTTAGGTCCTAAGAAAAGAGTAAATAAACTTTGAGAAATCGGGTCTAAAGATGATGATGTTGGATTAAACTCGTTAATAAAGGTATCTTCAATAACTTCAAGCACAAAGTTTTTGAAAGATAATCTATCTCTCTTTTTTTGTGTGTTTCCTGAATATATATCGGGTACTTGTCTTGCCATTAGTTTACTCTTTCAATATCACCTTTTATAAAAATTCTATCATCAGTTGAAAAAGACCATGGATTTCCATATCTATCTTCACTTGGAAAATTTGATTTTTTCATTTTTACATAAAAATCATTTCCAACTTGTTCGAAATTATAATCATCACTTCTTACAAATAACTCTCCCTGAGAATCATCGCTTAACAAATACATAAAAACATCAAATCTTGCATGAGGTTTTCGTTTATCACTTAATCGAGAATCTAAGGTTTTTATTCTCATATTTTCTATTTTAAATATCCAATATAATGGATGATTAAATTCATATCTATCTCCACCATTTTTATCGGATGGGATTCCGGTAAAAGTGTTTGGTGCATTCACCTCTTTCATGATATTTTTTAACGTAAAGATATTCATAATTCAATAAATTTACCAGTTACTGAAACTTCATCATCTCCATCTAATTTATTAGTTATAGAACCACCACTTTCAAAAATTTGAGTATTATCTACCCTAAACAATATTCTATTAGTTGTACCATCAAAAGTGTAGGTGTATGCGGTTGGAGTAATAAACACTCCGTTAACATAAACTCTAAACCAATTTTTAGTATCAAACGTACCTATTAACTCTTGCGGTAATATTGGAAGTTCTACATCATTTAAGAAAAAGTAAGAATACTGACCAACTACCACTTCACCATTTTCATCAGGGTATAGTGATTTATTTACAATAGCATCTTTAGAACCTCTAATAGCAACAAAATCAATAACGTTTTGGTACTCATTATAAATATTCGGATTAGTAAATATGTTACCTGATAAATCAGTTTCTACTCCAAAAACAACTTTCTTAGGAGTAAAGGATTTTCTAACCGTTGGAGATTCATCATAAGTTTCAGGAAGTAAGTATGCATTTACCGTCATAGTAAACGATGTTCTAATTACTCTTTCCGAACCTTCACCTACTTCTTGTTGGTTATCAAATGAATCAATTCGAGTTCTAAATTTATATCCTTCATCGGTTCCCCAATATCTATCAGTTGCATATTGAAAAGACTCAACAATTTTATTCATGTGCTCAGTAAATGATGTCCAAATCATTACCTCGTAAGAAACAGTTACATAATCAGGAACTGAAACTCTATATTCTTCGTATGAAGGACCTGAGCCTTGTATTAGAGTAAATCGTTCGTATCTATTTTTTTGAGAGTATTTTCTATATGCAGGTAAAGTGTTTACATCTTTAAATTGAGCAAGAGAGGTATCTCTTTCAATCGAGTTTCTCTTAAACATTACAAGTGGAATTTGAATTTTACCTCGTTGGTCACGAAGATAACCCTTCTCTCTTGCATTTGCCCATCTTTCTGCATTTCCATATAATAGAGGAACTTTTACTGCTTGACCGTGTTCTTCCACATCGGGAATCACCGTATCAATCATGTACTCAGCAATAGTAGTATCAATATCAAGAAGTTTAACACCTTTCTGAAATTGTTTATCTACTGATATTTGTTTTGCTCTATTTTTTGGATTATCCTTCATTATAATACTCTTTCTTCAGTTTGTATCGTACTTCTTCGTGTCATGTAAGTAGAAACGATAATAGAGAACTTCTCACCCGATTGTCCACCGATGAGCTGGTCTTCTCTAACATTATCAATCTCAAAGTATGCATCGTTATGATAAATGATATCACCAATCTCAGGATAGAACCCCGTTTCTTCGAGTTTAAACCTGTTAAATCTAAATTCTACATTCTGACCCGAATCTGGTCCAAAACCTTCGTAAGATACTCCCGTATCACTTCGTTCTATTACTGCAGTACACTGCACTCCTTGGTAATAAGTTTTACTGAGAGATTCACCATATAGATTGGTTTTACTATCTCCAATAATCAATTTATATAAGACAACATGGGTTTCTATCACCGCTTCAACTAATTCACGGGATATACTTTGAAAAAATTTAATATCTCTGTCTAATGCAAAACGTGGCATCTTATCCGGTATAAATCGTTAGTGGAACTTTTCGTAACATTTCTTGCTGATAATTAGATTCATTATTTCTAATTTCAAACTGATTCTTTCTACTTAACTCTTCCAAGTTTTCTCTTAATTGTTCTATAAGAGCATCTTTTTCAGTTTGTGCTTCAGCTCGTAGTGCTGCTCCATCCAACGAAATCTCGGAACCAGGAATAGGTACTGAACTATATTTTTCTCTGATTGCTCCTAATAGTTCTTTAGCAAGAGCAAGAGTGTATTTTCTAATCCATTGTTTACCCACATCGTTGATGAATGAATATGGGATAAAATTATATCCTACGTTTGAGTAATCAGATACTACATCTGAAGTTACTGCAGTTGAGTTTTGAATAAATTCATCTCTTACAAAATATTCAAACCATAATTTACCACTCGTAGTTGGAATGGGGAATATCTTGAGTTTATTGTTTACAATATTAAAGGAGTGTGCAGATTTTCTAAATTGGTCATTAAATTCAATTGCTTGAATTCGTAACATATCTTCAAAAATTGGCATTAACACAAATTGTGCTGCTGGTGAGAATGAACCAAATCCAAACTCATCAATCAAGTTAAGTGTTCCCTGTCCACTTACCGAGTAAGGGTCAAAGAATCTATTGATTGCTGGAGTTGGGTCGTGGAACACAGTAACTACATCAATTCGGTTTCCACCTTCACTTTCACTAGCAAATAAAACATCCAAATCATAAGATTGTTGATTTGCAACTAAATCAATAGAACCACTCTTGATATCAGTTGAACCACCAACACCTGCAAGTGTTCCATATCCATCGGAGATACTAATTAAATCAGGGAGATTTGAACCTTGAACTAATTTCTGAGAATAATCAGTACCCGTTGGATTACCTTTTAGGGTATCCAAGTTATTTCGAATATTAAATTGATTTACTTGTGCAGAATATTCAGAAACTGCCTCTTCAAAACAAGCGTAAAAGTTTTCATCAATAAGTTCTACGTTTTGAACAGGGTATCCCAATCTTTTAGCACACCATGAGGCAACCTTTGGTCCATCCGTTTGAAATTCGGAATCCGCATCATAGGTACCAAATGGGGTTGAATCTGAACCCGTTGTGATAGCAGAACCACTACCTGGCCATATTAGTTCATTCATGTTTATCTCCTTTAGTATCTATAAATATTAAGAAAATAAAGAATAGAGTTTTTGTTTATAGACATAAAAAAAGAGGGATAGTTTCCTACCCCTCTAATTTATTATCTAAGAACTAACTAAGATTAGATAGATGCTAAATCTTTAACATAAATCTTACCGTAGTACTCAGGTCTTACCATTTTCTTAGCGTATCTAGTCATAACTCCTCTTCTTGGAGTGAAGTTAGCTGGGTCATACACTAAAGGTGTCATGATAAGTGGTACGTATGGAGCGTAAACAGCACCTGTTTCTAAGAAGTTTCCACCTCTATAACCTAACAAGATTTCGTTTGAAGTCATGTAAGGGTTTTTGTAAACAGTGTATCTGTTAGCAATCGCACCTACTGAAGTTACACCTGCAGCGAACTGAAGTGCATCTTTATCAGCAGAAACAGTGAATCCAGGAATTGATTCCAAGATTGTACAAACATCAGGAGAAGCAACTACGAAGTTAGCACCACCTCTTAATGTTAATTGGTGAATCTTATTAGATACTTTGTTTAATTTAGTACCTAATGTTTGGAACCAAGTGTTCTTTTGGTAAGCAACACCAGAAGTACCAGCAGTCCACGTACCAGTTGAAGAGTTGTACTCTTCACCGATTGTAGCAGACCAGTACTCAGTAGTCAATGCGTTAGACTTTAACATATCTAAGATTTCTAAATCAATCTCTAATGAGATGTAATCAGATAACATAGAAGTTAATTCAGCTTCAGCATCGATTGAGTGGTATGCGTTAAGGTCTTGAGCCAATTCAGGAGTCCAAACTGCTTTTAACTTTCTAGTCTTAGCAACGATTGCTTCAGACTTAAGTTCTAAGTCAATTTCAGGAATCTGAAGGTCTACACCCTGGTTTAAACCATTTGCACCACCATCACCACTAATTGGAGATTGGTCTTCAAAATCACCTCTATTGTAATCAACAGGAACAACTGAGTGTTTAACTGTCAATGCGTTACCGTTGATATCAGCAACAGCACCTGAGATGAATAGGTTGAAGTTAGTACCATCAAAGTTGTTGTAAGCAGCAACGTTAGTTGCAACACCAGTACCTGATACGAGGAATGAAGTTGCAGCATCAACGTCAGCAGTAGCACCGATTTGTGCTTTAGCGATAGTTAACTTAGTGATATCACCATTAGCAATTGAAGCAGATAATGCTCCATCAAATCCTACCTCTGCCCATTCTGCAGATGCAGAAGTTGCGTTACCAGTTGCAACAGTAGCAGAAGCTTCGTTTACTGAGTAACCGAATCTACCATCACCGTATAAACCTTTAACAGCTGCGTCAGTTGAACCTAAGTCAGTAGAGTTACCACCGAATAAAGATTCTTGTGGTGAACCAGAACCATCTCTACCAGCAGTATCAGTTCCGTATTTAAAGTCTAAGTAAAAAATTAGACCTGAAGGTAAGTTCATTGGTTGAACTGAAACGAATTCTTTCGCTGCAATCTCACCAAAGATTCTTCTTACCAATGGTAATGCAACACCACTCCACTCTTCAGAGTTTGCAGTTGTACCAGTTGATGTTGCTTCATCAAGCAATTGTTTTGCTTGGTTTTCTAAAAGAACAGCCATTGAGCCTTGTTCTCTTTCTTTCAATCCTTCAAGAAGTCCAGTTCTATCCCATTTTGCTTTTAATCCTCTTGTTTCCTCGAGCATTACCGCTTGTGGGTTCTTGGCTTCCATCAGTTTGTTTAAATCAAAATTTGCCATTTTTATTTTTCCTTTTTAATGTTATATAAAACTTTTTATTTGATGTTAGCTAATTTCTTAAATCTTTCAGCTAATGCATCAGCACTTTCAGTAATCACTTCTTTTGCAGGAGCAGTAGATTTAGTTGCCTTAGGAGCAACACTCTCAGAGATTGCTCTCTTAGATTTTTTCTCAGTTCCTGTAAAGTTCATAGATTCCGCAAGTGTAGCGTAAACTAATTTCACTTCTCTAACAGAGTTTGTTCTGTCAAGATTTTCTACAACTTTTGCTTTTTGTTCGTTAGTTAACGAGTAACCTCTGAAAAGCTTGTTAGCGTAGAGTAATTTTGCGTTAAGAAGGTTTACTTCGTTGATTGTAGATTGAAGTTCCTTAATAGTAGAATAAGCTTCTTCCAACTCTGCTTCTAATTCAGAGTGGTCTTCACCTTCTTCTTCTTCAGTTACTTCTTCTTCATCATCACCGTATCCCATTTCTCTAAGGATTTCTTCAAGGTCGATTGTTTCTTCATCTTCTTCTTCAGAAACTTCTTCTTCCTCATGTTCTTCCTCTTCGATTGAAGCATCATCAGCGTTAGTTGGGTCTTCGAAACCTACCGCATCGTGTGCAGGAGATTCTTCAGAAACTTCTTCTTCCTCGTGACCTTCACCTTCGTAAGATTCTTCATACTCAGAATCTTCTCCTTCAAGTTCACCTTCAAGTTCTCTGATGATAGCTTCTAAATCTAACTCGTCTTCGTCTTCGATTTCATCTTCTTCCTCGATTTCATCTTCAACTTCAACTTCGTCTTCTTCTTCAACTTCAACTTCGTCTTCTTCGTGAACTTCTTCTTCGTGGTCTTCCTCTTCGGATACCACATCTACGTTCTCATCCTCGTCACCAACTTCGTCAGATTCTTCTTCAGTTTCTGCACCAAGTTCGGTGTGAGCATCAGCAGCGTCTGCAGATGGTTCAACCGGAGTCTCTTCATCACCATTCCCAATATCACTAGAATCTAATTCCTCTTCGATTTCTTCCTCATCACCTTCCATTTCAGCTTGTAGCTTCTTAGATAGGATAGATTGTAATCTTGGAGTGAACGCTTCTTCTAATGCGATTTTCGCATTGGCGATTGCAGTTTCTCTTACGGCTTTAGCATCAGCAATTGCTTCTTTTAACAATTTTGAATTTGCCATTTTACTTTATACCTTTTATGGATTTCTGAAGTTATTTGGTGAACCTCAATAAGAAAAGTAGATTGGTTGTTCGGTCACTTCACATTAAAAAGGGGTGAGTATTCATTAACCAATAAACCCGTATAATAACGGGTTATTAACATCAATAAATATATACGATTTAATAAAAACGTAAAAAATCTATAATTTTCTTTAGTTTTTATCTATAAGACATAAAAAAAGGTGGATTAACCACCTTTTCTTTTTATTTAATTTTTCCTTTTTTGATATCTCTTTCGAGTTCTTGTCCTGCACCTAATAAATCATTGATTGCATAATCTAATGGTACATTTCTATACTTAGCAAGTTTTCTAACTGCCATCATTACAATTCTTTTCTCTTCGGTAGAGTATCCTTCGTTTATAGATTCTTGGAATTGTTTGATTATTTTCTTTTGTTTAGGATTGTCTGGTCTACCTGCAAGAGCAGAAACTAATTCCATTCTTTGAGGTAATCCACCCTTTTCAACATATTTAAGAAGTTTAGTAAAATTCAATGCGTGTTTAGAAACAAAATCCTCAACTGCTTCAGGTCTTGTACCTGTGAAGTAAGCAATTTTTTTAATTTGTGGTTCAATACCTTCGTTTACTGATTCAAAATATAAATCTGACATTAAATCCTGAAGTTTGGTGCTTTTAAAATCAAACTTATATTTCTCCAAAG
>Ga0181603_10004157_pt1 | contig 10629 bp, 5 predicted proteins | sample 041ome_13_FD_148633 | JGI IMG/M metagenome (GOLD analysis project Ga0181603, IMG submission 148633) | Coastal salt marsh microbial communities from the Groves Creek Marsh, Skidaway Island, Georgia - 041409US metaG (spades assembly) | ecosystem: Environmental > Aquatic > Marine > Intertidal zone...
ACGTCAGCAGTATGGGGCGAAATCGGCTGATTCCCGCATCCAAAACCGCGTGTTCTAGGGTGATGCCGCTTGCCGTTCGTTGACGGTTGATGTGATCTACCAGCACTAAACTCGAATTGATCACCACGCCTGAAAGGGCAACGATACCCAGCATCGAGAAGAACACGAGGTCATAGCCCATGACGTAGTGTCCAAGTATGGCGCCAATCATGCCGAAGGGAATGCTAGCCATGACTACCAGGGGTTGAACGTAAGACCGTAGCGGGATAGCCAGCAGAGCGAAGATTGCCATCAGCGCGACCAGACTCATTCTGAAAATTCCGGCCACCGTGGACGCACGCTCCTCTGCCTCGCCGGCAACAGAAAACACGACCCCCGGAAATTCTCTGCGTAACTCGGGGATTTGCTGGTCAAAGAGCTCGCTGATTACAACCTCTGGCGCGACCTGATTGCGGTCAGCGGCAGCGGTGATGGTGACCACGCGTTTACCGTCCACTCGGCGAATGGTGGATTGGCCCTCTCCGAATTTCAGGTCTGCCACACTCAGTAGTGGCACCTGAGTTCCATCCGGCAGCCGAATACGCATGTCTTCTAAATTAGAGAGCGACTGGCGCTCTGCCTCGGGGTAACGCACCATGATTCGCACGTCATCCTGACCACGTTGAAATCGTTGAACCTCTTGTCCATAGAAGGCCCGTCGAACCTGTTGACCTAAGTCTGACTGACTCAAGCCAAGGGCGGCCGCATCGGGTTTCACAACCAGTAATAGCTCGGCTTTGCCCGAGCTGTGGCTGTCGTTGATATCGAACAGCCCGTCGTATTCGGCGAGTAGATCGCGCAGGCGTGCGGAGGCTCGACCCAGGTTGTCGATGTTGTCACCGCGCAGTTGAATCTCAATATCCGACCCCAGTGACAGACTGCTGGCAGTAAAGCTCATTTCCATAACCCCGGGGATTTCTCCGGCGTACTCCCGCCACTTTGCCACTGCCTCGTTGGGCAACATACCGCCGCGATCCCGCCAAGGTACGAGGGAGATAGCCACTTCAGCCACGTGGGAGCCTTCGCCACCACTAAGATTCAAAGCTCCTCTGGCAACGGGCATACCCACGGACAACAGCTTATGTTGCAGCACCTCACGATCGTCCTCGGTTGTGTTGCGCACATCAGCAATCATTCGATCTCCAGCGTCTTGCACCCGTTGTGCCGCCGCGATGGTCGCCGCTAGTGGAGCGCCCTCCGTCATGGATACCCGCGCGTAGAGATCGTCGCCGGGTACCGCAGGAAAAAATTGAAACACGATGCGGCCACTGCTCATCAGTCCGATGATGACAATGAGCGCGGCAAGCGCTATGGCGGAGGTCACGTAGCGGTGGCTAACCGCCCACCCAAGCAGTCGGCGGTAGGGGCCGTGCGCAAGGGCTTCTAAGCCCCCGGACAGCCGCTCTTGTAGAAGCCCCCAACGTCTACCGATGACGCCTTGTTGGCTTTGATTGGTTTTGCGCCGATGGGCCAGGTGCGAGGGCAGAATGAGCTGGGATTCAATCAGGCTAAAGGTCAAACAGAGCATCACAGTTGCGCCGATAGCCTTGAGAAATTCCCCCAGAGAATCATCGACGCTGATTACTGGGATAAAGGCCGTCATGGTGGTTAAAACGCCGAAAAACACGGGTATCGCCACCTCGTGGGTGCCATCGATGGCGGCTGTGCGAGGGTCCTTTGCCAGGCGTTCATGGGCGTGAATCCGCTCGCCAACCACAATGGCATCGTCTACTAAAATGCCCAAAGACAATAAGAAGCCCACTAGGGACAGGGTGCTGATGCTCAACCCAACTGCGGGAAAGAGCGCCAGAGCGCCTAAAATCGATATGGGCACCCCCATGCTCACCCATAGCGCAAGGCGTGTTTTTAGAAAAAGCGCCAGCGTTAAAACAACAAGGGCCATACCCCCCAGCGCATTGTTGATGAGCAGTCCCAGTCGGCTGATCAGGTCATTGGACTCATCCCGCCAGAGCTCAAGGGTGACACCCTCGGGTAGCTGGATTCGTTTTTGTGCGATGAAATCATGGGCAGCCCGGGCAATATCAATGGTGTCTTCTGCCCCCACCCGAGAGATTTGCAGTAGCATCGCAGGCTTGCCATCAAACGTAGCCGACACATCGTTTTGCTCGAAGCCGTCGATGATGTTGGCGACATCACCCAACAGCAACTGGGTGCCGTCGGTTCGCCCCAGGACGGAAATGTTCGCAAGGTCTTCGGCTGAATAGCGCTGGCCGTTACTTCGCAACAGGATTTCCCCGTTGCTCGACTTAATAGATCCCCCGGGGATATCCACGCTGGCGCGATTAATGGCGTCGGTGATGTTAGCAAAGCTGAGTCCGTGCTCCCGCAACGTCAGTTCGGAGATTTCGACGGATATTTCGTCCCGGCGACGATAGAGGATATCAACGAAGCTTATCTCAGGAAGCTCGAGCAACTCTTTTCGAAGCTGCTCTGCTAAGGTTTTCAACACCCGCTCCGTCGTGGCGCCAGAGATGGCGATTTGCATCACCATGGACTGAACGGTGATCTTTGAAACGATGGGGCGTTCGGTGTTTTTGGGTAGGGTGGCGATAGCGTTGACCTGTGCCTTAATGTCGTCCAACGCCACGCTGGCATCCGCATCGGCCTCCAGCTCGGCGGTGGTGTTGCACATTCCCTGTTTGGCACTGGTCTTAATGCGTTTGATACCCACAATGCCCTGGATAGCTTCCTCGATGCGCAGGCATACGCCAGACTCCACCTCGGTGGGAGCAGCGCCGAGATAAGGCACCGTAATTGCAATGGCTGGAACTTCAATTTCGGGGAATTCTTCCCGATGCACTGCAGTGAGACCCAACACACCGGCGCCCATCAAGATGAGCATGAGCAGGTTGGCGGCAACCGGGTTGTCGATGAACCAAGCGATTAGGGTACGCATGGTGTTACTGACTCACCGGCTTAGGATTCACTTCCATGCCTTCAACGGGCGCCTGCAGACGCGTAAGGCATAAGCGCTCGCCGTCGCTGAGCCCGCCAATCACGAGGGCGTTGTTGTCATCTAGCCGCAGCAGCTCTACATGCCTAAAGACCAGGCGATTGTTGCTATCAACTAGCAGCACCTGATTTCCAGCGACCAGCGCTGAGCGGGGTATGGTGGCCACATTTTCAACAGTAACCCCCTCGATGGTGGCCTTCACAAATAAACCAACCGGGAGCTCCGGTAAATTGTCAGCGGGTTCATTGGCGACTTCTGCGACAGCGTGCACCATTCGGCTAGCCTGATCGATCTCGCCTTCAGTGCGGATGATCTGGCCGCGCCATTGACGTTGCGCACCTGCATATACCGCGCTCACCATCACTTCTGGTGCGGAACCTTCGGGGATCACACCCGCCGCCAACAGTGCGGGATTCAGATAGGCAAGCTGGGCGTCAGGGAGGGGTAATCTGATTTCAACGCGGTCCGTCGCGTAGAGTACGCCGAGATTGCCGCCGCGCTGAATAAATTGGCCTAGGTCCGCCGTTGCCGACCGTACTCGCCCAGTGTAGGGCGCAGTAATGACCGTGCGCTCTAGATCTAAAGATGCCCGGTTAATGGCGACCTCAGCGGCAATTTTTGCGGCTTCTGCGACATCAACGTTGCGCTGAGCCTGTTGTTTTTGGGCGTCACTGGCTAAGCCGCGGTCGTGCAAGGATTGCACTCGCTTAAGCTCCGCCAATGCCAACGCATGCTCCGCATCAGCGCGCTTTAGATCAGCGTTGGCTTGAGCCAGTTTCAGCTGGTGGTCAGCGGGATCAATCGTTAGCAATCGGTCACCTTGCTTGAAACGACCGCCGGACTTCAGGAAAGGTGCCACCCAGGTTATCTCCCCCGCGACCTGGGCAATGAGGGGAGTTTCTGTTCTGGGCTGCACCGTGCCCTGTGAGCGCACCTGCAGCACCGTAGGTTCTAGGCTTACCGGCATGGTGATCACTGATACAGGCACTCGCTCAAAGCTGTGACTGTTGACCTCGGGGGCTGTCCACTGCAGCCAATAAAAAATGAGTAGGGCAAACCCGATGATGGCAGCAGGCAGAAGGTAGGATTTTGATTTCATGGCTGTATTTCGGCTCAAAACTGCCCCTGCTTCAGGGCGGCATAGGTCGCTATCAATCGTTGTCGCCACTCGAGATGAGTGCAAAGTGTTTGCAACGGCGGGTAAGCGTCAATGATAGCCGCTGCACGTGTCTCGTGACAGTCGCCTTTGCTAGCCAGAGCAGCCCTCAGCTGGCCTTGCAGTGGGTCGCTAAAATCAATGACTCGGTCATTGATTGCCACTCCTTCGCCACTTAGATCCTTTACGCCGCCAAGACAGCCCTCGGCCTCCTTTTAGCCGGGATAATAGTTGGCGCCTGAGAAGGATTCGATGGTGGCGTCGACAAGGGCCGCGCTGGCATCCATTCATCAATTGGCGCTCAGATGTCTCTTCTGTCTATGCTTGGCAGATACCGACAACACGCATGGAGAAGTTATGCAGTTCAATGGAAACTTGATCGCCGGGCTCGCCACAGTGATTTGCCTGTCTTTACAGGCGCCGACGAGCAATGCTGCGAGGGAATCAAAAAAGGTTGATGACACGCCTTTTAAAGCGCAGGCCATTGATATTCCGCCGGCAGATGCTGCGGTTCTCGCGATGGTCGATGCCAGAGATGCAACCTCACTCAATGGCACTTGGAATTTGATCGTCGATCCCATGGGCATGGGATCCCCCGGCGGTTTTTTCGGCGGTTGGGCCACCGACCGTATCCCCGTAGATGAATGGCAGCTGCTGGAATACAACTATGCTTCCTCCAAGCAGGTGCGAGTTCCCGGGGACTTTAATACCCAGTTTGATGAGCTCTTTTTTTACCGCGATGGGGTTTGGTATCAGCGGCACTTTGATGCCTCACCGGTGGAGGGCAAGCGTTATCATCTGTGGTTTGGCGGGGCTAACTACACGACCTCCGTTTTCCTCAATGGGCAGCCAGTGGCCAAACAGGTAGGCGGCTACGTGCCTTTCTCCGTGGACGTCACGGAAGCACTGGAAGCAGGTGATAACGATCTGGTTGTCAGCGTAAACAACCGACTAGATGACAATTCGGTACCGACCAAACGCACCGATTGGTGGCCTTACGGCGGGCTGACCCGTGACGTTTATTTAGTAGCGACCCCTGACACTTATATCGTTAATGCCAAAGTTGAGCTGGTATCAACCGCCGGTGGCATCCGCGGGCGGGTCATAACGGCGAATGCCAAGCGCGGTACTCCAGTAACCCTGGCGTTACCAGAGCTCGATCTTGAGATCACGGCTAGCGTTGATGCCGACGGTGTCGCCGCACGGCAGAGTGATGCCGCACCAGAATTGTGGACCCCCGACAACCCCAAGCTCTATGACCTTACCGTTTCGATGGGGTCAGATCAGCTCAGTGATCGCGTGGGATTCCGCACCATCGAGACCCAGGGGCAGAAGATTTTGCTCAACGGTGAACCCATCCGGTTCAAGGGTATCTCCACCCATGAAGAGCCCATTGGCCGTGATGGAACAGCGTTTAGCCGAGCTGACATGGAAGTACTTTTCGGTGAGGCCAAGGCACTGGGAGCCAATTTTGTTCGCGCAGCCCACTATCCCTACTCACGCCATGCGGCACAGGTAGCCGACGAAATGGGTCTGCTGCTGTGGGAGGAAATTCCCGTGTATTGGAACATTGCTTGGGAAAATCCCGAGACCATGGCGATTGCACAGGATCAGCTGCGGCGCTTGATCGAGCGCGACTGGAACCGAGCAAGTGTTGTGATTTGGTCGGTGGCCAACGAGACGCCTTACTCAGAGCCCCGCATGCGCTTTCTTGAGCGACTGATTAATCAGGCCAGAGACATGGACAACACCCGTTTGGTGAGCGCAGCACTGCTGGGGGACCCCCGCCGGGAGCTCAAGGACGTTGCGATGCACTTAGCCGCTTATGGCGCTGACCGCGAGGATATTTCAGCGACCGAGCGGGCGATATTCAAGGCAATGCTCAAGCAGGCCGGTGGTCATGCTCCGGCCATTGGCTCGGGGTTCAATCTTGTTATTGATGATCCTCTGGGTGGGTTAGTGGATATTGTCAGCTACAACGAGTACTTCGGTTGGTACTACGCCCGTGGTATCGCCCCCGCGATTGGCGTCAGCGAGCAAACAGTGCGCAAGCTGATGTTTGAGTTTATGGAGAGCATCACGATCAGCGCTGACTTCGACAAACCCATGCACCTGTCTGAGTTTGGCGCAGGGGCTAAGTCGGGCAAGCGTGGCGAGGGAGTTTGGACCGAAGACTACCAGGCTGCGGTTTATCGTGCCCAAGCCAAAATGATTACCAATAGCCCGCAGGTACAGGGAATTACCCCCTGGATCCTAAAAGACTTCCGAGCCATGTTGCGGACCCTGCCAGGGGTTCAAGACTACCGAAATCGCAAGGGCCTTATTGACGAGAATGGTCGTCGTAAGCAGGCCTTTTATGTCCTGCGCGATTTTTATGAGGGGGCCTGGGGTAACCCGGAGCAATGGAACCAAAACGTGTCGATGACGCCTGAACTGACTCTTTTTCCATCCCGCCTGTTGCCGGCGGATAATGTGCTGCCTGCCTTTGATGACGATGAGCGAGCGCTGTTTGGTGATCAAACACCCCATGAAACTATGACGCGGTGATACCCCGGGCAGCGATGCCTGACTGGGGATAGAGCCTTAGAGATAGAGCCTTAGAGATAGAGCCTTAATAAACCGCCGCAGATGAACGGGGAGGCGGGCCTCCCAACATGTCCCTGTGGGAGGGTGGCTGAAACCCGTTGTCATCGATACTGAGTTCCAGCGCTAACTCGGCGCCGACTAAAACGTCGGCGCGCTTATCTTGGCAGCGTTCATCAAATGCGAGGGCATGAATGAGGTGGCCGGTGAATTCGGGAGTCTCTGCCATGGCCATAAACGCTTCATATTGCTCTGGATGCACATCGGCTGCTTTAAGGGCGCGTTCGGTCTTCAGTGGCCCCATCCAGATCGACAGGGCTCTGACTCCGGTTTCCCGGAGATCGTGATCCATATCGAACGCCATTTTATCGACACCGGCTTTTTGTGCGCCGTAGGCCGCACCATGCATATAGCAGTTAGCACCAAAGGAGGAGCCAAAGACAATTAGCCCGCTGCGCTGGGGGACCATCATCTTGGCCGCATGCCAGCTTGCCACATAACCCGAGCGCAGGCCCACATCGAGAATGTTGACGGCATCTAAGGACTTTTCCCAAAACGGCTTGGGCTCGATCAATTGCTCGTGAATGAAGGTGGCATTGTTGACCAGAATGTCCAATCTTCCGCTCTCGGCTTGAATTCGCTCGAAGACCCCAGCGACTTGTTGATCGTCTGAGTGATCGCACTGGAGGGGAATACCCACTCCGCCAGCGGCGGATACCGCCTCAGCGGTCTCGAAAATAGTGCCAGGCAGAGGCTTCCCATCCCAACCAATGGCAGAGCCGGTTGTTGTGGAGCGTCCGGTGACATAGACCGTCAAACCATGGGACCCCAGCGCTCGGGCAATTCCGGCGCCCGCCCCGCGACTGGCTCCGGTAACCAGTGCTACACGCCTTGGCTCGCTGGAAAATTCTGAGTGGGTATCTGCTATGGTCACGCTGGTGTCCTTAAAAGTGTGTACTGATTTTTCTTTCGCTTTAAATGGCGTTTTTCTGCTTTTGGAGTTTTTGCTGTTAATGATCCGCAAGCAAAAAAGCGTAATTTAGGGCCTTGCTCGTAAGCGCCAATCTCTCGAGGGGCATATCCGTCAAAGCCGCCCTGGACATCCAGCTGCAAAAACGGCAAGCATCAATGCAAAGGGCATAGATCGAGCCTAGAGCCTGCAAGATTCATCGTCATCGTCTAGCAACGGTTTTTGCCTGTACAGCGGAAGCAGCCTAGCATGCGCGTCAGTGATGTATCGTATTAGGTTTTGTCTCTAGGGTTTTCCGTGGCCAGCTTCAGCTCAGTGTAAATAGCTTTTGAGAGTGATCTCGGGCTGTGGGATGTCTTGGCGTACAGCCGCGATCTAGTGACTTAGAGCGCTAAGTTTGTTAGCGTTCCGTCATCCGCCACAAGGACGTGGTGATTTTTATGTCGATACCAGAGGGCGGATAGGACTGGGTCGTGGCGGAGGGTGATGATGTCTCCTCTGATGAAACGTAGCGCGCTGATTGCTGTCCCGGTGGTGGCGGCACTGTGGTGGCTCAACGGCGCTCACACTGACGACGCATTAGATCCTTCCAGTCCCCCACAACCCCAGTTGTCCATAGAGTCTGCCAGTTCCGCGCAGGCAAGCGTCAGCGCACAGGTGGCTGTGGCGGAGTCAGCCTCCAACAGAATCTACCAGCGCCCCGATGATCTGGCACCCACCGATATCATGTCTCGCTTCAATGCCTTGAATAGGTATCAGCGGGGTACTCAAGCGGTCAGCGCTGACGACTATGACCTGTTGAACCCGGGAGCCCGCTACGAACAACCTCGTGGATTTTCGCGTGACCCCACAGATCCAGATTCACAATGGCGCGTGCATTTTACCGCAGACCGATTTTTCATTACTGACGAAGACGCCAGCACCCTAAATTTGCGTCTCTGGAAGGGCAGCGAACTGTCGGTGGTTCGCGTGCAGTGGGCGGCCGCCGAGATGCGCGATGATCGCGGGCAAGTAGTTACCATGCCCCTGCCGGTTATTTACTCTGGAGGCGAAGCAGTGATTCGCCTTCGTCCAAGCGACTACTGGCCGGAGCTTGCGGGCCCACTCATAGTGGAGCTGGCTTACAGTAGCTCTGGCTTGGGCACTGAAACTGCTCGGCTGGATTTTCACTATACGGGGCCACAGCGCATTCCAGCAGAGTTTATTGATGTTGTTGCAGATGCTGCGGTGGCGGGCAACTTGGAATTTGATATTGCCCTCGACGTACGACGTTCCGGAAGCTATCGAATCAGTGCGCTGGTTCAGGATATACAGGGTGTGCCCATTGGTCGCGCACAAACCGATGTCTGGCTTGAACCCAGCCGCCAAATTGTCAAGCTAGCATTCGACGGGTTGCTGTTTCATGACAAAAACGCGCTGGGTCCTTTTTATCTCACCACACTTCGTGGTGAGCGCCTTGATCCCTTATCGTGGTCGGGCAGCGATCAAATTCCCATCATTCAAGGACAGTATCAGACCCGTCGGTATTCGGCATCTGACTTCAATAGCGAGTCGATTGCCAATTTACACGTAGAACGTATGAAGCAGCATTATGAACAAGCGATAGCCAGAGGCGTGCGGTTTGAGCCCGTTGCCAACTGACGCAGCACCAGTTGCCGGTTTGCCAAATCCGGTGAGGAGAAAACAATCATGACAATCATAAGAATACTCATACTTGCACTGGCGCTATGTAGCACCGAGATGTTGTGGGCAGGGACCATTGGGGGAGGTAATCAAGGGCGCTGTGAAATGCTGGCCAGTGAGGCCACCCCGGCCACCGATCCTGTACAGATTTGTACCGGTAAGGGACGCAATCGGGTTTGTATCACTGAGCCGGGCGAGCCTGCAGCTGACACATTCTGTGGTGGTACGGGAAGTGACGGCAGCTGCTCATGCGTACCCGGTTGTGAGACGACCGGTAGCTGCTGCGCAGACTATGCCCCCGTATGTGGCAATGATTTTGGTGCCTGCAACGCAGATGCTGACCAAATAGTTTTTCTACACGTGGGTGGTATGTGTTCAACTCGATGGGACTATTCGGATGACCCAGATCGGTTAGCCAATGTTGGGCACATCCAAGGTAACGCGGTCTCGGTTGAACTACAGGCGGTGCAAACCAGCAACGCCGGAACCCTTGTAGCCGCCAAAACACTCACACGTTACTTGAATCAATGCTGCACAGATTCCAATAGCTGCGTCATTTATAACTATTCAAATGGAGACAACGTCGTTGGCTACGCCCTTGACCGTCTAGCACCCAGCAGCGAACAGCAGTGTTCTGGAAAGGGTAAGCATCAGACCTGTGGCTATGTCGAGCCCCAGTGGAATATTCTAGAAGTGCGAACGTCAGCGGGTGCTGGCGGTGGCAGCGAACTTTCCGAGTGGGGGGGCGTTGCCGACCTGTTTGCCTGTGACCTAGCTTCCGAGCTAACACCGAGCAAAGTCAGGAACCTTTACAACCACAGCAATACCCATGGTGTACCGGTGCGACATACGGGCGGATTCCTCGACGAAGGGACGGGTAGCGACGATGCAACGCTGAATGCCGCTTGGTGGTTCCTACCTTGGCACAACGACGGTGCTGTTGCCTACCATTCGGCCGGCGCGAGAAATCAACCGGTACCATGGCAGGACGGATCGTGGTGGACTTGGTGGGTTGACAACGAGGATCTGTGCGATACCAGCTTTTCAACCCTGTTTCAGGGCCACAGTATGCTCGAGTGCCCCATGGCCCTGCGCAATTCGGACCATTACGATCAGAAGATGTATTTCATTCAAAGCATGGGTGAATAGCGTAGCCCTAGGCCATATCAGTGGCGAAGAGCGCAGGGCATTGATCTAACGGGGCTGCAATAGCCGGCGAAAATA
>Ga0181603_10004160_pt1 | contig 10624 bp, 10 predicted proteins | sample 041ome_13_FD_148633 | JGI IMG/M metagenome (GOLD analysis project Ga0181603, IMG submission 148633) | Coastal salt marsh microbial communities from the Groves Creek Marsh, Skidaway Island, Georgia - 041409US metaG (spades assembly) | ecosystem: Environmental > Aquatic > Marine > Intertidal zone...
AATTGCAAAAATACTTATAATCTTTTTCATAATTTCCTCCTTAAAAGATTAATCTAAATAATAACTTAATAATTTAAATTAAGAATATGAAGTTAAAAATTTATAAAAAATTAAAAAAATTAAATTATTCGTTGACTTTGTTAAATATTCCAAAATCGCATATCTAAGAATTGCTAATTTGCTTCAATGCATAAAGATAACCGTTCACACCCATTCCTAAAACTGAACCATGACATGCATGAGCAATAATCGACTTTTGTCTAAAATCTTCACGAGCATAGATATTAGAAATATGGACTTCTATCTTGTGAATTTTTTTAATCTCTAAGGAGTCGTGAAGAGAAACAGAACTATGAGTTAATCCACCTGGATTAATAATGATTCCATCAAAACTATCATCTAGTCCATTTATTTTATTAATGATTTCACCTTCAATGTTGCTTTGAAAAAATTCAACTTGGCATCCAAGGGTATTAGCCTCTTCCAAAATTAATTGCTCTAAGCTTTCTAAAGAAAAATCACCGTAAGTAGACTTATCTCTTTTGCCTAACATTTCTAAGTTAGGACCATTAATAACCAAAATCTTTTTACTCATCGCGTTATTTTATATCAAATTAATTTTCAAACCCAACCGGTAATCGTTTTCACTTCTAAGTACTCATCCAATCCCCATTTGCCACCTTCTCTACCATTGCCAGATTGTCTGTAACCTCCAAATGGAGTTCCAGGGTCCATAGAGTGGCCATTGATATATACAACACCGGATCGAAGTCTTTTGGCTACTCTTTTAGCCTTTTCCATATCAGTTGTTTGGATGTAATTACCAAGGCCATATTCAGTGTCATTAACAATTTTAATTGCCTCTTCTTCACTATCAAAAGGTATCATAGACAAGACAGGACCAAAAATTTCAGATTTAGCAATTTTCATATCATTGGTTACATTTGTAAAAATAGTCGGTTGAATATAATAACCCTTACTTAAGTCTTGTGGCAAATCAGATCCTCCACAAGCAAGTTTAGCACCTTCTTTTTTTCCCAATTCAATTAAATTGATAATTTTTTCGTACTGAACTTTCGAGACGACAGGCCCAATGTGATCACCAGCTTTCTCAGGAGAGTCTACTTTCATTTTAGAAACTTCGTCAACCGCCTCTTCAACAGAACGATCATAAATTGATCTTTCCACAAGCATACGCGTGGGAGCATCACAAGATTGTCCGGAGTTACTCATGACATTTCGTATTCCATCACGAACTGCATTTGAGGGTGCATCGGCGAATACAATATTTCCCCCCTTTCCTCCTAATTCCAGACAAACTCTTTTAATAGTGTGAGAGGCATTTTGTAAAATCAACCTTCCGGCTCGAGTAGATCCTGTAAAAGAAATCATATCAATATCAGAATGACCAGACATATAAGTTCCAACTCCAGCTCCATCTCCATTGATCAAATTAAAGACACCTGCAGGAAAACCGGCTTCATTTATCATTTCAGCAAATAATATTCCAGACAAAGGAGCTAACTCAGATGGTTTTAAAACCATAGTGCATCCAGTCGCCAAAGCAGGAATAACTTTAAGTGCAATTTGATTGATTGGCCAATTCCAAGGAGTTATTAAACCACAAACACCAATAGGTTCCTGAATAATATAATTATTTGATTTTTCATTAAACTTATTTTCAAAATTAAAATTTTTTAATTGTTCAATGAAATCATTTAAGTGATCGAGGCCTGATTGAGTTTGTACATTTGATGAAAAGTCTTTTGGGCAACCCAACTCAGTAGTTATCGCAATGCTCATTTCATCAAATCTTTTTTGATAAATTTCTTTGAGTTTGTTTAATAATTCTAATCTTTCCTCAACACTAGTTGCGGACCATGTTTCAAAAGATTTTTTGGCTACTTTTACAGCATCATTTAAATCTTTTTCATTACCTATGGCAATTTGAGTAATGATTTCCTCATTAGCGGGATTAATAACATCCAATAGTTGAGTTGAATCAGGCTTTACCCATTGGCCGTTTATATAAAATTTTTGATTATTTTGATTGTTCATATGGTTATTTAATTAAGATCTCTTTTTTCATATATTGAGTAAAATAATATAATTAGGAGATTATAGATATGAGAAAATTTATTATAGATATGACAATGTCATATGATTTTAAAGTAACAATCGAAGCTGAGTCAGAGGAAGAGGCAAAAGCAAAATTCACTTCCACTCCTCTCGAAAAACTAGGGGATTATCAGTTCAAATCTTTCTATAAAACATTTCGAAATATTCAATTAGATGAATTCGATCCTCGTTTCTATAAAGATGACGACAAAGTAAAATAATCAATTATAATGGATAGCAATATTCTCAATCACGAAGAGAGCTATTTATTAAATAAACTACAAGATTATCAAATTACAAAGGGTGAGGGAAAGTTTGATAATGATGGTAATCCGTTACATTGGCCTGGGTGCACTATCATTTGTCCGATTCAAGAAAACTCTTTAGTTTCAAGTTTATTAGCCGAAGTACAGGAAAATTTTAAAGAAATAGCACCAAACAGAAAATATACCTTTTTACCCCAATCAAGTTTTCATATGACTTTATTTGATTGCTGTAATGTTAGTACTTTTAAAACCTCATATTGGCCAGATAGTATACAAGATACGCAAAATTATTTAGAAATTGCAAATATTTTATCTGATCGTTTAAAAAATTATCAATTTCCCAATTCCTTAGCTGTTAGGCTAAATAAATTCTTTGGAGGTTTTAGTACTTTATTAACTCCCTACTCTTCTAAAGATGAAGAGATATTGAGAAATTGTCGTGATGATTTAAGTAACTTATTAGGTATAAAATTTGAAAATCACCTAAGGTATACTTTTCATATTACGCTAGCTTATATATTGGAACCACTAACTTTAGAAGAAGTAAGTAGATTAATAGGTTTAGAAAAAAAAATGAATAAAAAATTTAAAAATGAAATTCCATTAATAAATTTACCTCAACCAGAAATATGCGTCTTTAATGATATGTATAAATTTACAAATATAAAAAATATCATTTAATGCTTAAGTTAGTTTTAATTAGGACAACGAATTACCAAGTCACTAACACACCCAATCTATTAAGAATCGTCGGAAATTTATAGTTAGAGGAAATATTTCAAAAAATTAAAACAAGCAATGGTGATTACAGCAGAACCAAGACTATATATACCTAAAAAATTAATCAGATAACTGATTTACTATTGATAGACCTAATGCCACTGCGGGGCCTATTCCAAAGGCAAAAATTATAGTACCTAGACCCAAAGTACCTCCAAGATACCAACCTAACAAGACAACAGTTATTTCAAGAGATGCGCGGACGTATGAAATGGGATAACCGGTTACTCGAGTAAGACCTGTCATTAATCCATCTCTAGGTCCTGGTCCTAAGTTTGCAACTAAATAAACACCACTTCCAAAACCTACTAAGAGAACAGATATTATAGTGAGACAATATTGATAAAAAATTGATGAGGGAGGATCAAAAAAATAAGAAGTTAGGTCAATTACAGCAGCGATAATAAAAGTATTTAAAATAGTCCCTATCCCAGGTTTTTGTTTTAAAAATATCCAAAAAAACAAAACAACAAAACTGATTAAAAAGGTAGAACTGCCAACCGTCAGACCAGTCTTTAAAGATAAACCTTCAGATAAAACTAACCAGGGAGAATTTCCTGTTGATGAAATTAATAGCAAAGCCTCCCCTAAACCAAAACAAAAAAGACCTAAAGATAAAAATAAAAGAGTTTTATATTTCGGTTTAAAATTTAGAGAGCTTTCTGAACTCCACGTTTTCTTTGGTATATGATTTATCTTTAGAAAACTTAAAAAAGAAAACATTTTAAATGGTATTAATTGGCTATTATATTGAATCTACCAGAGATGATGAATATCATCCCAGAAATATTTATCATAAATATTTTTGATTAAGGGCATCAATGAAGAAATTTCTTCTAAATAAACAGAATTTATATTCAAAGAAGCTTGTTGTTTATTTTTAGCTCCAGGAATAGCAACTGTCACTTCGTCATGCATCAATATCCACTTCAAAGCAAGATCGGCCATAGTGAAATTTTCTGGTAATAATTGTTTTAATTCTTCTACTGCCAGCAAACCCTTTTCAAAATTCACTCCAGAAAAGGTTTCTCCCACATCAAATGCCTCACCTTTAATGTTATAGTTTCGGTGATCATTTGTTGGAAAGGAGGAATCTTTAGTCATTTTTCCCGTTAATAAACCACTGGCTAGAGGGACCCTAACTATAATAGCTACATCTCTTTTAGCGGCCTCTTTGAAGAATTCTTCAGAGGGTTTTTGGCGAAACATATTAAAAATAATTTGAATACTTTTAACATTTGGAAATTGAATAGCGTCCAAAGCTTCGGATACTTTTTCTACACTAACACCATAATGTAAAATTTTTCCCTTTTTGACGATATCATCCATCATTTCATAAGTTTCTTTTTTAGAACATACATCAGAAGGTGGACAGTGAAGTTGTAGTAGGTCTATACATTCAACCCCAAGATTTTTTAAAGAACGATCAATGAAACTCTCAATGTTTTGAGGATTGTAACCCTCTGAGTTGTGAGGATTTAATCTTCTCCCGGATTTAGTGGCCACATAGATTTTTTCACTCGTGGACTTTAATAACTCTCCAATAAATTGCTCACTTCGGCCATCACCATAAACATCAGCAGTATCAAAAAAATTTACACCATTATCTAAAGAGGTTTTTAAAACTTCATTGGCATCTTCTTTGGAAACATCCCCCCATTCAGAACCAATGGCCCAGCAACCGAGTCCAATTTCGGAAACCTGCCAACCAATATTAGAAAATTTTCTGAACTTCATAGAGAATTTATTTATAATTTAATATATCTGTTTTCATACATTTTTTTCTATTTTTTAAAATTATCATTTACTTAGTGTTGAATTTAAATGAGATTAAATAAACTTAGATAAACAGATATTTTTTATCAAAAATTCATTCAAAAATATTGAAATTATTGAATTTATAAAATTCAAACAAATTTGAACTCTATTAATCTAGTATTGATATGATAAAGTCTAAGTCTTTAGGAGGAATTTTCATGTTAAAAATGAAAACAATAATTGTTGCACTTCTAAGTGCGATGATGCTTTCTTCTGTTGCCTATTCTAAAACTCTCGTATTCTGTTCTGAAGGATCACCAGAGGGATTTGATCCAGCATTATATACTGCTGGTACTACGTTTGATGCAACAGGGAGAAATCTTTACAATAAATTAGTCGAATTTGAAGTGGGAACGACTAAAACGATTCCAGGATTGGCTGAGTCTTGGGAAGTTTCGGAAGATGGTTTAACTTACACTTTCAATTTACGCAAAGGTGTCAAATTCCATTCAACAGACTATTTTACCCCTTCTCGTGATTTTAATGCAATCGATGTTGTTTTTTCATTTGAAAGACAACGAGTAGAAAAGCATCCCTACAATAAATATTCCGGTGGAACATGGGAGTATTTTGGCGGGATGTCAATGCCAGATCTAATTAAATCAGTTGAAGCAGTCGATGATTACACAGTTCGATTTAATTTAAATAGACCAGAGGCTCCAATGGTGGCAAACCTTGCAATGGACTTTGCTTCGATTTTATCTGCTGAGTATGCTGCGAAATTATTAACCGCTGGAACTCCAGATATGCTTAATCAAGAACCTATTGGAACAGGTCCTTTTCAGTTTGTAGGTTACCAGAAAGATGCTGTTATCCGTTATGCAGCTAACCCTGATTATTGGGAAGGTGCACCTAAAATTGACAACTTAGTGTTTGCGATAACACCAGACTCTTCTGTTCGTTATCAAAAATTAAAAGCGGGTGAATGTCATGTAATGCCTTACCCTAACCCAGCTGATCTTGAAGCTATGGCTGCAGACAGTGATATTAATCTTATGTCTCAAGAAGGCTTAAACGTCGGATATTTAGCATACAATACACAAGTTGCTCCTTTTGATAATGCCAATGTTAGAAAAGCATTAAATATGGCAATTAATAAAGAAGCTATTATTGATGTGGTCTTCCAAGGGTCTGGTTCTGTTGCAAAGAACCCTATTCCCCCAACAATATGGTCTTATGATGATAGTACAGTAGATGATCCCTATGATCCTGCCGCAGCTCAAGCAATGTTAGAAGCTGAAGGCGTTGCTGGACTAGAAATGAAGGTATGGGCAATGCCCGTGCAACGACCATATAATCCTAATGCTCGACGAATGGCAGAACTGATTCAAGAGGACTTTGCAAAAGTAGGAGTAAAAGTTGAAATAGTATCCTATGAATGGGGAGAGTATCTTGATAAATCCAAAGCCTTAGATCGAGATGGTGCTATTTTATTAGGTTGGACTGGCGATAATGGTGATCCAGATAACTTCCTTGCGGTTTTATTAGGTTGTGATGGTGTGACAAAATCTAATAGAGCTCAATGGTGTTATCAACCTTTTGATGACATAGTGCAAAAAGCAAAAGTGATTTCAGACCAAAAAGAAAGAACTAAGCTTTATCAACAAGCACAAAAAATCTTCAAAGATCAAGCTCCATGGGCAACGATTGCACACTCAGTTGTGTTTAAACCTGTTCGTGCAGAAGTTAAAAACTTTAAAATTGACCCACTTGGTGGACACGTTTTTAAAGCAGTTGATATAGAATAATCAAATTATTAAGCAGCCGGATCCAACCGGCTGCTTTTCTTACTTAAATGATTTCATTCAAGACATACCAACAGGCAGCTCAACAAGCATCGCTAGATGCGTTGATACTTGTGCCAGGTCCTAATTTCGCAAGAGCTTTAAATGGAAGCTTTATGCAGCATGAACGACCCTTACTGGTTACTATTCCTGCACATGAAGAAGCATTTGCAATAGTCCCTAACATTGAAATGAGTGTCTTTAGTGCTCTCAATTTTCCTGGATCAATTTATGAATATACTGATCAAACAGGTTATCAGGATGCTTTTCAACTAGCATTTAAAAAACATACTTTTCCTAAAATTGGTGTCGAAGGTTTAAATATGCGAGTATTTGTTGACCAAGCCATTCGTTTAGCCAGTCCTCACTCTCAAATTATTGATGCAGAAAAAATTATATCTAATCTTCGTTTGCATAAAAATGCATTAGAAATAGAAAATTTAAAAAAAGCTATCCAAATTTCAGAACAAGCGTTATCAGAAACAACGGCACAACTCAAATTAGGGATGAGTGAAAAAATAATTGAAAATCTTTTAATTCAAAATTTATTCAAATTTGGAGCCCATGGTCTTGCCTTTAATCCTATTGTGGCTGCCAATACAAATTCCGCAAATTCCCATGCGCATGCAAGAGAGGACTATCGCATTCAAAATGGCGATACCCTTTTAATTGATTATGGATGCGTCTATGAAGGATTGTGTTCTGATATTACTCGAACATTTTTCATAAATTCAGCGACATCCGAACAAGAAGAAGTTTATAATATTGTTTTACAAGCAAATTTAATCGCACATCAACAGTCCAAATCTGGCGTAACCGCTCATAGTGTTGATGATGCTTGCACGAAATATTTAGAACAAAGTTCCTACGCCAAAAGAGTTCGTCATCGTACCGGCCATGGACTAGGACGAGACGTTCACGAGGCTCCTTACATTATCAGGGGCAATGAACAAATTCTTGAAGAAGGAATGGTTTATACCATCGAACCTGGACTTTATGAAATTGGTAACTTTGGAGTTCGCATTGAAGATAATGTCTTGATTACCCCTGATGGAAGTACTTCTCTCACCCATTTTCCTAAAGACTTTACTGTTCTTCAAGTTTCATGATTGAATTTATTATACGTAAAATTGTGATGTTTTTTTTCACCTTTCTTGGGGTGAGTTTATTATCATTTTCATTTATTCGTCTACTACCTGGAGATCCTATTATTTTATTAGCGGGTGAACGAGGTGTTGATGAGGAACGATACGCTCAACTTCAAGCACAGTTTGGGTTTGATCAACCTATCATCCAACAATATTTTAATTTCTTAAATAATATTATCCAGGGTGATTTGGGGGTTTCCTTTGTTACTAAAAAACCAGTGTGGGATGAGTTTTTTACATTATTTCCTGCCACCATAGAACTTTCAGTTTGTGCGGTCTTATTTGCTATAGCGATTGGCATACCGGCTGGAATTATTGCGGCGTTAAAGAGAGGGAAATTTTTTGATCAAGCTCTTATGTCGAGCGCGTTGATTGGATATTCGATGCCTATTTTTTGGTGGGCACTTTTATTAATAATAGTTTTTTCTGGTATTCTTCAATGGACACCTGTATCGGGGAGAATTTCTCTTTTGTATTTCTTTGATGATGTTACCGGATTTATGTTAATTGATAGTTTATTATCAGGAGAAAAAGGTGCATTTAAATCAGCTGTCGAGCACCTAATCCTTCCCACTATTGTCCTTGGGACTATTCCTCTAGCTATTATTGCTCGTCAAACCCGTTCTGCAATGCTTGAAGTTTTAGGTGAAGACTATATTCGAACCGCAAAAGCCAAAGGTCTCTCTAATTTTCGAATTAACGGCATTCATGCACTAAGGAATGCGCTTATTCCCGTAGTCACCGTAATTGGACTGAGTATCGGAGTACTCTTAGCTGGCGCTATCTTAACAGAAACTATTTTTTCCTGGCCGGGCATAGGTAAATGGATGGTTGATTCAATTTTTCGAAGAGATTACCAAGTCGTTCAAGGAGGACTTCTCCTTATTGCGCTAATTATAATGTCAGTCAATTTATTTGTCGATTTATTATACGGATTAATTAATCCTAAAATAAGGCAACAACGATGATCAAATCACAACGCTTTCAAGAATTTTGGTATTATTTTAAAGAAAACAAAGGGGCAGTAGTTGGGTTAATAATTGTGAGTATTTTCTTGTTATTGGCCCTTCTTGCTAATTTCATTGCACCGTATTCACCATCTGAACAATTTCGCGATTTTACTCTTCAACCTCCAGTCTGGCAAGAAGGAGGAAGTTGGCAATTTATTTTAGGAACAGATGTCGTAGGGAGAGACATGCTTTCTCGACTCATTCATGGAGCAAGATACTCCTTTTTAATTGGATTAATTGTAGTTACGCTATCCACAACAGGAGGAATACTATTAGGCTTAATTGCTGGCTTCTCTCAAGGTTTTGTCGATGCTTTCATTTCTCGATTAATGGATATCATTCTTGCATTTCCCAGTCTTTTATTGGCTTTAGTTTTAGTGGCTATTTTAGGACCCTCGTTAGTAAACGCAATGATTGCTATTGCAATTGTAATTCAACCCCATTACGTCAGACTCACCAGAGCATCGGTTCTAGCCGAAAAGAATAAAGATTATGTCATTGCGGCTAAAGTAATTGGGGCAAGTAAATTGCGCATTATGTTTAAAACAATATTACCGAATTGCCTATCTCCAATTATCGTTCAAGCCGCTCTTTCCTTTTCAACTGCAATTTTAGATGCGGCTGCCCTTGGTTTTCTAGGAATGGGTGCTCAGCCCCCTACTCCTGAATGGGGAACTATGCTCGCTGATGCGAGGGAATTTATCCTACGAGCATGGTGGGTAGTTACGCTTCCAGGTCTAGCGATTTTAATCACCGTAGTAGCTTTTAATTTAATGGGAGATGGATTAAGAGATGCTCTTGATCCTAAATTAAAAAGAAGTTAATGGCCTTACTGTCTATAAAAAATTTATGCGTTGACTTTAAAACTAGTGCAGGAATTTTTCGTGCTGTTGATAATTTCAATTTAACTATCAACCCTCAAGATATTATGGCAATTGTAGGTGAGTCAGGATCAGGTAAATCTGTTGCTATGCTTGCCCTAATGGGTTTATTGCCTTGGACTGGCAAGGTTACTGCAGATGAAATAATTTTTGACAATATAGATTTATTAAATATTTCGCCCAAAGAGAGAAAAAAAATTATTGGCAAAGATATCTCAATGATTTTTCAAGAACCTATGACCTCACTTAATCCTTGTTTCACAGTTGGTTTTCAAATTAAAGAAACTTTAAAAACTCACTTACCGGAATTAAATCGACATCAAATTCATCAACGATCAATAGAACTCTTAGATCAAGTAGGTATTCCTGATAGTGAAAAAAGATTAAAAGCATTTCCTCATCAACTATCAGGAGGGATGAATCAGCGAGTCATGATCGCTATGGCCATTGCCTGCAATCCAAAAGTTTTGATTGCGGACGAACCTACAACAGCTCTTGACGTCACTATTCAAGCTCAAATTCTAGACTTAATGTTAGATCTTCAAAAAGATAAAAAAATGGCACTAATATTAATTACTCATGATATGGGGGTGGTTGCAGAAACGGCCCACACCGTAAGTGTTCAATATGCAGGTCAAAAAATCGAAGAGCGATTAGTTAGCGATATTTTTAATAACCCATATCACCCCTATACTGCAGCTTTATTAAATGCCCTACCCGAAAAAAGTCGAGACAAAAAAATGAATACCATAGAAGGGGTTGTTCCAGGTCAATTTGATCGACCTGAAGGATGTCTGTTCTCTAATCGTTGTCCTTATG
>Ga0181603_10004171_pt1 | contig 10609 bp, 8 predicted proteins | sample 041ome_13_FD_148633 | JGI IMG/M metagenome (GOLD analysis project Ga0181603, IMG submission 148633) | Coastal salt marsh microbial communities from the Groves Creek Marsh, Skidaway Island, Georgia - 041409US metaG (spades assembly) | ecosystem: Environmental > Aquatic > Marine > Intertidal zone...
CATGGAATCCGTTACGAACTACTTCTGTACCAAAGTATTGTAGGACCCATCTAGGAGTAAGATCGGGCATGTCTAAACGTTCTGCCCACCACGCATCTACTTGTTCACGCCATAAACGGCTCTGCTTTGATCTACCTTCAAGCATTTCACGATCCCAATTAAAAGCGGACGCTACAGCATCTTTAAGACTGTTGGCAAAACTTTCTCTTTTAAATCCGTGAACGTTAACTAGATAATCAGCAATGGTGTCTTTACCACTGCCCATGAAACCGCAGATACCTATAATAGTTGACATAATTTCTCCTGAGTGAACTTATATTTTAACTAATATATAGGAGAGTGTCAAGTAATCTGATTAACCAATCAACCAAGTTAAAGGTGAACCACCATCCATATATTGAGAAATTTCTAAGTCTAATTTATCTTGAAGTGTAAACCCTTCTTGTTTTAATGCTGTTCCGTTTAATGCTGTACCGCCTTGTGGTCCTGCAATACTAGCAAATTTTTCACGTGCTTGACCTATGGATATCATAACCATAGCATAAGCGTATTCTTGAATCCACGGATATACTTGTGGATCATTTAATAACATTACATCAGGTTTATAATTATATGTGTGCAATAGAACTGTCTCGTATGCTTCACTTGATGGATTTGCTCCCATGCTTGGGATTTTTCTAACCAATGTTAATTTTTTACTTACTTTATTCCATGTAAAGTTCATAAATCCGCCAAACATACGCATAGCCATTTCTTGATATTGTGTAAACAATTCGTAGTTTGCCATACCACCTACTCTACCTGCTACTAGCATGTAAGTATTAATGTATCCTGTAGCAAATGGTTCAAATTGACTGGCGGTGGTGCCAGTGGTACTACCAATACCTCGACGATATATTTGTTTAACGTCTATTACTTCTTGTGGTAAGATATATTCTTGAGTTTCTGGATAAATGTCTAAAAAGGCATAACTTTCTTCAACGGCATTTGAACTACGTTGTCTATATCGATGAAAGGCTTGTTTGATTCCCATATCAAAATGTTCTTGATCAGCTTCAACATCAACTATACCATCACCCAGTCTTAGACGGACGTAATTTATAATTTCGTTTCTTTTTTCAGTACTGGTTATTAAACTGCTAGAATCAAAGTTGATAGGACCAGCGCCACTACCAACGTTTGCATCATACAGATTATCAGATTGTATTGCTAGATTTGCAGTTAAATTTGGTTTTAATGTAGCCATTCATAAATACCTTTTATTTTTAGTATTTATGTTTCTTTTTAGATAACTTTCAATAATATAGTATCTGCGTTGATACGTCCAGTAAGTTTAGTATCTGTTGTTTTGATATTTTCTAAAAACTTACGCAGTTGTACTTTGTTAGAACCTAAAAAGTCTTTTAACTGCTGTTCTGGTTTACGTAGAGTTTTTTGTACGCTTTGACTTTCATCGTATCCTATGATACTTGTTCCTTTAACACTTAACGTTGTTTGATGTGGATCAGCAACATAGCGACCTAGTTTACGTGTTTTAACATTGTACACCCATAACTGCTCTGCTGTTAGAATGTCCACTGGATTAACACTGACTAGTTTGGACTTAATGTCTTCTTTGAGATACTTCATCTTAGCAACTAATTTTTCTTTTGAAGGTGCTTTACGTACTCTGGCTTTTTTAGTTGCTTTCTTAACTTGTTCGTAACTGTCTAAATCAGCAAATAATTTGCTATAAAACGCTTCAAATCGTTTATAATCCGCCGCTTTGTAGTGGCTATATGCTTCTTTTAGTTGTTCATCTTGTCCTGCTTTGGCTTCCATTAGTTCTTGCCTATGCGGTTCAAAGAATGCTCTAATCTTTTTAATTAATGCTTGAGGACAATTCTCTGTTTTAAGATAATCAAATGCTTTAGGGTCATTGACAGTGTCGCCATCTATTAAACGATCTTCAAACAGTTCAAAATGTAAGATATGTTTGTTGGCAATCTCATTCATGCGATCTTGAATAGTTGGCTGTTGTACTTTAGTTTCTTTTTTGTCTGATTTGATTTCTTCAAACACATTGTCAGAGGAAAGTAGCAATTCTTCTAATTTTCTATTAATAAAGTCCAAGGGATTAGTTAAGTTTCCTGATGTACCCGGTAAACTTTCCCAATATTCTTTATATGCTTTATGCTCTGCTGGCATACCTAAACTTAGCATTCTACAGATAGCACCTAAGGTTAATGAAAATTGACTATCAGAATTTTTACTAATTAGTTTACTATGCTCTTTCCATTGATCACTGTGATTTACCCAAGCAATTACCCATTTTTTACTGTCAGCACTCCTAGATTCCATTCTATAATAATTTAACGCAGAATGCTTATAGGCATTAAAATACTCGCCAGACCAAGAGTCTGCTTCTTCCCATTTAGGTTCATATCTTTTGCCTGTTCTGTCTGTGGCGATTTTTACTCCGCCTTTTTTCTTAGATACCTTAATTGCCATTTTGTTTCCTAATAATTCAATAGTCATTTAACATATTATAGTTGACATATATTCTAGTGTCAACCATTTAATAATGTACCAAACGTAATCATCTGTTCATAATTACTAATTTCTTCGTTAATTTTAGTTATCAATTCCTGATGTCGCTTGGTCTGTTTTTGTTTTTTACGGCATTCTATTTCTTCAATACTTAGTTTAGTTATCATTGGTTCAATATTTTTTACAATCTTTTTCATTTCTTGTTGATATTGTCCAGTGCCTTCTGCTAGTTTAATTAACTCACTTTGAACTTTTTGCCAATCTAAACTATTTTTGATTTTATTTTTCATATATTAAATTCATTATACATTCTATTATTAGTGGTGTCAACTTCGATAAATACTAGACAATTAGGATAAATTATGCCACGTTTAAGTTTATACAAACCTACCAAAGGAAACGATTATAAATTTTTCGATAGAAGAATTAGCGAAATGTTTACTGTTGGTGGCGTTGATGTTCATTTACACAAGTATCTAGGACCAACAGAATCTAATTCTATTAGTGCCACAGAGCCTGGTGGCGAAACATCAATAACAAGAATACAAGATCTGCTATTTTTAGAAAATAGAGATAGAAAATATGATTCTGACATTTATACTATAAGAACAATATATCGTATAAATGATAATGATTTTGATCTAAGTCAATTTGGTCTATTCCTAACTGGTGATACAATGTTTGCTGTATTCCATCTAAATGATATGGTTGAATCTATTGGCAGAAAAATTACTGTAGGTGATGTATTAGAATTACCAAATTTAAAAGATTACTATCCATTAGACGAAGATGTTCCTAGTGTACTTAAACGTTATTATGTAGTACAAGATGCTACTAGAGCCGCAGAAGGCTTTTCACCAACTTGGTATCCACACCTATGGCGTGTTAAACTTCAACCGTTAGTTGATTCGCAAGAATACAAAGATATACTTGATAACATCAAAGCAGGTGATACCGACGAAGATACTAATACATTGGCAGATGTATTAAGTACTTACGACAAGTACATTGATATCAATGATGCTATTGTTGATAGAGCTGAGGAAGAAGTTCCTAAAAGTGGGTATGATACTACAGCATTATACAATGCTCCTGTAACAAAAGATAATTTACCTGGTGATCCTCAAGGGTTAGATACTAGTTCAAATACTAGTGTATCTAGCAACAACGTAACTTCATCAAGTACTGTTAGCCCTAATAGAAGTATAGAAGGGTACTTAACCGATGATGCATTGCCACCTAATGGTGCTAGTGTTTCTGCTGGTATTGCTTTCCCTCAAGGACCTTCAGAAGGTGAATATTTTTTAAGATTAGATTATACTCCTAACAGATTGTTCCGTTATAATGGACGTCGTTGGGTTAAAATGGAAGATGGTGTGCGTACAAACTTAACTCCTGGTAGTAATAACAAAACACAACGTAGTAGCTTCGTTAATAATCAAGGAGCATACTATGACAACTCATTAGGGTGGGACGCTATCAGAATTTCTGACCCATATACTCCTGAAGCAAATGCCCACACTCAATCATTTACTCTTTCAACAAAACTGGTTATTACAAAAACAATATATAACAGCACATACGGTGTTAGAACTAGAATAAACGGTACTAGTGTAACTAATACTATTTCAAACACCAGCGGAAATGTAGGATTCACTGTATCAAATACATTAAGTGTTGATGATATATTAGAATATTCAGTATATCAAGATGTTACTTATGAGAGACAAGGATTAAGTAATATTCTTAAACCAATGGCGGATAATTAATGGCGGCTAATCAACAATTTTTTTACGATGCTCAAATTGAGAGATTTCTAATACAATTTATTAGAATGGTTTCTGGGTTCCAAGTTGAGTTTGGAAATGATCGTAGTGGTAATAAAACTCTACAGCGTGTTCCTGTTTTTTATGGCGACGGTTCTAGGCAAGTTCAACAAATTATTGCTAATAACAGTGAAAATGCTATGCCTAGTGTACCTGCGATGACAGTGTATATTAATAATATTACCTATGACAGAGATCGGGTACAAGAACCAAATTTTGTTGGTAAAATGAATATCAGACAGAGATATTACAACGAAGATACCCAAGAATTTGAAAGTAATCAGGGTAACGCATTTAGTATCGAAAGGCTAATGCCCGTTCCATATTCTCTAGAACTTAAATTAGATGTATGGACATCTAACACCAAACAAAAATTACAGTTACTAGAACAACTGATTGTGCTGTTTAACCCAGCACTAGAAATACAGTCAACTGACAATTATATAGACTGGACTAGTTTAAGTGCGGTATATTTAGATAGCCCAAATTGGACTAGTCGGTCTGTTCCAATTGGTACTGAAAATCCAATTGATGTTGCTACACTAACATTTACATTGCCTGTATGGATCAGTCCACCTGCTAAAGTTAAAAAACTTGGAGTTATACAAAAAATTATTGCTAGTATTCACAACAGTGATGGTGAGTTAAGTGATGATGTATATAGTAATACTAATTTACTAGGACAACGTCAGGTGTTTACTCCTTTGGACTACGGAGTGTTATTAATTGGAAATACATTAACACTGTTGAAATATAGTGAAATGGCAGACCCAAGAGATCCAACTAACCAAGATCAAATTAAAGTTGGTACAAAAGATATTTGGAGAAGTTTAGTTAATGTATATGGTACATTAGAGAATGGTGTTAGTCAAGTAAGATTAGTTGGAGCAGATGAAACTACTGAAGTTGTTGGCACTGTTTCTTTCCATCCTAGTGATGATAGTTTGTTAATTTTTAATGCTGATATAGACACATATCCACAAAACACAATTGATCCAATTAATGCTATTATCGATCCTACTAAAGTAACTGTTAACAGCAGTATTACATCTCCTGCTCTTAGTACTAGATATTTAATTTTAAATGATATTGGTAGTTACGATAATTCAAATGGTGATGGTCCTAGTGCTTGGAGAGGGGCTGACGGTAAAGATTTAGTAGCCAAAATGAACGATATTATAGAATACGACGGTTCACATTGGAACGTGGTATTTGACAGCAATTCTATAACTAGTGTACAATATGTAAGTAACTTAAACACTGCTGTTCAATATAAATGGGAAGATAATCAATGGGTCAAGAGTTGGGAAGGCGAGTACAAGAACGGGGAATGGTCTCTAATTTTGTAGAAGGTGTTGGCGCTTTTATATACTGTACATCTACAAAGCGTTATCTTTTTTTACTCAGAAACAATGGCAAATACTCTGGAACATGGGGAGTTGCTGGTGGTAAAATCGAATCAAATGAAAACATACTATCTAGTTTACAAAGAGAAATACAAGAAGAACTAGGTGGGGTCATTAATGATCTTAAAATTATTCCTATAGAAAAATTTACCAGTGAAAACGGTAAATTTAGTTATCACACATTTATCGCACCTGTAGAAGAAGAGTTTATTCCTGAATTAAATCACGAACATCGTGGATACTGTTGGGTTAAACTAGAAGATCATCCTAAGCCATTACATCCTGGTGTATGGCGAACAATTAATTTTGAAGTTATTAGTGATAAATTAAAGACTTTAGAAACTGTATTATAAGTCTGCTTCCATAATAAAATCTCTATTACTAATCTGTCTAAGATTTGTTAAGCCTTTCCAAAGGTCTGGTGTAGATCGTGTGCCTGTATCTGTAACTCGAACAAAATCAACGTCATCATATACACTAATTAGTCTGTGTAAATTTTTAACCCAATTATCGTGTGTGAATGCGCCATTAACCGGAGCATACCCATTTGTTCCAGCATACATGTTATCATTTTTACCAGGTATTTCCTGTCCATTGAATCCGGATAGATAAATTCGAGTATGACCATCAAAACAAGCAATATAAGCCGCAGTAGTACCTGCGTCTGCATATGGATCATACGGGATTATATAAAAATTTTTTGGAAATTCTAAACTTAAAGATACTTTGCTATATACAATATTAGATTTTGTATATTCAGATTCTGATATTTCTTTTGCTATTTCTTTACTAGTTACAACTAAAAAGTTGGGAGTGTAATCCCTATAAAAAGCATTACACCCATAACTTTGTAAAGTTTTGCTACCTAAAAGACCACTTTTTTTAGTGAGGATATTGCTAATGTTTAATCCTTCTCTGCCAGTACCATTGCCAAATACAACAGCACGGTTAGAGATTTGATTATTAACAACATGGTTCTCAACGTACTCAGTGACGGTATTCCATTGACCGTCACTGAATGTACGACTTTGAACTATCTCTTCACCTTCATAGTCCTTTCGATAAACTTTTTTAATGTTAAGCATTTAGATACTTATCATTAAACAATATATGATGCCTTAACTTTGACACTTGTACTTGCTTCACCAGCAGTAGATTGTAGTAATACACTACCACCACTAATTGTAGCACTTAAAGTCCATGTGTCACTGTCAGTACCAACAGTACCATACTCAACAATAGTTGCTGTAGTACCATCATGTATTAACAACACTTTAGTTAATTCCCAAGCATCGCCAGCCGCATTTTCTGACTGAACTACATATTCAGCTGATCTATACTTAGTAGCATCAAAACTATCAACTGTTGTAGCACTTGTGCCTACAGCAACAGCAGTTTGATTGTAGCTTTGTTTAGTACCGTTAACTAGGCCAAATGTTTCTTCAGCGCCGTCAACACTAACTCTTACTGTTGCTGAACTTGTGCCAGCTGTAATGTTAGCATATGGTACTGTTTGTACATCAAATGTGTTATAACCGTTACCTGAGCCAATACTTGTTACTTGTGAAGTAGTAGTAATAACACGAGCTTCGATTACGTCACCTGTTTCTGGTGCTTCTGTAAATGTTAATGTTGTGCCACTCACAGAGTAAGCATTTGTTGGTTGTTGAACAATACCGTTAACAGCAACAAATGTACCAGCAGTTGAAGCTGTACCACTTAGCGTAAACGCTGTAGTAGAACCATCACCGTTGAAGTTATTTGAAGCAATAACAGTAAATTCAGAACCAGCAGTTTGCCAACTAGCACCGTTGTAGAATTCAACTTGGTTACTTGTTGTTGAGAAACGGATCATACCGCCTACGTCAACGTTACCAGCTGAGCCTGGACGTTCTGCTGAACTACCACGTGGTAATAAGATAGCGCCTGCTGAGTCAAACTTAGCAATAGTACCATCTTGTATTGTAGCATTACCAGTATCACTGAATGTTACAGCATTTTTACCACCGTTAGCAACGATTAAACCGTCATTACTGCCAACGCCTGAAACTACAAAGGATTTATCTGCGTTAGTTGTATTAACTGCTAAGCCTTCGCCAACGTTAACTGATTTAGCTAAACCAGCACCACCGTCAACAATTAAAGCACCAGTAGTAATACTTGTACTATCAGTTGTATCGTCAATGTTAGTAGCGCCACCAACAGTTAAAGCACCGTCAATATCTGCTAAACCGCCCATGTGTAAGTTTTCAGCTAAGCCTAAGCCGCCGTCTACTACTAAAGCACCTGTTGTGTTACTTGTTGATGTTGTTGTATCATCAAAGTTAACAGCACCACCTACAGTTAACGCACCATCGATGTCAGCTAAGCCACCCATGTGTAAGTTTTCTGCTAGACCTAAACCACCATCAACAATTAAAGCACCTGTTGTGTTACTTGTTGAACCTGTTGTGTCGTTTAAGTTAGTAGCACCTGTTACATCTAATGTACCATCAACAGCTAAGTTGTTGTTAACACTTGTAGTACCTGAAGCCGCACCTAACTCTAACGTAGTTGCCGCACCACCAATATTAAGTGTTGTAGCAGTTGTGTTAATTAAGTTAAATGTAGTTTGGTCAGTACCTAAGTCACCACCACCAACAAATAAGTCTTTAGCAACACCAAGACCACCAGCAGTTAATAAAGCACCTGTAGTTGGACTTGTTGAATCAGTTGTATCTGTAACTTTAGTAATCTTGTTAAGATCCCAACTTGTTGTTGCGTGTGTGTATTGGAACGTAGCACTAGCACCAGCAACTGTAAGACCAGCACCGTCAGCTTCAGCTGATGTAGTAGCACCAGAAGCAACTGTTAAGTTCAAGTCAGCAATAGTAACTTCAGTTGAGTTAACTGTTGTTGTAGTACCTTGTACTGTCATGTCACCAGTAACAACTACGTTACCACCAACGTTTAAGTTTTTAGCAATACCAACACCACCAGCTGTAATAATAGTACCTGTTGTTACGTTTGTACTGTCTGTTGCGTCAGTTAATTTTAACTGTCCACCAGCTGTGATATTTTCGGCTACACCAACACCACCACTTACTATTAAAGCACCTGATGAGGTTGTTGTTGAGCTTGTTGTATCTGTTAAACTTGTTGGTTGTGTTAATGTTACTGTTGTAGCAGTAACGTTAGCAACTAAAGTACCATCAACATTATGTTCAATCCATCCTGGGTTAGTACCGTCGTCATAAATTGTAATGTCTGTATCATCTAATTGGATATTTGTAACTTCACTACTAATAGCTGAGTTTAAATAACCTAATGTTACAGCATCACTATCTAATGTTGGATCTGCTAAGTTTGTTGCTACGCCGCCATCAAAGTCAACATTACCTGAATCTGCAGAAAGGATTAAATCCTCACCACTTGCCGCTACTGTTGAAATTGTTACACCTGCCGCTGTACCGTCTAAAACTAATTGGTCAACTGTAAGTGCTGATGAAGCATAAGTTAATTGTGAAGCGTCTTCTAATGCACCTGATGTACCAGCAAATGTTACACGACCTGCTGTAAGATCTGAAACAATAGCACTAGCCACTGTTAAGTCTGTTCCATCAAAAGTCATGTTTGCTGAATCTTCTAATGCACCCGATGTACCAGCAAATGTTACACGTGTTGCTGTTAAATCACTAACAATAGCACTAGCCACTGTTAAATCTGTTCCATCAAACGTCATGTTTGCTGAGTCAACTAACTGACCATCAGTACTTGCATAAGTTACACGAGTTGATGTTAAATCTGATGATTTAAAAGTACCTACGTGTAGACCAGCATATGCTGAAATTGTTGTATCACCTGCTGTTGTACCAACTTCTGGTGTTGAAGCAAATACAAATTCGTCTGCTGATTCGTCCCAAACTAGTTCTTGGTTAGTATCATCACCACGTTCAAAAACTAAACCAACGTCAACTGCGTTTGAACCTGTTGCATCGTTGTTCAAAACAATTAACGCATCGTTAATTTCTGTGTTTGTTGCCGCAACTGTTGCTGTAGTACTTGCACCTAAAACGGTCAAGTTACCAGTAATAGTAAAGTCGGCTGTAGTTGTGATGTTACTATTGAATAACGAGCCAACAATCGAACCTGCTACAACTTTGGTGTTAGCCATCAACGTTGCATCAGTAATCTGATTGTTTTTAATTCTTGTTAAATTTGGCATTTAATCAATACTCCGATAAGTTAAAAAATATATTTTTTACTCCCTTTGGTTCACTATCCCCATCGGAAACCGTTGAATTAATGCCTTTGGTTCACTATCCCCAAAGATATTGAATAAAACTTACAAGTATTTATTTAAATCAGGGTGATTTTAAGTGCTAATAGTTCTTATATAATAAGATAGTTTTTGCTAAGACGAACGTCTGTATTGTTGTTTGTTGGTGTGTATTGTAGCAATACGTCACTGCCACTAATAGTTGCTGATACGTTACCTAGTGTAGTGCCTGAATTAATTACAGCATAGGTAGTTTGATAGGCTGTAGTACCATCATGTGTTAATAATACTTCCCTACTTTCAAAATCTGTGCCATCAGTTGCTTGTAGAACATATTTTGCTGTTCTATATGTATCAGCATCAAATGAATCAATAGTTGTTAGTGTACTTGCTGTTGCTATTGATGTGTTAGCATTACGATGACCTAATGCACCAGTTACTGAAATGTCCCCGTTGACTCCTGCCTTTAATGCACCAACAGAACTAATATCAGTTGCAATATGTCTGATATCAATTTCATCGCTAGTAAGTGGAGTTTCTGTAAACGTAATTACATTACCACTAACTGAATATGCTGTAGTTGGTTGTTG
>Ga0181603_10004212_pt1 | contig 10548 bp, 4 predicted proteins | sample 041ome_13_FD_148633 | JGI IMG/M metagenome (GOLD analysis project Ga0181603, IMG submission 148633) | Coastal salt marsh microbial communities from the Groves Creek Marsh, Skidaway Island, Georgia - 041409US metaG (spades assembly) | ecosystem: Environmental > Aquatic > Marine > Intertidal zone...
TCCATTTTCAACGACCCACAAACGACGCTTTTTCTCTCTCTCGAGTGTGCTATTCCCCATATTATTATCGTGCATTAGTAAGCCAGAGAGAGAGAGAGAAGAAGAAGAAGAAGGCGGAGTGTCCTCGACATCATGGCATCCGTGGTCGCGGCGGCCACTTTGACGACGCTCGCGTCTCTTTTTTACGCGAAGAACGCTACTTTAAACGATGGGAATAATGGACAAAGAAATGCCTCGTTCGGGACGAACGCATCGTCACCTGATGCTACTAAAAGCACTTTGAACGAGAACAAGAACAAAAAGAACGACGAGAGTGATCTCGACGATTGGCAACTCTCGGAACAACCGAAAACGTACGGAGAAACTGCCTCCAGATTGGCGAAGATCGTGCGCACGGGATGGACGGACGCGCTTTCCATCTTGAAGATTTGGAGAGTCGACCATTTGCTCGCCATTCGGCAGATGGCGAACAGAGACTGCGAGGACGAAATCGCCGAGGCGGTGATTAAGCGAGGGAAAGGGAAACGAATCACGGAGGAGAGCTTTAAGGAGAATATTTCACAGCACGAGAGTCACGTGGCGAACGGAGAAAGGTGGGACGAGCGGTTGTTGAGGATACGATTGGCGTTGAAGTATAACAAACTTTTGAGACGCGCGAGGGATTACGAAACTATTCGGGGGCGATGCGACGAGTCGTACCAGAAGATTTTACTCCATCAGATTAAACCGTCGACGTATAAACCGGCGTTTGTTTTATTCAAGGATGAGAACGTGAAATCGCTGTTGCTGGTAATTCGCGGGACGCATTCGATAAAGGATTCTTTGACGGCGTTGACGGCGCATTCGAGTCCGCACCACGCGTTGAGACCGGACGGATCCGGCGACGTCGTCGTGGGGTACGCGCACGCCGGTTTCTTAGCTAACGCGAGGTGGTTGATGAAAAACGCGACGGAGGAGCTCAGAAAAGCGAGAGAAATGAACCCGAATTACGAGTTTATGGTTGTTGGACATTCTCTGGGAGGCGGCGTTGGCGTTCTTTTAGCGCAAATGCTGCGAGACGCGCAGCCGGAGCATTTTTCAGACGTGCGAGTGATTGCGTTCGGGTGTCCATCCATGCTCTCGGAAGATTTAGCCGCGAATTGCGCGCCCTGGACGACAACGTTGATCAACAAAGGCGACGTGGTGCCTTTGTTATCCTACTCGCGGGCGGAGGATATGCGCGAACAGATTGTAAAAACGAGCATAGAACAAAAGGTATTGCAAAGGTTTTTGCAAGGAGGCCGAAGAGTCGAAGGCGACGCGGAGCTCGGCGGGCTAGGAATCATGGGGGATGAAGCGGCCGGAACGTTAGCGGCAACATTCACGGATGTAAATGCAGCGAATAGAGTTTTAGCGAACGCACCGAAAATGTGCGGCGTGCCCATACCGTGCATCGGACCTCGTTCACCAGAAAAAGAGAACCAGAAGCAGGCTTTCGCTTCGCCCGATAACGAGTGGAACGAGGCCCCGGAAGTTGCCGTACTCCCATCTCCAGTTACGAATAATGCAAGTGGGGAAAATCCATCGAGCGCTTCTGTCGTGGCCGCAGCGACTGAAGCTGCATCCAAGGGACAAAAACCACCGTTAGCGGCTGCGGTTGCGTCGCAAGGCCGTAATTTATTAGCAACCACGGCGTCGGCTGCGACGAAATCCGCGCGATCCGTCTCGTCGCGCTTGGCGAGTTTGTCAGTCGCCGTGTTACTTCGATGCGCCGCGCCGAGAAGCCAGAACAAGAAAAAGCCAATAGCGGCAGTAGTATCATCTTCTCCGAAAGAAGGAGATTCACAGTTGGAAACGGGAACAAAAATTTCCTCTTTTGGTGGGGTCGCGTCGCACACGCAATACGGCGTCGGAGAACTCGACGCCGCCGAAGAAGAACGCATTTCGAGAGAATCCATCACGGAGGAGATACTCGACGCTTCAGAACCGGAAGCGACCGAGCGCGTGTTGCGTTTACAAAACGACCGAGACATAGCGAAAGCATCCGAGGAGCTCTTGAATGCAAAAATGAAAATTTCAGAGGAAAATATCTCACCGGAACGTCTCCGAGAAAGTGAAAAGCTCGAACCGATGGACGACGTCGAAGATCCGTCTGAAACCGCCGCAGCTGTCGACGACGCCGACGCCGAAGGTACCATCTTAGCCATCGAGTCTGAACTGAAAAAGCGCGGCGAAGGATCGAACGACGCGAAAGACTCTGGGGGCACCAAACGCAAACGCACGCTCCACGTGCCGCTCTTCCCGGCGGGTAAAATCCTCCACATGATTGACCTCGCCGCGGCAAATCGAGCCGAAGGCCTCGCGAACGAGCAGCCACTCCTGGAGGAAGCCGTGCCAAAAGATACCCCGCGACATTTCGCCCTATACGCCGACGTCAAGCGAGAAGCCTACAACGCTTTATGGTTGAACAAAAACATGATCGCCGACCACTTCATTCCGAGGTACGAGAGCGCTCTGAGCGACATCTGCGACCAGTTGCGGTTACCGGAGGAGAGGAAATAATATAGAAAAAGAAGCTGTAATAGTATTACCACCACTCATTCGCGATGATAGTATTCGCGATAATACTAATAATAATACTAACGATTGTATTTCGACGTCCGGCGAGAAAATATCTCTCTCTCTCTTCTGTCTTTTGCTGACTCACAAGCTCCAAAAAAAGGTTCACTTTTCGAAAGAATTTCCTTCCCCGCGCGCGCGAATAACTTATCACTTCATAACATCTGCACGCGCACACAGACACTCGGGACTAAAAGAAGAGACCAAACAACTGCAAAAAAGAATGGGAGGAAGCGGCTCGAAATCTTCCTCCTCCTTATCCGACGGCGTTCGTAATTTATCCTTCGACGAGAGCGAGAGGAGGAGCGACGGGAATACCATCACCACTAACAACCACCATCGGCGTTCGAACGATTCGTCGTCCGCGACGAGTTTGGAGAGCTACCCGGTAGCGGCAACGGGAGGCGGAGGAGGACTGCGAAAAGCAACGACGCCTTTTTCTTCGACGGGCAACGCTACTCATGGAAGTGGTGGTTTGAAGAGCCATTCTGATCGGCAAAATCAGTCGCGCGGGAATTCGGGCGATGGTGGGAGCAATTTCAACTCGAACGCGAACGGCGGAAGCGGTCACGCGCGATCGACGTCTTCCGGAGGAGACGACGATACCACCAAGAAGAAGAACAGCAATGATAATAATAACAGGGGTTCCGGAGGCGTCGGGTTGGAGAATTTCGGGAACACGTGTTATTGCAACTCGGTGTTGCAAGCGTTGTATCACTGTCAGCCGTTTAAGAAACTGCTGTTGGAATACCACGCGACGCAAACTGACTCGGACGCGAACTTGTTGCTTTCGCTCGGCGGTTTGTTCACGGAGATGTCGAAGAAGGAGCAAAAAGCGTTGCAAAGTTCGGCGAAGCGAGTGCCGGTGGTGGAGCCGAAGAAATTCGTCTCTCGATTGAAGAAATCGAACGAGTGTTTTAACTCGAACGAGCATCAAGACGCGCACGAGTTTTTGAATTATCTCTTGAACGAGTGTTGCGAGATTTTAGAGAGGGAGAGAGACGAGGTGAAAGATAATTACGACTCAAAGAGGAATTCGAGAAAGAGCGGAGACGAAAGCATCTCCGGCACGCCGAGAACTTCAAGCGGTGGCCGATTGAGCGTGGATGAAGGAAGCGACGGGAATAACGTCGATTTGAAGAAGGGCGGAGAAGTTAGTAAGAGCGCCGCTTCGAATAAAGATACCACCAACGCATCGACAACGCCATCGTCGTCGAAAGCGAGTAGTAACACAAACATTGGTGGCATTAGCGATGCACTGAACATGCGAAAGAAAGCAGCAATGAGCAACAGTAAGCAAAAAGAAAAGCAGACTTGGGTACACGAAGTCTTCCAAGGCGAAACTGTAAACGAAACCAGATGTTTGTGGTGCGAAAATGTTACGTCGCGATCCGAATCGTTCCTCGAAATCTCCGTCGAGGTGAAGCCGAACTCGTCCATTCAACAGTGTTTGTCTGATTTCTCCGCGAGCGAACTCCTCGGCGGCGAAGACAAGTTTCAATGCGACTCCTGTTCCGGTTTACACGAAGCGCACAAACGACTTCTCATCCGCACGGCGCCTTCCGTCTTAGCGCTTCACCTCAAACGTTTCAAGTACGTCGAATCCGTCGGACGCATGCAAAAGCTCAACCACCGAGTCGCTTTCTCGCGCGAGCTGAAACTTCCCAACCTCTCCGCTGACTCCACTTCCGTCGATGATCTCTACTGCCTTTTCGCCGTCGTCGTCCACATCGGCAGCGGCCCGAACCACGGCCACTACGTCTGCTTCGCTCGAACCTCCGGGTACAAATCCAGCGGAGGCGGTGCCAGCGAGCGATGGGTCATGTTCGACGACGAAACCGTCCAGGACATGAGCACGGATGACTTAGAGTCCGTCTTCGGGAGCAAAGGCGGCGTCGCAGGAGGTGGAGAAGACGGCGGCAGCGAACACGGGTACATTCTCTTCTACCAAAAAGTCGCCAAAAACGGCGAAGACGAGGAAGAAACCTTCTTGGAAGAGGAGGAGTTTTTAGCCTGATGATTGAAGAAAAAAGAAAAGAAGAGCGATCGCGAGAGCGCGCGTGGTATATATGAGTAAAACGTTGTGTATATTAAAATTATTCTTTGGATTGTAAACTCGTACTATTATAAAGCGCGCGCGTTTAGGCGTTTCCTCTCTATTGTCTTCTTCCTTTGAATTGTAGGAATTGAGAATTCGCCATTTTTCATACACACCGCGCGAGCGCAAAAAACAGGAGAACGCGCGAGAAGACGACATGCGCGACGACGACGATCACCCGCAGAGCGCTCCCATCTCCGAGGAGAAAGAGGAGAAGAAGGAGAAGGACGGCGAGGAAGAAGACACGGAGGATGAAACCGAAGAGGAGAAACTAAACGAATTGGAGCGACGGAAATCCTCGACGACGACGACGACGCTTCTCGGATCGTGCGACGATAAAGACGACGAAAAAGACGTCTCGGAGAAGATGGCGACGACGACGCGCGAAGATGCGACCGATGGTGGTGATTTTGAGAAGAAAATTTTGAACAACGACGCGGGAAGCTGCGAAGAGAACGACGACGGTTCGCTCGAGGCGAAAATGCACCATCGCGAGGAGGGCGATAAAAATAATATCCCCGCGGCGAACGTCGAAGACGACTGCCCTCTGGAGACTAAGCGCGCGAGGACGTGTGCGAACGCTTCGACGTCGGTGGAAGACGTGTTGAAAGAGTACGAGAAACAATCGGAGGACGTGCAGAAAGCGCTAGCCTTTACCAGGAAGAGAGGGTTCGCGACGTCGAAGAGGAAACGCTCGTTCGACGAAGACGAGGAAGAAGACGAGGAAGATCACACGGATTCGGACGCAGATATCGACGAAGAAATCGTGTTTTTGAAGGAGATGTTGAAGAAGAAGATTGCGCAAGGCGGCGGTGGTGGTAATAATTCGGTCAGTAATCCATTCAATATTCCAACGTCAGAGGAAATCATGCGCGTTGTGGACGCCAGATTAGGTGAATTGAACGGCGCCAGCGGAAACACGAATAACAAGTGGGCGTTTACTGCGAGTGCGGCGGCAGCGACTGAAATTTTCGCTGCAAAGAAGATGGAGAAGGCAAAAATGGCGTTCGAAAATGCCAACCGAAAGGCGCAGATTGCCGCGGAGAAGTTGCAAAGAGCAGAGAAGCTGTTACGAGTCGCTTCGGTTTTAGAAACGAGACAGAAACCAAACGGAGAAGAGTTGAAGGTGAGCAAGATAGGAGTGAGAGAACAACGACGCGCGCTGAAGCAAAAAATGAAGAACGAATTCATGATGAAAGCGAATCGTAACGGACGCCGCGATACCGGTACTGATACCGCATCGAGCTCAGAGGAGGAAGACGAGGAAGAAGACGAGAAGGACTCGCTACAACATCATTCCAACGTCGCCGCCGATGAAGGAGCAGGCAAACAAGAAATCGAAAATGGAACGAAAAAGAAAAAGAATAAAAAGAAAGGCACACCGCCGCATCAACTTCGCGATGCGAAAAAGATTAAGGAAGCTCCTGCACCTGCGTCGGAGTATATACAAAAAGTAGTTTGGTCTTCAGCGGATGCCTGCCACGTGTGCAACGAACAACTCATGGATTACTGGGACGTAAACGATCAAATCCTGTTGTGTGACGGGTGCGATGTGCAAGTGCACAAGAGCTGTTACGGGATAGAAAAGATTCCAGACGGAGAGTGGTTGTGCGCGGGATGTGAGGACGGTGTTTCTGATCTCATCGAAAACGGACGCGGGATGTGCGCTTTGTGCCCTACGCCGGGAGGTGCGTTGGCAAGAATCAAGCCAAAATCGAGATTCCCAACCAACTGGCGCGCACCCGGGTACCACGCACACGTCGTGTGTGCATTAACGTTACCTGAAATTTCATTCTCTAAAGCAGTAGACGACGATAAAAAAGCTTCGGAATCCGGTTCTTCCGTGCTGCGCATAGACGCTTCGAAGCTTACGAGTTCGCGAATGACGTTAAAATGTGAAATTTGCGAAGAGGAAGGCGCTTGCACGCAGTGCGCGATGAAAAAGTGTTACAAGGCATTTCATCCACTCTGCGCGAGAGGGTCTAAAAACGCGTGGCTTCGCCGTGCTGGTACTGGTCAGCCAATGGTATTTTGCTCCACGCATTCGAGCGAGCGATGGTTGCAGAGACGAAGAGAAACGTGCTCTCTGCCAATCGATTCATCGGTGAACGATGCGTATTTGACCGGTGGATCCGTTTTCTGGGGCGCGCACAACGCTGGCGTGAGTCAATCGACGCAGTTGTTTGCGAATGCGACCGGTACAGCGACAACAACGGTTGTAACGAATGGCACGCACGATAAACCGTTAGTAAATTCGGGCGACGGAAGTATGCGAGTGCTCGCTTCAACAAACGTTGCGTCGCACAGCGCAGAGAATCAGTTTCAACAAGACAATAAAAGACCATTAGCGAAAGAAAATCCAGTGAAATTCTTCATAGAAAAACCAAAGAAAGGAAAGCGCGGCAATCTAGAAAACATAACGAAAGGAACGATTGAAAACATTGTCCTAAACGCAAAATCTGCCATCGGGCGCGCGATGGCTATCCTGCGCAGTTTGAATCCAAAATGTATGACTTTGTTCCCGCAATCGTTCGTCGATGAGCACATGACGAGCGATGCTTCTATTGATTCTGTTCATGCCGTTCTCAAGCGCGCTTTTGGCGCCTTTGAGGTTCCTGGATCGCAGAAATATAGCGAGCCGTGGAAAGTATTGACGGTGGAGCAGAGAGTGATAGCTAGAGATATCATCTCGCGTCACAAATTTCTCGGTCTCGCGTTCGCTGTGCTCAGATTACCTTCTGGATTTGGTAAGCGCTTGACGACAATTACTGCCATGGCAATTCAAGCTGAAAAGCCGCACGCGATTGTTTGCGACAGCAAAGTAGATGCTTTGAATTGGATCGCCGATCTCGCAAAGTTTTGTCCGAAACTTAGGCAGGTGTCCATTTTGAATGAGACTGATGCAAAGAATACGCTTAAAGGTGCAGCTATCCAGAAATCTACATTTGATGTGCTGGTCATCACGACAGACGTATTGTTCAACGTAGTACTAAAACACGGAACTGCCTTGAGTGCAGACGGAACTCCGGTGCCGGCGACGTACGCCGCGCTGAGTCCGGGAACTTTACTTCGACCGTTTTCGAGTGCAAATTTCGACGGTGTTTGTGGTTTTCATAAGTGGATTGCGCAATACGACGATGAAACGAGCAAGATTCGGTTAAAAACGAGACGCGTGCTCTTGATGCCGAATGAATCAGACACATTCGAGAGCAAAGGGGAAGAGTTCCGCAAAGTGTTTCGCACAGTACATGCGAGGTGTGGCGAGGTCTACGCTAAAGCCTCCGCGACGAGTGTATGGGCACTCAAGTCTCAACCGCCGAGCACCGAAGACGATGATTTTCTCTTCACGACGGAATCGCATTCGCCAGAAGAAGAGCTCAAATTGGACGAAAGCACGGATGCGCGCGCTCTCGAAATGCTCACTACCTACTTCGAGAAAGATTCGTTGCTACAAAGCAAAGTAGTCGAGCCTCTTCATGTCTTAGAACAATGGGGTGGTGCTATTAATAACAATGATAGCAACACAGAGAGTGAAGTGGCGATCACCGAGCGCTTGAGAGAGTCCTTTTATGACATGGAACCGAAAAAGGTATCGAATGGAATCAAAGGAGCGTTGAAAGTTGCGCAAGTCATCGCTACTCGTTCAATAGCGAGAACACTGTTTGTCTATGACGATACGAAGACATACGATGATTTTTCAATCGTCAGTTGTGCCGAAAACGATATGTATTGCGTTCTTGATCCATTAGTGAAACCTTTTGGAGCACGACTTGTCGATGCAGTCGAGTACAGGGACATCAAGAAACGAACTTTGGGTATAGTGAGCTTGAACGGGTTGAAAAAAGCGTCCCGATTGACGCGCGGGACGCAAGTTTGTGTGCTGTACGATATTGATGCGGAAGTGGTCAAAGATGTAGTTTATCCCAAGCTTGCGCCATGCGATACGCGTGCAAAGGAAGACATTCCTATCGTGAACTTGAAAAGCGATGCGAATGGTGACGAAGTAGTGGTCAAGATACTCGAAGATACCGAGGAAGCCGTTGCGGAATTTGCGAAAAACGTCATCAGCGAATGCTCTCCTGAAGTTCAGTTTTTGTCTTCAGCGAGCGTAAACGTGGAAAATGGCGATGGTGTTAAGGCGAATTCCAACCGTCCAAAGAGCGATCCATCTACTCCGTTTCCGACTGAAAACCACGACGCGTTCTGTTTCGGCTGTAAATCGAGCAAAGAGGGTGGATGTAAAGCTATTCCGCCGGCGTGGCTAACTCCAGAAGTTGCATCAATTTGGTTGCAATGCTCGAAGTGCCCGCACGCAGGCAGTGCCGGATGTGCTCGCGTTCTCACAACACCGAATCCAGCGGAACCGTGGTTATGTCCTTCACACAAGTGCGCGGTATGCGGCGATATCTGCGGCGCGACGGAGAAGACCACATTGCGATGCGTCGAGTGCGGGTTTGGGTATTGCGACACGTGCTCGTCGGGGGCTGAATTCGAGAAAGCACATAAAGATGCATGGGCAGAAAAGAATGGCTTCGTTTTACCGACGCATTCAGAGTACGTGAAGTGTGGTGTATGTTGCGCTGCAGCGAAAGCGCCAACTACAGTAGTAAAGAAACGCAAGTCAAATGCAAACGCGGCGACAGCGACGTTGGTATTGTAAAAAGAAAATCTCATTCGTTCGATGTGTAAGAAATTTACAAAATACAGAATGTTAAATCTATACATATACACATTAAAAGTCAAAAGTCTTCTTTGGCACGTCCCCGTTATCGTCTAAAATACCAAGTCTAGAAATAGCAGCTCGCATTCGTCCTTCGCTGTTCAGCGTCCCAAACGGAGATTCTGAATCGCTCGGTAAACGCTTCGCGACTGTCGGCGGGGGTCTCAAAACTTCGTCGTCTTCGTTACCTTTTTTTCCTTCTTCTTCTTCTTCTACATCCTCGCTCACTCCGAACGAGAAATATTGTTGCTGTTCTCGTTGCCGTGTCTTCTCTGATCTACCGCCGTACGTCTTCTCGCGCACTCGCGCTTTCTCGTACAGCTCCACTTTTTCTTTCAATTTTCTGATTTCCATGGCGTACGTCTCCGCGATCACCGCCAAAGTTTGCTTCTCCTTCTCCTCCTCGCATCTTCTCGCTTCTCTCAACGCGAAAGAAGAAGAAGCACCAGAAGCATCAGAAGAACCAGAAGACTTCATCTTTGCCGTCTCATCTCTCAATTTCGTCAACGCGTCCGCTTGCTCTCTCTCGCGTATTTTGAGCGAGTTCACGCGTCTCTCCAAACTCTCGCACGTCGATTTCACCGCCTCTAAATCCGATTTCAGTTTCCTCGTCTCCGCTTCCATCGCCTCCCGTTCCGGAAACCGCTCCGCTTTCATTCTCTCCTCCTCCAAAAGTTTCGTAAACGTCGCCTCTCGTCGTTCCAATCTCCGCTCTAAGTTTTCGTTCAACTCTAAAAGCTCTTCGCACCTGTCCTCTGCTTTGAACAAAAGCGCTTTCAAACGCCTTCGCTCTTCCTCGCTCGTTTCGATGGCTTTTTTGTGAGCTCTGACGATTTTCGTGAGAAAAGAATTCGAGGCGTCGAACGGGTCGTCTTGCGACCAATCGCTCTCGCATTCTTCTTCTTCTTCTTCTGTTTCGTCTTCTTCATCGTCTTCTTCTTCTCTACTCAGAGCTCTTCTTCGCATTTGCTCGTTTTCCCCATCGCGGTTGTTGTTGTTGTTGTTATTGTTGTTGTGCTTCTCCTCCTCTTTTCGTTCGAACGAAGATGAACGAGTATTTAAAACACCGGAAGGTAAAGAAACCGAGGAAGAAGAAGGGTTCGCGTTCGTGCGGTCTTTCAGGAGAGACGTC
>Ga0181603_10004215_pt1 | contig 10543 bp, 6 predicted proteins | sample 041ome_13_FD_148633 | JGI IMG/M metagenome (GOLD analysis project Ga0181603, IMG submission 148633) | Coastal salt marsh microbial communities from the Groves Creek Marsh, Skidaway Island, Georgia - 041409US metaG (spades assembly) | ecosystem: Environmental > Aquatic > Marine > Intertidal zone...
CGCACTTCGGCGGCGAGGGCGTCTTCGCTTCCTCTGGACACGAGGAAGAGGGCGACGAGCATGACGGCGACGATGGCTCCAAGCAGGAGCAGTGCGTTGCGTTCAACGTCCTCCTCATCGCCCTGAGCGTTGTCGCTTGGTGTGTTGGTGGTTCCCGATGAGGTATCGGAACCCTCGTCAATGGGCTCCGTTTCTTGGTTGGATTGGTTCGTCTCGCTGGTGTTGCCTTCCTCCTCGTCGTCATCGGTGCACGGTGGAGACGTGCCGTCCGAACACGGGTTGACGGTGGTCGCTTCAACGTCCTCAAACGACACGACCTCGGGGAGCGTTTCGGCCCGGTCGTAATAGCGGTCGTACAACAGGGCCATGTTGATTTGAGCGTTGGCGGTTCCCGAGCCGTTGAGGACCGAGAAGTAGCGTGCATCACCGTACGTGTACCACGGGTCGAGCCCCACTTCGGTCATGCCGGAGGTCACGGAAGCGAAATCCGATGCATCACCGAAGGCTGCTGTCATTTCCTCCACGTTAAAGCGCATCGCCACGGTCAGGTTTTCGGTGATGCTCGCCCAAGTTTGAGCCCCGTCAGGTGCTGCGAGGAAGGTCACGTCAAGCACTTTTCCATAGCGACCCGCCGGTTCATGGTCGTCACCTTTCAAGGCCGTCATCAGGTCTTCATCGCCGTAGAGAGCCAAGCCGCCGACGATGGAGAGGCGGACATCGGGGTCCACGGCGTTGATGAGGTTGCGGTACGGGTTGGCGTGAAGGTTGTCGACGACCACCAAATCCGCTGCCGTTCCCGGCGTGATGGTGCCGACATCCTCTTGCCAGTTGGTAGCTCTTGCCGCCCCTGACGTGACCATCTCAACCAGTTCGTAATCGGTGAACAGGTCGCCCAACATCTCGTCATCCCAAAGGTCGGCAACCTTGAGTTCGTGCAACGGTGATTTGGAACCAGAAGGTGACCAATCCGGAGCGAGGGTGATGTGAACACCGGCAGCCTTGGCCGCGGCGATGTCCGCTGTTTGGCCGTAAAGGAGCAAGTTGGAGAGTGGGGACCACACCAAGGCGGCACCGGCCGCCGCCATTTGTTGGAATTCGGTGGGCCCCAGAGCCACCCCGTGAATCAGGACCAGTTCGCCCACGAGCAGGTCGTTGTTGACGAGAATGTCAAACTCAGCACGGCTCGATTCGTCCACGCCTTCGGCAATGTGGACGAACCACGCATCGAGGGTACCGCTCGCGTTCCCGTTCTTGATGTGGTTGCCGACGTAATCCGAGGTCAATTCCGTGACCTTGGTGTGAATCTCGTCCCTTCCGAAGTTGTAGTCCTCAATGTTTCGCGCCAGCACCGTCGCGTAACTCTCGTCCGGGTTGCTGGGGCTTCCCTGCGCAGCGGTGGTTCCACCGACGATGGATTTCATCTCGATGTATTTCATCGCTTGAGATTCCATGTTCCAGTACGGGCCGGAGTGCACGAGCATCTTCGGTTTCGTCACCTGTTCGCTGTAGTCGGGGTGGTCTCTCCATTCGTAGCGGTTGTTGTAGCCTCCCCAAGCGTTGCGTTGGTTTTCGGGGAGGTGGGGCGTCATGTCCCAGAGGGGTGCCTGGTTGTAATGGAGGTGGTTGTGCAAATCAATGAGCCCGGGGTAAATGGTGCCGTTGGTTTCCAGCACGGGTACGTTGGTCAGTTGAATGTTCGAGGGCACCGTATCGCCCCAGACCGCTTCGATCATCCCGTCTTTCACCAAAACATGGCCTTCGTTGATGACATCGGCTTCACCGGTCATGGGCACAACACGGCCCTTCAGCACGTATGCACCGCTGTGGACATTGTCGGTCATTCCGTAGCAACGAACCATGTTTTGGGCGACGCTGTACGATGCACCCTCTCCCCAGCCGGGCGTTGGAGGCGAGACCTTGCTGATGGTCCCGTTGACGTCTTTCACGTACGACGTGTCCCACCACGAGTCTTCTGCGGGGTAGGCGAGCGTGTCGATCACGTTCCCGCTGGCGTCGGAGATGACCGCAGCATCGTCGTTCCAGTAATCCAGTTCAATACGGGAACTTGCACGGAAGACGACGATGTAGGCGTCCGGCTCAATCGTGGTGTTCCAGGCGAGTCGGCAGGGAGCGGAACCCACGTCGGTCAGGTCGTCGAGAATCCAATCTGACACGTCAACGGGTTCTGCACCACTGTTCCACAATTCGATGAATTGATCGGAGGTTGAACCGACATCGCCGTCCCCGTTCCAATCCGTCCCGTTGTAATCCACGGAGGAGGCAGAAACCAAGATTTCCGTAATGCGAATGTCGGCCGCTCCTCGGGCTTGGACCGCTTCGCCGACGGTAGTGTCTCGAAGCATTTCGGTACCGGCTGAGCCCATGCAAAAGAGAACAGCGAGGGCCAACGGAACCAGCGAACGGTGCACGCCTTCCCGACCATCACGCAACGGATAAGGTCATCTCTTGCAGCCGATGAAGCATCACATGCCTTGAAAAAGGGGGCGTTCCGGTAGGGCCTTATGGCGACCCTTGACATCACTGAACCCATTTTTGCAGAAACCATCGAAAACAACGGCTTGGTTTTGCTTGATTTTTGGGCTGAATGGTGCGGCCCTTGCCGTGCCTATGCCCCGGTGTACGAGCGTGTTTCCGAAGAGTTCCCCGACGTGGTTTTCGGGAAGATCGACACTGAAGACCAACAGGGTTTGGCCGGCATGTTTGGCATTCGCTCCATCCCCACCACCATCGCTTTCAAGGAGGGCATTGGGGTGTTCATGCAGCCCGGTGCGCTCCCGGAAGATGCCCTTCGGGACCTCATTGCCAAGCTCCAAGGACTGGACATGGACGAAGTTCGTGCGGAAATGGAAGCTCGGGAAGCCGAAGAAGGCAACGAGGACTGAGGTCCACCTCGCCGATTGGTTCAAAGCACGGGGCCGGCCCCGCCGATTCATGGACATGAAACCGCTCTTGGTGGTTTTTCTCTTTTCAACCAGCATGCTCGCCGGATGTTTTGGCGAAGACGAGGTGGCGTCCGCCGGTCCATCTTCTGTTGACGTGTACCCCGAGCCTTGGGATCGGTCCGAGCTCGTTTACAACGACCAGGACATCTACGCCCGCGTGACCGTCAACGGAAGCCACGGAATTGATGAGGTCCGTTCGGTTTACGTCGCCGTTGACACCATCACGGCAGCCGACGGTGGAGCGGGTTTGACCGGTGACGCTGAAGTTCACCTCGGTTTGTGGTTGCCCGTGATCGAGGGATGCGACTGGGAAAGCGAATCCCTCGGTCCGGAATGCCAGGTCCCCGTCATCGCCGAAATCGGTCCGTATTACAACGACGGAGACGTGGATGCCCTGACACCCGCTGACCGGCTTGGTAAGATGCTGATTGAGAACTACGTGCCCCACGGCTACGGCGTGGCGCAAGTTTCGGTGTTTGGAACCGGTGAGTCAAACCATTGCATGGACCTGATGGGCACTGACGAGCAGCGCGGCATCGATGCTGCAGTGACGTGGTTGGGAACCCAAGCATGGTCCAACGGCAAGGTCGGTATCATCGGAAAGTCGTACGACGGTTCAACGCCTTGGCAGGCGGCCACCTTTGGAAACCCGTACTTGGCCACCATTGTCCCCATGTCCGGTCTCATTGGCGTTCACGAACTGATGTGGCGAAACGGCAGCATGGAAGCCCGCGGCATGATCATGCACAACGGCGTTTACGGGTCGTTTGGTATCGACGGCGACTCGGAGGACGCTCACACCTTGTGCGAAGGTTACCTCGAAGGTTATGTCAACGGCCCAGCAGCCTATTTGTCGGGCGGTATGGTGACCTACGGCGGAAACGATTACTGGACCGAGCGCTCCTTCCTCGACCGTGTCTTGGCGAACTACAACGGTTCGGTGTACATCATTCAGGGCATGCAGGACTGGAACGTCGACCCCCACATGGCTTTCCCGACCCACCAACTCGTGGAGCAAGCCGGTCTAGAAATCAAAACACTGGCCGGTCAGTGGGCTCACGACTATCCGGACCGAAAATCGGGCCACAGTAGCCTTCCTTCGGGCGAGGGTGCCGAAGCCTATCCCTACACCCTCCGCTGGGATTGGGCGGACGAGATGCTTTACTGGTTTGACTGGTACCTCAAGGGTGAAGGCCGTGCGCCGACGCTCGGTGTGGAAATGCAAGACAACCGAGGCGGTTGGCGATTTGAGCAAACCTACCCCCCTACCGACACCAATTACATGGAAATCAACGGGGCCGAGCTGAACCCATCAGGTGCCTCAATCGGGGGCTCAAGCGGTTCGATCACAATGAGTTACGGGCCGTTTGAGAACGACACCTACATCGTTGGCATGCCGAGTTTCCACATTCCCATCACGCCCCACACCACCAACGGTGCTCACGGCTTCCTCAACATGGCCGACGCAAACGGCATGCACCTTGGACACGCCGTGATGGATTACCGCTTCCACGAGGGTGGAAGGGACGGACAGGAAGCCCTCGTACCTTTCTCAACGGTGTTGGGGAAGATGGAATTCATGCCCATGGACATCTTCCTGGCTGCGGGTGAATCCATCGTTATCACGATGACCCAAACCGGCTACGATTACGTTCCTTCACCGGTCAGTGCAGGCAGTTACTCCATTGACTGGTCAGGGGCCACGTTGACCCTCCCCATCGTTGAACGGGGATGTGATGCGCTCTTCCAAGCCCCCATGCACGCGTATGGAGACGAAGCGCAACGAGCGTGTTGATGCTTCAATCGCCGAGGCCTTCGTCCATCGGTGAGGCTTGGCCACGAATGCCGATGGTCCACTTGAGGGTGTCAACAATCCCCTTGGCGCGTTGAAATTTCATCAATGCTCGATATTTCGCATCTCTTGGACCGGTCATTTTGCGAAGCATGTACTTTGCATGCTGGGCCTTCATTTCGGCCTTGGCTTCATCGAGAAGCGCCTCGATTTCAGCCCATGTGCGGTCGTAACTCGGTGGTCCGTTGTGGGGCTCCAGTTTTGATTTCATGGTCATGTTGGCCTGCCCAATTCCCCCCTTGCTATGGGGCTTCACTCTTGGAAATATATATCCAAACAGCGTTGACCCCGCAGGGTATGGACGAAAAAGAAACGGTCTTCCCCTCACCCAGCGTCATCCTCTTAAGCCCTTGACAAACGATGTTGCGCATGGTGTTGTCCTCGATTCCGGGTGTGAGCGACCGTATGGCAAGCAAAATGACGGCGCACTTTGGCTCCGAAGATGCGGTGATGTCCACCCTCGCATCGGGCGACATTGCCCGACTTGCAGAAGTTGAGGGCCTCTCTGCAAAGCGAGCGTTGTCCTTGGCACGCCAATACGCTGGTGACGACGGCCATTTCTTGGCCACAAAAGAGGCTCGAAAACTCCACCACAACCTCATCACGCACCTCCAATCCTATGCGAGTTTCCCCGCCAGTCAGGAACGGATCGGTTTGCTGATGCCGGTGAGATGCCCCGAGCAGCGGCGAGCCTTGGTGGCGGCTGCATTGGACCTTGACCCGGAATGGATCGACCATCAAGGCCAAGCATGGCAGGGCTTGCGAAGGCTTCGAGAAAAGCAGGAGCGGTACGAGCGGGTCGTTGTCAGCCCCGAACCACTCGACGAGCTGAAGAAGCACTGTCGCGTGCTCAAGCCAGGAGAAAACGAATCCTGGAAAGACTACACCGTGTTCAAAACCGTCACCTGGTTGGGTCCCGGTGCGCCGATGGAAGCCCCCGACGGATGGTTGGTGCTCGGCTCTTCACCGGACCCTTCCCTCGTGTTGCCAGAACGCACCATCGACTGGTTTGTGCACAACAAAGGCGTGCTCGGCGTCCTCTGCGATTTGGTCGAGTCCCACCAACGCAACGAGTTGCCCGAAAACGCGGCTTTGGTTTCGCTGAAAGAAGCCCTTGCCCCCCTTGGAAAACTCCCGGAGGCCATGAATCGGCTGAGCGACGACTCCCAAATCGAGGAAGTCGCCCGAATCAAGGATGCACTGTGGAGCACCGTCAAGGCGCTCGAAACCACCGTAAACGAGCGGGTGGAACGTGCGATGAACGATGCAAAGTTGGCGCTCTCGGGCGCTGAATTGCTGGAGGCCCTTGCCGACGGCACGGCCTTTCAGCGGAAACTCCGAGAAGCCACCGGCCACGTCATCGAAGAAGCGATGGAAGCGGCAAGGGAGGAACTTGCCTCCTTTCTTCAACCCGCTTCGCTTCGGTGCCCGTTCGATATCTTTACCACGTCCTGGCCGGCCAAGGTTGACCGGCAGACCATCGACGGCATTGATGCCGCCTTGGATTCCAAACTGAAGGCGGAAACAACCGGGCATTTGGTGGAGATGGCTCGTCTTCTCGGTCCGATGAAAACGCCGTGTGAACGAGCGGTGGCTCGGCTTGTTGAAACCGACCAGTGGCTCGCCGTTGCACGGTGGGCAAACGCTCACCGCTGCGTCATGCCCGAACTTGTCAAGCATGGCGTTTGGTTGGAAGAAGCCCGCCACCTTCTCCTAGGCGTTGATGCCGACCCCGTGACGTACGGGCTTGGTGCGGCCGCCGCCGAGGGCGATCAGCAGTCGCTTGCCCTGCTCACTGGAGCCAACTCGGGAGGCAAAACCACCTTGCTCGAGTGCATCGCTTACGCCACCATTCTCGCCCACATGGGCTTGCCCGTCCCCGCTCAATCCGCACGCATCGGGCACGTTGAGGCCTTGCACATCCTTGCAAAAGCAGGTGGCACGCAGAGCGCAGGTGCGCTTGAACAAACCTTGGTCGAACTTGCGACGGTGGTCAGCGACCCTACGCCAAAACTCATCCTCGCCGACGAACTTGAAGCCATTACCGAGCCCGGTGCAGGTGCTCGCATCATCGCCGGCATGCTTCTGGCAGCGGAATCTCAACCCGAGACAACGATGGTGCTCGTCACCCACCTCGCCCCCGCCATTCTCGAAGCCACAGGACGTGATGATCTTCGCGTGGACGGCATTGAGGCTCGTGGCTTGGGCGAAGATTTGGAACTCCTGGTCGACCGCACCCCTCGACGAAACCACCTTGCCCGTTCCACACCGGAACTGATCGTCAAGCGTCTTGTGGAAAAGAGCAACGGTCACGCAAAGGCCTTGTTTGCTGATATCTTGGAGATGTTTCACCAACGGGACTGATCACGCTGGTAGTTCCAATTCGACGGCGAACAACGGGTCGGGGTCGGTGGAATCGTGGTAGGCGACCACCACGCCGCCGTCGGAAAGAATCCCCAAAGATGCGAAGTCAAAACGGATGTCGTTCCCTGCGCCTGAGGTGGAATCCAAGTCGCCCAGACCGATGTAGGTCAGGGTGTCGGGGGTCATGTCCTCGGAATAGCCTCGTACGTGGTAGACAGTGTCGACATCGGGCCCCTCGGTCGATTGGTATCGCACGTTGAGTACAAAGAGGTCCAGTTCACCGTTCCCCTGGAATTCCCACTCTTCAATCGACGAGGCTTTTTCACCTAAATCGTAGGTGTGGTTCGTCCATGTTAAAGCGCCATCAATAGACATGAAGTGCGTGAAAGAGGTTTCTGTATTGCTCACGCAGTGGAGGGTTCCTGCCCGGTCAATGTGACAGTACTCCGAGGGGAATTGAACGCTCAATTCGTTCCACGAAAGGGTGGTGTCCATGTAAGCAGCGTTGCCGTTGTCGTAGTAGGCCGGGAAGAGCAGGCCGCCGGAGGGAAGCGGGAAGGCTCGCATTTCTTTGTGCGGTTTATTGACGTCCCAGTAGGCGGGCAATGGCGCACCGGTGAAGTTGAGGTCAAGTTCAATGGAAGGGTCGCCTCCGTCTCGCCCGGGGAATTGGAAGGGGTAGTAGTTGAGGCCGTCAACGCTGATTTGCCCGCCTGCGTTCTGTGTTTGATGCCAGAAGTTGGAGACCACGACACTCGCCCAATCTCCTGTTCCGAGGGTGGAATCGATGGGGCCGATCACTTCAACCTGCCACGAACGATCGTAGAAGGGTTCGGTGATGCGGTTGTAACACCACGTCCAATCGCCCTCGGATTCATCGTAGAGAATGGCATAGAACTTGTCAAGTTTCAAGTCGGCCCCCGGATAGGGGAACCACGACATGGAGATGATGTCCCCGTTGGTGGCCTGCACGATGCTGCCTTCGCCAAGCCCTTCTTGTCCGGGGTTGGTGGGCACGAAGGTTCGACATTGGGTGTCGGGCAGCACGCCGGGGATGTAGGTGTCCCACGCGTGCCCTCTGTCTGCAGAAAAGACCGGATATTCGCCGCCGATGTTCAAAATCTGCCCGTCGATGGAGGTGGCGAGGTAATGCTCGCAGCAATTGCCGCCGTAGGTGGCGTCAAACACCGCCCAGGTCGTGTTTGTGGTTTGGTTGGTCCGTAGGTCAACGGTCACAAACATCCGTTCGTCCTCGTGGCCTGCGGGGTCAATACGGTCGTAGGTGTCCCAAACGGGGGACAAGGGCTCTTCTCCAACCGTTGTACTCCCGTCGCCGAAACATCCTGCCAACAGCATGGACAACGCCATCGCCACTCCAAGTAGGCGCTTTCCCATGGGGGCTCCTGCCTTCGGCGTGATTTGAAGCCGTCGCTGGCGATGGTTGGCCAGGAATGCAGGGGTGCCTTCACATCAGCGTTCGGTCTGCACGAAGCCTTTCTTCCATGGCGAGCAGGTCGCCCAATCCCTTGTCGGTGAAACTCCCCATCCAGGTCAACGCCTCGCCGTCGATGAGGTGAAGAGCAGGCGGTGTTCCACCTAGCGCCTCAATCGCCGCCACCAAGCGTTCCCCTTCCTCCAGCGAAAATTCATGCGGTTCAGACGAGAGAAAAAGGTCGTTCACCCGCCAAGCCATGATGGATTCGGGCGTCACGACCGGATAACCCGTTCCGTCCGGTTCAATGACGGGGACGTCGTATCCCATGCAGGCCACCATGTTTCCCGCATACGTGGCGCCGTTTGCCGCCATCAACGGTTCATGCCAAATCAAAGGGAGAGCCACCCGGCCGTTGGGTTCGGGCAGAGCGGTGAGTGCGGTCTCGAGCCGCGATGCCATCGCTTCTGCTTCCGTTTCCCGCTTCACCGTTCGCCCAAGTCCACGAAGCATTTCGGGAACCTCTGCGGGATGGCGGACATGGCAGACGAAGGTTTGGTAGCCCTGCTCGATGCACCAATCGTGGACCGCCTTGGGATTCTCGTCCCGGTCCATCACCACCACGTCCGGCTCAGATGCGGCTATTTTTCCGAGGTTGGGCGTCTTCGTTCCTCCAACCACGGGAACCCGGTCCACTGCATCGGCCGGATGAATGCACCAAGGCGTCCGTCCAACGACGGACGATGCATCAAGACCCAAATCAAACAGGGAAAGGGTCAGGCTCGGAACAAGCGAAACGATGCGCACGGTTTCCCCTCATGCTACGGTGAAGTGGACAGTGGTGCCGTCGACTTCGAAGGTTTCGGCCCCTTCTGGCGGGGTGCTGCCTTCAGGGTGGAAGACACAACCTGCACATCGGGTTTCAGCGGCGACCCAAGCTTCGTCCGCTTCTTCCATGGTCGGCCCGTTCACCATCCACACCTCGAGGTCGATGGTGGCTTCCAATTCCAAATCCATCGCCTTCCTTTGAGCCTGCACACGGCGGGTGATGTCCCGAGCCATGCCTTTTGACAGCAGTGCGGGTGAATCGTTCATGTCCAACACGAGGCTGACGTGCAGGGATGCTCCGTCCGCATCGGGGACCTCGACGGTTTGTGCTGCGAATCCCGGGCGTTCAACGCGCTTGACGTCCACATCGCTTGCTTCGACCGTAACGCCGAGCACTTCAGCACCGCCGGCGTTGATGGCCTGCAACAACGCTTCGGGGTCTTCAGCGGTACGAATGGCCTGCGCCACCTCATTGACGGTTGAGCGAGCCTTGGGCGCCAACGCTCGGAAATTGGGTGCGAGCTCAATGCGCTGGAATCGGTCAAGGTCGTTTTCCACCAGCATCGTTTCGACGTTCAATTCTTCAGCGAGCAGGTCGTGGAATTCGCTGAGGTCTGGACCGGCGACGATCCAGCCTTGAGCGCACGGAAGGCGTTGACGCCGGTTGCCGTCAATGCGAATGCGGCGTCCGGCTTCGGCCAATTCTCGGACCAAAGCCATGGTCGCTTCGAGTTCCGGGTCTGTGGGCGGGAGCGTGGCGGTGGCTTTTGCGGCAACTTCGTCCCAGTCGTCCGAGGTTGCTCCTTCCAGCGAACCGGGAACGCCTGCGGGCCAAGGAGCGGTGTGGACCGAGGCTCCGGTGAGGTTGCGATGGATTTCATCGACCATGAAGGGCGCCACGGGTGCAACGAGCCGGCAAACGGTGAGCAGCACTTCGTGAAGGGTGTGCTGGCAGGAACGCTTGTCGTTGCTGTCCGCTTCGTCCCAAAGGCGTCGTCGGCTTCGACGAACGTACCAGTTTGACAGATCGTTGACCACGAAGTCTTCCAAATCTCGACCGGCCTTGTGGAACTGCCAGTTCACGAAGTTCTCGTGGTAGTCGTT
>Ga0181603_10004219_pt1 | contig 10541 bp, 5 predicted proteins | sample 041ome_13_FD_148633 | JGI IMG/M metagenome (GOLD analysis project Ga0181603, IMG submission 148633) | Coastal salt marsh microbial communities from the Groves Creek Marsh, Skidaway Island, Georgia - 041409US metaG (spades assembly) | ecosystem: Environmental > Aquatic > Marine > Intertidal zone...
ATGATTATCTCCTCCAAAGGGACGTCGAACACCGTCTTGTGGGAAACGATGACCACATCTCCTCCTCCGTCGTCCGTCGTATTTTCGTCGTCGTTCAAAACCTCTCTCAGCACGTCTGCGTCTCCTTTCCCGATTCCTCCCGCGCCGGCGCTCACTTCCACGACATCAAACGCCACCCGCGAAACTTTATTGGTGTTGTTGTTGTTATTCCCGTTGCCGTTGCCACGCGTCGACGCGCGCACCTTCTCCACGCACTCCCTCGCGAACTGCCCGCCGTCTCTCTCCGTCACCACCACGCGACACGCGTCGATGAGCGCGCACTTTTGCACCGCTTCCAACGCGTAAACGAGTAAAGGTTTAAACGCGACGAGGTGTTCGCAGGATGGTTTTTTCTTGTCGGAAGAGACGAAAGATAACGCGTTGTTGTCTCCTTCCTCGAAGAAGGTGCCGGCGAGGACGACGGCCTTCATGTGTGTCTCTCGGCGCGTATCTCTCGCTCTCGCGCTTTGGAGTTTTTTTTTCTCTCGAGTCGTTTTGGCATTTTTTGTATTTAGGGTTTAGGGTTTAACCCTAAATTCTCACAAAGAGCAAAAAAGAAGATTTTCCCAACAACCCACACACATTCATCCGTCGTCGCGGTTTGCTGCTGCGATTATTCGTCTCTCTCGATAATATCGTCCGTTCTTGTTGAGAGGGGAGAGGCAGGCAGGAGGCTTCTTCGTCCTTCTTCTTTTCGCTCGCTCTTTCTCGCGTGATAATAATAACATAACTCTTTATAATTATAGAAAAGCATATACATAATAAAGAGAGAAAATCGAAATGTCGTCGGACCCGCTGAACAATCTGAAAATAAAAGCGAGTTCGAAAGTGAAGGAGCTCATCTCCACGGCGCAAGCGAAGAGAGAACAAGTCGAACGGAGCGCGACTGGGAACCACTCCGGGAAACATTCGTTGGCGTACAAGTGCGTGCGGTTGAGAGAGCTGGTGAGGCTCGTCAGGAATGCAAAGACGCAAGCGGAAGAGAGGAGCATAATTGCGAAAGAGTCCGCAGCCATACGAGACGCTTTCGCGGACTCGAGACTTTCCGGGCCGTTTCGGCACAGGAACGTGGCGAAGCTGCTGTTCATGCACATGCTCGGGTATCCGACGCATTTTGGGCAGATGGAGTGCGTGCAACTCACGGCGATGCCGGATTTTGCGAATAAACGATTGGGATATTTAGGATTGATGGTGTTGATGGACGAGCGCTCGGAGGTGACGATGTTGACGACGAACAGCGTGAAGAGCGATTTGACGAGCAAGAACGTGTACGTGGTTGGGTTAGGTTTGTGCGCGTTGGGAAATATATGCACCAGCGAGATGGCTCGAGACGTGAGCGAGGAGGTGAGGAAGTTGATGCTGTCCAAGAATAGCTACGTGAGAAAGAAGGCGGCGCTGTGCGCGATTCGAGTGGTGAAGAAAGTGCCCGAGTTAGCGGAGAGTTTTTTAGAGCCGTGCGAGAGGTTGTTGAACGATAGACATCACGGAGTGTTGTTAGCTGCGGTAACATTAGCGTACAGGTTATGTGAAGGACCTTCAGACGTTTTCGAGGATACCGAGGATGTGAGGAAAGCGGACGAGATTGACGGCGAGTTCGACGAAGACGCTGCGGACAGAGCGGTTGAACGATTGAGAAAGAAAGTTGGGTCGTTGTGCAAGGTTTTGAAATCGTTAAATTCACAACAAACGAAAAAGAAAACGAGCGCGTCCGGCTCCTCGAGCGCGCAAAACAATGGTAATCAACAAAACGAACACGACGTCGGGGGTCACTCGGATCCCTTTTTACAGGTGAACATTTTAAAACTCCTAAAAGTATTAGGTCGAGGATGTAGCGAGACGTCGGACGAAATGTCCGACACCTTGGCGCACGTGGCTTCTAACACGGAATTCTCTAGCAAAAATTTAGCCGGCGCTTCAATTTTGCTGGAATGCGTCGAATGCATCGTAGAAACAGAATCGGTTGGTGGATTGAGAGTGTTAGCGGTGAACATTCTCGGAAAATTTTTAGCGAGTAAAGAAAATAACGCAAAGTACGTCGCGCTGACTGCGCTGTCGTCTGTTGTTAAAATTGACCAAGGTGCGGTACAAAGACACCGGAAAACTATAGTCGAGTGCGTTAAGGATTCCGACGTGAGCATTCGGAAATCAGCGTTAAACTTGGTGTACAATTTAGTCAATACGAGCAACGTTCGAACGTTAGTGCCGGAACTTTTAGAGTATCTGAAAGTTGCAGACAAAGAGTTCAAGCGCAATTTAACGAAGCGCATTGCGACTCTGATTGCAGAGAACGCGCCAGACGACCGTTGGCGATGCGAAATGACCGTGGAGACGTTTCGTCAAGCGGGTGAATTCATGGACGATGTCGACCAAAGAACTTTTTGCGGCGTCGTGTCGCGAGGCGATGAAAAATTGCAAGCCTTGATTGGTAGAAGCATGTTCAAGGCGTGCGTTGATTTAGGAGAGAACGCATCGCAGCAGTTGAAATCGACGACGTGTTGGGTATGTGGCGAGTTTGCTGACTGCATAGCGCACGTGCCGACGTTGGAAAACGAAGAGAAGAATACGGTAACGATTCAAGATATCGTCGCCTTGTTAAAAGTTTTCTTAAAAGACGCGAAAGAGAGTGAAACTACGAAACAATACGCGTTGACGGCGATAACAAAAGTATCCGCGAGAGATCAATCGCAATCCGTGCAAGCAATCGAAGTGATGAAGCCGTTGCAAGCATCGGTCGATTTAGAATTGCAAGCCAGAGCGTGTGAATATTCACACATCATCGAAGCCGGGTCGGAGATGTTGACGACGGCGATGGAGCGCGTGCCGCCGCCAGAGGCGCCAAAGTTCGTCGAATTGGGGAAGAAAAAGCGACGAAAATCATTAGCGAGTAGTGCTGCTCGAGCCTCGGCGAGCGAGAGCGAGAAGAACAAGAGCGAAAGCGCCGCGTTGGGGGATTTGCTCGATTTCGGCGGCGAATCCGAAGCAGTACAAACGAGTGATGTTCCCGCAGCCTCGACCTCGCCTGCTCCAAAGGCTGTTGCTGCGGCGAATGTGTTAGACGATCTCTTCGCCGATATCGAGCCGATGCCAACTCCTGCACCAGTTTCGTCGTCACTTCCTTTTCCTGCAACTGAAAAAACAGCAACGAAACAACCGGAAATTCATCACTCTCCGCAAGTCTCTTTGGAGGACTTGTTGGGGGGTGGCGACGTTTCCATTTCTTCGGCGCCGGCATCTGCTTCGAAACCGACACCATCACAAAGTGTCGATCCACTCGCGGACTTGTTCGGTGACGTTTCTGCCACGCCTGCTCAATTCAACGCAAATCCCCAATCGATGGGAGCAATGGCAGCGACACCAACATCCGCGACAGGTCTGCTCGACGCGTTTGACGCCACAACTCCAGCGAACACGATGCCCGCGAGCACATCCGCGAATACTTCGGCATCTCCTTTGGACGATATGTTCGGTGGTTTGAGCATGGATGCACCACCTTCTGTTGCGCAGGCGGTTTCACAGTCTCTTTCTTCTGCTCCTGCTCCTGCTCCTGCTTCTGTTCCTACTCCTACACCGGCGACTTGTACGTTTACCGCGCACAGCTCGCATCCCTTGACAATAGTCTTCGAATGCTCGAAAGACTCTGCTGACGTCAAGAAAACAATAATTCTTGCGAAAGTTTCTTCTACGAGTCCTGTTTCGAGCGTAACGTTACAATCAGCCGTGCCGAAGTCTATGACTGTTGCTTTAGAGCACGCATCTGGTAGTGCGCTAAAGGGAAGCGGCGAAAGCGAGGTACTCACGCAAATCATGCGCGTCGAAAATTCCATGCACGGCGAGAAATCGTTGGCGATGAAATTGCGAGTTTCGTACGTGGACGATACATCGGGTGCGGAAAAGGTAGAAATGGTCACGGTAGCCGGTTTCCCGCCGAAGTTTTGATAAGTTTAGTTTGTAGTCAAATTCGCACTTGAAATATGGTACACGTCGCGATAAAAATACAATCCAATAAATACCGGTATCTGATCTACATCTAACTATTTTTTGTTCGCGAAATCTGCGACGCGATTCGAGCTTTCGAACACCGTGAATTCTCGCAAATCGAGAAGTGCTTTTATGTCGCCGTCTTCGCTAAATACCACGCCGAACTCGCACTCGGCTTGTTTGAATCTGTTCATATTGGTTTGCATCGTTTCCTCTGCGGACAGAGTACAGCCAATCGGTTCCATGATATCTTTAGCTTTCATCTCGACATCAAAATACCCATCTTTTTCCCCGTCGACGACGTTTGCGAGCGCGACAACGGTGATGACGCCGATTGGAAATCTATACGTGGAGCGTTCCTCGTTGAATTCATCGTACACGATAGCGTGCGAAGTAGTCGATAACGATCCTAAATGTCTTTCTTCCGTCATCTTTTTCGCGACCTCTTTCAATTTGGCATCTTTGTATACTTTTGCACATGTTTTCGAAACGTCCACCAACGCAACGCTTTCCTGTAAAACTTTTGCAGATGCAGAAACGCCTGGTCTCTCAGAAGTCGTCGTTCCCGTTTCTTCCAAACCAACTCGCGCAAAGCTATCGTAAATCGACGCTGAGGATTTTGAAACTTTCCCACCTTCATTCTCGTTGAATTCATCGAACGATGCGTTCGCAAACAACCCATCGCCGGAATCCATGGACGTTTCTTCAAAAATTAAACCGGCGCTTTGCTGCGTGTCAAACCACGCGTCGGCAGATTTCACGGCCCAGCTCGCCACGCCAACTGTTCCCATGAGCGGCAAAATAATTTTCGCGTTCCCGGTCAACTCAAATAACAGCAAAATTGCCGTCAAAGGCACGCGACACACAGATGCCAACACGCCAGCCATCCCAACCAACGCGTACGCTTGTGGCGGGGCGACTTCAATAAAGTTAGACATCGTGTCCATGTGCGCAAGAAACCCACCATAAGATGCGCCTAAAGCAGCTCCCATGAACAAAGATGGCGCGTATACGCCGCCGACTAACCCGCTAGATCGACATATGCTCGTTGCTAAAAGTTTCGCCGCAATCAACTGCACCAACAGCTCCGGTTTGTAAATGTTTAACACATCCGTCGTTAAAAGCGCGTTGACGTTATCGAACCCGTTGTAGGATACCTCGGGGTAAAATATAGAAAAGACGCCCAAGGCGAACCCACCTAACGGCGCTTGCGCGTTTCTTGGAATCCCAAATCCACTCTTCGAGTGTGAATCGCTCAAAAATCCAGCTAAATCCGTAGAGCGATTAGAGACACCTCGAAAAACAATCGCCGTCGCGCCGCACAACAGTCCAAGCGGCAAATACAACGGCAACTCTGCTAAAGTTAACAATTCAAACGGTGGCACGTCAAAACTCGGAGACTCGCCCAACAACAAATTCGTCATCGTTCCGGCTAAAACAGCAGCGACAATAACCATCTCCGTCGTCGACGCGTTGTTAAACTGCTGTTGTCCAAACGTGTATGTCGAATTTCGAGCCAACACGCTTTCAAACCCGAAGAAGAGCCCGGCTATCGGGGCGCCAAATCCCGCCGACAATCCAGCGGCCGCGCCCGCCGCTAACAACCCAACATCCCCGACACTATTATTAATATTACTATTCCCGCTGCTGTTGCCGTTATTGTTCTTTCTTTCATCGCCAAACGCTTTCAACTCGAAAAAACTAGCCACCCTCCCGACGCCGCTACTCACCGCTGCGCCAATCTCAACGCTCGGTCCTTCCGGTCCTAAACTCGCGCCCGTGCCTAAAGTCACCACCGCGGCGACTGTCTTTAACACCGTTTTCTTCACGTCTTCAAACACCGCACTCGTCGTGTTACTATCATCATCATCATTACTATTATATCCTTCTTCGTTAGCACTGTCGCTCTTGTCGCTCTCTGCTCGAGATGCGTTGCCGACGCTCTCTTCTCCGAGGAACCCGCCCGCCGTCTCCCTCAACAGCGAAACGACGCACCCGCCCAAAGTAGGCGCGATCACTTGCAACGAATGACTCACAAACGACGCGTTCCCGCTGTTCAAGCTCAGCGTTTGGAACTTATTCAACAACAACTCTCGAGCTTGCGCGGCAGTTTCCCCGTCGACGCCCCCTCCGTTCGACGACATCTCCGCCGCGTCTGGAACCAAAAACGTCCGAAACGTGAAATCAAACACCGACGAGTGCACGAATCCTTCGGCCAAGTTGAACGCGGAAACCGCCAGCCCAGTCGTCACGCCGACCGCCACGGCCACCAACAAAAGCTCGGAATTGTTTGGATCTTTGCTTTTGTCGCCGTCGTCGTTCTTTGAACCGATTTGTGCGTCGTAACGTGCCACCGGCTGTTTAACGACTCTTCTCCGCTTTTTGTCTCGTTTCCCGAAAAGTCGCGAGTTGTTCTTGTTGGTGTTCGAAGAAGAAGAAGACGTGGAACAGAACATCGACGAGGAAGTGCGACGGTGGTGATGACAACGACGAGAAGAAGAATCCCGACGATGTGGTATCGACGAGGGGATCGACGTCATCGAACATCGAACGACGACGACGCCTGTTGTCATCGTTCGATAGAGTTGACGATGCGAGAGCAGTGGAAGTGTGACGTTTAATATCTCTACTTTTTTCTATACATCATCAATCCGACTTTTAAACTAAAGCGCGTCTAAACATCTCGCACAAACTCTCTGCTAATTATTTATTTCTACGGTAAAAACTACGGTCTCGGGACATCTTTCGTCTCCATCCTCGCGACTCGAATGCCAAAGCACGTCAACTGACCTCTCGCGCCGTACATGACGGAATACGCGACGAATACGTATTTCCCGTCTTTCGAGTGGAGCACGGTCGGGTAGGCGTATTGCATCGCGCCAGGTTTGAGAAGCGACTTGTCCAACTCTGGTTTGATTATTTCGCCCATGCCGCCGGGTTCGAGTTTTGCGAATGGTTTCCACGCGTCGATGCCGTCGGTAGATTTGCTGACGGCGACGACGAGTGGGTCTCGGGTGCGCGGGTGGTGGTTGTACGCGGCGACGAAAAATGATTTCGAAGAGGAGCGGTCGTCGTCCTGGTCATCCTCGATGTCGATTCGAACGGTATGCATTTTCGAATTTGGATTCGGCAACGTCGTCTCGGTGGCTTCGGTCCATGTTTTACCGTTGTCTCTCGAAAGACTGACGAACGCGACGCCCGCTTTGGTTCGAAAATGTTGCACCAATACGTTGTTCTTTTTTTTCGTCTTATTCTTCTTCGGATGCTTTCTCTCGACGACTGTGTTTTCAATCAACCACGACTCTCCTTTCGTCGCGGTCAAATTCCCGAACACCTCCCACGTCAAACCTTGGTCTGCGGATCTCATGACCCCCGCGCTGCCTTTTCTCAATAAACTCGCGTCTTTCACTTCGCTCTTCATCTGCGGACACGTCTTTCCGGGTTCTCGCCAAAACGGTAACACCCACGACCCGTCTTCTAACTCCACCAACGTATTCGCGATGACTTTCGGCATCCCGTCTTCGCTTCCGTAGGATAAAATCATCTGCCCACTCGACCACGTCTTCCCGTTATCGTCGCTCACTTTATACATGACGTCCCCGCCCGGAGAGTGCCGCAACGCGTTTCTCGATTGATCGTAATACCGACACTTTCTCGAACTCACCGTGTATAACAAAAACACTCTCTTCCCGCTCACTTTCAACACCGGCGTCCAAACCGGAAGCTGGTCGTCCTTCGCGATCATTTTTGGTTTCGAAAACGTCTCACCATCGTCTTTCGATATCGCCCAGTACAACGCCTGCCGGATAGATCCTTCGTATTCCGTCGGCGACGCTTGAAACGCTGTCGTTATCCCGCCGAGCGCGAGGAAAGAGGAAGAAGATATACACGTCAGACCGCGCCGCGCGCGCAAACGAACAAACGCGCGATGATGATGATAAACCCTCGCGCGAAAGAACGAACGAAAAGACACACATATAGAGAGAGAGAAGCAAAAATAACGAACGAACGCACCGACTGCGATCGACCCGTCCGGTAAAATCGTCGGCATCGCCATGTGCATGTACTTAAACTCCGACGAAAAGAATGAAGAAGAGGAAGAGGATCCTTCGTCTGCGTCTCTCTCCTCCTTTGAACCGGCACCATCACTCTTCGCGCCGCTTCTCTCGGAGGGCAACGCGTGTCCTTTCGCGACCCAAGAGTAGCGTATTTTCCCGTTCGTCGGCGTGAACGCGTACTTGTGATTGTTGTTGTTGTTATTCGTCGTCGTCTTCGATGAAGAAGACAAAGAAGAAGAAGGAATACCGTTGTTGATGGCGAGAAGAGACTTCTTCGCGTCGTCGACCACGACGAAAAGAGAGACGAGAACGACGAGGCACGAGAAGAGCAAGGTTTCTCCTCCTCCTCTTTTGGAGGGAGATTTTCCCTGCGCCGCCGCCGCGCGCTCTACGTCCGTCATTGTTATTCTGTCGTCGTCGTCGTCTTCGTTCGCGCTCTTCTTTCGGTTCTTCTCTCTGACGTTTTTCTTTAGATACGATTTCCAATTCATCTCCACTTCATCGCTTACTTTAACGACGACGACGACGACGACGACGATGACCGCGGCTGCTGCTTTTGGCGCTCGAGCGGCGTTCGCCCGAGCCGCCGTCGTTTTTTCGCCATCATCGCCGCGCGTTTTAAGAAGAAACGGACGCCGTTCGTTCTTCTCCGCATCTTCGGGAAACACGAACACGTCAGCGGGCGAGTGCGAACTCGTCGAGTGCGAGGCGAACTTTGGCGCCGACGGCGACGGCGACGAGTCCGCGATTATTAAAGCGTGCGTGGCGAGAATCAACGGCAAAGAAATCAACGCGTCCGCGATGCGAAACTTGACGCTTTTGAACAGCTCCGGCGAGATGCAAAAGCTTCCCTTGACGGGAGATAAAGACGTGGTGGTGTATTTGAGACATCTCGGGTGACTGTTCTGTTGGTCTTTTGCAAACGCCATGGCGAACAAAAGATCGGACATACAAAAATTAGGCGGCGATATCGTGTTTATTTCGGTATCGCCGACGGCGGAGAAGCTTCAGAAGTTTCTGGAGTTGAATCCAAACTTACCGAAGGATCGCGTTTTCGCGGACAACTCGAAGACGTTCGACGCGTACAAAGCGGTTGGGTTTGGCAACTTGACGGACGTGGATAAAAATACCAAACCGGAGATGAAACCACCCGGGTTTAGCTTGCAAGATTGGTGGAAGTACATCACCAACGTGATCGCGTTATCGCCAGTCGATCCGAACGAAAAACTCACCGGTCCTCCGGAAGGCGTCCTGCGATTGGGCGGAACGTTCGTTTTGAGCGGCAACGACATCGCGTACGCCTGGGCCGACGCGTTACCGGGCGCGCACCCTGAACCCGAAGACGTGGTCAAAGCCGCCACGAACGCGTGGGGTTCCGCGTAAAAGGAAAAAAAAGGTTCATCTCCTTTTTTTTTCCTTCTTTGAATAAGAATACCGCTCGCTGGAGCGAGCGGCGCTTTCGTCCCTCCCCGGGCGCGCTCTCCGCCCGGGCTCGTGACGCGCAAACTTCAAAACTCTCGTCGGTAGTAGTTTGAGCCGATAAAACGCGAAAGCGCCGTTCGCGCAGCCAGTGTATGTACATACATTCGCGCGCAGAATAAAATGAACGCACGCACGCGCGCGCGCGTTTGGTATTAGAATATAATAGTGCTTTTTTATAAAACGCTTTATTAAGAAGTACTTCGCGCACACCGCAAGCTGAAATCTGAAATCTGATACGTATACGTATCCTGCTTCATATCTCGTCGCGAAAAATCAATCCATTTACGTATTCTCTCTCCTCGAGAAAATTGACCTCCTGAGTGAGTGACGAAGAGAAAACTAATAACATTTATTATTTTACGAGTCCCTATACCTACGACATAGGAGCGCACAACGCGCACGTCGTCTGCTGTTTGTTTGAGACCAACCTCCACTTTAAACACACACGCGCGAGGGCGGCGCGCGCACACACACACACTTACACACACACTTACACACGCACCACACAAACCAAGAAGCCTTTTTTCTCCGCGCGGGAGAGGTCTGCGTGCGCGTATATAAAAGCGATGATGATCGCTACTATGAATAACGCGCGTTTCGTCTCGTCGTCGTTGTCGTCGGGTTTGGGGAAGAAAGCCGATAAAAAAGATGCCGGAAATCGGATAATACGACGGAGCGATGATGCGTCTTCGTGTTCTTCTAGCGCCGCGCATCCTCTGACGCGACGAAACGGTTTTGGTGGGAGAAAAAGCGGCACACCGCGTGGAAGAAACGAAGTTAGCATCGATGGTTGTTTATGCCGCGCGACGACGAGTTATTCTCGGCGTCGTCGTCGCAACTTCTCATCCACTTCCATTTCCGCCTCCTCTTCTTCTTCTTCTTCTTCGAGAGGGGTGCTGACGAGAGGCGCGCTTTTCGACGACGACGGACGAAAAGAGAAGGATACGATTAGGAATCGTTATGCAAACGGTAAGAGTACCACCA
>Ga0181603_10004230_pt1 | contig 10528 bp, 10 predicted proteins | sample 041ome_13_FD_148633 | JGI IMG/M metagenome (GOLD analysis project Ga0181603, IMG submission 148633) | Coastal salt marsh microbial communities from the Groves Creek Marsh, Skidaway Island, Georgia - 041409US metaG (spades assembly) | ecosystem: Environmental > Aquatic > Marine > Intertidal zone...
GCCCAGCCGGCGCCATTCGCTGCGGAAGATGAATCCTCATCTCCTAACGACGAGTTGTATTCGGTGTCGTGTGTGTCTGCTGGTCATTGCACGGCTGTCGGCTGGTTCACGAATGCTGGCGGTGACCAAGAGGCGATGACGATGACGTCGACTGGTGGGGTGTGGGCCAATGCTCTGCCGGCGACATTTGGTGAGGGTGTCCAGTACGCGTCGCCTGACGCCGGGTTCTCTTCGGTGTCGTGTGTGTCTGCTGGTCATTGCACGGCTGTTGGCTGGTTCAGGAATGCTGGCGGTGGCTATGAGGCGATGACGATGATGTCGACTGGTGGGGTGTGGACGTCGGCTGTGCCGGCATTGCTCCTTTCTTCTACCGACCCTGACGCCGAGTTCAATTCGGTGTCGTGTGTGTCTGCTGGTGACTGCACGGCTGTTGGCTGGTTCACGAATGCTGGCGGTGACCAAGAGGCGATGACGATGACGTCGACTGATGGGGTGTGGGCTGGGGCTCTGCCGGCGACATTTGGTGAGGGTGTCCAATCCTCGTCGCCTGCCGACGAGTTTGAATCGGTGTCGTGTGTGTCTGCTGGTGACTGCACGGCTGTCGGCTACTTCAGGAATGCTGGCGGTGGCCATGAGGCGATGACGATGACGTCGACTGGTGGGGTGTGGGCCAATGCTCTGCCGGCGACATTTGGTGAGGGTGTCCAATCCTCGTCGCCTTCCGCCGGGTTCTATTCGGTGTCGTGTGTGTCTGCTGGTCATTGCACGGCTGTCGGCAACTTCAAGAATGCTGGCAGTGACTATGAGGCGATGACGATGACGTCAACCGGTGGGGTGTGGGCCAATGCCCAGCCGGCGACATTTGGTGACGTTGTCCAATACTCGACTCCTTACGCCAGGTTCAATTCGGTGTCGTGTGTGTCTGCTGGTCATTGCACGGCTGTCGGCCGGTTCAGGAATGCTGGCGGTGGCTATGAGGCGATGACGATGACGTCGACTGGTGGGGTGTGGGCCAATGCGCAGCTGGCGATATTTGGTGAGGGTGTCCAGAACGCGACTCCTGCCGACGGGTTCTCTTCGGTGTCGTGTGTGTCTGCTGGTCATTGCACGGCTGTCGGCTACTTCAAGAATGCTGGCGGTCACACTGGGGCGATGACGATGACGTCGACTGGTGGGGTGTGGGCCAATGCTCTGCCGGCGACATTTGGTGAGGGTGTCCAATCCTCGACTCCTTACGACGAGTTCAATTCGGTGTCGTGTGTGTCTGCTGGTGACTGCACGGCTGTCGGCTACTTCAAGAATGCTGGCGGTGACGATGAGGCGATGACGATGACGTCGACTGGTGGGGTGTGGGCCAATGCTCTGCCGGCGACATTTGGTGAGGGTGTTCAATCCTCGTCGCCTTCCGACGAGTTTGAATCGGTGTCGTGTGTGTCTGCTGGTCATTGCACGGCTGTCGGCTGGTTCACGAATGCTCGAACCGGCGACTATGAGGCGATGACGATGACGGCGTTCAGGGCTCAGGAGGACGCTCCGGAGTCGAGTGTGCCGGAGTCGAGTGTGCCGGAGTCGAGTGTGCCGGAGTCGAGTGTGCCGGAGTCGAGTGTGCCGGAGTCGAGTGTGCCGGAGTCGAGTGTGCCGTCGTTGGCAACCCTGCTTGCGCTTCCTCGGGCGATGTTGCTTGACACGCCAGAGGTGATGGTTGGGAGCACCATCGAGGTGACGGTCGGCGGTTTCACAGCCGGTGACACGGTTCGCTTGGTGGTGGCGTCAACCCCTCAGGTGTTGGGATCTGGTCTAGCTGACGCGTCTGGTTCGGTGACGTTGAGCGGTGTCATACCGATTGACTTGGCGCCAGGGGATCACACCATCGCGGCGATTGACGCAGAGGGTCGAGGATTCCGCCAGACGGTGACAGCGTTCGCGGTTTCGCTCCCAGCGACGGGCGGTTCCGGATCGTTATCGATCGGCATGATGGTTCTCGTGTTGGGTGCGCTCGTGGTAGTCGCGAGTCGTCGCCACGCCGCCCGGTAAGGGTCAACTCCGCTTCGCCGCAGTCGAGCGCCCGAGCCACGTGTCGCCCGGCCGTGGAATCCTCGATTGAGTTGCAGAACGAGATCCTAGGATGCGGTGGGTTTACGTATCGCCGCGCCGGAATTTTGGCGATGTGGCCCGGTTTGGCGTGGCACGCGGGCATGAGCCGACGGTCGAGCGGGCGTGACATCTGACGCGTGACACGACTACGCAGAATTGTTACTATGGCCGTAGTGTTAATTAGTGCGACGTCGCCGACGTCCCCCAGCGCCGAGGAGCACCGATGACCACATTCGATCTTGATTTGTCCAAATACCAGCTTGGCTGGAACGACGAAGTTGAGTACGCCTTCGAGCCTGTCAAGGGTCTGAATCAAGGTGTTGTGGAGCAGATCTCGTGGTGGAAAGGCGAACCTCGATGGATGACCGATCTGCGGCTGAGGTCACTGCGTTTGTTCGATCGTAAGCCGATGGCGGAGTGGTTCGCGCAGAACATGCCCGACATCGACTTCCAAGACATCTATTACTACCTGCGCCCTGCTGGTGAACAGGTCGATGAGTGGGACGAACTGCCCGAAGAGATGATGCGCACCTACGAGAAGTTGGGCATTCCTGAGGCCGAGCGTAAGTACCTTGCCGGCGTCACCGCACAGTACGAATCCGAGGTTGTCTACCACAAGAACCGCGAAGACCTTGAAGAGCAGGGCATCCTGTTCTGCGACATGGACACTGCGCTGCGCGAGTATCCGCACCTCGTGAAGGAGTATTTTGGGTCGGTCATCCCGCCCGGCGACAACAAGTTTGCCGCATTAAACACGGCCGTGTGGTCTGGTGGTTCGTTCATTTATGTGCCACCCGGCGTGGAAGTGGAGATGCCACTGCAGGCGTATTTCCGCATCAACTCCGAGAATGCCGGCCAGTTTGAGCGCACGCTGATCATTGCCGACGAGGGTTCTCAAGTGCACTACATCGAAGGCTGCTCCGCTCCGGTCTATTCCAGCGACTCATTGCACTCTGCGGTGGTCGAGATCGTGGTGAAGCCGCACGCCCGCGTCACCTACACCACCATCCAGAACTGGTCGCCCAATGTGTACAACCTGGTCACCAAGCGGGCGCGGGTGGAAGCGCACGGCCACATGGAGTGGATCGACGGCAACATCGGGTCGAAGCTCACCATGAAGTACCCCGCCGTGTACCTCGTTGGCGAGGGTGCCACGGGCGAGGTTCTGTCGGTGGCGTATGCCGGCGACGGGCAGCATCAGGACGCGGGCGCGAAGATGGTGCATGCCGCGCCGAACACGACGTCGAAAATCGTGTCGAAGTCGATCTCAAAAGATGGCGGCATCACCACCTACCGCGGTCTGGTGAAGGTTGAAGAGGGTGCGTACGGCTGCAAGAGCCATGTGCAGTGTGACGCGCTGATCCTCGACGAAGACTCCGTGTCGAAGACCCTGCCGTACATGGAGATGGGGGAGCGCGATGCCGAGATCGGTCACGAGGCCACGGTGTCGAAGATTGCTGATGAGCAGATCTTCTACCTCCAGAGTCGAGGCCTTTCAGAAGAGCAAGCCATGTCGATGGTTGTCAACGGGTTCATCGAGCCGATCACCCGCACATTGCCCATGGAGTACGCCGTTGAGTGGTCGCGGCTGATCGAACTACAGATGGAGGGTTCGGTCGGGTGACGCACCCTGCCTAGGCTGGCGCCATGCCGATGCGTACCGAATGCAAGAACTTCGAGTCGCGCTCGTATCCCAATGGCGACACGGTGCGGAAATGCAATCTCGACCTCGCGCCCGACGCGCCGTGGCGTTGTCCAGATGAGTGCCCGAAGTATGAGCGTCGGCTCGCGGATGCAGCGTGGACGCATGGATCGCTGGTCGTGTCGGCCACGCCACCGGAACCAGAGTCGGTCGCCGATGGGTCAGCAGCGGCGCTGCTGGATGCGGCCGAAGACATCCTCAATGCCGCGGGGCCGTCGATCCTCGCCGAGATCGAAGCCGAGCGACGGACTCGGCCTCGTCGAGGCCTGCGCCGCCTGTTTCGGCGTGGCCGTGCCGGCGACTGAACTCGGCATAGCGACACCGTGAGAGTGAGTCGGACGTCACGTCCGGAGTCGTCGGAATTTCCACTACGCGCGTAGTAGTATTTCGGTGTGCTGGACCTGAAGTCCCTCCCACTTCCGACAGCCGATGAGGAAATCTGGCGTTACAGCCGGATCGACCTCCTCCAACCGGAACGCTTCGCGCCGGCGCCCGTGCGCACCGACATCGTCGATCCGCACGGGGTGTGCAGCACCACCGCCACCTCAAGTGCCGTGGCATCACCGGATGTGTTCGCAGCGCTCAACGCAGAGTCGATGAGTGAACTGCGTGTCGATGTGCCTGCTGGAAGAACGTTCGAGGCACCGATCATCATCACCCACTACATCGACGCCGGCACCGCAACGCTGCCGCGCACGATCGTGGAAATGGGTCGTGACGCCGAAGCGACCATCGTGGAACAGTTCGTGTCGGTCGAAAGCGGAGTCGCGCTGTGCGTTCCCGTGCTGAGTGCTCGTCTCGATGATGCTGCCCGCCTGCGGTACCTCGCCGTGAACGATCTCGACACCGAGGCATGGCAGATCGGCCATCAACTGGCCGAACAAGGCCGCGATACGTCGCTGCTGCTATCCACCGTCACCCTCGGTGGGTACTACACACGTGCCCGCACCGAAGCGCGTGCGCTGGGCAGTGGTTCTCAAACTCGACAGGTGGCTCTGTACTTTGCGGCAGGCGAGCAGATGCACGACTTCCGTGTGATCCAGTCGCATGAGGCACCACATACCTCCAGCGACTTGTTGTTCAAGGGCGCAGTGCAGGACCATGCGCGCAGTGTTTACACCGGGTTGATTTCCATTGACGAGACTGCACGGCAGACCTCGGCTCATCAGACCAACCGCAATCTCACCCTCTCGGAAGGGGCATGGGCGGAAAGTGTGCCCAATCTCGACATTCGCACGAACGATGTGTCGTGTTCTCACGCGTCAACCGTCGGCCCCATCGACGCAGAGCAGCGTTTCTACCTCGAGAGCAGGGGAGTGCCGCCTGAAGTTGCGGAGCGACTCGTGGTTTTGGGCTTCTTCGACGAGGTCATCGATCGGCTTCCGAGGGTCGACATTGTGGATGCTGTTCGGCGACGCGTGGTCGAACGACTCAACATCGCCACCGAGGAGGTTCGCCCATGATTCCCGTGCTGCCATTGGATGAACTTCCCGACGGCACCGCACGCTGCGTTGATGTCGCTGGCCGCCAGGTGGCGCTGGTGCGTATCGGCACCAGCGTGCACGCGGTCGATGATCAATGCTCCCACGCGAAAGTGTCGCTATCCGACGGTGACGTATGGCCCGACGCGTGCACCATCGAGTGCCCTCGACACGGCAGCGCGTTCTCTCTCACCGACGGCGCCCCGGACAGCCTGCCGGCCACGCGACCAATTGCCGTGCACCGCGTCGACATCGTCGACGGCATGATCAATGTGGAGGTGGCGGAATGAGCATGTTGTCTATTTCCGACCTGCGCGGTGGCGTCGCCGATACCGACATCTTGCATGGCATCAACCTCAACGTCGACGCCGGTGAGGTCCACGCCATCATGGGGCCGAACGGTGCCGGCAAGAGCACGCTGTCCGCGGTGCTGATGGGTCGCCCCGGCTACTACGTGAGTGGTGGCACGGTCACTCTCGATGGCGCCGACATTCTGGCCATGCCTACATGGCAACGAGCAGCAGCGGGACTGCATCTCGTGATGCAGTATCCATCCGAGGTGCCCGGGGTCTCCATTCAGTCAGTGCTCATCGAGGCATTGCAGCGACGCGGCCGTGACGACGACGATGTCGATGCACTGTTGGCCACCGAGGCGGAGCGCATCGGGTTTGCTCCAGCGTTCCTCGCCCGCTCATTGAACGTCGATATGTCAGGTGGCGAAAAGAAGCGCAACGAGACGCTTCAACTTGCCGTCTTGCAGCCCAAAGTAGCGATCCTCGACGAACTCGACTCGGGGTTAGACATTGACGCGCTCCGAGATTGTTCTCGGCGGGTCGAAGCCCTGAGCGACGAGGGGATGGGCGTGGTGGCCATCACCCACTACAGCCGCCTGCTCGAAGAACTGCGCCCCGACCACATCCACATTCTCGTCAAGGGATGCATTGTGGCCAGCGGTGGCCCAGAGCTTGCCGATGTGTTGGAACGTGACGGGTATGGGGCCTTCACCGGAGTCGACGCAGCGGATGAGGGAACATCCGCCGATGACGCCTCATCCTCACTCGACGATTTGTTCCGTATGTGAGTTACCGGGCCCGCCCGGTGACCGCCGGGCGGGGAGAGTGTCCATAATTGCGATGGCCTCGGCGTCGTCGATGCGAGACCAGATGGCAATCTCCGCAGTGGTTCGTGCACATCCCACGCACAGCCCGTCCTCGGCGATACGGCACACCCGTACGCACGGGCTCACACGGGCCATGGCAACGCATCAATTATGTGACGAGGGGACATCCGCCGACTGAGGGTACTGGAGGTTGCGGGACTACCGTGCCATCGTGCCCAAGCAGCCCCCAGTGGACGCACGCTTTCCCGGTCCACGTGTGGTGGCGGGTGGTTTTGCGATCCTGACGACCAACGCCGGGCTGGGTTTCTACGGGCTGGCGGTGTACTTGAACGCCTTCTCGAAAGAACGAGGTTGGGAAGTGGCGTCGCTGTCTTTTGGCACCACGGTGTTCTTCGTCGTTGCGGGGATCATGGGGCTCTACGTCGCGCGCCTGATCGCCCGCTACGACATCCGCCTCGTGCTCGTTGCGGGCGGGGTGATCGGCGCGGTCGCGCTGTTGCTGCTCGGCCGGGTGAATTCGCCATGGCAGTTGTTTGCGGTGTATGCGCTATATGGCGTGGGTTTCGCGGCTGCAGGGCTGGTGCCGGTGACCACCGTTGTGACCCGCTGGTATCACCGGCGACGGGCAATGGCCATTTCCGTAGCCTCGACGGGCTTGAGTTTTGGCGGAGTTGCGATTACACCGGCAATGAAGTGGTTTGTCGACCGGCGTGAACTGGCCGGCGCGACTCCGTGGCTGGCACTGGTGTTTGTTGTCGGTACGGTCGTTCCGGCGTGGTTTTTGGTACGTGGTGACCCTGCCGCATCAGGGTTCAGCCCCGATGGCGACCGACTGGCTCCTGGTGCGCAAGCTCCGGCACTGTCGGGCACCCCATATCGGGCGGCGCTTCGTTCGCGGTTCTTCGTGTGCGTCACCGTGGGCTATGTCTTGGCTCTCGGGTCACAGGTCGGAGGCATTCAGCAACTCGTCAAGTTGGTCGAGGAGCGCACCACGGCGAGCACCGCCGCATTCGCGACGCTCGCTCTCGCCCTCACATCAATTGTTGCCCGTCTAATCGGCGGCCGGGTCTTTCCGCGGTATCCACTCACCCGCGTCATCGTGGTGTTGGCGGCGGGGCAGATGGTCGCCCTGGTGGGGTTAGGCCTGTCGCAACGGGTGTGGCTGCTGTTCGCGTTCATCATTTTGTTCGGGGCGACGGTAGGCAACATCTTGATGCTGCAGCCACTGTTGATCGCCGAACGCTTCGGCGTGCGCGAGTACCCGCGACTGTTCAGCCGCAGCCAGTTCGTCGGGCTGTTCGGCACCGCTGGTGGCCCATGGCTGCTCGGGTATCTCCACGACGCTGCCGGTGGCTACGACACCGCCTATGTCGTGGCAGGTGGATTGTCGCTCGCTGGTGCGATGGTGTTTTCCATCGGTGGCACAGCCGAGAACGCCAGCGACCATTCGATCGACGGCGCACCGGCTGCCGCGAGATAGCGGTTGGAGTACTCAGCGCTGAGTGCTGACGCGGAGGTCCTTGAAGGCGACGTCACGGTCCACCGCGATGTCGCGGGGCAAGCCGAGCACCCGGTCGCCAATGATGTTGCGTTGAATCTCGTCGGTGCCACCGGCAATGCCAGCTTGGAGCGAATTAAGCATGGTGGACGACAACAACTCCTCGGCGGAGTCGGTGCCCTCCCACGCGACACTTGCCGGGCCCGCAATATTCTGCGCGATCGCACGGAAACGTCGCGCGATGATCGACGAGTACAACTTGCCGAGCGAACCACCGGGTCCAGGGGCCTTTCCGGCCTTCATCTCGGCCCGTGAACGCATAGCCACCATCGACTTGGTGCTCTCCATGATGTACATCTGCATCAGTTCGTCGCGCACAACGGCATCATCGATCACGCCGGACTGGCGAGCCCACTTCACGAGCATGTCGTACATGGGTTGGGCGACTTTGCCGGCGCCGATCGAGCCGATTGCTACACGCTCGTACATCAACATGGCGGTTGCCTGGCGCCAGCCGTTGTTCATCTCCCCGAGCAGATCCGCAGCGGGCACCCGTACATCGGTGAAGAACACCTCGTTGAAGTGGCTGCCGCCATCGATCTGGTGGATCGGGCGAATCTCCACGCCATCCGTGCGCAGGTCAACGATGAACATTGAGATACCTGCATGTTTGGGCTGATCGGGGTCGGTTCGCGCGATGACGATGCCGTAATCCGAGACATGCGCCAATGTCGTCCACACCTTCTGCCCGTTGAGAATCCATTCGTCGCCGTCACGCTCGGCACGCATCTGCAGGCTGGCCACGTCGCTTCCGGCGCCTGGCTCGGAGAACATCTGGCACCAGATTGTGCGCGCCGCGATGTTGTCGGGCATGTACTTGCGCTTTTGTTCATCCGTACCGAATTCGTTCAAGACGGGCAGACACATGCCGTGGGAGATCACCAGTTCCCCGGTCATCATCGGGAACTCTTGGGCCACCTGCCGAAAGACCTTTTCGTGTTCAAGGGTGAGGCCTGCGCCCCCGTACTCGCTCGGGTAGGGAATACCGGCTAGTCCGGCACCTGCCAAACGTCCTTGGAAGTCGCGAGCGGCGTTGATGTTGCGGCCTTTACCAACGGTGGTATTTGCCGCGAGGAACGTGCGGACTTGATCGGCAAACGCCTCGGAATCGGCGGGGCTCAGTGAGGTGCTCATCGGTGTCGATCTCCTTGGGGGTTCAGAACATGGTCACGATGTCACAGCCTTTCAGGTCCGGTCGAATCCGGCGGTGCGGTACGGTCGAGACATGGCCATGTTCGATGAGCGTGATGGGCGTTTGGTGTGCGAGATCGTTGCTGCGGATTTTGCCGCTGCGTTTGCGTTGATGTCACATGTCGCGCTGATCGCTGAAGCAGTTGGGCATCATCCCGACATGACGATCTCGTGGAACCGGCTGAGTATTGAGTTGTGGAGCCATGATGTTGGCGCCATCACCGATCGCGACCGCGAGCTTGCGGCACGCCTCGAGCGGGTTCTGCAGGTATGACGCATCCGAATGTGGAACGAGTTGTTGCTGCGGCCACTGCCGCTGGGCTTCAGATCGAGGTTCGCCAGTTTCCCGAAGGAACTCGGACCGCGTTGGAAGCGGCCTCGGCTATCGGCGTGGGCGTCGGCCAGATTGTGAAGAGCCTCGTGTTCGGGGTCGACGACGAGATTGTGATGGCCCTCGTCAGCGGAGCCAACACCCTGGATGAGTCACTCCTTGCAGTGGCTGCTGGCGGCCAACGGTGCGTGCGGGTAGATGCTGATGCTGTCCGGGCGGCAACCGGCTTCCCGATCGGTGGTGTGCCGCCGTTCGGTCACACGACGCAGTTGCGTGTGTTCATCGACCCTGACTTGCTGCAGCTCGACGAGGTGTGGGCCGCCGCCGGCACCTGGCATGACGTGTTCGGCATCGAGCCCCACAAGTTGGTCGAGGTCAGCGGTGGTGTGGTTACTGACGTGAAGCGGGGTTGATGCGGCGTCGTGAGATGACGAGCAATACCCCGAGCGTCGCAAGGAACAGTGACCAGTTCGTGATGTCAGAGGATCCGGTGACGGGGAGATTCCTCGTCGGGGCGATGAGGGTAATGCCGGTTCGCACGGTGACAGGTTCGGCATTGATGACCGCTTCGACGCGAAGGGTGTGGTCTCCAGGGTCAAGTTCATGCGGAATCTCAATGGTGATGGCGAAATCACCTTGTGGGTCAGTAGCGCTCTTTGCGAGCCGGGTGGGGGTTGAGTAGATCCAGACTTCCAGCGGTGTGTTTGGTGTGAATCCGGTTCCGTTGAGTGTGAGTGGCGTTCCTAACTCGATGTCGAACGGGTTCTCTACAGCGGGTGGCTGATATTCGGTGTCGATGCGCGCAAGCTCGCCTATGACGGTTGATGTTTTCACGGTGCGACCGTTGGCAGCGAACGACAGTTGGGTGGTGATGCTCTGACCATCGGGCACGGCAGTCTCCGCGCTGCCGGTGCTTGGCCGAGGGATCGGAATCGTGGTTGGGGCGGTGTCCGGGGCGATTGGGGCGGTGACCGGCGTGGTCGCGGTGATGACCGGCGTGGTCGTGCTGGTCGTGGTGGTGGCAGCAGTGGTGGAGGGGGCAACGGTCGTG
>Ga0181603_10004283_pt1 | contig 10456 bp, 7 predicted proteins | sample 041ome_13_FD_148633 | JGI IMG/M metagenome (GOLD analysis project Ga0181603, IMG submission 148633) | Coastal salt marsh microbial communities from the Groves Creek Marsh, Skidaway Island, Georgia - 041409US metaG (spades assembly) | ecosystem: Environmental > Aquatic > Marine > Intertidal zone...
ACTTTAACGAGGTTTGTGGGAACCCTAGTGCGGCTCAAATCACCTTAAATGCCGTCTCAAATCTCGGAGCTGTACCCGCAGTTAACGTGAACACTCTAACACATCTTGAAAAAGCGCGTGTTGAATATTTGGTTTCTAACGGCAAGTCCTTCGCCCAAGCAAAAGAGCAAGCCCTCAAAGAAGTGCTGGGCATCTTCAACATTGACACCACCATGGCCATGCCAGATGCAGAGCTCTTGAGCATTGCGAACTCTAGCGTTTATGACGGCGTATTGATTGCCATCACCTCCATCCTTCAAGGATACCGCAGCGAAAGTGAGTTTTCAGACCTCATGGCAAATCTGGTGACCGATTTGCGCACGGACGGGGTGCTCAACAGTACCTCGCTGGCCTCTGAACTCATCTCACATGCCAAATTGCTAGATACATTAGCCATTCGCCAAAACATCATCGACCGTTACGACGCCATGGGAATCACCGTGAACGTACCCGCTTTTGGACAACACATTCAGAACTACATCGACAATACGACGCATCAAGTTCAAAGTACCGTTGTCGACTACCCAACCAATGGTTTGAACGGCTTGAATCTGCTCAATACCACCGACAGTATATATACAGAATGGGATTTCCATAGCTTGGTAGCGAACCGCCCCAACGATTGCCTTTCGCTGAAATTGGTCATTGAAAAAATTACAGGTAACTGCCAGTACGGCTGTTGGTTCTATTCAGTGTCGAGCGTACAGAATTGGAACATCAGTAGTCTCGATCAAACCACGCAGAGCCAAACCTTCATAAGCACTGGTCTAGAAACAGATTTGGAGCTCGGGTTCGAATACGGAAGGTACAAGTTGAGCATTTACATCAACGACAATCCTGTGCCGAACCGAGTCAAAGTCATCCAGGTGAATTAAAGCTTGTGCAACTCGCGGTACTTGTTGTGTATGGCGAGCATGAGCACCCCAAAGCCTACTCCAAGTATGATTAGGGCCTGACTCAGCAAACCTTCTCCAGTAAAACTAAGCTTCAGCAGTACGGTGGAGATCACAAAGCTCGAGTTTCGAATAATTACGGGGAAATTATCGGTGTAGAGAAGCGAAAACAGCAGTATCAACACGTCCGATATGATGAGGAAGTTGTAGAACTGCTCGAAGAAAATATCATTCACAGCGATCACATTGGCAGAGTCGATGTGCTGAAAAGTAGGAACGACCCATTCAATGAAGCTCTGCACGCCCAGGATGATAAATACAACGAAAAGTCCCAAAGAAAGGTAGTGCTTGGCCTTCACGAACTGCTTGAGTCGTGGGCCAATTTCTTCCTCTTCCATGGCCTCAAAATCCGCATAGCGATACGTTCCACTCAGCTTGTAAAAGCCGAAAATCATCAAGAACACTGCAATGACCGAAAGGATGTCTATCCCGAATTCTAAGTTGTGCATGCTCTGCCAATTGGACAATCCAAGGTCCAATACTGCCATATCCTTAAACAGACCTCTAATGAGAATGAGCGCTATAACCTCGTATTGCTTCGCGATATACAGCGTAGTGCTCCGACGCAGGTAATAAATCATTAGATAGGCCTCGTAGACCAACAAGATGGAAAAGGGCGTGTAAATGGCGCTGATGGGATCCGCCAATAATCTTGCTTCCATGCCGCCAGGAATGTATTGGCGCAACAAATGAAGTAGCAAATGGATTACGAAACTTGAAATAGCTACGTAAAGCGCATATTTCCCTAAAGCCTTGCGAAAGTTGTATGTGAAAACAGATGAGCCCATGGCGCTTTTGTAACTTATTAATTATTAGAAACTTAACACTTTTAATACGCAAAAGTTTAATCCTATGGGTAAACCGGCTGAGCATCGTACCTTCGCGGCAAAATTCAATTACGATGCTCAACGTCAATAACGTTACTCTACAATTTGGAAAACGCGTTCTTTTTGAAGACGTCAACATAAAATTCCATGGCGAACGCTGCTATGGCCTCATCGGGGCAAATGGTGCCGGAAAGTCAACCTTTCTGAAAATCCTAAGTGGCGAAATCAGTCCAAATTCTGGAGGTATTAGCCTGGAACCTGGCAAACGTATGTCCGTCTTATCGCAAAACCACTTTGCTTTTGACGAGGAGACGGTTCTAAACACCGTAATCCAAGGAAACAAACCACTTTGGGACTTGATGCAAGAAAAAGACGCCATTTACATGAAGCCTGATTTCAATGAGGAAGACGGGCTATTGGCGGCAGATCTCGAAGTGAAATTTGAGGAAATGGACGGTTGGAATGCTGAAAGTGATGCAGGAAACTTATTGAGTGGTCTTGGCATTGGCACGGACATGCACTACACGTTGATGAAAGACCTGGAAGGCACTATGAAGGTCCGAGTACTCTTGGCCCAAGCCCTCTTTGGAAATCCTGACCTTTTGATTCTCGATGAGCCTACCAACGACTTGGATTTGAAAACCATTTCTTGGTTGGAAGACTTCTTAATTGACTTCAGAAATACCGTGATTGTAGTAAGTCACGACCGTCACTTCCTAGATACAGTATGTACGCATATCGCCGATATCGACTTTAAGCGCATCAAACTCTACACTGGAAACTACAGCTTCTGGTATGAAAGTTCACAGCTCGCGCTACGTCAGCGTCAATCGGCCAATAAAAAAGCGGAAGACAAGCGAAAGGAACTTCAGGAATTCATTTCTCGCTTTTCCGCGAATGCTTCAAAATCCAAGCAAGCAACCTCTCGTAAAAAGATGTTGGATAAAATCAATATCGATGAAATTCAGGCATCCTCTCGTATGTATCCAGCCATCATCTTCGAGCAACTTCGTGAAGCTGGAGACCAAATTTTAGAGGTGGAAGGCTTGAGTGCACATGATGATAATGGCGAGTTGCTTTTTGAGAACTTGAGCTTTAAGATGAATCGTGGTGATAAAATCGCGCTTCTTGCAGACGATCATCGTGCATTGACCGCATTCTATGAAATTATAGACGGTAAGAAAAAAGCTACATCAGGAAGCTTCGCCTTTGGTCAGACCATTAAACATGCCTACCTACCCAACGAAAATGCGCACTTCTTCGATACCGACGACAACCTCATAGATTGGTTGCGTGAATACTCACCAGAAAACAAAGACGAGGTTTTCGTTCGTGGTTTCTTGGGTAAAATGCTTTTCTCGGGAGAAGAAGTTTTTAAAAGTGCTAAAGTGCTTTCAGGGGGTGAGAAAGTTCGTTGTATGCTTAGCCGCATGATGCTTCAGCAAGCCAACCTGCTCTTCTTGGACGAGCCTACCAACCACTTGGACCTTGAAAGTATTCAAGCCTTAAACAATGGCATGAGAGATTACAAAGGTTCACTGGTATTCAGCTCTCATGACCATACCATCAACCAAACGGTAGCGAATCGTATTGTCGAAATCTTCCCACACGGAAACTTGGACAAGCTTACCGAATACGACGAATACATCAAGGATGCCAAGACTGCGGAACAACGTGCAGCCTTGAGTGCCAAATAGAGATACCAACACTGCGTTTACGCATTGAGGGCGGCCATTCATGGCCGCCTTTTTCTTTTTACGCACTTTCACATTGGATTTACACTGAAAGGAATTTTTGGTCTTATATTCGAATCTTATAACACACAATAACACCATGAAAAAATACACTCCTATCGTATTGCTTATGGCGCTTTCCACAACGGCGTTCGGGCAATTCATGAAGAAAGAAAAAATTACTGTTTCCTACATTCAACCGCCAACCATTCACTTGGAAGAAGGCATGGGATACACGAGCAGTGTAATTCTTGATTACGAAGAGGAAATCAATGCTGAATTGGCAAAAGCCGAGGAAGAATACCAACAAGCCCTTGCCGAATACCCGGAAAAAGAGGCTGCTGCGAAGGCTGCGTATGACCAGCGTTACGCTGAATACGAAAGAGCTATTGAGGATTGGAACAGCAAAAGTTCTGTAGGTAAAATCATAGAAAAGCAGGTACTGGAAAACTCGAAGCCAACGCCTCCTTCACCATACTACCCACCAGCTAAACCGTACAAGCGTCAGGTAACCCATCAAAAACTCTTTAACGCAGATCAGCTCACAAGCACCTATGCAAGAGTAGAGGGATTAAATCAAGACCCAAATGGTGTAAAGATTGAGGTACACCTTTTTGGCTTTGAAAACAATGATCCTATCGCCGAGAAGAAAGAATACGTTAAGGTGGATTCAAAAACTAAGGCAAAATCAACCTACTACAAGTCATTCTGGAAAATTGACTACCGCCATAGCATGACCCTTCGTGCGGTACATCCTAATGGAACGATTTTGTTCGACGAAGTTCCAAATAGCATTTCGGATTACAAGACCTTCACTTCTGCTGAAGAAGAAAGAAGCTATCCATCAACCAATGCACAGACCTATATCGATCAACTCCAAGGTAAAGTAGTAGAAGAAAATCTTGGTACCATCCAATGGTTGATCAACGACAAGCTGGGAACTACAACACAAAAGCGTGATGTTGAAATCATCTATGTAAAAAACAAGAAAGGCGAATACGACGATCTTGAAAATGCCATGCTCGATGCGAAGCAAGGCTATGATATGCTCGTCAGCCGTCCCGATGATGCAAAAGGAAAACTTCAAAGCGCTATCGACGCTTGGGAAGCCGCACTTGCAGAAGGCGATATGGACGATAAGAAGGCCCGCATCAACAAAAAAGTTGTTCCGGATCTCTACAAGAACCTCATCTTGGCATATACCCTTATAGGTGAGTTTGACAAAGCCGATGATCACTACAATGATTCTTTACGCATGGGCTTCAATAATGGCGATGAGAATGATTTAAAAGAAATCAACCTCCTAACCGCTGATTTGCGCGAGCGTTACCAGAAATAAAAATTTCAGACCTATAGGAAAGGCGGCCTTTTGGCCGCCTTTTTTATTCCCAAAGCCCCAGCCTACTCATTCATTTTATAGGCCTTACTTTTGCCGCGCAATACGACACTCCTATTCATGAAAAGACTCTTCAACAACTTCGTTGGCAATCCTAAAAATGACATTCTTTCGGGCATCACTGTAGCACTCGCCTTAGTACCGGAAGCGGTAGCATTCGCTTTCGTAGCAGGCATCCCTCCACTCGTTGGTTTATACGGTGCATTCATGATGGGATTGATCACTTCATTGTTTGGAGGACGACCAGGCATGATCTCTGGGGCTACTGGTGCTATGGCGGTTGTTATGGTTCACCTTATTCAACAAGGAAATGTGGTCGGAGAATCGATGGGAATGGATATGTTAGGATTGTCTTGGTTGTTCATCACCTTGCTCTTCGTTGGGGCGATTCAGATTGTTGCCGGATTATTCAAGCTTGGGAAGTTCGTTCGCCTGATTCCTCACCCAGTTATGATGGGATTTGTTAACGGTTTGGCGATTGTAATTTTCTTGAGCCAATTGGGCATGTTCACCCGCAACATTGATGGTTCCAAAGTTTGGATTCAAGGAACAGAGCTATACACCATGATGGGGCTCGTTGGCCTCACTATGCTGATTATGTGGCTCCTTCCAAAAGTGACTAAGGTTGTACCTGCCGCCTTAACAGGGATTGTGGTTGTTGCAGCTATTGCCATCGGCATGAATCTCGATGTAAGCACCGTAGGCTCATTCATTCGCGAGGGTGGAGGCGATGGGCTACAAGCAGGCTTACCAACCTTGCAGTGGGATATATTTGGCCTTTTCGACACAATGAAGGGCCATTGGGGAACCGTCCTAAGCACCGCTTTCCTTTTAGCCGCTGTAGGTCTGATTGAAAGTCTAATGACCTTGAATTTGGTGGATGATTTAACCGAATCTCGCGGTTCCGGAAATCGTGAATGTATTGCTCAAGGTTCTGCGAATTTGATCAATGGCTTGTTCGGAGGAATGGGCGGTTGCGCGATGATTGGTCAAAGTATTATCAACGTAAACTCTGGAGGACGCGGCCGATTATCTGGCCTTGTCGCTGCGCTAGGTTTATTGAGTTTCATTCTTTTTGGTGCTCCGTTAATTGAACGCATTCCTATAGCCGCTTTGGTAGGTGTTATGTTCATGGTCGTTATTGGAACCTTTGCCTGGTCGAGCTTCCGCATCTTGCGTAAAATCCCGTTTGCAGATGCATTTGTTCTTATTGCAGTAAGTGCCATTACCGTTTGGCAAGACCTTGCAATCGCAGTGATCTCAGGGGTTATCATGAGTGCCTTAAAATTCGCTTGGGAAAACGCGATTCGCATTCGCGCCCGCAAACGCATCAAAGAGGATGGCACCAAGGTTTACGAAATCTGGGGACCATTATTCTTCGGTTCCGTACAAAGCTTTGCGACCAAGTTTGACATCAAAAATGATCCGGAAAAGGTAGAAATCGATTTCATAGAATCCCGTGTGAGCGACCATAGCGGAATCGAAGCAATAGAACGCATTATTGATAAATACCTTGATGCTGGAAAAGAGGTTGTACTGACCCACCTTAGTCCAGAGTGTAAGGCCATACTGAACAAGGCAAATCCCGCTTTTGATAAATACATTCAAAGTTCGATAGAAGACCCACGATACCATGTGGTTACTGATTTAATGGATGCCGAGGTGTAAACCCTGACATTCATCACGTTTATATCGCTTACTCAGGCGTACCTTCATAGTAGAAAATCAGTACATCATGAAAACGCCGAAACTCCTTTTGATCTTTGCTTTGGTGCTCGCAGTACTCACTTTGCAAGCACAAAATGGTGCGCACCTACACAGCAGCCGCCACTTTTACGCACCGACTGGGCGAACTATTCCTCAAGACAGTATCTATTTGAACTGGGTTGGGCCCTTGCTCGACATAAACTTTGGTATCACAGAAAAATTCAGCGCAGGAATTGGCACCCCACTATTTACAGGTGTTTACCTCACTGGAAGTTATGGAGGATCGCTCAATGAAGCGGCCACAATCAATGGACGTTTTGGTAATCTTACTGGGTTCCCTGTCGTTGGCGAGGGCTACTACAGCCTGCCTTATGGTGTAGTAACCTTTGGCAGTCCCGAGCATGAAATCACCTTGGGAGCAGGGTATTTTTATATGAGCGATGGCCTGACCAACGAACTCTTTGGCAGCAACGCGGATGAACTTGCCCCAAGCAGTGCCGTCATTAACATCGGAAGTTACCAGCAGCTTAATAACCGCCTGGGCTTTGCCTTCGAAGGTTGGTATTTGGCGGAGACGGACTGGCTCGTACTCATGCCCGGTGTCCGATTCTACACGCAGCGCAACCGCAAATACTGGAATGTAGGCATCATCCGCCTACGATTCCCCTACATCGACGACCAGGGGTATTGGGACACGAATACCAATACTTGGATCGAAAATCCGGTTCGCAAAATCCAGAATCTCACCTTACCAATGTTCAGTTTTGCAACCTATCTGTAAAGAAATGGTCCTTTAACCCCATACATTGCACTAACTTGGAAGCATGAAAAAACACCTCCTAAGCCTTGTAGCGCTTTTGATTCTGGCGTCTTGCGGTAAAGAGCCTGTCGACTGTTGTGACCCCAACCCTAATCCAGTAGACACTACTGGAACAACCGGTGATGGTTATACGCAATATGGCACTCCTTTCGATGGTGTTCCTTCATCCTCTGATGTAGTGATGTATGAAATAAACCCTTTAGTGTTTTCATCAACGCGAGATTTCGCTGGAATCATGCCTCGCTTAGACAGCATTAAGGACCTCGGTGTAAATGTCATCTGGCTCATGCCAGTGTATGAAATGGGAACCTTGAACAGCGTAGGCTCGCCCTATTGCATTAAGGATTACAAGAGCATCAACCCTAATTATGGAGATTTAGACGACTTGCGCGAGCTCGTCGATAGTGCCCACGCCAAAGGCATGGCTGTGATGATGGATTGGGTAGCCAACCATACTTCATGGGACCATATATGGATGGCCGATGAGAGTTTTTATGTTAAGCAAAATGGAGTAATCATCCATCCACCTGGAACGAATTGGCAAGATGTCGCCGAACTCAACTACAGCAATGCGGAAATGCGTGGAGAAATGATCAGTGCTATGAAATATTGGATTTTGGAAGCCAATATCGACGGCTACCGATGTGATTATGCCACTGGTGTCCCCGGTTGGTTCTGGGAAGAAGCCATCGATACCTTGCGTAGCATTCCCAACCGTGATCTGATCCTATTCGCGGAATCCGATGATCTGGGTTTATTGAATAAAGGTTTTGACATGGCCTTCAGCTGGGGCTTTTACGGTAAGAGCCTTGGAGTTTTCACTCAGGGCGATGATGCTCGTGGACTCTATACCCAGTATACAGGCGAATTTTTCAATCTCGATCCCGGTAAAACCATGGTGCGTTTCGTTACCAATCACGACCAAAATGCATGGGACAATACCCCGCAAGCCCTTTTCGGAAGTCAGGACAAGGTCATGAGTGCCTTTGTATTGGCGACCACTATGGGTGGCGTTCCGTTATTGTACAATGGGCAAGAAAAAGCACTTCCCTACAAGCTGCCCTTCTTCACTCCTACGAGTGTCGCTATTAATTGGTCCTTGAACCCCGAGGTGACGAAGGAATACAAAGCGATTTTAGAGGCCTACAATACCTATGATGCGCTTCGTGGAGCTAACCAAGTGAACCATTCCACTTTCAATATTGCTGCATTTAGTTCCGCTGGAACGGGACACGATGCCTTCGTTGCAGTCAATCCGAGAAACTCTGCCATGAGCATAACACTGCCAAATGACTGGCAGGGGATTTCCGTTTTGGACCCGGTTAACGGCACTTCTTTAAACACGGGCAATTCACTGACGCTCGCACCGTACCGGTATCAGATTTTGATAAAATAAAAATGCCGAGACTTCATAAGCCCCGGCATTTGATTATCTATTTCATGTAATTGTTATTCCTCTGCACGATCAGGATTGAAACTGAAATTCGTTGGATCCATATCCGCAGCTTTTTGGAACATTTCCAATGCGGCTTCCTTGTCTCCGTTCCGAACATACCAATCTCCCATTGAATCAAACGAGTTGGCCAAGTCCTCATGGTATTCGACATTGAACTGGAAATATTCCTTAGCCTCTTCCATTTTATCCTGAGCCATTAATATGTAACCCATCACATTACAAAGTCCTGCATTTCCGGGATGATTTTCTAAGACTCTTCGAATAACTGCTTCCTTTACAGCAACGCTTGGTTGGTTAAAGGAATAGAAAATTGCAATCATCGGAGCGTTAGGCGCAAGATTTAGGGCATTCTGCCAATGATATGTGCGCATTGTCTGATCTTCTGCAGTTAATCCCATCATCCATTCCATTTCAGCTTCATTCTCGCCACCCATTTTAGAGTTAACGGTTTCTACTAACTCCGAGAACTTAGCCTCGTCTCCAGCCTGCCAAGCCAAAAGCATATGGCCGAAATGAGCCGGAGCGTAGTCCGGGTATTCTTCGGCCAATGAATCGCTAAACGCCGCTGACGTGGTGAAGCGTAAATGAGATGCATTCATTGCCATCCCTTTGAACAATTCATTGAATCGGTCTTCATCAATACTTAAATCCATCCAACGCTTAGCTAGAAGATGCTCATTTACTGCCATATTTCGGAGCCATTTAACACTTCCATCACTGTCCTTGGTGTACACGGCGTGATAACGAGTATTGATGTCGAACATTCCATATGTAGAAGTGCCTCGTCCGAACGCACTAACCACGTTTCCAACGGAAAGTGCCGATAAAAATTCTGAATGAGTCGTATCCTCATCGAACCAATCTGCAGTGACTGTTATTTCTTCTTTCGGCCAAACTTTACCCGATGTGCCATTATAAAATGCAAAGTCATCATGTAGTCCATTTTCAAATGCAGTAGCATGCTCCTCTGTGGGTGCATTTGCTGCTTCCATTTCGCTTTGATAAGCGCGCGCTTCGTCGACTGACAAAGAGTTACAGGACACAGCGAACAAGGCTGATCCTGAATAGATCATTAGTTTTTTCATAACGGTTTTGTCTTGATTATGACTATAAGTTACGAAAAACCAAACACAAGTTGTTGATTTACAATAATTTAATACTCATTGATTCATACCGACCAGGGATTTTTGCCTGCGGCAAAGATCCCTCCTGCTCCAAATTCCGAACCAACAAGCCCTGCGCAGCTATCCTGGCTTGGGGATTTTGCCTCTGGCAAAGATCCCTCCAGCTCCAAATTCCGAACCCCAAACCTTCTGATCCGTAGTTTGCTATAGCCCTAAAATAACCCCATTTTATAAGGGTCTGAAAACGGTACCCCTCTCAGTTTAGTCCGTATTTTCCTAAACCTTCTACTATTCCTTGTGGAAAATTTTCATCTTGTTGTCTTTGCGGAAGAACACTATTGATTTTCTTTTTCAAGTCCTGCCAAATAATGTTCCGTTAGACCGGTGTTTGATAAGCACAA
>Ga0181603_10004293_pt1 | contig 10447 bp, 17 predicted proteins | sample 041ome_13_FD_148633 | JGI IMG/M metagenome (GOLD analysis project Ga0181603, IMG submission 148633) | Coastal salt marsh microbial communities from the Groves Creek Marsh, Skidaway Island, Georgia - 041409US metaG (spades assembly) | ecosystem: Environmental > Aquatic > Marine > Intertidal zone...
TGGTGCCTGGGCAAATAATCATGCTAGATACATCACAAACTTTTACACTGGTAGACGTTCTACTGGCTTCTACGGTGGAGAAAATCCAGCTCTTTGGGCCAGAGCACTAGGCGACAGTGAAATGGTTATTGTCAACTCAGCTGGTAACTCAGGATTAGCATTTCCAGAAAATCCAGCACCAATGGCTATTGCTACTAAAGATGATGGTACACTTTGGTTACGTGGGCAAATGTTGATTGTGGGTGCGTGGGATATTAATAAACAAGATATTGCTACATACTCAAATAAAGCAGGACATATCTGCCAAGGTAAAAACCTACAAGGTGGACAGTGTCTAGATGAATATCGCATATCTGACTTCTTTATTATGGCACCAGGTACTACATTTGAAGCACATAAATCAGGTGACTTATATAAGATAGGTACTGGTACATCTGAGGCGGCGGCGGTAGTATCGGGTGCTGTTGCTCTTGTACATCAACAATGGCCACATATGACAGGTTCTAACATTGTTAAACTGTTAACAACTACTGCTAACAAAGATATTAATAACTATGACAAAGAAAGACATGGTCAAGGCTTATTAGATCTAGAGGCGGCAACTAGACCATATGGTGTAGTTGGTATTCCGGTAGATGGTAGATACGGTGTTAAAGTTCCAATGAGTGGTGCTTATATGACTAACAGTGGTGGTGGTGAAGAGTTAGCGGCCGCATTAAGTTCAGTTATGGTAGCTGATGAATTTGGTCGTGAATACTATGTTGACTTATCAGCAACGGCTACTGCTAAAGCAAGACGAGCAGATTGGAATCCAATATCTAAGGCTAACTTTTATAGCAAAGGATTTAATCCATATCATAAATTAAATCAATATACTGGTAATGGTCAAGTTCAACTCAACGATGTTGATATGAAGTTATCATACAATGAATATAATTCAACTGGTATGTTTGAAATGGGACATACTACCGCATTTGGGTTTGATGATAAATCTAAATTAAGAGTTGGATTTGGTGCTCTTAATGAGCAAGATGGCTGGATGGGTAACATGATGTCAGGAATGATGGGTACTGTTGGTGGTAGTTATACTACATATACCAACTTTCAAGGTACACACAATCTAACTGATCAGTTTAGTGTATTTGGTAACTATTGGATGGGATATACACAAGTTGATCAAACTGAAAAAGGGTTAGTTACTGGTATTAGTGACACTGAAACTTACAGTTGGTCAGCAGGTCTTGATTATACACAAGGCAGTCATTCATTAGGATTTACTGTAAGTCAGCCAGTTTCAATTAGCAGAGGTACTATGAATGTTAGTGTACCAATTGGATTTGATAGTAATGGTACTGTAGTTAATCAAAATCACAAAGTTGACATGACATCAAAAGTACAAGAGTATGACTTTGGTACTTACTATAAATTTAACAGTTCCGAAGTTAGAATGGGCGATACCAAAGCAGATGTAAGTTTTACTGGATTTGCTGAACATCAAATGAACTACTTAAATCAAGAAGGTGTTGACAACAACGTTGCTGGATTTATGTTAGAAATGAGTTTTTAATTATGGACTTAAAAGAACTTTGTAAAAAATATTTTGAAACGTTCTCTGCTAAGGATCTTAATTCTCTAGCAGAGATGTTTGATGAAAACATTTATTTACGTGATTGGGAAACATCAGCCGCAGGTATTGACTTAGTATTACAGGCCAACCAACAAATATTTAATGCTGTTAAAACAATACAGGTCACCCCAATAAGCATGTATCAAGACGGTAATGTTGTTGCCTGTGAGCTAGATATTGAAATAAATGGTGTTGATAAAATATTAGTAGTTGATATAATTGAATTTAACGGTGATAAGATTGCTAGTGTAAAAGCGTATAGAGGATAATATGGATATTGATAAACGTTATGTAAGTTGGGTTCATATTGATGAATATGTAAACAAAATTTCATTTAGCATGTATCAGAATAATTGGAAACCTGATTATATTGTAGGTTTAACTAGAGGTGGATTAATACCAGCGGTGTTAATGAGTCATAAACTTGACATTCCAATGAAAGCATTAAAAGTTAGCCTTAGAGACCATGTTGATGATAATGATCACAGCTGGGCGATAGCAGAAGATGCCCAAGCTGGGGCTAATATACTAGTAATTGATGACATTAATGACACTGGGGCTACACTCAATTGGATCGTAAATGATTGGAAATTAGATAAAGTCAAGCATAATGTTAAGTTTGCTGTATTATTTGATAATCTTTCAAGTGGGTTTGGACAAGAAGTAGACTATTGTGCTACTGAGATCAACAAAGCAGAAAAAGATGAATGGATTGTTTTCCCGTGGGAAGTTTGACATACGACCTAAATACATGTATAATAAACTATTAATGAAAGGTATACATGGCAAAATTAAAAATTAGTGAAATATTTTATTCAGCACAGGGTGAAGGACGCTTTGTAGGCGTACCTTCAGTTTTCTTGCGTACATTTGGATGTAACTTTACCTGTGGTGGCTTTGGTATGCCTAGAGGCGAAATGTCAGCAGAGCGTGATGAGGTTAAGGTAGAGTTATTTAATAGATATGAAGATTTGCCTTTAGTTGACACAGGCTGTGATAGTTATGCTTCATGGGATCCAAGGTTCAAACATCTATCTCCCATGTTAGAAAATGAAGCAGTGATAGAAAGAATGTTAGAACTAACACCTAATCATAAGTGGGTACAAGACAACGGTAATGATGTACATTTGGTCATCACAGGTGGCGAACCTTTATTAGGTTGGCAACGCAGTTACAAAGATCTATTAGATCATCCTAGAATGCGTGATCTTAAAAACATTACATTTGAAACTAACGGCACACAAGAACTACATGAAGATTTTAAAGACTACTTGTTAGCATGGGCATTTGACAGAGGTGGTAACTATAAAAGTGATATCACGTTCTCAGTCAGTGCTAAACTATCAGCAAGTGGCGAAGCATGGGAAGATGCTATCAAGCCTGAGATTGTCGCAGAATATGAACGCTATGGTACAACCTATCTCAAGTTTGTAGTAGAAAAGCCCAGTGACTTTGACGAAGTGGATCGTGCTGTCAAAGCATATCGTGAAGCAGGGTTTGAAGGAGTTGTATACATCATGCCAGTAGGTGGTGTTGTTAAAGTATACGACGGTAATAAGTTTAGTGTAGCAGACGAGGCTATGCTACGTGGTTATAATTACAGTCCAAGATTACATGTTGATCTTTGGGGAAATAGTTGGGGGAAATAAATGGCAGAAAAGAAAAACATGTGGAGTAAACTAAAAGATACTTTCAAAAAGGATGAAGCACCTAAGACTAAAAGTAAAAAACTCAGCCCAAAAGAACAGGCAACTAAAGATGGTGAACCATACGTAGAAGTACTGAGTATGGAGATTGATCATAATGATCCTAATAATGGTGCGTTTGAATTAGATTGGAATGATAAGTTCGTTGCTAATCTTATACGTGCTGGATATCAAGGTAAGACAGATGCTGATATTGTAGATAATTGGTTCAAAGCAGTGTGTCAAAATGTTGTTATGGAGAACTGGGAGCAGGATCAAGCAGATCCGACTAAAAGAACACAAACAAAAGACCTTGGAGATGGTAGATCGGAGAAGTCGTGAGTAAACTACTCTATGTAAATGGAGATAGCCACTCAGCAGGTGCTGAAATAATTAATGACTATTGCTTTGCTGAAGACGATAATAATTATAAAGATTGGGGTAGAGTACCTCATCCAGAAAACATTCCATTTAGTTATGGTTATTTACTTAACAGAGATCTTGGACTAAAGTTAAAGTTAGACGCAGAAAGTGCCAGTAGCAATGACAGAATCATAAGAACTACTAATCAGTATCTAACACATCATAGAGAGTATATTAGTGCTGTAGTAATCGGTTGGGCTACTTGGGAAAGAGAAGAGTTTTACTGGAATAAAACATACTACCAATTTACAGCAGGTATGATACCCGATCCTCAATGGCCTGGTGAAGTACAAGAACACTATAAAGATTGGGTACTTGGAGCAGACAGTGAAGTTAGTAAAGAATACTGGCACGAAGAAATATATAAATTACACTGTTTACTAGAACAATTTAGAATACCTCATATATTTTTTAATACGTTTACACACTTTGGTGGTCTTAAAGAACTTGATTGGAATGACAGTTATATTGAACCTTACGATCCAATGGGAACATATTATCACAGTCTAATCAACAACGGATTTAAACCAAAAAATAATGGGTATCATTTTGGAATGGATGCTCATCAATATTGGGCAAATTATATTAAACCTAAATTAGAAAGCAAGTTATCATGAGATACTTATTAGTAGACACAGCAAATACATTCTTTAGAGCCAGACATTCAGCATACCGAGCGGCAGACTCAGAAGAAAAGGTAGCGTTTGCTATTCATGTTACTCTAGGCAGTATCAATAAGGCATGGAGAGATCAAGAAGCCAATCATGTTGTATTCTGTTTAGAAGGACGTAGTTGGCGTAAAGACTATTACGAGCCTTATAAGAAAAATAGATCAGTTGCTAGACAGGCGTTAAGTGAAAGCGAAGCAGAAGAGGATCGTTTATTTTGGGAAGCCTTTGATGAACTACATGGCTTTCTTAAGAATAAAACTAACTGTACGGTTTTACAACATCCTGAACTTGAAGCAGATGATTTGATAGCAGGTTGGATACAGAGTCATCCTAAGGATCAACATACTATCGTATCAAGTGACACTGACTTTTATCAACTACTAGCGGAAAATGTAAAACAGTATAATGGTATCAGTGATGAACTACATACTCTCAATGGTATCTTTGATAAAAAAGGTGAACGTGTTATAGACAAGAAAACTAAAGAACCTAAACAAATACCAGATCCAGAATATATCCTATTTAAAAAATGTATGCGTGGTGATCCTACGGATAATATTTTTTCAGCCTTTCCAGGTGTGCGTGAAAAAGGTAGCAAAAATAAGGTTGGACTGTTAGAAGCCTTTGAAGATAAGAAAAGAAAAGGTTATAATTGGAACAACCTTATGCTACAACGCTGGGTAGATCATAATGAAGTTGAACATCGTGTGTTAGATGACTATGAGCGTAATAGAGTTTTAGTAGACTTGACAGCACAACCAGATGACGTAAAAGAAAAGATAGCAGAAACTATTGCTGAAGGTATGACAGTTAAACAGCAACAAATGATAGGCGCACAGTTCTTAAAATTCTGTGGCAAATATAATCTAGTTAAATTAAGCGATAATGCGGCGTCGATGAGTCATTGGATGAGTGCTAGTTATCCGGACTTTGAAAACGTATGACATTAAGAAATTTTATTGCCATTGATTTAGAACTTAACCAACCTAGTAACAAAATTATACAAGTTGGAATTGCTATTGGTAACATCAAACAACTACCAACAGACTATGTTGTCCATAAATGGTATATTGATCCAAAAGAACCAATTGACGATTTTATAGTAGGGCTTACTGGTATTACTGACAGTGATATACGAAGTAATTGTGTAAGTCATCAGACTGTGGCAGAAGAACTTGATCGATTAATCAAACAATATCAACCATGGCTAAATGCTGTTACTTGGGGATTTAACGATTGTGATGTACTAAGAAAAGAATTTGAACAACACAACGTAGAGTTTAAACATTTTGGCGGTCGTTATATTGACGTAAAAACCATATATAATTTCCTACAATTCAGTCAGGATCAGTCTCCAAAAGGTGGGTTAAAAGATGCTATGACTATAAAAGAAGTTTATTTTGATGGATTGGAACACCGAGCCGACATAGATGCTCAAAATACATTAAAGTTGTTTTTTGGATTAATGCATCAACAATCCAAAATGTTTGACTTATTATCAAAAGAAAGTTATAATAACTAAATTACAATTAAGGAATAAAACATGGGATACGATCCAAAAGCAACACTGATTAAAAAAGAGTTAAAAGTATTAGCCAACGGCGATAAGTTTTTTTTAAAACTTATGAAAAATGCTATTGAGCAAAATAATAAACAATCAAGTTTTAAGAAAGCAAAATCTTAATAAGGATAACTGATGGGTAAATTTTATTCAACAAAAACATATGGTCATAACATTGGTCTATCAGCATGTTTTAGACAACCTAATGCTGATCATTCACACTGTCATTTACTACATGGTTACAGTCTACAGTTTAAGTTTACATTTGCATGTGATCACTTAGACAATAAGAACTGGGCAGTGGACTTTGGCGGACTTAAACAGATTAAGAAATGGTTAGAAGATCACTTTGATCACAAGACTGCTATTGATAAAGCAGACCCACACTTAGATAAGTTCTTAGAATTACAAGAATTAGATCTAGCAGAGATTGTGGTAATGGATGGTGTTGGTGCGGAGAAGTTTGCGGAACACGCATTTAACTTTGCGGACAAACTAATCAGAGAACAATCAAACAATCGTTGTTGGGTACATTCGGTAGAGTGTGCTGAGCATGGTGCTAACTCTGCCATATACGAGGGACAACAATGAGTCTATTAGCAAAATCAATAGTAAAAAATAAGTGTTGGGTAGTTGAGGACAATGGAAATAAAATTGGAACTATCTTAGCAAATCAAAAAGGTGTAGTTTATACACATGATGAAACAAAAGAACAATTTTCTAGTTTTAAGTTACTTAGTGATAGATACAACATTGTTGTAGAAAAAAATAGATCTAAGGTTAAACAAGAAGTCATCGAGGTTTATGGGTATCCTTGTAGCCATAATGCTCAAAACATCCTTTGGGACGTTCCTAAAAAGTTGCCAGTGTTTACTAAAGGACGTAAATCAAAAAGTTTCTTTTGTGCCGGATACTACATTGTTAAATTTAATAATGGATGGGTTAAAAGTTATTGTCCTAAACTAATCACTCTTAATAGATATCCTTATGCTGGACCGTATAAAACACAACAAGAAATGTTAGAAAACTTAAGAATTGCTAATGGAGCATTACATGGAACAACAATTAAGCCTTCACCTGAAGAAATTTAATGAACGTATTAAGGTTATGAATCAAACTAATGCTAAAGAATTAGTACTAAACCGACTTGACGCACAAAATTTACATTCGGAAATCTTTGAACTACTAAACAAAATTTCATCTTTAGTTGAAACAAAAAAAGAAGAACAAACAGTAAAGATGAACCTCGATGGTGGAACATTTTAAATAAACTACTCTGTTAATTGGCATAAATAATATGTAGAAGATGGAGAATATATTAACATATGAGTAGACCTAAACCAACAGTTTTGTTAGAACACGTAAACAAAAGCACTTACAAAAGTGAGCAAGTGTTAAGTAGCGAAGGTATTTGGGCTGTTTTTTATGAAGGCAAACCAATTAATCTTAAGACACAAAACGTGCTAGTAGCCTATCCAGGACCAAAATATAAAAAAGTATCTTTTAGTAATCCTGGTCACGCTGTTAACTTGGCGAAAAAACTTAACAAACTGTTTAAAGAAGAAAAATTTAGTGTAGTTCTTCTCAAAGAAGGCAACACAATTTACCCATAGTATGTCACGTACTGCTGAATCGTTACAGGTTATCTGGCAGAAAAAATTTCAAGAAGAATACAAGTTAAACCCATTTCTAGCCACTAAAGATACATTGGTTTATAATAAGTTAGATAATCCGGCAACCTGGTGGCATAACCCAGTAAACCCAAACAGTCTCAGATTAACACAAAACTCTTACCAAGTACTAATAAAAAGTAAAGTAAAATCATATAAGTTTGAACTCAAAGACAAAATTAAACCCAAAGCATTTGTTCAATTAGAACGGTACTTTACCAGTCCTTATTATATACTAAATGCTCGTCGACTAGTAGTTTTTGGGGAAGTTGAGTCAATGATGTTGGCTCTACACGCAGGAGATCTTCATCAATATCTTGACAATCAAGACAAATGATTATATAATTTAATTATGAAGATCGCACGACTAGGTTTATTAATTGCGGCCATATTATGGTTAATACTGTCAATGGTCAGCATAGTATGGGCTGATGAATTAGAAAAGAAATACGAGAAAGACAGCCTCAAGGAAAAGAAAACATTTGAAGAAATTGTAGCAGACACTCTTACCTTTGAAGAATACGCCGAATGGACTGCTATTCGACAAAAGTTTGAATCTAAAGCAAATAAAGAAAATGAACAGCAATTGGCCTGTGTAGCAAACAGTAACCATCCTAAACAATGCGTTGATCCACACTGGTGCTTATATCCTAGTAATGAAAAAAAAGACGAGTGTGTTAAATATAATATCAAAAAAGGATTGTTTTAATGAATCAAGAATCTAAACTAATATGGTGGACAAAATGGCTCAGTACTTTTGGTGCTGTAGGTTGTTCACTTGCCTCAAGTTTAGACTGGTATCCACTTAATGTCTGGTTAGGTTGGGCCGCTGGTGTGGGCTGGACCTATGTGGCTTGGCGTTGGCGTGAATGGTCATTGATCACAATTAATCTCTTACTCACACTAGTATACGGCTTTGGAGTTATTCGTAGTTTATTCATTGGTTGACTTTTAAACCAAAACCATCTATAATAATAACTGTCAATTAAGTTTGAGGGTGGGCGGTTATGAGTAAAAAATTAGAATCAGTTTTTAAAGATCTTTTAAAGATGCCTTACTTTGAAAATGAAAGAGCAAGATCTGGAAAAACTATCAATGGGCATGAAGATGCTATTGCTGTTAGATTTGAAGATAACAGTTTTAAAAAACTAAACAACGATGAATATCCTAAGTTAGGAAAAACTATTAAAGATAAATGGATTAAAAATGATCTAGCATTTGATTGGCTTAAAGATAAGTCTGATACAAATTACAAATCTCAACCGAATCAAACATTTGACACAATGCCTTTAGGTAGTTTTTTAGAACAGCCAGGAGGTAGTCAAAGTTTTCCTGACTTCTTAGTTAGAGACTTTGATGGGAGGTTCCTAGCAGTTGAAGCAAAAAGTGGTCGTGATGGTAGATGCCCAATGTGGAACGATAACGTACCAAAACAAAATGCTATCTATATATTAAGTTCAGGACTATTAAATCAAACAACAGTATTCTTAGGTAAAGATGTTATCACAGAAGATGCTTATCATTTAATGGAACAACAAGAAAAAGAAATTGCTAAAATAGTCAAAAAGTATAATAATCTAATGGAAGACGCTGACAATCATAATCGTGGTTGGATACAGAAAAGTCGTAAGCAACATTTTCAAGGTGGTGGTATGGAAAAGACTAATTATTTTGAACATGAGGATCGAAAACACTGTGAAGAAAATGTATTGGAGTTTGTACGTTGACATTAAAGCCAGTTAATCTACATCTTGACAGTGTTACTATCAATGACATTGAAGATCATAAAAATATTACTACGGCAGAATTACGTAAAGATTTAGACAATTTAAACAAGTTTGATGCTGATACTAATGCCAATAACTTTGCTGGTAATCCATTCTTATATCATCATCAATTTAAAAACTTACTTAAATGTCGTAGACAAGATGGTAAAACTATATATGATATTTGGAATGACAAGACTGAATGGGATAAACTTATAGAACAAACTAAGATACGTAACAGAGGTGGTAGAACTGCCGCAGGTAATGTGTTTGAATGTTTTCGTATTAATCTAGGATCAGTTGTTATGTTTAAATCAACAACTGCCAAATATCTTTATAAAAAATACAATGCTAAAAGTGTATTAGATCCAACAGCAGGTTGGGGTGGACGTATGCTAGGTGCTTGGTCATTGGGTATTAACTATACTGGTATTGATACTAATATAGAAATGATTCCTGCGTATGAGTCAATGATAGAATTCTTAAATGCTGAAACTGGATTTGATAATGCCCTATTTGAAATTGATAACGGTTCAGAATTAAAAATGATTTGGCAGAGTTGTTTGGATGTTGACTTTAGTAAAATTGACTATGATTTTGTATTAACCAGCCCACCTTATATTAATTTAGAAATATATGAACACATGGACTTATGGGATAGTGATACAGCATTTTATAAAGAGTTCTTTATACCATTATGGCAAAAGTGTGTAGACAATATTAAAAAAGGTGGGCATGTTTGTTTTAACATCAGTCCTAAAATGTATGAAGATGCTGTTAAAAATGGATTAACACCCTGTGATGACGAAGAAGATCTAAAACAACAAATGGGTCAACGTAGCGAAAGTCTTAAAAAAGGTAAGAAGAAACAGGATAAAATTTATATTTGGAATTGTTAAAATTTTGGTTGACAACTAAACCAAAAGAGTCTATAATGTTTTGCAAGTGGTAGAGTTCCGTTGCGGTGGCGTCCACTTTAAAAAAACGCAGTTGACGCAGACAACTTTACAGTCCTAGTTTACTGTCTATAACTTAAACTAGGCA
>Ga0181603_10004339_pt1 | contig 10370 bp, 5 predicted proteins | sample 041ome_13_FD_148633 | JGI IMG/M metagenome (GOLD analysis project Ga0181603, IMG submission 148633) | Coastal salt marsh microbial communities from the Groves Creek Marsh, Skidaway Island, Georgia - 041409US metaG (spades assembly) | ecosystem: Environmental > Aquatic > Marine > Intertidal zone...
TTCTCCTTCTTCTTCTCCCTCTTGCCCTCTTTCCCCATCGTCGTCGTCGAGTTGTGCGTCGTCCGCGGCGGCGGCGGCGGGACCGGGGACGCCGAACGACCGAACGACCGAACGACCGAACGACCGCACCGACTGACTGACTGCGCGCGCGAGGACGACTGCGGACGACGCGCGTCGCACAACGCGACGGACGCGACGGACGATGCCGCGCGCGAACGCACCGACGAACTCGAGTCGACGATCGCGCGCGCGCCGGACACCGATCGCGAACGCGCGAACGCGCGAGCGATTGGGTCGATTGGATTGATTCGAGAGATTTCGATGGATTCGCCGCGCGAAACTCGTTTCGCGGAGATGTCGACGGAAGCGACGAACGAACGGGACGCGACGACGACGACGACGGCGACGACGGGCGCGACCGATGCGCTCATCGACGCCAGTCGAGCGGTGATGGTGAGCGCGGCGCGAGGACGCGCGGAGGCGCGGTTCGCGGACGAGGCGCGAGACGCCGTGGAGCGCCTACGGAAGACGCACGCGGAAGCACCGAGCGAGCGACGCGCGCTGGAACTGTGCGCGATACCGTGCGTGGAGATACTTCGAGCGAACGTGTCGCGAATGATGGAGGAGTCGAGCGCGCCGAGTGATGTTGAAGCGACGACGGCGCCGAAGGATGTGGCGCGCCGGCGGCGGTTGCTCGAGAGCGCGCTGCGAACGACGGGAGAGGCGATGACGAAAAGCGGGGAAGACTGTACGCGAGAAATGGGATTGAGAATATTCAGTGGGATTGTCGGTGTCTTGTCGTTACCGCGACGAGGCGAGTACGAGACGGTATGCATGGAAGTCTTGGAGGCGACGCGCGCGTTTTGCGCGGCGGCGTCCACAGAGGTGCAAGCAGCATTTCGAGGCGCCTCCGAGATCGCACCTATGCTCGGGTTCACGATTTCTACGCTCCTTGCGATTTCGCACGAAGAAACAAGCGCGGGGTCGCAAGGGAGTAAGCTTCTGCGCTCGAGTGCGTTGAACACGCTCGATTGCTTGATTCGATTTGTCGCCGACGCCGATGCTCTCGCGTTTTTCCTTCCGGGCACGGTGTCTGGGTTGACCAAGGCGTTAATCGCGGCGAGTGGTGTTCGCCCAAACGTTGGCGCTGGGCCGGGAGGAACTGGCGCAGATGGCGTCGAGTTTGCCCTGAGTTCGATGGCGTCCATTCTGTCGTGCGTTCTGAACGACTCGTTGTACGAATCAGAGCTCGGCGATTCCGCAGAGGGCGAAGGTGCAAATGCGTTGCAAAGCGCACTGGGTTCTCTCGTCGCTCGATCGATAGACGATCAGCTGGAATCGAACGCAAAAAATATGTCGAGGGATATGAACGACGAAAACGCGTCCGTATCCCCTGCGAACGCTGGTAAAGATCTCAAGGTGGTTCGAGATAAAGAATGGCTCTCTCTCGCGAGCTCTCGCGTTGAAGCGGCGCTCTTAGCGACAATTCCACCCTTAGCGAGTCATCAGCGCGCGACCGTGAGACTTGCGACTGGAAAAATGGCGAGTAGCGTCTTAAAACATTGTGCAAAAGTTCTGGGCGCGAAGACGAGGCGTAGAATGATGGAGTGCTTACTCACGCTCGCGGGAGATAGTTGGGCACAAGTCTCGACGCCCATATTGGAAGATTTGAGATCTCTTGACAACCTCGGCTACGTCGTCCGAGCAGACTTGGAGGCAATCATAAAAGACGATTTGTCCAACATAGCAGACACGCTGCGTGATTCTTCCGATAAGGCTGTCGGGCATCTTCAGCGCTTGCTCATCGCTCTGGAATTCGCCGGCGCTCGGCGCTTGAAAGAAACGCTATTCGCCCGTCCGAGCTCGAGAGAACATTTGTGCTCTACCATTGCGGAGTGTCTGCTCATCGAAACATTTTCTTCTCAACGACGAGATGGCAGCGCGCAGATGATAAGTTTAATTGATTTGACCGAAGCCAGCGTGTCGACGGCGCAAGGGTTGCCACGGGCGCCTCCTAGGTTGCAGTACTTCCCCGACGCATCCATGTACAAAAGTTTTGCAAAAATGCTAAGATTACTCGGTCGAGCGGCATCAATCACAAACGAATCTTCACTGGAAACGTATTTTGTGCCAATGGCGCAATACTTTCTCGGCACATTGAGAAATGATGCAGAGCTCGACGCATTGGGCACCGCGGGTGCATGGCAAAGAAACGCGGCAGCCCACCTGATAGCGCTCAATGAAATGCTTTTTGGCGCCATCACTGAATCAGCAGTTGAAAGAGAATATCTTGTTCGCGTCTCCAGTTTGATCGTCGAAGAGTACGTATGCAGCGAGGTGTGGAATCTTGACGCTGCGGAACCGGACAACGCTCTTTTACTACGCGTGTTGATGGAAGGCATGGGGATCATCGGAGAAGGACTCGGCAAAGATCACATACGAACAAGTGCATTTTTGACAAACGTACTTTGTCCATTACTCGATAAGCTCGGTGAAGAATCGCTTGAGGTGCGAGACACCGCAGCGCTTGTTTTGCTCAAGTTGGCTCAAAGCGGAGAATACAATTCAACCGATGATTCACCAATAGCGAGTCTTGTCGTTGCGAACGCAGACTACGTTGTGGATATGCTTTCTCGACAAATGCGGCATTTAGATAAGCACTCACGCGCTCCTCGACTCTTTGCGGCTATTCTAAGGAGGACTGATGCGGCAAAGAGCATGGTGAAGCTTCTCGCAGAGCCGATTCGATTGGCGTTGCGCACATTTTTGATCGTCAATAGAGAAAAAAATGCGGAGCACTCCGAAGATTTTCTGCTCGTAATGAATGAATATTGTTCAGCAGTGTTGCTCGAGGTGCGAGAGATAGAGACACACTCGCGAGGTGTTGTGGCTAGCATACAAAAGTATCACCCGGAGGAGCCAGACAGCGAAGACGAGAACGAGCTGACGGAGGTCTTTGTCGAAGAAATGCGTTCGGTGCTTTCGCAGGACATTGAAACCACCCGGGCTCAGTCCTTGGAGCGCGTTCGTCGCCTTCAGGCCATGGTCGGTTGTGCGATAGACTTGCTGAGATCGGTCAGCGCGCTGCTGGAGTCGCCTTACGCCGGCGTTCGAAGTTTATCTGCAACGGCTTGCTCGTTCGCTCTTGAGAGCCTTTCAGCAGCAGAATCTGCATTGACGCATGATAAATACGTCTTAAAAGTACTCAAAGCTTACGGAGGCAGGAATTCCACGCCTTTTGATGTGGCTTCCCTCTACAAAGATGCCCGTGTACTGCCACACATCCATAACATCTGGCCTCATGCGGTATCATCGCTCAGCGACCGATTTCAAATTTCGATTCAAGCTGAAGCGTACGAAGCGAGTTTGTCGTTACTTCGAACCATGGCTTCGACAAGTGGTGGCGATTTCATCGCCAAACGCATGAACTCGGATCTATGGCCTATACTGTCGCGCGTTTTGCAACAAGGTGTTTGTCACGTTGACAAACGACACCGATCGCTCGAACTTCTTACGCTGGCAGATACCGTCGATGCAAGCTTCATCGCTGAGTCGGAGATTTCATCAGAGCTTACGAGACGCATCCGTATCAAAATATGCGATACTTTAGAATCCATCGCATCGTGCGAAAAATCAAAGCAAGCGCTACACGATTTGCTCGGGGCGGCAGTGCCCGTCGTGGCCAAGCTTGCCATGGAGGACGACGAGGCTTTGCGACTCGTCGCAGCGAACGCAACGCGTGCTTTCGCAAAAGTCAACGGTGATGAAGTTTGGCTATACTCGATGGCAACCGCGGCTCGTGGCGGTCTTTTGGTTGACATTCCCACTCCAGTCTGGAGTGTCGCGCCCGAGGCTGGATCGCAGCGAGTCAGTCTTCCCCCTGTTTCTGCCATCGTGCCTGAGTGTTGCTTTGATGGTGACAGGAAGGAAAGTAGGGAAGCGACTTTCGCGGCAAACATTCTCAAATCATTAGTCTTATAGTTTGTGTAGTTTCGACCTCTAGCTAGTAGCCCGAATGTCACTACGCCGCCGAGGGCCAATGCGCACTCTGGAAACCGGCGTCTCGTGGAGACGGCGGCGACGAGTCACAAAATCACTAAAATCATCGGCTTCGGGTTCGACGGGCTCTAAGTGCACGCAAGTTGAAGGATATCTAATCCCTTGATATAGTCCGTTGTCAAAATACACGTACACCTCGTGAATCGTGCCCCTCCACGGCAAGAAATATTGCGTTGTTGGGGAGCCGTCGAAGAGCGGCGAGGCGTCATAGGTCGCAAATTGACCAATTGCCGGTAATGTGCCATCTCGTGTATCTGGAGTTCCATTACTCGTCTCGTGCATACCTTGAAAGTCAGTTAAAGTGTTCGTGGCGGAAGCAGCCGAGTGCATGCTGTTGCCAATCGTGATCTTCTCGTGCAAGTTCCCGGATACGTTGTGGAACGGGCGAAACAAAAACTGACCCATGACGAACGGATCTGCTATACCCCTTAACTTATCATTGATGTAAATCTTTGTCGTATTCGAAACGCCATCGTACGTGCAGAGCACTTTGAACGCGATCCCGTCGCGCGCAAAAAAACCCTTGCCTGGCACCGAGACGTCGACGATGCGCAAACCACCGCCCAAACTGAGCGGTAAATTATTGTAGGAGTCCATGAACGTTTGCGCGCCAAATCGCACTTCACCCGCGTCCGTGACGAAAACAACGAGGGAACCACCGCACTGAGATTGATAGGGCGCACATCCACCGATCGTGGCTATAGTTTGAGCTACTACTCCGGTGCACGGAACACACCACCACCAAGAAATTAATACGCACCACGAGTCGCAAATTGGTAACGCGTCGTACGTCACGAAAGCTTCTACAGAAATACGCACACCAGCGCGACCGTAAAGTCCTGTTTGATCGGTAGAAAAATCAAAGGTCAGCAAAAAGCGCGCGTGTAGGAGCAAATGAAATGTTTTAAAAATTAATTCGAGAAAATAATTCCCACCTGGTAAAGTGTAGGAACACGGCGGTGCTAAACAACGCTCATATCGTCGAACGCGCCCATCTCGCAGCTCAAATGCGCTGCCCGCGTTGTATGTAAAGTCTGCCGTGCGGCAACGCTCGCCAAGGCGCGGTAGAAGCACCGTATCTATCTGTGAAATCAGGACGAACATTGAAAATTAATTAAATATTTCTCAGACCAAAACTAATTATTTTACCACGTAAAGCTCGCCGTTCAGGGCGTGTTGTCCGCTTGCCATGTCCTACTTGAGCTGTCAGAGCTCATAGCGCGATCTCGTGCACAAAATCGGCGTACCGGCGAAATAATTCTTGCATAGTTTTTCCATGAGGTCGTACTGATGAAATTAATTAAATTGATGCACTGATGAATACGATATATTTACCTTGTAAACGACGATTGCGCCAGCACTGGACCCACAACTCGAGGTACGGCTACTAGTGTGCTCGTAGGAGTGCAGCTCTGACCAACGCATCTCTCAAATGCGCCGAAATGGATAATGTTTGCATGCTGGAAAATTTGGAAAAATAATTAAACGAGAAATAATTAAATCAAAGTACTCTCACCGTCGTATACCCCGAGAGCGCGGTCACGAGCTCGTCACCATCCAGTGCGTCCTTTGACAGCCATGGGTCATAAAGTTCGCGTTCAATCTCTTGAAATTCTTCCGTTCTAGGGGCGAGCATGAGCATGATAATATCGTACAGCATCGCTGTGGCGCGGTTTGCGATTTCCTCCTGCGTCGTCATGAGATCGGCAAGTAAGGTAACCCATGCGGAATCCGTCGGTGCAAATACGGTACAGTCACCGTTTCCAAAACCTTGCGTGTCAAACTCGCGCTGGAGGCCGAGAACGCTTGTAAGTTCACGAAAAACACGCAGCGTCGGTGTGCGAAGAATTCTATCGTAAAGAGTCACTCCGAATTCCGCCGTCGGCGGAATGAGCGCCGCATCGATAATAGCGATACCGCCATTCGTCGATGGAATGTCACTTTTGATGAACCGTGCAGAGTTTAAACGTCCTCGAAGCACATGGCGGGGTGTGAAGAACTTTTTCACGCCGCGGCGAGTTGAGAGTACTTTCACTGTCTTAGCGATGGGCGTGCCTTGGAACGTGTTAGCGTAGCTCTTCGCTAAGATTGGATATGCCAAGCGCGTGGCAAACTGCTGTTCCTCGGGACCGAGTCCTAGACGAAATTTGAGTCTTTCAGGGGCTCCTTCGGCGCTTCGAGTACTTATGACGTGGTACGTGACAAATTGTCGCAACAGTGCGTCCCTCTGGAACAAATCTTCGAACGTCCAACCGATGTAATTCAAAGTTAGTCGAATCGCTACATTTGTTGGCGCGAAAACGACGCTGTCAGCAAATATATTCGTTTCGGATGGTGTATCGAGTTCGAGCATCAACTCATGCATTGCGGGCGCTCGTAACAGATCTGTAAACATAGACAGCTCGCTACGCAATGAGAGCTGACGAAATGCTGTCAACATTGGTGGAACTAGCACATCATCGATGATATGGACGATGCCAGTGCATGAAACAATATCTGCGGCGACGACGACGGCGGTGTTATCAAAGCGACTGCTCGTGCTCCCACCAGAAATTCTAACGTATCGCGAACTGACCTTAGATATGTCCACGTCCACTCGCAAAGCTGGAATCTCCACTTGTCCTGGAAAGGCACTCAAAATTGTAGACGCCCCGACGGGGCGTAGCAATTGTCCTGGGACGAGGCTCGTCGACAAGTACGACTTCAAGTCAATACTTTGCTGTGTCGACGTTAGCTGTCCTTCAGTGTAAAGCAGGATACTGAGAAGAAGGGAGTAATCTGAGAAAAGAGCAGATTTTGTGAGCTCAGTTTTGCGAAAGAACCGTCTCCAGGCGCGATTCGATGGTAAGAAATAAGCGCGAAATCCATGATTTGTTCCATCAAAGACACATGTCTGCAAACTTGACCTCCCCACAGTCCCATCGTAGCCATCGTATTCGCTCGATTCGAATATCACGCGCAACGAATCAGTGATTCGAAATGCTTCAGCACTCGTGCTAAGCTCTGGTAATGATTTTGATATCTTCCACACACTGGGAAAAGCGTTTGACTCGACTAATGGTATCAAGAGCTCTGAGGCGAACACGGCACTCAAGCGAGGACACAGAGCGACATCTGTCGCGAATAAATCAGCGATAGTTGTTCCAACATCAGTGAAAATTCGTAATTTGCGAACGTTTATGTCTTGAACGACGTCTACGCGAAGCTTGGGCATACGCATTGACGCGGTAGAGAGCTCGTCTCCGTCTCGAACATCGCGGCTGTTCAATGCTGCTTGCACGATGGATGACTCCAAAATTTCACAGACGAGGACTCTGTCACTTGTTATTTCTTCTAATCCTTTATCCATGACTATCGACGCCCTCTCAAAGGCACTGTCGGGAACGAGAATGAGAGTCTGAGCAGACGCACTACCCAAATTTCGCAGCGTATTCCCGCAATACGACTGCAGACCGACGTCTACGAGTGCGGCAAAGAATACAAAACTCATGTCGGTATCTGTACCTATCCTCATATCGCTCAAAGCATTGAGAAGGGATGCACCTGTGAGGTCGTTGGAACATACACCCACGCTCGCGACGAGAGAACAGAGCAGGGTCACGGAGAAGAGAATTGCACCGACGGCCACCACGCGCGTCATCACCCGAGGAAGGCGCGCACGAGGTATTCAAGATTGCTAATACTTATTTTGGTCATCTGTAGTTGCGGCGAAGTGTGAGGAAGAGCGCGAGGACTACAGGACGTAACTCATGGTTTGATGTGACTCGATGTACACTAGGACGCTACAACTGCTAATGTCTATGACGCGAAGAGGGTCTTGCGATTAGAAATAATATACTCAACGGCATTTTGCGTGATACCCGCCATAGTGACGACGCCTCCGATGACGGAACAGATACCCAGGACGAATGCACCAAACGACGTGCGAGTCTCTTTGAAGTCGACGCGAATCGGCGATATTTCGTAAGTAAAGATGACGCCCGGATCACGGCCGTTGGACGTCCCCATAATTGATCGCTGTGAGCTTGTGAAAGTTTCAGTAACGCTATACTGATGAGTGCTGATGATTTTGTTCTCTCCCAAAGGCTCGAACGTCGTCGACACAACGTTAAGAAAATATTGCTGCACCGCGTTCGGCGGAAGTGAGCGGTGCGTTCCGTCGAGTGGACTCACCAAACCGGGAAAGCTTTCCCCAAATGACAGCCTGTGAATCGTATGCGTTAAATTTAATGCCGTCTGCACGTTTAGCTTGACCATTTGCATCCCCATCATGAGCGAACGTCCCGGCGAAATGGAAAACCGTCCCGGTACCCGATTCACTTCAAGGTAACCCTTCACCTCGCACCCTTCTTGATTCTCGTTTCTAAACGCATGCTCCACGCCCTCTGGAAACACTTCTTGCAATAAACTTTGTAGACCAAACATACCACCGAACGGCTGCACGTGCTCCATGGCATGAGAGTCGGCGGCGTGTGCGGAGTCGGTCTCGTTCATCTTTTGCAGCGCTTGCTCAATCTCCTTGTGTTTGTTTGGCTTTTCTGAAGTAAACGCAGCATCAATCACTTTCCCATGCTTGTCTATCCTCCTCTTTTCGATGTGACCATCGTGCACGTCGTAGTGCTCTTCTCCGGCTTTATCCGAGGTGTCGAGCGTGATGAGATTGCAAGCCAGACTGTGAAAGGTAATATCGACGTCAATCTTCAGTCTTTCCGCGTTGGGCACCGTTTGATGAACACCGAGCGGATTTACTCTCAATTCGCTCACGATTTTCGTCGTCTTGTACGAGAAGAATTCGCCAAAGAACAAAATCAAACACAACGCCGCGCACACCAAAGTAGTGATCACCCCAGACGTCGATTCGCTCACGTAATCCTCCTTTAATTTCGGATTCGCGTCCAACGCTTTGAGTATATTCGTCATACGCTTACTCGGTGTCGAATACTCGTCGTCTTGACCGCCATGACCGACATTTCGACGCGTTAAACCGCCTCGATCAGGCTGATTCATCGCCTCCTAAGACGACTCTTCCCTCTATGGTTCCGCGCTCGTTGTTCGTGCGTCGTGAACGGCGAGACGCGAGGTCGTGTTGACGAACAGATCGCACCGCTCGATAGCTCGAACGGTTCGTCGTCTGCTCGCGCGCTTGGTCGTCCGAGTTGTGAGGCGGTTGGTGGCGCGTCTCGAGCGTCGTCGCTGGTTACAAGTTAATATGAAATCAATTCCGAGGTGATTAAATCGGCGCTCATTCCGTCAATTGTACGGCGGCGATGGATGGGATTTTTTCGCGTAATTTTTGCGTCACCGCGACGCGCACCGTCATCACCTTGGCCGCCGGTCCCGTCAGGCGCACCTTGACGATGGGTTCTTCGATGTCGATGAGTTCGAGTTCTCCCCCGCCCGTGCCGGCGAGGTACGGTCGGATCTCGTCTAACGTTGCCTCCACGTTTTCTTCGTTCAGGTCCAATCCCTCGAGCTTTTCCTCCACCTGTATGACTTCCATGATGTCTGGAATCTTTTCCAACAAGCGCTTCTCTATCCCCATGCGCATGGTCACCGTGCTCGACGGGCACGATCCGCACGCGCCCTTGAGCTTCAGCTTCACCGACAGTCCGTCGATTTCGACGAGTTCGACGTCACCACCGTCCGCGATCAAGTACGGTCGCACTTCGTCCAGCACGCTCTCGATGTTATCCGCGGTGAGTTCCAAAGTATCCGTGAGCGAGCCCTCGGACGCGGCGCGCGCTTCGACGGCGCGTCGCGACGACGCGCGCGCGCGCGTCGAACGACGCGACGACGACGACGACGACGCGCGTCTTCGTCGATGTTGTTGGGACGCATTCGTCACGCTCGTCGACGCTTTCGTGGACGAGAACGCGCGCGACATCGTCGTGGGTCACCGCAATCAGTCGTCGCGCTGTGCGGTGCGGGGCGAGGCGGGGCACAGGGGCCGGGTCTCCGTCGCCTCGTGAAGGACCCGCCCTGTGCCCCGCGGCAGACGCCGACGCGCCGTCGACGCGATCGCTCGATTTCCTCACCGCGGTCGTCCGTTCGCGGTCGTCGTCCCGAGCGCGTCGTCGCGGGGCGTCGTCGAGGATGATGCGACTCGCCTCGCAGCAAGGGTCGTCGTTGGTGACGCGCATGGGGATGCGACGGGCGACGACGAACACGAACAGAACGATGCAGGGACGCGCGAGAATACCGACGACGACGACGACGACGACGACGACGACGACGAACGCGAGAAGAGGGCTCGTCGTCACCGCGTCCACGCCATCGCGGACGAACGCCGGACGAAGACACGGGACGCCGCT
>Ga0181603_10004379_pt1 | contig 10277 bp, 7 predicted proteins | sample 041ome_13_FD_148633 | JGI IMG/M metagenome (GOLD analysis project Ga0181603, IMG submission 148633) | Coastal salt marsh microbial communities from the Groves Creek Marsh, Skidaway Island, Georgia - 041409US metaG (spades assembly) | ecosystem: Environmental > Aquatic > Marine > Intertidal zone...
TTTCTAGAAGCTCATCCAGGAGTTAACCCTGAGGGCTTGTCCGCCGAGGTGGCAAGGATGCAGCGCGAACTGGATTTCCATGACGCCTCAGTCGATGCCCCTTCGCTGCACATGGCAGAGAATCTCATCATCTCTAACCTAACGACTATACAGTTGGGAGAGAATCTCGAGTTGCGAAACATCATCGGCTACAACGATATGGATCAGAATAATGCGGGAGAATTCGACGGCACACATTTCCCCAGTGACGACCTTTCGGATGTGGGGCGGCGTAACCAGCTCACCCAGTTTTCTGAGGAGCTGCAGCTTCAAGGTACGACATCAGATGGCCTGCTTACCTATGTGACGGGTCTCTACTATTCCGATGAGGAAGATGAGCAGCGTTCGCTAAGTGTGCTGTTCGATTTTCTACCGATTGCACCACCGGTTGGCCAGATCAACTCGGGCGTTACCAGTAATGAAACGATTGCAGTCTACGGGCAGGGAACCTTTGATCTAGGAGAGATGACGGGTATTGATGGGCTCGGGGTCACGTTGGGCGCACGCTACTCCACCGAAGATATTGAATTCGATCGCAATGATGAGGACTTTTTTCTCACCACAGGAGCACCTCCGGGCGCCACCTATGTCGATCCACTATCGGAAACCTTCAACCAGGTCAGTTGGACGCTCGGGCTTCAGTATCAGCTCAGTGACGAGACGCTACTCTATGCCACCAGTCGCAAGAGTTTCCGAAGCGGGGGTTTCAACTTCTATGCCCCTCCTGTAATCGGTAGTGGTAATGAAGCAGATGCTACATTCGGGGAGGAAGCGGCTGTCGATGTTGAGTTGGGCTACAAATACCTCGGCGCCATCGGAGCAACACCGGCCCGGATCAATCTAGCGTTTTATCGAATGGTGGTCGAAGACCTGCAGCGATCTAATTATGTTGCCATTTTTGGTTCGCTTGCGGGTATTACGGTGAACGTGCCCGAGGCCGAAATGACTGGTATGGACCTCGATCTTACCCTTGCGCCCTCAGACTGGCTCACTGTTGGAGGCTCGTTGAGCCTGCAGGACGCTGAGTTCACCGACAATATGGTTTCGGTGCTTGACAACCCCGACACGGCCTTTGGTCCGTATCCCGATACCCCCGAGTGGTCGGGATCTGTCTTCGCTGATGCTCGCTTTCAGGTGGGTAGTGGACTGGAACTCGCGGTCTACGGCGAGCTATACGGCCAGGCTGAAACTTACTTCAGTTCAACCCACGATACCCTGAATCCTGGCAGCAAGATTGACTCATACACAGTCGCAAATTTCCGTCTGGCATTGAGCGACGAAGAGGCCGGCTGGACGTTGGCTGCGCATCTTCGAAATGCGTTTGATGAGGAGTATTACGTTGGGGGTATTGGCTTCAAGAGCTTGTTTGCGGTCAATATTGCAGTCCCCGCTGCCCCTCAGACATGGATGCTCGAGGCGAGCTACCGATTTTAGTTAACTGACTGACTAGAGGCCTGCGGATTTTATGCTGAAACTAATCAATGCTGGTCCAAGCCCCTTTGGCCGCAAAGTGATGGTTGCCCTTTATGAAAAGGGCATTGCCTTTGCGACCGAATGGGATATCCCTTGGCACAACGACACGGTTGTAGCTGCATACAACCCCCTCGAGCAGTTACCTATTCTGATATCTGAAGACGGCGAGATCGTGTACGAGTCCTCATATATCATTGAGTGGATCGACACTCGCTTCCCTGAGCCGCCGCTGACTCCTGATAGCGCAGAAGCAAGACTTGCGATGGGTAAGTTCCGCGTGCTGGCCGTTGGTGTGATGGACGCGCTTGTCCGCGTCAACTTTGAACTATCAAGACCGGAGGCGCAGCAAAGCGACCAGTGGGTTGACCGTCATGTTCGTAAGATCAATGGAGGGCTTAGGGAGCTCAATCGGCTCATCGGAGAGAGTAATTTCGCGGTCGACGATACCCTGAGCCTTGCAGATGTCGAAATTGGCTGCGTGCTCGGTCAGCTGGATTTCATTGGCGAGAATGTCGCTCCTCTACGCGCAGTTTTTGAGGAGCAGCTAGCTTGGCGAAAGAACTGCCCCCAATTGGCGCGCTATACGGATCAGCTGATGGAGCGACCCTCTTTCCAGCGGTCAGAGCCATTTATGGTGAACATCGACTTTGCGTCTGTGACCGCCAACAGCAAGCAAGCGGACTAGACCTTGCGGTGTTATTTGCGCCATTTGTTTCGTTCGCATCAACGACTAGTTCGGGCGGCATCGTTTAACCGCCCGTTCACAAGCAGCAATAGAAACTTCGCGAGAAACTACGCGAATAATAATTTGAGTCAATCTTTTAAAAATCAAATTAACGGTTTGCAATCTAAAAATAGCTGCGCACATATTCTGGTAGGTCAGGTTAAGTGTGCCAGTCGATCTTCAAAGGGGTGAGAGGAATGGTTGGAGTCACGCTACGGATTTTAGTTGCTCTACTTTTTGTGCCAGCAGTGGGTTTGGCAAAGCAGGATTTTATTAGTGGTCGCGTTCTTGGCGATGGTGATAACCCGGAAGCAGGTGTCTGGGTAATTGCTGAAACAAATGAGACACCCACCATTTATCGGAAAATAGTTGTTACGGGAGATGATGGTAAATTTGTTATTCCAGAGTTGCCCGATAACGGCTATCGCCTGTGGGTTCGCGGATACGGGCTAAAGGATTCATCAAAAGTCGAGGCTAGGCCTGGCGATAATGTTTTGCTCACAGTAGAACTGGCTGAGACGCCCATGGAGGCTGCGGCAATTTATCCTGCAAATTACTGGCTCGCCCTAATGGACCTGCCTACCAGTGACCGAGTTAAAAATGCAGCACTCCCCTACGAAAGCAACAAGACTTGGTCTGACCAGTTCAAACTTAACTGCATTATTTGTCACCAACAGGGATCCGCCTATAACCGACTGCCAGTGAGAAGCTCCTATGATCACGGACTAAAAAAAGTCGCATTGATGGATATGCTGGGTCAGCAACTCAATCGAGATGTATTGCTTGATGTCCTCGGGGAGTGGGGTGAGAAAATAGGTAAGGGCGTGGTTCCAGAAAGTCCCCCCAGACCACAGGGTATCGAACGCAATTTTGTGATTACCCAGTGGCAGTATGGTGAGCGTTACACCTATGCCCATGATGTTATATCCACCGATAAACGAAATCCAAGTCTGTATCCCGACGGACTGATTTATGGTCTTGATATTGGTAATGACCATTTATTAACGCTCGATACAAATAGCCATCAGTGGTCACAGATAAAGCTTCCGCCATGGCCAAATGCAGTCCCATGGTGCGATCAAACGTATAAAGCCTTGGATTCCGATGAAGTTATTCCTGTTGGAGCGAAGTTGCTGGGTTGTCCTTCTGAGGGTGTGACTTCGCAGCATCCAGGGGCTTATAACAACCCCGTTAATGCCCACAACCCTATGTTTGATGACATGGGTAGGGTTTGGATGACCATGCAAATTCGCAGAGAGTGGGGCGAGGATCTGCCTGACTTTTGCCAGAAAGATCCCTTCATTTCCAGCTATTATCATCACCGACAACTGGGATATTACGACACCAAAACCGGAAATTTAGTGCCGGTAGATACGTGTTTTGGAACACATCACCTTCAATTCGATGCACAAGGTGTGCTGTGGACTAACGGTGACGACCGAGCAATTGGATGGCTGGATACAGCGGTTTTTGACGCAGATAAGCCAGAGACATTGGAACAAGCAATGGGCTGGAGTGAAGCGGTTGTTGACACCGATGGAGATGCCGTTGCTGACACACCTATAGTCGGCTTTCGTTACAGCATCATCCCCAATCCAGCAAAAAAGGATGTCTGGGTATCAATACCACCGGGCTCCTATGGCAAGTTTCCTACCTATGGAAAAGCCGGTTATGTCATGCGCTACGATCCCGCAACAGATCGACACGAGGTGTATAGCCCTCCTGCGCCTGCTGCTGGTGCCCGCGGTATTGATGTGGACAGCAAAGGCAACGTCTGGGCCGCAATGGCTGGCAGCGGACATCTCGCGAGATTTGATAGGGACCGTTGTAAACAAACTTGGGGTGCTGGAGATCAATGTCCGGAAGGTTGGACCATTTGGCCTACACCGGGCCCAAACTTTCGAGGTGTTGAGACCTCTGGCTCAGCAGATTTTCACTATTTCATTTGGGTTGATCAATTCAACACGTTGGGATTGGGCCAAGATGTTGTTGTTATCAATGGCACGAATTCTGATTCTCTGATTGTTTTTGACCCTACCAAAGAAGAATTCACCGTGATCAGAATTCCCTACCCGATGGTGACATTTACTCGGGGAGTTGATGGGCGCATTGATCAACCCGACATGGGTTGGAAAGGCAGGGGCTTGTGGTTCACCAATGGTCTTGACCCCATCATGCAATCGGAGGCACCACGTACTTACGTTGGGAAAGTGCAGTTGAGGTCAAGCCCTTTGGAGCATTGAACAACAATGGCGCCTTGCAAGTGTGTTTATTTTGTAACACTTCAAAGCGCTCCAACTAATTTATAGAGTTGTCGGAGGGAGTATGAACAGATTGTCTGGCAAGGTGGCCTTGGTTACTGGTGCCGCACAGGGTATGGGTGAGACCCATGCGGTAATGCTTGCGCAGGAAGGCGCACAAGTGGTTCTCACCGACATCAATGAAGCTCAGGGGCGAGAAATTGCTGAAAAAATTGGCGACCAAGCCTTGTTCATCCAGCAAGACGTTACTTGTCAGGAAGATTGGCAATCAGTTGTTGCCACCGCCGAGCAGCATTTTGGACCAGTAACTGTGTTGGTGAACAATGCAGGCATCATCGGGCCTATCGCCCACACTGCAGACCTATCACTGTCCGATTACCTGCACGTTTGTAATGTCAATCAGGTCTCTGTTTTTCTAGGTATGCAAGCGGTCATTCCAAGTATGGTGAGAGCCGGTGGTGGATCGATCATCAACATCTCATCGATCTCCGGTATGGTTGCAATTGTTGGCTCACCAAATTTGGCATACGTTGGCTCCAAGTTTGCTGTAAGAGGCATGACCAAGCAGGTCGCGGTCGAATATGGGCGCGCCGGGATTAGGGTAAATTCAATTCATCCGGGGTACACCAAAACCCCGATGATGGTATCTGCCACAGACGAGGATGGTGGCGGCGCTGCTGAGATTATCCCATTGGGCCGGTTTGGTGATCCCGAGGAAGTGTCCAACCTGGTAGTTTTCTTGGCCTCAGACGAATCTCGTTTTATTACCGGTGCTGAGCACATTATTGATGGGGGTATGACGGCTGTATAGCCGACTCAGCCGCTCTTCTAAGAGCTAAGCAGCTGACCTCGTTTGGTTCTTATTCGTCGGTCATTGCTGAGTGTTTCATTCGGCATTTGAAGCGGGCAGCGTATGCTGAACGTGGCCTCTCTTACCCAAGCCCATAACCCACAAAAAACCCGGCACAAGGCCGGGTTTTTTGAATATGGCGCGCCCGGCACGATTCGAACGTGCGACCGCCTGATTCGTAGTCAGGTACTCTATCCAGCTGAGCTACGGGCGCGTAAGGCCGCGTATTATAGTCAAGCTGCCCTCAAACTCAAGGCTTTCCCGACAAAAGTTGCAGGATCACTGGAGCCACAGGACGGGGCATGCCTGCCGCCGTCCTCCTGCGAATTACATTGAGCTGTGATTTTCCTCACAAATAGGCCTGTCAGAGCTTTTAGCCATCTTCGAAGGCCTGTCTTACGACCTCCGCGATGATGCCAATACCTGCCTCTACCGTTGCATTGGAGGCAGCATAGTTGACACGGATGCACTCGTGGCGGTGCGGCCAGTCCTCATCCAGACCAGGATAGAAATGATGACCGGGGATGATGTAGACACCTCGGTTCACTAAGCGCTGGTAGAGCTCGGCGCTGGTAATAGGCAGCCCCTCAAACCAGAGCCACAAAAACAAGGCACCCTCTGGTCGGTGCACCCGCACGGGAATATCTGCCATCGCCTCTTTGATCAAAGTTCGAGCAAGCTCTGCTTTCTGCTGGTAATAAGGCCTAATAGTCTGCTCCGATAGCGCCAGAACCTGGCCGTTTTCAATGAGTGGGGCTAACAGTTCGGGCCCTACACTGCCGGGGGCAAGATTGTTGATTGCGTTCGCATTGCGTATTAATTCGATGAGCTCGGGTGCTGCCACCACGATTCCTGTGCGTAAGCCAGGCAGACCAAGTTTGGAGAGGCTCAGGCAGAGCACTACGTTCTCATTCCACAACGGAGTAGCGTCGGTGAAAATCATGCCCGGAAAGGGCAGTCCGTAGGCGCCGTCAATAATCAGTGGGATGCCTGCTGACTCACATCTAGTAAGCAGCTTTTGCAGCTCGTCATCAGTGATGACGTTGCCGGTGGGGTTGGTGGGGCGCGATACGCACACGGCCCCGTAGCTACTATCAATTCGTAAATCGTCAAAATTCACGCGGTATTTAAACTGTCGATCAGGGAGCAGCTCAATGTTTGGTCGATGACCTTCGAAAATAGGTTGCTCTGCCAAACCCACATCGGTGTAACCCACATACTCGGGGGTCAGGGGCAGAAGAATTTTGCGGAAACTATCTTGTTCGGGTCCAAACTGGCCGGCAAAGACGTTGAATATCAGGCCAAAGCTACTCTGACTGCCATTGGTAATGGCGATGTGGTCTTCAGTCACTCCCCAGCCGAAGCGTTGCTGCAGCAGTGTCGCCAGCGCCTGCCTAAAACGTAACCCCCCCTGGGGACCGTCATACTCGCCAACCGTGCGCCCGAATGTTAGCGTGTCCCCCGCGAGTGCCAACATGGCCTCTTGAAAAACGGCTTCTACTTCGGGAATGTGTGCGGGGTTGCCTCCGCCCAGCATGTAGACGGGACCTGACGCCGCTTGTGCGGCATCGAGATCCCGCATCAACTGTACGGTGCCGGTATGCTGCCGGTAGCGGTTAGCGAACTGAGAAAACTGCATGAGAAAATATCCTGCTGAAAACCGGGTCTTTGGATTGGGTGGCTAGGTTTTGTTGTCGCCTGCAAGTCACTAAGCTTGACACTAACTCTTTACAACAAGAATGGAACAATGACGCAAATACCCCATGAAACGCCGGTTCTCATCGGCGCAGCACAGTTTACCGAGCGCTTGGACAGTGACGATTATCGTGCTCTGTCACCCGTGGACATTACTGCTGAAGCCGCCCGTCGTGCACTGACCGACGCGGGTATGGAGCGACGGTTGGACCGTGTCGACATCATCATGACCACGCGGACTTTTGAGGATTCTACCCCGGTACTGGCATTTCCCTTTGGGCGATCTAATAATTTTCCACGGTCAGTGGCCCAGCGCTTAGGCATAAAGCCCGCACACGCGGTTTGGGCAACAAGCGGCGGCGATACCCCCCAAAAGCTGGTGGTAGAGGCCTGCGAGGCTATCGTGACCGGCCATGCTCAGGCGGTGCTCATCGCAGGTGGTGAGGCGTTATCAACCGGTAAGCATCTGGTAAAGCAAGGTGTTGAAGTTGATTGGTCGGAAGAGATTGAGGCACAGGTTGATGATCGCGGTGCTGCTATCGATTTTCTAACCGCGGACGAACTCAACAACGGTTTAATCACGCCGCCGTTGTTCCACGGGATAATAGAAAATGCACGTCGCGGTGCGGCAGGCTTCAGCCGGGAGCACTGGGCCCAGCAAATGAGCGAGCTATTTGCCCCCTTTAGTGCCGTGGCTGCTACTAATCCTTTAGCTGCGATCAGCGATAAAGCCTTTGATGCGGTTGAATTGAGGACCCCCGGTCCCGGTAATCGACTGGTCGCTGATCCTTACACCCAACGTTTGATAGCGCGAGATCAGGTTAACCAGAGCGCAGCGGTGATAGTGGTGTCATCGGCCCTGGCCGACGACTTGGGCGTGCCTCATACGCGGCGAGTTTACCTGCACGGCCACGCGGCGGCGGGGGAGCCCCCCGTGACCTTGCGTCCTGATCTTGGCAAAGCGCCGTCAGCAGGATTGGCGCTAGCCGCCGCCTTGGAGGCTGCAGAGACTACCATTGAAGCAATTGACCTGATGGATTTTTACAGTTGTTTTCCGGTTGCGGTGACCAATGCTATCGAAGCGCTGGGACTTACCGCGAACGACCCCAGAGGTTTAACCGTTACCGGGGGATTACCCTATTTTGGTGGACCGGGTAACAGTTATTCACTGCATGCGCTGGCGGAAATAGTGTCTCGGTTGCGGGGCGGTGATGGTCAGTCTGCCATAGCATCAGTCAAGCGTGGTTTGGTGGCGGCCAACGGCGGATTCCTGTCTAAGTATGCGGTGGGTATTTACAGTAATACGCCTAGAGCTTTTGTCCACGCTGACAACGCAGCGCTCCAGCAGCAATTAGCGCGCTCAACGCCCCCGGCGGTGGTGTCTTCCGCACAGGGCAGTGGCCATATCGAAAGCTACACCATCGATTGGCATCGCAGTGGGCAGCCCAAGAAAGTCGTTGTTGTGGGACGCTTACAAACTAGCGGTGAGCGTTTTATCGCCCACTCCGAGGCGGAGGATGGGGTGACTTTACAGTCGGCGGTAGATGTTGATCCCATGGGCAGGACTGTGACGGTTAAACCCGCGGCTGCGGGCAATGAATTTCAGTTCGCCGAGTGAAAGTCAGCGGGCAGGCTGCTAATCTGTTCGCATTCGCTGACCTTAGCTGGAAGTCCGCGACAAACGTATAGTGCCTTCTTTCGTGGGGTTACTTAGACTTTTGAGGTGAACTGAAGTCAACTGAACTGAACTGAAACCAACAAGGAATAACCAATAACCATGAGCGATGCAGTCATTACCGAAGTCAGCAATGGTGTTATGACCATTACCATCAACCGGCCCGAAGCCAAAAATGCGGTCAATCGCGCGGTGGCCCAGGGTATTGCCGACGCCGTAGAGGAACTGGATCGTAATGACGATCTGCGGGTGGGTATTTTAACGGGTGCCAACAATACGTTTTGCTCCGGTATGGATCTAAAGGCGTTTGTCAGTGGTGAAACGCCAATGATCGAGGGAAAGGGTTTTGGCGGGCTGGTGGAAGCGCCACCGGTCAAGCCCATGATCGCAGCGGTAGAGGGTTATGCATTGGCAGGAGGGTGTGAGTTGGCCATCTGCTGTGACCTGATTGTTGCAGCGGAGAATGCACAATTTGGCATTCCTGAAGTTAAGCGCGGACTCGCGGCGGCAGCCGGCGGTTTGATGAGGCTACCGCGTCAGCTGCCGCCCCGTGTTGCGATGGAACTGGCGTTGACTGGAGACTTTATTGACGCTGGGCGGGCGCAATCCCTGGGCCTGATCAATCAGGTTGTGGCGGCGGGATCGGCATTGGAGGGGGCACATCGGCTAGCGGCCAAAATAGCGGCTAATGGACCTTTGGCTGTCCGCTGCAGCAAGCAGGTGATTGTTGAGTCGCAGAACTGGGATACCGACGCTATGTTTGAGCGTCAGATGGCCATTCTTGAAAAGATCTTTAGGAGTGAGGACGCCATCGAGGGCGCTACGGCATTTGCAGAAAAACGAGCCCCGGTCTGGAAAGGGCGCTGACGATATGCTGTCCCGCTGCGGCGACGTTAGCGCGTTGCAGTGGGTCCCATGGGGCGTAGTGCTTGGCTAGTCATCTCTGCCGCAACTTTCAACTGGCCGCGCAGGGACGTATATTCCGGCGACCCCAACCACTCCAACAGGGTTGTGAGGTAAATACCTGACACCATTTTAGTCTGCGCCTCAAGGGCCATAAAGGTATTGACGTCCCCTTGTTCGCGACCTTGGTTAATTACGGCGGCTAACGCATTTCTGACACCACTTAGAGCAATGCTTGCACCTTCGGCGGTGTTGTCGAGCATTAGTCTGAAAACATTGGATACCAATAGTTTGGACAGCTCTGCGTTTTCAATGATGTTAGTGGCGCTGGCATCGAATAGCTTGGAGAAACGTTCTGCAGTGCTGGCGTCTTGTGCGAGTAACGCTTCGGCATCAATCAAGAACTGGTCAAAGGTATCCTCTACCAGCGCGGATAAGACCATTGATTTGGCGGGAAAATAGGAAAAGAAAGTGGGTTTTGAGATGCCGGCAGCTTTGGCGAGTTCATCTACCGTCGTACCCTCGTAACCTCGCTCGGTGAACATTCGGGTCGCTGTTTCAAGGATGCGCTCCCGTGTGGCGATTTTCTTAGCGGCTCGCCGAGATAGGGGTTGGTTGGTAGCTGAAATTTTCATTGGGCACCTTCCGTTTAAGGTT
>Ga0181603_10004385_pt1 | contig 10269 bp, 8 predicted proteins | sample 041ome_13_FD_148633 | JGI IMG/M metagenome (GOLD analysis project Ga0181603, IMG submission 148633) | Coastal salt marsh microbial communities from the Groves Creek Marsh, Skidaway Island, Georgia - 041409US metaG (spades assembly) | ecosystem: Environmental > Aquatic > Marine > Intertidal zone...
GGATGGCGAAGAATTCTTGCACCTCGCGCAATACGCTTTCAAACGGCCGGGTTTTATACCCAGAGGACGCCTTGATGGTGTTGCCATGCATCGCATCACAGGTCCAAACCACATTCGCACCTTCCTCGTTGACCGTTTTGATCAAACGCGGCAGGTGATCGCCGACAGCGCCAGCGCCAAAGCGTGCGATGAGCGTCAAACGCCCCGCTTCATTGTTCGGGTTTAGTTTTTCCATCAATACCTTAAGGTCTTCCGCTGTCGTTGTCGGGCCACATTTCAGGCCAATTGGGTTTTGCACACCGCGACAGAACTCGACATGGGCGCCATCGGGTTGGCGGGTCCGATCGCCAATCCACACCATATGTCCCGATCCCGCCACATAGGTCCCGCTTGTGCTGTCCAATCGGCACAAGGCCTCTTCATACTCCAGCAGCAGCGCCTCATGGGAGGTATAAAAATCAACGGAACTTAGCTCAGCATTTTTCTCAGAGGTCAGCCCAGCCGCCTCCATGAAATCTAAGGCATCCGAAATTCGGTTTGCCATTTCACGATAGGCCGAAGCCTTTTGCGATTCGGTGAATCCCAAAGTCCAAGAATGCACCTGATGAATATCCGCAAACCCGCCTTTGGAAAACGCGCGCAAGAGGTTCAGAGTGGCCGCCGCCTGCGTATAGGCTTGCAACATCTTCTGCGGGTTTGGAATGCGGGCCTCGGGGGTGAAATCGAGCTCATTGATAATGTCACCGCGATAGCTCGGCAGTTCGACACCATTCTGGGTTTCCGTCGGAGCAGAGCGTGGTTTGGCAAACTGTCCAGCCATGCGGCCCACTTTGACCACAGGCACTTTTGCGCCATAAGTCAAAACCATGGCCATTTGCAGCATCACTTTGAACGTGTCGCGGATGTTGTCGGCGGAAAACTCTTTAAAGCTTTCAGCACAATCGCCGCCCTGCAATAGAAAGGCCTCGCCGCGACTGACGGCGGCCAATTGCTGACGCAAGGCCCGCGCTTCGCCAGCAAAAACGAGCGGTGGATATTGCCGCAACTGCTGTTCAGCCGCGGCCAAGGCCGCTTGGTCCGTATAGTCGGGCATCTGAACTCTCGGCTTATTGCGCCAATCAGATTTTTGCCAGCTGGTCATAAGTATGTGCTCCGGTATTGTGTTAGCGTTATCTCTCACCAGTTTATCGTGATTTTCATTGATAAACCACCGTAAAATGTGCCTCATAGCAATAGAGCCTTGACCTAGTTTCTCATCAAGGCCAAAGGGGGCCGTGTTGCCCAGATCAGGGCACGGTGAAGGATGATCCTTATGGATATATTTGATCAACTCGTCGGAACGATTGAAGCTCCAGCCAAGCCGCGGCGCTTTGTGTTTGTCCTGCTTGAAGAGTTCACAATGCTGTGCTTTTCGGCAGCGGTCGAATCTTTGCGGATCGCGAACCGCATGTCGGGGCGTGATCTTTATACATGGGTTTTGATGTCCGAAAGTGGCGCACCTGTGCGCTGCTCGGCGGGGATTGAATTTGTTGTTCAGCATGAGTTGATCGATGTGTCGCGCGACGACACAGTTATGATCTGCGGCGGCGTAAACATCAAAACCGCCTCCTCTAAGAAAATTGTCAACTGGCTGCGCCGCGAGTCGCGCCGTGGGCCATTGATGGCGGGGCTTTGCACGGCGGGCTATACGCTGGCGAAAGCTGGGCTGCTCGACGGAAAACGCGCCACGATCCATTGGGAAAATCAGGACAGTTTTATTGAGGAGTTTGAGGAGGTCGAGCTGACAAAATCGGTCTTTGTCGTGGACGGCAACCGTATTACCACCGCCGGCGGCACCTCATCGATTGATCTCATGCTGAAACTGATCGCGCAGGATCATGGAGAGGATTTGGCCAATGCGGTGGCCGATCAGCTCATTTACTCCTCCATTCGGACCGATCAAGATACCCAGCGCCTTTCTATCCCCACGCGCATTGGGGTGCGCCATCCGAAATTGAGCCAAGTGATCCAAAAAATGGAACAAAATATTGAAGAGCCAATCAGCCCGTCGATTTTGGCCCGAGATGTTAATATGTCGACCCGGCAGCTAGAGCGCTTGTTTCGCCGTTATCTCAACCGCTCCCCAAAGCGTTACTATATGGAGCTGCGTTTGCAAAAAGCCCGCAATTTGTTGATGCAAACAGATATGTCAGTGATCAATGTGGCTTTGGCCTGTGGCTTTGCCTCGCCCTCGCATTTTTCGAAATGCTACCGGGCTCATTATGATACCACCCCTTACCGGGAACGCGGCGCGCAATCGTCGCGCCTGGCCCAATGAGGCGACATCTCGCAACGCGGACTTTGTCCCGTCATACGCAGAACAGTTGAAATATAGCAAGAATCGCTTCCTTTTTGACAATAGCCCTTCTATCGTTAGGCAGAGTTCAAATAACAAAACGGGAGAAAGTTATGAGAAAACTGCTGCTGGCCACAACGGCTGTTGCATTGTCCGCGGGTGCTGTCGCTGCGGAAGACATTAAAATTGGTGTTATTTTGGGGTTCACCGGCCCCATTGAATCGCTGACCCCGCAGATGGGCGCGGCGGCAGAAATGGCCATGGCGGAAGTGAACGCCAGCGGCGCACTTCTTGGCGGCTCGACTGTGACCTCTGTGCGCGGCGATTCCACCTGTATTGATGCGGGCGCCGCGACGGCTGTTGCCGAGCGTTTGATCACCTCTGATGGTGTGAAAGGCATCATGGGCGCCGATTGTTCTGGCGTGACAGGTGCGATCTTGTCGAACGTGGCATTGGCCAATGGCATCGTGATGATTTCACCTTCTGCCACATCCCCTGCCCTGTCCACTGCGGAAGACAACGGTCTGTTCTTCCGCACGGCGCCCTCTGATGCGCGCCAAGGTGTGGTGATGACAGACGTCTTGCTGGAAGAAGGCATCGACACCGTCGCGGTCACCTATACCAACAATGACTATGGCAAAGGTTTGGCCGATAGTTTCCAAGCGGCCTTCGAAGCCGCTGGCGGCACAGTCACCATCAATGCGGCCCATGAAGACGGCAAGGCGGATTATTCTGCTGAGATCGGCGCTCTGGCGGCGGCGGGCGGTGACCGTTTGGTTGTGGCAGGTTACGTTGATCAAGGCGGCTCCGGCATCGTCCGCGCCGCTTTGGATTCGGGTGCCTTTGACACATTCCATTTCCCAGACGGCATGATTTCCGCGAAATTGGTTGAGAATTTCGGATCAGACCTCGATGGCTCCAGCGGTCAGGTGCCCGGCACAGACAGTGCAGGCGCTGGCATCTTTGCAGCCATGGCCGGTGATGACTTTGATGGCACTTCCCCATTTGCCGCTGAATCCTATGACGCGACCGCTTTGATTGTCTTGGCCATGCAAGCGGCCGGATCTTCAGATCCAGCCGCCTATAAAGAAAAAGTCATGGAAGTGGCGAATGCGCCTGGTTTGAAAATCGAACCTGGCCAGCTTGGCTTGGCGCTACAGGCCGTTGCGGCCGGAATCGACATTGATTACGAAGGCGCAACAGCCGTTGAGCTGATCGGTGGCGGCGAATCGGCCGGCAACTATCGCCAGGTTGGCTATGAGGGCGGCGCTGAAATTACGGTTAAATACCGCTAAACACGGCCCTATGAGTAACAACAGCCCCGTTTTATAGCGGGGCTGTTTGCATGAAATGACTATTGGAGACTTGGCATGATCAAGGTTGAAAACTTGCATCGCCATTTTGGCGGATTTCACGCCGTAGATGGAGCATCGTTGGAAATACGTGAGGGCTCTATCACTGGTTTGGTCGGCCCGAATGGTGCTGGCAAAACCACCCTATTTAACGTGATCGCAGGCGTTTTGCCGCCCACCTCTGGCCGGGTCACGATGGCGGGAGACGATATCACCGGCATGTCTCCGCATGAATTGTTTCACAAAGGGCTGCTGCGCACCTTCCAAATTGCCCATGAATTCAGCTCAATGACCGTGCGCGAGAACCTGATGATGGTGCCCGGCAGCCAATCGGGGGAAACCCTTTGGAACACGTGGTTTGGACGAAAACGCATCGCAGATGAAGAGCGCGCGCTGCAAGCCAAAGCCGATGAGGTTTTGGAATTTTTAACCGTCGATCATCTGCGTGATGAGAAAGCTGGCAACCTCTCCGGTGGACAGAAAAAATTGCTTGAACTGGGCCGCACGATGATGGTGGACGCGCGGATCGTGTTTCTTGATGAAGTCGGCGCGGGGGTCAACCGCACGCTCCTCAATACCATCGGTGATGCGATCGTTCGGCTCAACAAAGAGCGGGGCTATACGTTTTGCATGATTGAGCATGACATGGAATTCATCGGCCGCCTCTGCGATCCGGTGATTGTCATGGCTGAGGGCAAGGTGCTGGCAGAGGGCACAATTGACGAAATTAAGGCCAATGAACAGGTGATTGAAGCCTATCTTGGCACCGGACTAAAAAATAAAGGCGCAGCAGAATGACCGAACCCTTCTTGATCGGCGAGTCGATGACCGGCGGCTATGGCCGGGGCGCCGATATTTTGCACGACTGCACCATCGCGGTGAACCCCGGTGAGATTGCCGTGATCGTCGGCCCCAATGGCGCCGGCAAATCCACTGCGATGAAGGCCGTTTTCGGCATGCTCAACATTCACAAGGGCTCTGTGCGCTTGGATGGTGAGGACATCACCCATCTTTCGCCGCAGGACCGCGTGGCCAAAGGCATGGCCTTTGTGCCGCAAACCTCAAATATCTTCACCTCCCTGACCGTTGAAGAAAATCTAGAAATGGGCGCCTTCCTGCGCCGCGATGATATCCGCGTGACGATGGAGCAGATTTTTGATCTCTTTCCCATTCTGCGCGACAAACGCAAACAGGCGGCCGGCGAGCTGTCCGGCGGGCAACGCCAGCAGGTGGCAGTTGGCCGGGCCTTGATGACGCAGCCTAAGGTTTTGATGCTTGATGAGCCCACGGCTGGCGTTTCGCCAATTGTCATGGATGAGCTCTTTGACCGGATCATCGAGGTTGCCCGCACGGGCATCTCGATCCTAATGGTTGAGCAAAACGCCCGGCAAGCGTTGGAGATCGCCGATCGCGGCTATGTGCTGGTGCAAGGCGCAAATCGATTTACCGACACAGGCGCGGCGCTTTTGGCCAATGCAGATGTGCGCAAATCTTTCTTGGGGGGTTAGGCAATGATTGATCTTTTGAATGCATTGGTCGTGCTGTCCAATTATGTCCTGATCCCTGCCCTCGCCTATGGGAGCCAATTGGCCCTTGGCGCGCTTGGTGTGACGTTGATTTATGGCATCTTGCGGTTTTCCAACTTTGCCCATGGGGACACGATGGCCTTTGGCGCTATGGTGACCATTCTGGTGACCTGGCTGTTTCAAGGCTGGGGCATCTCGCTTGGCCCGCTGCCGACGGCGCTTTTGGCCATTCCCTTTGGTATCGCCGCCACAGCCGCCCTATTGCTGACCACGGACCGGCTGGTCTATCGGTTTTACCGGCAACAAAAAGCGGCGCCGGTCATATTGGTCATCGTTTCCATGGGGGTGATGTTTGTGATGAACGGCTTGGTGCGCTTTATCATTGGGCCAAATGATCAAAGGTTTTCCGATGGTGAGAGATTCATCATATCTGCGCGGGAGTTCAAAAAACTCACAGGGCTTTCAGAGGGTTTGGCCTTTAAGACCACCCAGGGCATTACCATTGTCACAGCCGTAATTGTGGTCGTCGCATTGTTTTGGTTTCTCAACCGCACCCGCACGGGGAAATCCATGCGCGCGTTTTCGGACAATGAGGATCTGGCGCTGCTCTCGGGCATCAACCCCGACCGGGTGGTGATGGTAACATGGCTCATCGTTGCGGGTCTGGCCGCAACCGCCGGGGCGCTCTATGGATTAGATAAATCCTTCAAGCCTTTCATTTACCTGCAACTTCTTTTGCCCATCTTTGCCGCGGCGGTGGTGGGCGGCTTGGGAAATCCTGTGGGGGCCATTGCCGGGGGCTTTGTTATTGCGTTCTCAGAGGTTCTCATCACCTACCCGCTCAAAAAGGTTCTCGGCTACCTTCTGCCGGATCGTTTAGAGCCCGATACTTTGGTCCAGCTCCTGTCGACGGATTATAAATTCGCTGTGAGTTTCACGATACTGATTATCGTATTGCTGTTCCGCCCGACCGGATTGTTTAAGGGGAAATCCGTATGACCATTAATTACAAGAACATCTGTCTGTTTTTTCTGGTGGCCTGCCTCATTTTGGGCACGGGCTTTGTTCAAAGCTGGAACACAGCGCTTTTCATCCTCAATATGGGATTGGTTTCAGCGATCATGGCGCTGGGGGTCAACCTACAATGGGGGTTTGCCGGTTTGTTTAACGTCGGCATTATGGGATTTGTGGCGCTGGGCGGCCTCGCAGCTGTTTTAATCTCGATGCCCCCAACAACTGAGGCCTGGGCCGCGGGCGGGCTTCGAGTCATTCTCGGCTTGAGTTTGGGCGCGGCCACGGTGACCGCTGCAATCCTAGTGCAACTGCGTATGGCCGCAGGACGGGCAAGAACCCTTACCACCATAGCCATTTTAATCGGTGGCTTCTTTATCTATCGCGCGGTCTTTGATGGCGGCGTGGCCGCGGTGGAAGCCGTTGATGCAGCCGGCACCGGCTATCTCGGTGGATTGAACTTTGGCGGCGCTAGCTACAAAGACTGGGGCTTTATGACATTGATCTCCTGGCCTGTCGGCGGACTTTTGGCGGCTGGTGTCGCCTGGCTCATTGGCAAAACCGCTCTGGGTCTGCGTTCCGATTATCTCGCCATTGCCACGCTTGGGATTTCAGAAATCATCATTGCAGTGATGAAAAACGAAGATTGGCTGTCGCGCGGTGTGAAGAACGTGATCGGCCTGCCCCGCCCGGTGCCCTATGAAATTGAGCTGCAAGAAAGTGCCGGGTTTATTGAACACACCACTGCGCTTGGGCTTGATCCGGTCACCTCCTCTTCGATTGTTGTAAAACTTGGATACGCCGGATTGTTTTCGATTGTTTTGGTCATTGTCCTCATTTTGGCACAACTGGCCCTCGCCAGCCCATGGGGCCGCATGATGCGGGCGATTAGAGACAATGAGGAAGCCGCTGAAGCGATGGGAAAAAATGTCACAGCGCGGCATTTGCAAATTTTCATCCTTGGCTCGGCCATTTGCGGCGTGGCCGGCGCCATGATGACCACGCTCGACAGCCAGTTGACCCCCTCCTCCTACCAGCCGCTGCGCTTCACCTTTTTGGTGTGGGTGATGGTGATTGTGGGCGGTTCAGGCAATAATTTCGGGTCAGTCTTAGGGGGATTTTTGATCTTTTTCCTTTGGGTCCAAGTCGAACCAATGGGGGCGATCTTGATGCAGATCCTGACCTCGGGCATGGCGGAAGACAATGTTTTGCGGCTGCATTTGCTGGACTCAGTGGCCCATATGCGCCTTTTGACCATGGGGTTAATATTGATCTTGGTACTCAGATTTGCGCCGAAAGGCTTGATCCCTGAAAAGTAGCTCTTTCCTTTCGCCGCGCCGCAGTATAGGCGGCGCGGTGAGCAAGGAAGAGGCACCCAATGGACCTTCGTAATATCGCGATCATCGCACACGTTGACCACGGCAAAACCACTTTGGTGGATGAGCTGTTAAAGCAATCCGGCACCTACCGGGAAAATCAAGCCACGACCGAACGGGCCATGGACAGCAATGACTTGGAACGAGAGCGGGGCATCACCATCCTGGCCAAGGCGACTTCGGTCGAATGGCAGGGCACGCGGATCAATATCGTTGACACGCCAGGTCACGCGGATTTCGGCGGCGAGGTGGAACGCATCCTGTCTATGGTGGACGGCGTCGTCTTGTTGGTGGACGCGGCAGAAGGCCCAATGCCTCAGACCAAATTTGTCACCTCCAAAGCGCTGGCGCTTGGCCTGAACCCGATTGTGGTGGTCAATAAAGTGGACAAGCCCGATGGTGAACCTGACCGCGCCCTAGATGAGTGTTTTGATCTCTTTGCGTCACTGGATGCCAATGAGCAGCAATTGGACTTCCCGGTTCTCTATGCCTCTGGTCGAGCTGGCTGGGCAGATGAGGAGCTGGACGGGCCGCGTAAGGATCTTTCTGCTTTGTTCGAGTTGATCGTGCGCCACGTGAAATCCCCCAAACAGGCAGAAAAAGCCCATGAGCCCTTTTCCATGCTGGCGACGACGCTTGGAGCGGATCCATTCATTGGCCGCATTCTGACCGGGCGGGTCGAAACGGGCCGCCTCAAAGCTGGGGACTCCGTGAAGGCCCTATCTCGGGATGGCAGCAAGATTGAGCAGTTCCGCTGCACAAAAATTCTCGCATTCCGCGGCCTATCGCAGACCGCGATTGATGAGGCCGTGGCGGGCGATATCGTGTCGCTGGCTGGCATGACCAAAGCCACCGTTGCAGACACCATCTGCGCACCTGAAATCAACGAGGCCCTGCCCTCCTTGCCGATTGATCCCCCCACCATATCGGTGACCTTTGGGATCAATGACAGCCCCCTGGCCGGCCGTGACGGTAAAAAAGTGCAAAGCCGGGTGATCCGCAAGCGTTTGATGGAAGAAGCGGAAACCAATGTGGCGATCCGTGTGACAGATACGCCGAGCGGCGAGGCCTTTGAGGTCGCCGGCCGCGGCGAGTTGCAAATGGGTGTACTGATCGAGAACATGCGCCGTGAAGGTTTTGAGCTGTCTATCAGCCGCCCGCGGGTTTTGTTCAAAGAAGAGGATGGCCAGCGCCTAGAGCCCATCGAAGAAGTGACCGTCGATGTGGATGAAGAATATTCTGGTGTTGTGATTGAAAAGCTGACCGGCTTTCGTAAGGGTGACTTGGCAGAGATGAAATCCGCAGGGGCCGGCAAGACGCGCATCATCGCGCATGTGCCGTCGCGCGGCCTGATCGGCTATCAAGGCGAATTCATGACCGACACCCGCGGCACGGGCGTTTTGAACCGCGTATTTCACACCTGGGCGCCGCACAAAGGCGCAATCCCAGGCCGTCGCGCTGGCGTATTGATCTCCATGGAGAATGGGGTCTCTGTGCCCTATGCGATCTTTAACCTTGAAGACCGCGGTAAATTCTTCATCGGCAGCCAAGAGGATGTCTACCAAGGCATGATTATCGGCGAGCACAACCGCGAAAACGACCTTGAGGTGAATCCGCTTAAAGGTAAGAAATTGACGAACGTGCGGGCCAGCGGAACCGATGAAGCAGTGCGCCTGACCACGCCAATCAAAATGTCTCTGGAAGAGGCCATCGCCTATATCGACAATGACGAGCTGGTAGAAGTCACGCCAAATGCCATTCGTTTGCGTAAGATCCACCTTGATCCACATGAGCGCAAACGCGCCTCACGCAGCGCATAAACAGCAAAAAGGGATGCAGAGTTTCATCTGCATCCCTTTTTATTCTTAAGCCTATACCCGGTTCAATCCGCGATCAGTCGATGGTTTCCACAATCATCAATGAGCGCTGAAACCCGCCCTCTCCCAATTTAATTGCCGCTTGATAACCCTCGGAGTGGTAGCAATCATGCGCGGCCTGTAGGCTGGGGAACTGCGCCACGACATTGCGCGTATGATCCGGGCCTTCCAATTGCTCATAGGCACCACCGCGGGCCAAAAACACTCCGCCGTATGAGGCAATGACGGGCGTGGCGGCGCTGGCGTAGGCGGCAAGTTTTTCCGCGTCCAAAACGTTGACATGGGCAATCCAGAGAGCTTTTGGCATCTTTTCTTACTCCTCTAAGAGTGTTTTGACGGCTAAAATTGCGGCGTCTGAATCTTGGGTCGATTTTGCGCCGCCCTGGGCCATATCAGCCCGGCCACCGCCGCCCTTGCCGCCAAGGGTTGCAACAACAGTTTTAACGATATCCACCGCAGAGATTTGCTCGGTCAAATCACCCGTGACGCCCGCGGCCACCGCGGCCTTGCCATCTGTATCCGCGATCAGCAAGACCACACCGGAGCCCATCTTTGCTTTATGCGCATCCACCAAAGCTGGCAAATCGCGGCCCGTTACCCCTTGCAAAACCTGTGCAAGGAAGGCCTTTCCACCGATGGAAATCGGATCTGCGGCTGCGGCCTCGGTGCCACCAGACAATGCAAGCTCGCGGCGCAGGTTGGCCACTTCGTTCTGCAAAGCTTTGCGCTCCTCGAGAAGCTGTTGCGCGCGGTCGGCGATCTCTGTCGGCTGGACTTTCAAAACATTCGCAG
>Ga0181603_10004388_pt1 | contig 10266 bp, 10 predicted proteins | sample 041ome_13_FD_148633 | JGI IMG/M metagenome (GOLD analysis project Ga0181603, IMG submission 148633) | Coastal salt marsh microbial communities from the Groves Creek Marsh, Skidaway Island, Georgia - 041409US metaG (spades assembly) | ecosystem: Environmental > Aquatic > Marine > Intertidal zone...
ACGGCACTTCCCGCAATTGCAGCGGCGCTGCTGGCTAAAAACGTTCTGCGACGCATGTAAAACGGTGATTGCACGGGGGTCTCTCCTGTTTATGACTCTGGGGCGCAGAATACCTAGGAATTGATCACTTTCAAATAAAATTATTTGTGAATTTGATTTTGACATGCTGTGTCGTGCGGCTTAGCGCTCTGGACAAATCGTCGTTGTTATGAAACACACCCCGCAACAGGAGTATTGACATGACAACCACCCGTTTTGCCCCATCCCCCACAGGATATTTGCACATTGGTAACCTGCGCGCGGCATTGATGAATTACTTGATCGCCAAGAAAACTGGCGGGACGTTTATTCTGCGGATCGATGATACCGATCCCGAACGGTCAAAACAGGAATATGTGGATGCCATTCAACAAGATTTGGAATGGTTGGGCCTGACATGGGACCGGATGGAACGTCAATCTGACCGGTTGGATCGCTATCATGCGGCCGCGGACAAATTGCGTGATATGGGTCGGTTTTATGAATGTTTTGAAACGCCCACGGAATTGGACCTAAAGCGGAAAAAGCAGCTGAATATGGGCAAGCCACCGGTCTATGATCGTGCGGCGTTGGATCTGGATGACGCACAAAAACAGGCATTGCGCGCGGAACGCGGTGCGGGCCATTGGCGGTTCAAACTGGATTTGGAACGCATCAATTGGCCTGATGGTATTTTGGGCGATATTTCGATTGATGCCGCTTCGGTGTCCGACCCTGTTTTGATCCGTGCCGATGGTCAATTCCTGTATACGCTTGCGTCCGTTGTGGATGATGTGGAAATGGGGATCACCCATGTTGTGCGTGGATCTGACCACGTAACAAATACAGCAACACAAATTCAGATGATCCAAGCGTTGGGCGGTGCGGTTCCAACATTTGCACACCATTCGCTGCTGACCGGCCCACAAGGCGAAGGCCTGTCCAAGCGGTTGGGTACATTGTCATTGCGCGATTTGCGTGCACAAGGCATCGCACCCGAGGCGGTGCTAAGCCTGATGGCGCGTTTGGGGTCCAGCCAGCCTGTGGAACTGCGTACATCATTGGATGAAATTGCAGATGGATTTGAATTATCACAATTTGGATCAGCGCCCACAAAGTTCGATGTACAAGACCTGTTCCCATTAACGGCGCGGTATTTGGCGGGCTTGCCCTTGGACCAAGTGGCCGATGCTGTGCGCGCTGTCGGTGTGCCGGATGACTTGGCCGCGCAATTTTGGACAGTAACGCGTGAAAATATTACCACGCTGAACGATCTAGGGGCTTGGTGGGCGCTGTTTTCCCAAGGGGCAGAACCTGTCATTGCTGAAGAAGATCGCGAATTTGTGGCAACTGCCCTTGAGTTATTGCCCGCAGGTCCCTTTACCAAGGACACATGGGGTGCTTGGACCGCAGCGGTGAAAGAGGCGACAGGACGTAAAGGCAAGGGGCTGTTCATGCCGCTGCGCAAAGCGTTAACAGGGCAGGAACGTGGCCCTGATATGTCGGATGTTTTGCCATTGCTGCAGGTGATCAAAGCCCGTTCATAACTGGGTAAGGTTGTCTGATCCTGTCAAGATAAGGCCAAAGTGTCAGAAACAAACGCAAAATTTTTAACAGGATCGCCCATGCAGCATGTGGCGGTCATGTCTTTTGCGGCGGCGATTGGGTGTGCCGGCGCCATTGTTTTGCTACATCTTTTGATATTGGCTTTGTGATTGCGACGGGTACGCTTGTGGCTCGGGTATTGGGCAAGCTGATTTGTTTCATTCACGCAAGTAGGCGAAGCAAGCCTGCGGGCCGGCATCGAGCCCGCCCGCAGGCTACAAACACGCGTTCGCGTTTTGTGGGGCAGATTTAGCCCTGATCGCCCACATTTTCGGCAAAGGATTTTTTGAACGCGTCTTGCTGTGCACCAGAGGCATCTATTTGATAATTGGCCTTCCAGTCGTCCATCGTCATACCATAGAAAATTTCGCGCGCCTGGGTTTTATCCATGTCAATACCGCGTTCATTCGCGGCCTCTTGGTACCAACGGGACAGACAGTTGCGACAAAATCCCGCCAAATTCATCATATCGATATTTTGGACGTCGGTGCGTTTTTCCATCAGGTGTTCACGCAATGCTCGAAATGCCGCAGCCTCAAGTTCGATTTGTGTTTGCTTGTCCATTTTCGCAATCCTTTTTTCGTAAGCGCGTCAGCACTTTTTAGGCGGTTGGTACATTATTTGTCATAACAATGTAATATATTTCTAGAAAACAAACCGCCAACCACTTAGGTTGCAATTCGAACATAACTGATGCATAAGCGAGGAAATGTTAACGCTAACATCTGGATCCGCAAGATGGGGCACAACCGACGTCAAAGGAAATAATATGAGACGCCACCGTAATGTAAAAATTGTCGCGACATTGGGACCAGCCTCAAGCGACTATCAAACAATCAAGGCACTACACGAAGCGGGTGCCGATGTTTTTCGCCTGAATATGAGCCACGGCAGTCATGCTGAAATCGAACAGCGCCACAAATATATCCGCATGGTCGAAAAAGAATTAAACAGTCCGATTGCAATCTTGGCCGATCTGCAAGGACCAAAATTGCGTGTTGGCGAATTTGCAAACGGGTCTGAGGATTTGGAAAATGGCGCGCAGTTCCGCTTGGATTTATCCGAGGAATTGGGTGATGCGACCCGAGTGCAATTGCCACATCCAGAAATTTTCGCAGCTTTAAGACCAGACGCGCATTTGTTGGTAAACGATGGAAAAATCAAGCTTAAGGTGACAAGTTGCGGTGCAGATTATGCAGATTGTGTTGTCGTGAATGGTGGTACGATATCCAATCGCAAAGGTGTCAATGTCCCGGATGTTATTCTGCCACTCGCTGCGCTGTCCGATAAGGATAAAAAAGACCTCGAATTTGTTTGCGCTTTGGGTGTTGATTGGTTGGCCCTTTCATTCGTTCAGCGGCCCGAAGATCTGCTAGAAGCACGCGAACTGGCTGCGGGTCGCGCAGCGATTTTGTCAAAGATTGAAAAACCATCTGCTGTTGAGCGATTCGATGACATCTTGAATGTATCTGACGGCATTATGGTCGCACGTGGTGATCTGGGCGTGGAATTACCTGTACAAAACGTCCCGCCAATTCAAAAACGCCTTGTGCGTAAATGTCGCGCAGCCGCAAAACCGGTTATTGTGGCAACACAAATGTTAGAATCAATGATTGAAAGCCCGATGCCAACCCGCGCGGAGGTCTCAGACGTTGCAACCGCAATCTACGAAGGCGCTGATGCAATCATGCTGTCTGCCGAATCTGCCGCGGGTCAATTCCCGATAGAAGCAGTGCAGACCATGAATAATGTTGCAGTCGAAGTGGAAAGCGATCTAACTTATCGCGAAATTCTGGATGCTTCTCGTAAAGCGAACCGCCAATCTATCGCAGATGGCATTGTCTCTGCGGCGCGTGAAATTGCTGAAACAACCAATATCAAAACAATTTGTTGCTATACGCAATCTGGAACAACGGCTTTGTTAACCGCGCGCGAACGCCCGTGCGTGCCAATTATTGCCATGACCTCGCAAATCCGCACAGCACGGCGCTTGGCCCTGACCTGGGGCACAAATTGTGTGGTATCCAATTCTAAAACCCGCTTCAAAGAGGCTGTGGTCAGTGCCGTCCGCGCAGCCCTGGCCGAAGGCTATGTGACCCAAGATGATCAAATCGTAATAACCGCCGGTGTCCCCTTCAATATCCCGGGGACCACGAATATTCTGCGCGTAGCGCCCTGCAATGAGCGCATGATTTACGCAATGGACCCAGAATAGCGCTTTCATTTTTGCCAAAATACTCGCGCCGCAGGCATGGCCGTCGAACGACGGCCATTTCTATCTAAAAACCACTTGCCATTCGGGCATCATGCCCGTATATGCCAACAACATTGCGCGGCCGGCGAAGGGCATGCCGAGTCGCGTTTATCCAAACCTCATAAGTTTAAGGAGATGAAAATGCCTAAGATGAAGACAAAATCGAGCTGCAAAAAGCGGTTCAAAGTTACAGCAAGCGGCCGTGTTAAGTCCGGCCAAGCTGGTAAACGTCACGGAATGATTAAGCGGACAACCAAATTCATCCGCAACGCACGCGGCACAACTGTTATGTCCACCCCTGATGAGAAAATCATCAAGGGCATGATGCCATACGCCCGCTAAGGAGGATTTGAGAGATGTCACGCGTTAAAGGTGGTGTAGTAACTCACCGTCGTCACAAAAAAATTATCGACCAAGCCAAAGGCTATTACGGTCGTCGTAAAAATACCTTCAAAGTAGCGGCTCAGGCCGTTGATAAGGCAAACCAGTACGCAACACGCGACCGTCATAATCGCAAGCGTAATTTCCGCAGCTTGTGGATCCAGCGTATCAACGCTGCTGTACGCGCCCATGACGAAGCTTTGACATACAGCCGTTTCATCAACGGTCTGGCCAAAGCGGGTATAGAAGTTGACCGCAAAGTTCTGGCGGATCTGGCTGTTCATGAACCAGCTGCGTTTGGTGCGATTGTCGATCAGGCAAAGGCCGCACTAGCGTAAAATCCTGTAACGGATTGCAAATTTGAAACGCTGCGGGCCTTAACGGGTTTGCAGCGTTTTTTTGGTCTTAAGGGGCTGTTATGAAAATGGGTGCGCCTTTGGCGCACGCTCGATCAGCTTGGTCATCGTTTTGCGATGACCAAGCGGCTTGCACACAGATTGAAATGTGGTAGCAGGGAACAAAGTTAATTGGAGGCTGATGATGAACGATCTGCGTGATAAATATATTCAGGCGATTGCCAATGCGATGGATGAAAGCACTTTAGAAGAGGTGCGCCTAGCCGCCGTTGGAAAAAAAGGCGAAGTCAGCTTGAAAATGCGCGAATTGGGGAAAATGTCACCCGAGGAACGCCAGGTCGCAGGCCCCGCGTTGAACGCGCTAAAGGATGAAATTAACAGTGCGCTTGCTGCCAAACGTGCGGCTTTGGCGGATGCCGCCTTGGATGAACGGTTGCGCACAGAATGGTTGGACGTCACATTGCCCAGCCGTGCCGCGCGTCAGGGCACGATTCACCCCATTTCCCAAGTGACAGAAGAAGTCACAGCCATTTTCGCCGACATGGGTTTTGGCGTGGCCGAGGGGCCACGGATCGATACGGATTGGTATAATTTTGACGCCCTGAATATTCCCGGACATCATCCCGCGCGTGCGGAAATGGACACGTTTTATATGCATCGCGCCGAGGGCGACAATCGCCCACCACATGTATTGCGTACACATACATCGCCTGTTCAAATTCGGACAATGGAAAAAACTGGTGCGCCCGTGCGCGTTATTTGTCCGGGTGGTGTGTATCGTGCGGATTTTGACCAAACCCATACACCCATGTTCCATCAGGTCGAAGGACTGGCCATCGACAAAGACATTTCCATGGCAAACCTGAAATGGGTGTTAGAGGAATTCGTCAAAGCGTATTTTGAGGTCGACAACGTCGAGCTGCGGTTCCGCGCATCGCATTTCCCGTTCACGGAACCCAGTGCCGAGGTCGACATTCGCTGTTCTTGGGCCGGTGGTCAATTGCGCGTGGGCGAGGGTGATGACTGGTTGGAAATTCTGGGGTCAGGCATGGTCCACCCCAAGGTGTTGCAAGCGGGCGGAATTGATCCCAATGAATGGCAAGGCTTTGCATTCGGTATGGGCATCGACCGCATTGCCATGTTGAAATACGGTATCCCTGATCTGCGCGCGTTCTTTAACTCTGACCTGCGCTGGTTGCGCCATTATGGCTTTGCTGCGTTGGATGTACCTACGTTGCATGGCGGCCTTAGCCGGTAATGCCTTCAAAGCGCTACATAGCTCAGTCCCAACGCCCGCTCTGGAGCGCGGGTGGCCTTTTGGTGATCTTATATTAGGTGAAGTTTGATGACCCATCTTTTGATCATAGAGGCGAATACGCCAAACTTGCCCGCCGCCGCGCGGTGGTTTCGTGATGCGTTTTTGGCGATTGATCCAGCTGTGACCTTTGCGACGGTGGCCCCCTATGTGACGGCTGCGCAGGCGCAGGATTTTGATGGTGTTGATGGTGTCATTTTCACGGGATCAGGCGTGGCATGGTCAACCGACGACGCGCGCGCGGCCGCGCAACGCGATGCGATGACATTGGCGTTTGAAACAGGTCTGCCCGTATGGGGCAGCTGCAATGGCATGCAATTGGCCGCGACCGTTTTGGGCGGCACAGTTGGGGCATCGCCCAAGGGGCTAGAGGTGGGCGTGGCCCAAAACACGCGCCTGACCGATGCGGGCAAAGCGCATTCAATGTATGCGGGGCGCAACGATACCTTTGCCGTGCCCTGCATCCATCGTGATGAGGTACAGACCCTACCCGTGGGGGCAACGCTGCTGGCGGGCAATGACCACAGCCCGATTCAGGCTTTTGCCCATGACAAAGATGGCGTTGATTATTGGGGAACGCAATATCACCCCGAATTGCGCCCCACCCACATTGCGGATTTTATCCGTAACAAAGACGGCATTTTTGGTTCGCGGGCAGAATTGATTGTTGATTTGGATTGTGCCGAAACTGACCCTGTCGCCGCAGCCCGTCTGGGCACAACCACCGCCGCGCTGCACCACGATATCAGAACAATTGAATTGTCCAATTGGCTAACACATGCGAAAAATAAGGCGTCGATCCGCAAAATCCGCGGATCACACCCTGATGCAGAAATATTTACCTTTGGTGATGGGCCCGCGCTGTGTGACAGGTTAAATGATCTTGTGGTTTCGGGGGCAAAAACGGCGACCTGTGGCGCATTGCGTGATTTTGGTCCAACTGGCGAAGCCATGCCTCGGGTTGGTCGCCATGATATTGCGACCGATTGGTCGGGCAAACCTGTTGCCTTGATCCGCACGGTTTCGGTTGAAACGAAACGCTTTGACCAAGTGACATGGGATTTTGCCCAAAAAGAGGGTGAAAATGATGATTTAGCCGGATGGCGGGCAGATCATCGGGCCTTTTTTGAACGTAATGGCGGATTTGATCCGCAGATGGACCTTGTTTGTGAAACCTTTGAATTGGTGCGTGATCTAAGGGATTAACCGCCACCGCATGCAGAAAATGGAAATGAAACGATGAAATTCACACTCTCTTGGCTGAAAGAGCATTTGGACACCACCGCAACCTTGGCTGAAATCGAATTCGCGCTAAGTGATTTGGGGCTTGAGGTTGAGGGCATCGAAAACCCTGTGGATGCGTTGAAAACCTTTACCTTGGCTAAGGTAAAACATGCCGAACAACATCCGGATGCGGATCGTTTGCGGGTGTGTACCGTTGAAACGGATGAGGGCGACAAACAAATCGTTTGCGGCGCACCGAATGCGCGCGCGGGCATCACGGTGGTTCTGTGTAAGCCGGGCGACTATGTGCCAGGTATCGATGTGACACTGAGTGTCGGCAATATCCGCGGTGTCGAAAGCCACGGTATGATGGCATCAGAACGTGAATTGGAATTGTCTGACGAACACAACGGTATCATCGAATTGCCGTCGGGCGAGGTGGGCCAATTGTTCGTCGATTGGTTGGCGGACAATGATCCTGCCAAGGTTGATCCCGTGATTGAAATCGCGATCACGCCAAACCGCCCTGATGCGTTGGGCGTCCATGGCATCGCCCGCGATTTGGCGGCGCGTGGTTTGGGGACGTTGAAAACCAAACCGGTCGAACCCGTCGCAGGAACATTTGCCTGCCCAATCAGCGTGACCATTGACGCGGATACAGTGGACCAAGCGCCTGTGTTTTATGGCCGTGTGATCCGTGGCGTGAAAAATGGCCCCAGCCCTGCGTGGTTGCAGGATCGTTTGCGGGCCATTGGGTTGCGTCCGATTTCGGCGCTTGTCGATATCACCAACTTCTTCACCTATGACAATAACCGACCGCTGCACGTGTTTGACGCGGACAAAGTTGCCGGTGGTGCATTGCGGGTCCATCGGGCCAAGGGTGGCGAAACATTCCTTGCGCTGGATGAAAAGGAATATGTCCTGCAAGAGGGCATGACCGCAATTTCCGATGCAAATGGTGTCGAAAGCCTGGCCGGCATCATGGGGGGTGAACATTCGGGCTGTACCGATGACACTGTGAATGTGTTCCTTGAGGCTGCGTTTTTCGATCCGATCCGCACCGCCTATACGGGTCGTGCGTTGAAAATCAATTCCGATGCGCGGTATCGGTTTGAACGTGGGATTGACCCTGCTTGGACGCCTGTCGGGATCGAGGCGGCAACGCAAATGATCCTAGATCTGTGTGGCGGCGAAGCGTCAGACGTGGTTGTTGCGGGTGAATTGCCCGATCATGCGCGTGCCTATAAATTGGATACTGACCGCGTGCAGTCGTTGGTTGGGATGGAAATTCCGGCAGATGTTCAACGTCAAACATTGACTGATCTGGGCTTTGTGCTGGACGGTGATATGGCGCATGTCCCATCTTGGCGCCCTGATGTTCTGGGCGAGGCCGATTTGGTCGAGGAGGTCGCACGCATTGCATCCCTGACCAAGTTGCAAGGCAAACCCATGCCGCGTGCCACAGCTGGTGTGCCAAAACAAATCCTAAGCCCACTGCAAAAACGCGAACAAATCGCGCGGCGCACAACAGCGGCCTTGGGATATAACGAATGCGTCAGCTATACGTTTATAGACCAAAAATCGGCCCAGCTGTTTGGCGGTGGATCTGATGCCACAATGTTGGCAAACCCCATTTCATCAGAAATGAGTCACATGCGCCCAGATTTGTTGGCGGGCCTATTGCAAGCGGCTGCACGCAATCAGGCGCGTGGGTTTGCTGACATGGCTTTGTTCGAAGTGGGCCCCGTGTTTCATGGTGGCGAACCTGAGGAACAAAGCCTGCAAGTGGCGGGCGTCTTGGTGGGGCGGACGGGTCCCAAGGATGTTCATGGCGCATCGCGTAGTGTTGATGTCTATGATGCCAAAGCCGATGTCGAGGCAATCCTATCTGCACTTGGCGCACCTGCCAAAGTTCAGATCCTGCGCGACGGGGACACATGGTGGCACCCAGGGCGTCATGGTCGTATTTGTTTGGGCCCGAAAAAGGTTTTGGCAACCTTTGGTGAAGTGCATCCCAAGGTTTTGACCCAGCTTGATGTCAAGGGACCCGTGGTTGCCTTTAGCATCCATTTGCAAGAAATCCCAATGCCACGCAAATCATCGGCCACACGCCCTGCATTGGAATTGAATGATTTGCAGGCTGTGGATCGCGACTTTGCCTTTGTTGTGGATGCCAATGTGGATGCGCTGACCTTGGTCAACGCAGCTATGGGCGCAGACAAGGCACATGTTGTTGATGTTCGCGTATTTGATGAATTTATCGGCGGCTCATTAGGGGATGGAAAAAAATCCATTGCGTTTGCTGTTAAATTACAGCCGAACGATGCAACATTTACCGACAAAGACCTAGAAAACATTTCTGCCAAGATCATTGAGAAAGTGACCAAGGCATCGGGTGGTGAATTGCGCGCGTAAATCGTGTGCGTCATATCGACGAAGGGACAATAGTATGAAAGTTTATCTATCTGGTGAAATACACACCGATTGGCGCGATGTAATTATATCAGGCGCTGACGGCTTGGATGTCACGTTTTCTGCACCTGTGACCGACCACGATGCCAGCGATGACTGCGGCGTTGCGATATTGGGGGCCGAGCCAAATAAATTTTGGCATGACCACAAGGGGGCCAAGGTCAACGCCATTCGCACCCGCATGCTGATCGAGGCCGCGGACGTCGTCGTCGTTCGATTTGGTGACAAATACAAACAATGGAATGCCGCCTTTGATGCGGGCTATGCATCCGCTTTGGGCAAGTCGTTGATTGTCATGCATGGTCCAGATCATCAACATGCCCTGAAGGAAGTGGATGCGGCAGCTTTGGCAGTCGTTGAAACACCCCAACAGGTTGTAGATATCCTTCGGTATGTCTTAGAAAGCACATTGCCATAGAAAATTTACTTTTGGTAAACTTTCCCCTTTGGTTCGAGTCTGCATTCAAATAAGAATGCGACACTTCGTAGCAAGAGGGTAAGGGAATGCTAAAAGAATTTAAAGATTTTATTGCCAAAGGCAATGTTATGGATATGGCCGTCGGTATCATCGTCGGCGCAGCTTTCACTGCAATCGTCAAATCCATGGTCGATGACTTGATTAATCCTATTATTGGGATTTT
>Ga0181603_10004410_pt1 | contig 10234 bp, 9 predicted proteins | sample 041ome_13_FD_148633 | JGI IMG/M metagenome (GOLD analysis project Ga0181603, IMG submission 148633) | Coastal salt marsh microbial communities from the Groves Creek Marsh, Skidaway Island, Georgia - 041409US metaG (spades assembly) | ecosystem: Environmental > Aquatic > Marine > Intertidal zone...
ATAAGTGGTTTTATCGCATCACTAGATGCCGCAAAACTTTCGCTTTTCATTGGAACCAGTGGCTCCAATGGGGATGGGATCTATCACACCTTTTTTCATACAGAACTTAAAAAATTTACTAATCCTACCAGAATCGCTGAGATAAATTCTCCTAATTTTTTAACCCTTCATCCAAATCTCAATTGCCTCTATGCAGTTTGTAGGTGGGACAAAACTGCGGGTGTAATTGGATACTATATCTCCGACAGCCAAGAGCTAACTGAATTTACCCGCATGGAATGCCCAGACGGAATGGGTTGTCATCTTGCGGTTCACCCAACTGGAAGATTTCTGCTTACTGCCCAGTATGGTGCCGGGTCGATCGCACTCTATCCTTTGGATCAATCTGGAAATTTGAAAAAACCCAAAATTATTAAGCATAACGGAGGATCAAAAGTTTTTCAGAACCGCCAGGACCGCCCCCATCCCCACTGGTCAGGATTTTCCCCCTGTGGGAATTATGCTCTCATCCCTGACCTTGGACTTGATCAAATTGTGATCTATAAACTGGTGCCAGAAGAAATGAAACTAATCAGACATGGGATCGCACGCTCCAAAGCAGGCAGTGGTCCCAGGCATATGCGTTTTTCTAAAGATGGAAAATATATCTACTTGCTCAACGAACTCGATCTTACCGTGACTACTTTTTCATGGAATCCTAAAAGCGGCGTTGCGAATCCTATTTCCACAATCCAGGCATTAACAGAAACCCAAAAGGAAAATGAATCCTTTAACTCTGCTGCAGAGATCCTGGTACATCCCAGTGGTCCATACATCTACTCCTCCAACCGTGGACATGATTCAGTAACTGTTTATGCAGAAAAAGAGGCGGGGATGCTGGAGGTGATTCAGGTTCAGCCAATAAGAGGAGCATTCCCCAGAAATATTAATCTGGCCCCAGGAGGAAACTGGCTTTTTGCATGCGGGCAACATTCAGGAACCATTGGTGCCCATCAGATCAACCGTAATACCGGAAGATTAACCTATCAGAAAGGGGCAACCACTCGCGTGCCTGATCCAAGTTGTATTGTATTCAGCACAAGGTGAAGGAACATAATCTTTAATTTACTGGCTAAGCGGAAACTTTTGATCTTTCACTTTTTTTTCCGCAAAGGATATCGATTCTTTACGAGTTACATCATCAGAAATCGTTTCTGCCCATCTTAAGGCGTTTTCAGGGTCTTTTGCAGCAATCTGCTTAACAAAAGAACTTATTGCGGGATCAAGACCCGGATTGCTCGGGAACTGATTTATCCATGTAGCAGCTTGGGCGGGGTCCTCCTTAGACCAATGTTTAACAATTTCCTCAATCGCTTTGTACTTTGAGTTTCCCTCAGGCAAAGAGTTTGCCCACTCCGCTGCTTCCAAAACATCCTTGCGGGCCATTTCCCGGGAAATATCCTCACTAACCGCTACTTTAATTTCTGATTCCTCCATGGAATCTAGCCATTCAATAGCTCTTCCCATATCTTCCCGGGCAACTTTTTCACCAAGTTCACCATAAGCAAAGTTTTGCAGGGAGCCTTCGGGGAGATTTTCCGCCCAGTGAATCGCCACATCTTCTCCCATACTCCAAGCCTTCTCGAAAAGAATATGAGCCGATCGACCACGAATTCTTCCGTAAGGCAATTCAGTCATCAAATCTGTGGCTTTTGGCAGACTTACCTCTGAAAGCCCTTTGACCAAGCCCACATAATAGGGATTGTTTTCACCTTCAAAATTTTCATTAGCCCAGGCAATTGCAGCATCCGTATCGTTTCTTACCCAGGAATCCAGAATCGACCCTGTCGCCACATGCTCATCCCAGTGCTGCTGTTTTTTCGCCCAGGCAAGAGCGGCCTGTGGGTTTACCTGCCCCCATGCAAATGCGAGAGTTTTTAATTCACTGAAACGCCCAGGACCTCCTGGCAAAGACTCATAGGCTTCCAGAGCAAGGTTGATCGAATCCTGATCAGGATTTTTTAAAATTTCCGTGAATGCCTGCAATCGTTCCAATGGATTGCTGGAAAGTAATTTTTCATTTGGGCTTAAAGTTTTGGAAACCGAATTCCGGGAGTTATTCTCGGATAATTCTACAGATTCGGATACTTCTAGGTTGGGGGAATCGGTGGCAATCCCCTCTTTTGTTTGGTCTGACTCCAGAACCTCCTCAGGTAACATTGAATCGGTTAATTGAATATTCGGTCCGTTTTGGTCACCAGTTCCCTCCCTTGATGTACTCTTATCTGAAGTTTTAAGTCCTAGCCAGTAGGCAGTTCCAAGAGACAGAAACCAAAGAGAAGAAAAGATGATTTTTTTCATCAAATTCCAGATTTAAACTTCACCGTACCAAACGCTTCTGAAATTAGATTCACAGGTTCATTCCAAATTTCGCCAGAACTTTTGTCATCAAAAAATAAAGCACACCGGTGAGTACAATTCCCGCTGACAAAGCAGCTGTAAAAGAAAATCCTTTCCGCAGCATCCAAGGCATGAGGAGGAACATCGGCAGCGAAGGAAGAACATACCAAAAAGTCCCTTCTGCGTGATCGGCAATATGGGTCACATCCTTGGTTTCGCCATACAACCAAATCATCCCTAAAACGGATACCAATGGTAAGGAAGCAATGAGACTACCCAGTAAGGGTAATTTCTTGGAAACTTCAGAGATTAAAACGATGAGACCTGCAGAAATGAAAATCTTTAAAATGTACCAGACCATAAAACTAATTTTGAAAATTTATTAAAGAAATACAACTAATTGCCGATTCTAAATACATGGGAAAAAGGGACAACTTAAAGATGCTGGGGAAAAATTCACAGATGGTGAAATTTGGTGGGCGACAAAAGAAAAATCATCTTTTTTGGTAAGATTATTGTTCAAAGTGCTAAATTATTAATATATCTTTAAAAAATGTCACGGATCTCCAAGCTATTACTTAAATTGTCTTTCACAAAGATAATTGTGTCCGTATCCCTGTTTGCCCAATACTCGCATTTTCCTCTGAGTCACCTAGAAGTTAATGAGATTGAGTCTGAAAAATTTTCTGCAAGATTTGCGGCAAACTCTTTTTCGAAGATCACCCCTGACATTGTTAAATTTCCCTCACCCAATTCACAACAAACAACACCTTTCCTAAGAAAATCATCTATCGATGATGGAACCTTGTTATTGGATAATCAAAGCTTAGAACCTTCCGATGTTGATCTTGGCGTCTCTAAAGATTTTACCGACAAATCAGATCTTGATCTCAAATACATTGACGATTTACCAGCAACTCCTCGCATTGATTTTCCTGGTTCTTCTACATTGTTCGATGATTTTGTTTTCTTTCTCAAAGACCTGTTTAACGATGATAATAATTACTCAGAAGAAAACTGGTTGTACAATGTATCTTATTTAAAAAATTGTTCCTTTGCTTATGAAAAGTTGTTTCAATTACGAGAATCTGGCATCGAAAACTTATCTATCTCATCAGTTTTTTCGCCATCCTCAATTTTTCTACCTATTGAGCAAACCTTTACTGAAAAATCTCCGCATTTGAACCAGAAAGTTGCATCAGACAGATCAATAGACCTCACCAATTCCTCTATCAGAAACAACCACTTTCAAAATCTACATCAGTCTTCTGACATACCTCAGTCGCAGACTTCAGTGGTAGTATACGATGTATTTGAATCTAATTCACTCCTGGATATTTCCTCACCAACTGCCTTAATTAGATCAAATAGAAACAGGCGCTATTCTACCTTCGATAGCTCAACAGTTTATGATTTTGAGATAACTAATTTTACAGGTACTGGAACGGCAATTTCATTTAGTACAGAAAATACGCTTGATGGTAACATCAGCGGTAGTAATAAGATGAAAATCAATATTAAACCCGGTGGCTCATTTGACAGCCTCGGTTTAAAGATTTTTGGATACGAATATGGTGTAGGTGGACCTAACTGGTCTAATCAAACCTTCTCTAACTTTATTGATCTAAGTAACCAAGGTGCATATACTTATGATGCTTCTCATTTCGAAATAACTTCTTCGAGTGAAATGGATGCATGGCTTGGAGGTCATTACAATGGAACTCCGACTTGGGGTATTTCAGGTCAAGATATCACATACACTTTCGGCGGTTCCGTGACTAATATGGTCGCTCCAGAACCTTCCACTTATGTAATGACTGGTGCTCTGCTTTGTTTCATCGGATTTAATCCAAGGAGTCGTAAATCACTGAAGAAAATTTTTAATCTGCTTTGCAAGAAACTCAAATTCCCAACCTTTATTGAGAAGTTAACTAGGTCTCAAAGTCATTCCTAATTGAATTTGCTTATGAGGGTAATGTCACTTGGCGTGCTTTCATTTCTTTTTTTGCTGACATCTTTAGTAGGTTTCGAATTTAAAGAGGATAACAAACTCACCAACAAATTGATCTACATTGATCAGCAGGTAGATCCCCAGCTTTTGTATCTGTGCTTTAAAAAAAGAGGTGATTTGCCTCATCATTTTCAATACCTAGACCCTCAAAACGAAGTACTCGCAGTCGCGGAGGTAAATAACTATGAGATTCAGCCTCAATATGAGATCTCCACTGTTTTGTGCAACTCAATCGATCTGTATATACTCCAAGAGGAACTAAATCGCATTGATCTTAGTCATAATTCTTTATCTTTCCTGGCGAACAAACAGGATATTATAAATCAGTTCGTCGCCGATTTTGACTTTAGAGAACAAGAGCTTTTACTTTCTTCCCATTTCAGAACCCCAAAATCTACTTCCGTTAGTCAAAAAACAAAAAATGAAGAACGAAATGAATTTGATTCTTCTATTTGGTTTATGGTAGGAGGTGCATTGCTCTTAACAATACTTGGCTATATGCAAGCACCAAGGTTTCTTTTCAGAAGCAAACAGGGCAAAGTACGGGCAATGCGCAAGAAATGGGTTAATACCCTGAGGGAGAAGGGAATTATTGATGCGAACAAAAAAGGAATATTATTAAGCCAATTGGATAGGCTACCCAATTTAATAAGTAGAGAAGAGTTATCTCATTTAGACTTGCCGCTTTCAGGGGCAGATCCTGAACTGGAAAAAGCTTTAAGGAGACGGAAAAGGGGAGAATCTGTGGTTAAGACCAAGGAAACATCTTTGGATAAGACCTCCCGGTAAGTCTCCAAGGTTTTGATAAATTGGTAAAACTCAGCAGAAGCAGGACTGCTATCATATGCTTTGGCATAAATGGCTGATGCCTTGGCATCGGCTTCCCCATAAATTTCCTGTACCCGCTTGTAAGACTCTGATTCAATTTCTTGGAGATCGCGCTCTTTTTTACCGATAATTTTGGCAGCTTCCCCCGCCCCTTCGGATCGAAAACGTGCGGCAATTTGCTGACGCTCACTGACCATGCGTTCATAAATTCTCCTTCTAACCGTCTCGTTGTAGTTAATCCGTTTAAAGCGAACATCAAGTAACTCAATCCCAAAACCAGCCAGTTTGCTTGCTGCTTTCTCGAAAATTTCCTGCTCCACTTTTTCGCGACCAATTTTTATGGGGTAAAGCATACCCACATTGCCCATACCCTCGGTCAGGGATTTATCAGTCACTGCCACTCTATCCTTGGAGGTACGGACAATTTCGATCAATTCATGCTTGGCAACCGCATTCCTAGTTTCACTGCCCAGAATATCATCAAGCCTGGACAAGGCACTGCGTTCATCACGCAACCTTAAGAAATACTGCATCGCATCACTGATCCGCCAGCGGGCATAGGTATCGATCAACAGATAGGTTTTATCCTTAGTCGACATCTCGTTGGCTGGTCCATCCCAGGGGAGAAAACGTTTTTCAATTCGATTTACCTCTTGGATGAAGGGTAGGCGGAAATGCAAACCCGCATCTGTGACTGGTTCACCCACAGGTTTTCCAAACTGGGTAAGAATGACCTGATCAGTTTCTTTAACTACATAGGTGCAAAGATAGAAAGTGATCGCACCTAAAATGATAAGAATAGCAATTCCCTGAGTCTTCATCGTGCAAGCCCTCCTTTAGCTGTATCGTTTAATTGCAAAAGAGGAAGAATTTGCGAGGCATCCTCATCCAAAATAATTTTCTTACCCATTTGTGGAACTACTTCCTTCATTGATTCGAGGTAAAGACGGGTACGGGTAATTTCGGGAGCTTTCTTATACTCCGCTAGCATGGAATTAAAACTGGCCACATCTCCTAATGCTTCATTTACGCGCTTGAGTGCATAACCTTCTGATGCCTGAATTTTCTGATCTGCAACGCCTCGTGATCTTGGTACCTCCTTGTTGTACTCCCCGTTTGCCTCATTGATCATACGCTCTCTCTCTTGCTGTGCCTGATTGACCTCGTTAAAAGATGCCTGAACAGGGGGCGGGGGATTAACATTTTGTAATTGAATTTGGTCGATGCCAATTCCGAGCTCATATTTATTCACCAATGCTTCCAGGCGATCGCGTGCTTCCTCCTCAATTTCCTGACGGCCAATGGTGATAACCTCGTCCACCGTGCGGTCCCCGACCACCGTGCGCATCACAGATTCGGATACATACCGCAGGGTACCTTCTGGATCTAAAACATTAAACAGGTAGAGCCTAGGGTCGCTAATACGGTACTGTACAATCCATTCTACCTCTGCAGCATTTAGATCGCCCGTGACCATACTTTTTTCACGGTCACGGGTACGAGGCTCAGAAAACTGGTTGTTATTGCTCGCACCAAGCGTGGCAAATCCGAACTCCTGCTTGAGCTGCCTGCGCACGGGAAGAACATACACCTTATCAATCCCATAAGGAGCCTTGAACCGAAGGCCAGGCTCAACCGTCTTCAGATACTTACCAAAACGAAGGACGACGCCCTGCGACTCCGCCTGCACCGTGTAAGTTGAAGTTATTACCCCGCTAATCACAGCAATCGCGATAATTACCCAAAGAATCAATCCATTGCGGATAAATTCTGGGATACGAATTTCTATTGGTTCATTCATAAATGTAGATTGTTAACAATGAGGATGCTTGATGAGAGGTCAACGAAGGACGGAGGAAATAAAAGCACAATTATTTAATTTCGTACTTTTGCCTAACCGATTTGCTCACCTCTTCGGCATCGTATGAAAACCCTGTCTCGGCTTCAGTTGCTAACAGACGAATGGTTTTGGTGACAAGAGCAATATCACGTAGAAAAGGATCATCCATGTGATAATGATGGTGGAAAGGATATGCCGATGGTACTTGGTCGATGGAGGAACCAGACTCTGAATCTACCACCTGAAAGTATGCATTTCCTGATTCCAGCGTGACCTCCGCACATCTCAATAAACAAAGATCCCCAGTCATGGGATGATCTCCTCCACGAAAAGTTACACGCATGACTTCACTCCCCAACTTCGTTTCAGAATAATAGCCAGGTCCATAAATGCTTCCCGCACCGCAACCGGTAAAAAGTAAGCAAAAGGCAATTATCTGAAGGAAAATGAAGGCCTTAGCCATGAACCTTTTCTAGGTTAATTCCTTGGTTCAGACAAACCAAAGAAATCTGCTCAGGTCGCTTCCCGCTTAGCTTCACGCTTTCGGGTATTGAAGTCCAAAATGCGCTTTCGCAGACGGAGAGTTTTCGGAGTTACTTCAACCAATTCATCTGGCCCCACATACTCAATCGCACGCTCCAAGGAAAAAAGGATGGGAGGAGTCAATGCCTCAGACTTATCACTACCTGCAGCCCGGTGATTGGTTACATGCTTAGCTTTGGTCGGATTGACCGGCAGATCCTCCGACCGTGGGTTCTCTCCAACAATCATTCCCTCATAAACTTCCTCGCCAGCCCCGATAAATAGTTTTCCACGAGTCTCAATATTTCGCAGGGCATAAGTCATGGACTCTCCCTTCTCCATCGAAACCAAAGTGCCGGTTTGGCGAGTTCGGATTTCCCCGGAAACGGGTCGGTATTCCAAAAACAAATGGGAAAGAATGCCCTGCCCACTGGTCAAATTTAAGACCTCAAATTCCAGACCAATTAAACCACGTGTAGGGATGATAGCCTCCAAACGGGTCCAACCATTGGATGCAGACATATCCTGCACCTGCCCCTTGCGGTTGGCAACTGCTTGCATACAGCCGCCTAGGCAGTCATCAGGAACTTCCAAATAAAGAGTTTCATAGGGCTCGCAGGTTCTACCATCAATTTCTTTACGAATCACCGAAGGCCGGCTGACCAAAACTTCAAAGCCCTCCCGTCTCATGGTTTCAACCAATACCGCCACCTGCATAGCTCCACGGGCACTTACCTTAAACTCGGTAGCCTCATCGCCGTCCTCAACCTTAATCGATACATTGGTTCGAGCTTCACGGAATAACCTTTCACGAATTTCGCGTGAAGTTACTCGGTCTCCATCCCGACCAGCCAGAGGACCGTCATTCACTGAAAATGACATCATCACTGTGGGTGGATCGATCTGCACAAAAGGAAGAGCCTCCGCATCTGGACTACCCGAAAGAGTTTCACCAATATCAACTTCCTCGAAACCAGAAACTCCGACAATGTTTCCGGCCACACCCTCAGAGAGGTCCTGAGTGGCCAATGCACTGTATTCAAAAACCTTGGTTACTTTGGTGCGGGGAGAGACTCCATTTTCTCCTAATCTCCACACTGGATTACCCGCCTTTACCGAACCAGAGAGTACTTTGCCAACAGCAATCCGTCCCACATAGTCCGACCAATCGACATTACTCACAAGCATACGGAAATTTGTGTCATCTTCAATGGTTGGGGGAGGCACACGGTCAATGATCGCCTGAAATAAGGGATGCATATCCGTGCTTTCATCCTCCAAATTCACTTTGGCAAATCCTTCCTTGGCACTGCCAAACAGAAAAGGTGCATTAAATTGTTCGTCCGATGCTTCCAGTTCCAAAAAGAGTTCCAAGACTAGGTCCTGCATTTTGGCAGGCTGAGCATTGGGACGATCGATCTTGTTTACAAAAACCACCGGTAGCAATCCAGAGGCCAATGCTTTTTGTAAAACAAAACGGGTCTGGGCCTGAGGACCATCATGAGAATCGACAACCAGCATCACCCCGTCCACCATTTTCATCACCCGCTCCACTTCTCCACCAAAATCGGCGTGACCAGGGGTATCCACCACATTGATCAAATAATCCTTCCAACGAACGGAAGTGTTCTTTGCCTTGATGGTGATCCCACGTTCGCGTTCTTGGTCCATCGAATCCATCGCTCTTTCATCAATTGCCTGGTTTTCGCGAAAGACTCCGGATTGCCTAAGCAATTGATCGACCAAAGTCGTCTTGCCGTGATCGACATGAGCGATGATCGCGAGGTTACGAATGTGAGTGGAGAGTGTCGCTGCGGAATTCATGCAAGCGGACAAAAGTATCGACCTATAAGGCGGTTGGCAAGGTCAGCTTACCTTGTTTGTGAAAATATTTCGCCTCTGCTTTATTCCCTAAAACCCCCTAATTTCACAAGCTCATTAATCCAAGCAAAGTAACCGAAAGCACAGCCGTAAAAATTCCCCAAGTAATACTCTTTACCCAGACTTCGGACTCTTGACTGATATCTACTTTGATCATTGAAATTTTCATCACATCCTCCTGTTTAATATTTTATAACCTAGTTTGCATGGTGCGTGCCAATTTCTGGAATCAATCATTGAATGTAGAAAGTTTTCAAACTTCGGCTCAGATTACCCCAAAGTATGAACGGTATTCATTGATTAAATTATTATTTTTAAAGGAATCAGACTACCTTTCGGATTGTCCTTTCTTAAACGCTGCCTTCAGATGAGCAGACATGCATTTACTCGAGGAAATTACGGTCATCGCCACCGTCAGCGTGGTGGTCACTCTTATTTTGGGGCGGCTAAAACTTCCGGTGGTGGCCGGACTTGTTTTATCCGGGGCCCTAGTCGGCCCTAAAGCTCTCTCCCTCGCCCATGACCTGGAGGCCATCGAAGTGATTGCCGAGGTCGGTGTAATTTTCCTGCTCTTTACCATTGGTTTGGAATTCTCTCTTGCTCGGCTGAAAAATATTTTCCGACAGGTCGCCCTTGGAGGATTACTTCAGGTAAGTGTCACCGCCCTGGTTACCTCTGCTGTCTGTCTCAGCCTAAATCTTTCGCTTCCACAAGCCATCGTCTATGGTTTCGTATTCGCCTTGTCCAGCACGGCACTCGTGTTAAGAACCCTT
>Ga0181603_10004435_pt1 | contig 10200 bp, 8 predicted proteins | sample 041ome_13_FD_148633 | JGI IMG/M metagenome (GOLD analysis project Ga0181603, IMG submission 148633) | Coastal salt marsh microbial communities from the Groves Creek Marsh, Skidaway Island, Georgia - 041409US metaG (spades assembly) | ecosystem: Environmental > Aquatic > Marine > Intertidal zone...
TCGTCGTCGTCGTCGTCGTCCACGTGGAGGTCATATTTGTTCTGAGGAATTGTGTGAGCGTGTTTTAGATAATAACCAAAAATTACAATTTCTTTTTCTTCTTCTTCAGTTCTCCTTCTTCTCTCTATTATTGTTCTTCCGATTGAACGAAAAGCATGGCACCGTTGGAGGAGAGCTCTGAGACTTCAATCAACAGCTCGTCCGTTCGGTGAAACACTTTTCGAGGGAAATTCGATACTAGACTATATTTCGTTTCCGAAACGCATTCGAGCGTGTCCACGAAATCGTACACGTCGTTCAAAGTCGACTCTCTCGAAGCGAAGCGTCTCTCGACGCGACTTCCATCCGCCATACGAAATGCAATTTTAGTCACATTTTCCGTGACGCTCATCTCTGGTTCTGGTTTTAAGCGCGCAGCTTTTTCTTCCCGGCGATTCTTCAAAGCCATCGCGCGCTCTTCTTCTTTGCGTCGGTTTTCGCTTTCAATTCTTTCGTTTTCCAATCGTTCGTTTTCAGCTTCCTTCAAGCGCGCTTCCTCCTCTTCCATCTCTTGAACTCTTTTCGCCTCTTTCGCAGCATCAGCAGCTAACGATGCCCGGAATGCCGCGTCTTGCTCTTCCCTCAACAACCTATCGTTTTCGGCGGCTTCGTTCCGAGATCGCGCCTCGCTCATTGAACCGGATGCGTCTTCGATGGACTTTTCCAAAACTTCGAGAAGTTCGTCGCTGTCGCAATACCCTTCAACAGACACGACGAGCGAAACGCGCGAGCCAGACGAATTAAGCAGCGCACAGTATGGAAAGGACGAAGGCGAGACACCGAGCGCGAGCAATAGCGCGTCTGAATTCGAGACGTCGCCTCCCCAAGCCACGAACTTTTCGTTGACGAAACTCGCGACGTTTGGATCATTCAAAACGTCTTTACAGAAACCGAGCGCGTCGTCGTGTATCGGAGAGTGCAAGTAGACAAAACACAGCTTATATTCCGACTTTGCCATTCGCAACGCGTCTGAATGCGAAAGTTCGACGAAGTTTATCAAACAGTTTCCATCGTTCTCGTTCATAAACGTTCTTCGAAACTCTTTCGCCGCTTCGATCGGGTCGCCTGTCGTCGGTCCAACCGCCCCTCTTCCTCTGGCGCTGGCCGCTAAGTACCGTTGGTTGAGACGATGCGCTCGAAACGCTCGTGACAAAGAACTCAGCACGTTCGATGGTAATATCTTTGATAAAATCGTACTCGTAATTTTCACCGCCACGGAGAGAAGGCCAAACACCGCTCGCACGGGAAGCAAAGGCACGAGTTGTTGTTGTTGTTGTTGATTCGTAGCATTTTCGTGCCTCGTTTGCTCTTGTTCTTGTTGTTGACTACGTCTATTCTCGTTTCCTCTTCTTGTTCTTCTATCGGTTCCATCTCCATCTATCATGACTAAATCATCATCCTCTTCTTCTTCTTCTTCTCCGTCAACGATATCGATATCGTCGGGGAGTTTGATTGCGTCGTTCTCGGTAAACTGTAAAGAGCCATTGAAAAACGCATTACACGCGTTTTCCAAAGAGTTCCCGTAATGTTTCAGAGCGTTTCGAGCTTGCGTTGGATTCAGTTGCGCGATTTCTACGAGCGACTGTATCGCAGCTGCGTCGATGTCGTCGTTGTCGTCGACCATGGAGAAAAGGTTGTTGAGGAATGACGAGAAAGATTAAAGAAGGTTGAAAAGACACACTGCTTTTTATTCGATGTGAAAAAATTATAAAATTACAATGATGAATGTTTTGTACACATGCAAAGAAGAGAGTTTTTTTTATCCATCGGTGGAGTTGTTTGTACCTTCACCGCCCCCGCTATTCGTGGTGGTATCGGACCCGTCGTTGTTGTTAATGTTGTTTGATGAAAATAACTCGAGCGAGGAGACGACGAACGGCTTCTCCACCTGTTTCAGGTCTGGAACTTTGTTGCCCGCGTCCTCGATGCACTTTGCAAGCACGCTTTCGTTTTCCGCGCGAATGTCGCGCTCTGAAGCGAGCTTTTCCACCGCTTCTCTCAGTTTCATATTTTCTGTCGCGTACCGTTCTAATATGTTACCTAGCTCCTCCGTTTCCGCTTGCTTCCGGAGTCTAGAACGTCTCGCCGACTCTCTGTTGGACTGTTTTCTTCTTTGCCGTTTCAACTCTCGGTCGTCCGCGGTGGGTGTTTTATTCGAGGTATCAATAGTGGCTATCGGTGATACTACGGTGGCTTGCGCGGTCTTGTTTCTGCTGGTTTTGTTGTTGTTGTTGATGATGGTGGCATCAGGAGGAGTAGTAGTGGTCGTTGTGGTCGTCGTCGTCGTCAACGAAGCGCTACTGTTGTTCAATCTCTTCCTGTCTTTAGTGATGGCGTTGTTATTGTTGTTATTGTTGTTATTGTTGTTGTTGGTTGTCAGAGGTGGGTGCTGGTTCATCTCTGTTTTTATATTTGCCAATTTTATTTGAGCACCCTGTTTTTGCGGGTGTCCAGTATTACCAACAGCGAGAGTTTTCGTCGTTTTTTGTGGATTTTGTTGTGGATATAAAGGAGGTGCTCCCATCATCATACCTGCCGCGGCCACCGCTGCCATGTCCGGAGAGAGCCCATTCGCTTGCGGTTGTAACGCGCTTGTTGCCATGAGTAAGTGTGCCGCAAATGCCGGGTTGTTTAAACTTGCCGCCAGGTGTGGATTGTGGAAGTGAGGGGGCGCTAATCCCGTCGGCGTTTCCTGCGTGACGTTTCCTCCTTTTTGTTGTTGTTGATTATACATCGCGGCGCTATACGCTTGCGCCCAGGAATTTTCCATGCTATTTGAGGCATTCATCATCGCAGTTGTCGTCGTCGTCGCCGTTGGTTGTTGGAGTTGCTGCTGTTGCTGCTGCGGTCGATGTTGTTGCATACCATTCGGCGCGGTTTCTCGAGAAAGGCTCGCATTTGGATTGTGCTGTTTCGTCGCCATCTTGAGCGTTCGATGAAACGCTCTGCTTCTTCCACGACTGAACCTCTCGTCGCGCGCAAAGGTGGAAACAACAGAGAAACTAGGAGAGGCTATTCGTGCTAAAAATACAGAGTATTCGGCCAGATCGGATCTAGACTCGTGCTATTCTTTTCCCAAGCAGAAAGAAGTGCGTGCGTTTTTCTTTTGAACTCTGACGTCACACGAGAGAGAGAGCAAAGAGGAGACCACGACGACAAGCATTTGAAAATTGAGCGGTGGGGTTGAGAGCCAAAATGCCACGAGGAAAAAAGAAAGATTTTTGTCTTGCATGCATAAAAAAAAACAAAAGTCTTCCTCTACGCAAAGACCACATCATCACCGAGTCGTGGTACCAGTAGTACTCATTATTAAATTAAGTTGTTATCATCAACGCAAAAGTTGGTTCATCTCTCTTACATCTCGCTACAATTTTTTTATAAAACTAATAATATATTAATATTAAAACTCTTCTTGCGCAACCGATTCCGCAGTGCTGGCGTTGGCGGCGGCTTGAATTTTCAGTTCGAGCTTTCGATCTCGTCCAGCTTGGATCAACGCTTTCGTGTCCCCGGGTTTCAACTCACCTCTTTGCATAGCTTTCACCATTTCAGTCGCTTCTCCTCTCCGCAACAATCCCTTCACGTTTCTTTCGCCGGTACCAAAACACACCGGACAGACTCTCACGCCTCTGCCGTAACACTGCGGACACTCGGTAAACTCGTACGTGTCTTGCACGCGTTTTCTGTTCAAAGCTTTCCATTTACCGGTTCCGCCACACATATCGCACGGAACGATACCAGTGCCACCACACTCGATGCACTCGGTATCTTCCAACGCAAACGCCGCGTTATTGTTGATATTTTCTTCCGCCGCGCTCGCAAAAATCAAAGCACCAAACGCAGCGGCTGTTCTCGAAAGAAACGTGCGTCTCGATTTCGGTTTCGTCGTCGTCGCTGCTTCGTTTCTTCTTGTTTGTGTGTACTCCCCTCCTTCTCTTTTGCTGTTGTTGATGTTGATGTTGTTCTCGTTGTCATCTGTGATCGCGTTCTTTGCCGAAGCGATCGTTAAACAGTGGTGTTTGCCTCGTCTCAAAGTCCAAAATGATTTCGACGACGACGACGACGACGATGATGATGATGATGAAGATGATGATGCGACTTTTTTTGAGGTCAACGCCGCCGCGCTTTGACTCGACGCAGATGAAGAGTGTTGCGTTCGTTGCATTGAGACTCTTCCTGTGCCTCGACAACACTTGCACGCGTGTTGGTGCGCGCGAGAAGAAGAACTACTCCCCGTCGTAGTACACGTGAACGAAGACATAATCTGTTTTCTCTTTTTTTTGTGTGCTGATTGTTGTTTTGTTTGTGGTTGTCCCTTATATAGATCTCTCTCGCACCGAAATGGGGGCGGAAGAGGAAAAAAATTCAAAAAGAAAAGTTGGCACTCACATCCCTCTCAACAAAAATTTACTTGAAGCGCGCAGGCAGAGAACACACACACACACACACACGCAAAGAAGAAGAAGAAGAATTTAAGAAGTTAAAGAAGAAGTTAAAGACGAAGAAGACAAAAAGAAGAAGGAAAAATGGCGAAAGGAAAATCCGTGGCCGATAAGAGAGCCATAATTCTCGGAATCTTTCACGAGAAGAAAGAGCCATTCCTCTTGAAAGAAATCGAGAAGTTAGCGTCAAAGAAAGGCGTGGTTTTGCAGAGTGTTCAGGAGATTTTGAAAACTTTGACGGACGACGATTTAGTGAAAACGGATAAAATCGGCACCACGAATTGGTTCTGGTCCTTTCCGAGCGAACACGCGACCAAGTTAGAACAGAAGAAGAATCAGTGCGACGCGGAATTGAAAGCGTTGGAAAAACAGCTGAAAAAAATCGAGGAAGATATTGAAAACGAAAAGACGACGAATAAAGAGAACGACGCGTCGTCGTCGGCTCAGGACAGAAAGAACGCGGAGATGGCATTACAAGCGGCGAAGGATGAAAACGCAAAGCTTTTGAAAGAGCTCGCGAAGCTTGAAGAGAGCAATCCAGAGTTGCAAGAACAAGTCGCTAAAGGCGTGGATGCTATGCGCGGCGCGGCTGATCGATGGACGGATAACCTCTTCCTCGTGAAATCATGGGTGGACAAGAAGATGGGAGATAAAGAACAAACCAAAGCTTTCTTTAAACAACAAGGCGTTGATTTGAACACGTTGGACTACGTTCAATAATTATCAGAAAAACGAACAGGAGGAGAAGAAACGCGCGAAAAGAGAGAAACACAAAACACAGCTTACATAGAAAACTTAGAAGAAGAAGAAGAAAAATCTGTAACAACACTACCACGACGAGAAATACACACGATTACTAAGATACACCATTACTTACTGCTATGAATATGCTACAAGTGTACGAGCTATTAACTACGCAAGCTATTACTTATGGACTAATATTCTTCTTTAAGCCGCACCTTCTAAAACGAGAACATCTTTCGCGGACAACGGTTGCGATTTCGGAATTGGCGGTCGTTCGTTCACCACCTTTTGTATTTCTTTCGTCGCCTCATCCGCCGCAGTTGCTTTCGTTTTCTTCCTCAAAATGAAAGTCGTGTAGTATCCAGCGGCTTCCCACTCTTGCTCTGTTAACGCGGCGTTTAAAGATTTGTTCAAAGGCTTCACAGCGGTGGCGTAGAGAAGCGACTGACCGTCTGCGTTTCTGGGCACCAACGATTTTCCATCCGCCGGGCTACCGCCCGGCGGTTGCATCAAATGAAGCCACAACTCGTGCACGGATCGATACTTTCCCTCTTTGGGCAGATTTAGCATTTCGTGCACGTACTGGTGGAAGTTTGTCCACCTCATGATTTCCAAGTCGTACTCCTTCGCCAACTCGGCAAAAGTAACGAAAGGAACCAAGGACTCTTTACAATCAGTCACAGCGTCTTCGAGCGTAAACGAATACTCGATGCCAAAACCGGGCGGTAAAAACTCTTTCTTACAATGCTTCTCGTCAAAATTGACTTCAATGACATCGTTACCGAATAATAAACCGTCCGTTTGCCTTAAATTTCGCACTAGAACGTTCGAATCGACCGTCGTTCCTACAAAGTGCCCGCCCGGGCGCAACGCTTTGCTTATGTTCTCGAACGCTTTGCGCGCACGCTTTTCCGTCGAGAACGAGTAGTGGATGGCAAACTGACATGAAACAACGTCAAAGAGACCGTTCACTTTTTCTCCTAAAACGTCTTCCAAGTCGTGGACGAATGCGTCGCCGGCGATAAACGTCGCTGGAAACGTGTAGTCGCCTTTGTTGTATCTCTGGATGGCATCTCGTCGAACGGATTCTAAGGCAATATCAATCCCACAATAATACCCAATCTCAGCCTTCTTAAACTTGCCCAAATCTCCACCCTTTCCGCAGGCTAAATCCATCACTCGGTCGTCCTTCTTCGTCACCGTTTGTATCAGAGTTGATTTCACAAAGTTGTTCAAACACCTCAAGTTATAAATCGGGGACTGTCTTCTCTGTTCTAAATTTTGGTTTTGTCTTTGGGAGTAGTGTTTCGCCACGAGCGTGGCCTCGTTGACATCGTAATGGTTCTTTCCTCCTCCTCCCTGTCCTCCTTTCTCTAGCTCTGCTGGATTTGCATCGTCGTCGGCGACGACGTTTCTCGTTCGTTTCATGATGTGTCGTCGTTTAAACAGAAAGAGAGAGGTTTTAAGGCATATCAGAACAAGTACTCGTAAACTGCTAGTTGTTGACGAGTGAGTTGTGAGGAAAACAAATCATTGAAAATTTCTTTACAAAAAAAGTTCCTCCTCCATCACGGGCGTCCTCCTCCTCTCTTTAAGGTGGAGTACAAAAAACGATGATGTCTTCATTTACTATCTTTGCACGTGTTCTGGTGTTGATGTTACTCTCTGTTACTCTCTCTCAAGGCGCGAAATTACCCTCGAAAAGAGTCGGGGACAAAGCTACGTGCGTGGCCTGCAACGCAACCTTAACGGAAATCGGGAAGGATATCAGAGACAAGTCTAAGTTTATCGGTCCGGAAGAAGTAGTCATTGAAAGCATGTCGAACGTCTGCTCAGAGGTGAAACGGTTCATCACGTATAATTACCCACCGCCGGAGATGCAAAACGCGTGCAGAGAGATCGTAGGCACGTACGAGGAGAAAATAGAACGGTTGATGTATAAATACGCCAAGACTGTAGAAAAGAATAAAAAAAAGAAAGGCGAGGATAGCGATAGTGGCGGAGAGAACGAAGCGCAAGAGGAAGCGATGATGGATGATATATTCATGAAAGTGTGTAAACGAGAGGCGTGCAAAGGGATAGATTTAGAGACGTACATGCAAATTGAAAAGTCGGAATCTGGTATGAGAACAAGCGGGATCGAAGCAACCGGTCAGTTTGCGGACCAAGACGAGTTATAATGTATTGTAGTTTGTGTTCCCTAGCATGTGCTCTGTAGCAAAATTTTTTTACAACACGCACGCGTTCATTTACTCACCAAATCTCTCTCTCTCTCACTCTTTTCTCCACTCTCTTTACATTTTCTCCTCTCTCTCTCCCTCTCTCTCTCTAACTATATTGATTTATAAAACATGACGATGTGATTTCTCTCTTACAAATTCACGCAAGCGTTTCTCACGATAAAAAAACTTAGTTGAAGATGTTCACGGCACCCGGGTTCGCGATGTGCGAGGTCAAGTTGGTCAACGGAGACACACCAGTCGTCGCGCCTTGGACGAAGCAGCCGGCAATGGCGACCATCGCCAAACGACCGTTTTTGATTTCCTTCAACTTCAACGTGTCCAAATCCTTCTTCGCGTAGCCGAGCTTGTCAAACAAGCCACCCGGGTAACCAACGTCCGTGTTCGTGTCGTTCGCGTTGTAGCCAAACAACGGATCCTTGTTCATGGACCCCGGGTCCTTCATGTCTTGCCAGCGTCTGACTTCAGCCCAGTTCATCATCGCCATTTGGATGAAGAACAACGGACCAGCCGGCGCCCAGTATTCAAACTTACCAGCCTCAATCCAGGACGGAGTATCCCACGGGGCCAAATCCGGGCCAACCATGCCGGCAACACCAAGCATCGCCCATCTGGCGTGTTGGAGTTCGGCTTGGACCATCCACTTCTTCATTTCCGGGTCAACGGACAAGCCCAACGGGTCGAAGCCAAAGTCGCCCGGCAAGGAGCCGTCCAAGTGCGCCGGCGCGTCGACTCCAGGCCACCACACGTCTCTTTGCGCCTTGACGACGAAAGAAGCGCGCGCGGATCGGCGAGACACCGAGCGAGATTTCAACGCGGAGGTGTTCACGCGCGAGGTGATTCTGTTTTTATGCGCGGAGAGAGAAAGAGAATATATATGTTAAGTCTTTGTTTTTTAAAGAAAGAAAGAAACCGAAAAAAACGACCCCCCCAACCATGCCAACCCAAAAAAAAGATCACACAGGACTCTCTTTTTCTGGTGGATTTTGAACCGACGACGATGAAAAAGAAGAATTCCTCTCCTCCTCTCTCTTGCGAAGATGATTTTTGATACGTTCTCTTTTCAGAGGAAGATCACGGCGTGATCATCCAACGCACGACGCGCGTCCTCTTCCTACTCCTCCTCGTCTTCGTCGTCTTCGTCACTCTTTACTTTTAATCGAGCGCAGAAAAGAAAAGCGCGCGAGAAAAAAAAATCAATAAACGATCATCCAGAAAGGGGAGAAAAAGGGAGAAAAAGAGCCCTTCTTCTCTCTCTTTTCCTCCTCTCTTTCTTCTCTCTTATTTCTCTCTGTACGAGCAATCCATTCTCAAGAAGAAGGGAAGAAAAAGAATGATAGAGTTCTCTCTTTCAGCAAAAACAAGAGATGAACGACGACGAAAACACTCACCTCGCGGAAGAAGAAACAATAGCGGACATCTTCGATATAAGAGTAGTTGCTTTTGATGCGTGTATTTATAACGCAGACGGGAGGAGCGCGCCGATGGAAATCTCTTCTTCTCTTCAAAAAGCAAAGCCGTATCTTACGAACGCAGATTTGGAGTTGCTACCCTAAACACTTCGCTGCTCGAAAAATACACGAGAGAGGAAAGCAAAAAAAACAAAGAAGTCAACCCACACACTTCCTACACTTACTTATTTAAAAATAAAGAGACAAACGAAAACGACGACGAAGGAGAATCATGTCTGCCACCACCGTGGGCGTTCTCGAGACGACGACGACGACGATTGATGCGCCGGCGGCGCGTGGTGATGCCACTGCCGTAATCTCGATCAACGCGTCGGAGAGTATCTTGCAAGAAGCGATATTAGAGGAAGAGGAAGAAAACGAAGAAGACCAAGAAGACCAAGAGGAACTCTGGAGAGTCGCTCGACAACGAAACGCAGAGAAACTCCTGAAAGCTTCGTTCGAGAATAAACTCAACGAAATCGACGAGATTCTCACCTCGGAAGAAAGCATCATCAATGTTGCCGCGAATACCGCGGAAGGAGTTTGTGCGTTGCACGCTTGTACTTCCTCGAAGACGGTCAACTTCCTCCTCAAAAGGGGCGCCGACGTACGAGTTCGTAAACGCAATAATGACCAACCTTTACACGTGCAGTGCTACGCAAAAAACCTTAAAGCCATTCAATATCTTCTCGAAGCTGGCGCGGATGTGAACTCACGCGGCGATTGTGGGAATTCACCGCTCCATTTAGCAGTTTCTGCGGCATTAATATTTCCTCCGCAGACAACGACAATAGACAACGAGAACAGATTCCAAACTGACGAGAGCAATATGGGAAGAACTGAAGAGGAAGAGGTTGAGGAGGACGAGGAAGAGGAAGAAGAAAATGATGCAAATGACGAAGACGTAGAAAATAGCGACGACGCGCGTGCCCGAATTGTTATGGAGCTCATATCAAGAGGCGCAGACGTGCACGCCAAAAACGATAACGCGCAAACGCCTTTGCTTCTTCTTTCAAACACACGAGAGAACGCGAGCGTCGCAGAATTACTCTTCAAAGTTCAAAATCGCGGACAAAGCGCTCGAGAAGAGATTAGGGAAGAATTGGCGCGTTTGAAACTGCACGAGGCTATAGCTTTACGGGGAGAAAATTTGCACACGGCGAGGATGAAAAGAGAAGCGAGGAAAAACAAAGCTCTCGCGGTGAAAAGAGCGCACGAGAGGGAGGTTCACGAGCTGAAAATAAAGCTTGATTTGATGGAGCGAAAAGAACGCGAGCGCATAGA
>Ga0181603_10004437_pt1 | contig 10195 bp, 15 predicted proteins | sample 041ome_13_FD_148633 | JGI IMG/M metagenome (GOLD analysis project Ga0181603, IMG submission 148633) | Coastal salt marsh microbial communities from the Groves Creek Marsh, Skidaway Island, Georgia - 041409US metaG (spades assembly) | ecosystem: Environmental > Aquatic > Marine > Intertidal zone...
ACCAATTAAGGTGTTTTGTCAAGTCTTTCCTCACGAAGGAATTTCCTTTCGTACTCCAAAAGCTCTGGAGGAAAATCAATTGGGAATTCGTAAACATATCCAATTCCATTTTTTTTATGGTACAAAGGAAATATTTCAGCCTCTGCATATTTATCCTGTAGGGGAGTTTCTATGAAAACGTTTTTCCCATCAATTTCTGAGATTACTGAACTTTGCTTTGCTAGTTCAGTATTTTCCTTTTTCGTCACCTTGATGGTTTGTGAGGCAAATTCTGTTATCTCTCTGAATTTTGCAAAATCCTTGAGATATATATCTCCCTCATCCATAATAAACCTTCCAATCCACTGAGGTGTTGCAAAATGATCATCGGTGGTTTTTGCATTATCTTTCCTTGCCTCCCTAGAAACCCATCCTGTTGATTTTTTTCCAACCACCTCATAATAACAACGGGTAATATATCTACGATCAATGGAAGGATCATTACTTTTCCATTTTTCTAACATAGACCCCATCATTAGGAAAGCAGTATTCAATCTTTTTTCTTCAGTCGTCATTTTTTTAGTCTCAATTTAATGCCACGTTCCCGCTTTCTCGGAACGGGGTCTGGGTAGGAGAATATCCAGTTCTATCTTTTTTGCGATATCGAAGTGGGCCTCTCCCTCAATTTGTGGAAGATATCTAATTTCGGGTTGAGTATAATCAGGATCTTCTATAATCTTTGCCCAACGTACAATCATATCTTGAAGCTTTTTAATACGCTCTTTCTCTTGAGGTCGGTTTCTTTTTATTGCATAATCTTTGCAATCGCTATAGTGACCATATACCACGACATCCCAACTCGGATCATCATAATCCTCCTTAATTTTTAATGCTTTTTCAAGCAATCTGAACTGGGCCTTGGACTGCCCATCTCGAAATCTTTGGACAAAGCAAGCCTCAAATTCTGCGTTGCGACTTCGTTGGAATACTTTTGCCGTTTTTAGTGCTTCTTTAGAGTTGTAATTTTTAACATTGGTACTTTGAAGTCTCACCTTCAATACTAAGTCTCCGTAAATCCAACCAAAATTCTCACTTCCTTTTTTCACATGCCCCTTACTTTCGATAAGTTTTGTGATGTATTCTCTTGTTATTTCCACACCCCTTTCTTCGTCTATATTCACAATTTTAGTCAAAGAAGATACAATATTGTCTACAGACGCATAGTTCTTAACATAGTTATCTCTCGTGTTTTCTTCCAAAAGAGCCGCTTCCCTAGACCTTTCGTCTTTAAACTCGACCAAAGATACAAGAAGGAACTTCTCCTCCGCTTCAACATGTCCATTCCATCTATGATGACCCGCCTCAAGTTCGAACTTTCCATTCTTAATTGATACCATCGGTGGTTCGTACAATTCTGGTTGCCATTCTTTATTTTGTATCTTTCGGGCAATCTTCTCCACAGTTTTATTATCAAAATCTTCCGGTCTACCACCATTAAAACCTCGTTTGATTTTTGTTAGGGGAAGATAGAGAAACTCAATATGTTTGGTTCCCTCATAGTCTGGAGCTATTCCACGACGCAACAATTCTTTTGAATTCTTTGCAATGTATCGAGAGTAGAGTTTTTTATCATCATTCATACAAGCTAATATGCACATTTTTTGCGATATGTCAAGGGGACTTTTGTCAAAAAAATGTAAAAAGGCGAGAGGATTTCTCCCCCCGCCCTTATTAAACTTAAATGAATTAAATCTTAAAATTTTGCAACGATACCAGCATAAAAGCTTTCTTCACTGCTCAAATTTTCACTGTCGTTTGTAAGTATATCGACTTGTCCAAACACATCTACACTAGAAGTGATGCCTTTGGTAAAACGACCAAACAATCTATGGTAATCATAATCATCAATCATGCTGTAAGAACGACCATATTCTCCGCCAAAACGAAGTCCAAGATCGCAAACCTCAAAGTGGTGTCCCTTTGAGAGAACAAGTGAAGAAAGGTAATTCACATCTTGAAATACGTCTCCTCGATTGTTGTCGGCAAGTGACACCCTTAGATCAGCATCAAAGAATGGTATGAAAGGTAATCCGTAGTAAGTGTCCAGCTCAATCGCCGTTCTCTTTCTTGAATCCTCTTTAATGACGAGATCTGTCTGAACAAACTTAAATGAAGTTCCAAGAGTAAAATCTACTCTATCAAACCCATCCGTGATGTATTCGATTCCTCCGTCAAAATCAAGACTTCCAATAGATCCAAGAGAAAGATCGATCTTCCCAAAGGGAACTTCGGTCTCACTATATGTACCATCGGTTATCTTCTGATCATACCAACCAGTTGTGACCTGATTGATTATTCCGGTTGAGTTGTCAACTATGATTTCTTCATCGGCACCATAAGTTTTACCGGCGAAGAAGCAGCCAACAGCTATAAGGACGATACCAAGTATCGTTAGTTTTTTTGATTTAGTCATGTATTTCCTTTGTTGTGGTTAGTCCTGAAGGAATCCTTTTTTTGAACCTATTTTAATGATTTTAGGTTTCAGATCTTCAGGTATAACTCTCTCCAAACGGACACTCAGGATACCGTTGACTAGATCGGCTCCACGAATCTCGATATGTTCAGAGAGGTTAAAGGTCTTTGTGAACTTACGATTTGAGATGCCCTGATGGACATATTCCGCTTGTTCTCTTGAATCTTTATTTCCTTCTACAGTAAGAACGTTATCCTTATAGGTAACTTCAAGATCAGATTCATCGAATCCGGCTACTGCCAGTTCGATCTCATAATTGTCATCATCAATACGAATGACATTATGTGGTGGATATGCGTTGTTTGTGTGAGTTGAGTTGCCATTGCGGGCACGCTCAAGTTCTTCGAATACTCGTTCGAAACCAATAAAGGCCGAACGAGGCCAGGTTGTTGTTGTCATATTTATTTTCCTCCATTAGGCAGGTTTTAGTTGTAAGACCCTTTCGGCGTCTCATTCGAAACCACGGCGTGTGGTTTGAAATTCATTATGTATTTATACTTTCTTAACGTTTCCAATGGAATATTTTGGCTGTAAATCCCATTGTGATTTGTCTCGATGTGAAATAATTTTGATAAGTCTTAGATCGGTTTGTGGATGAGCGGCCGCCTCGCTTACGATGTTAAGAAGTCCCCAATCCGAGAGAAGTGTTGTGATCGTGTTTCGTCGTTCGATGTCGTTCTCGGTGAGACTTGCGTTCTTTCCATCCAAAAGAAAAAGTTCCTTGAAATGTACGATGAAATATCTTCCCTGTTTATGAAGAATATGGCAGCTCTGAAAAAGAGTGTTAGGTAACTTCTTGGAAGAAACTCCAATCCGAGTAAGAGTTTCCTTTATCTTCAGAAAATCATCAGGTTCGTTCAGAGTCACTTCCAACATATCTGTTGGTGTCCAATCATCTATAAAATTATTCATAATCATATTTATATAATGATCACTTTTGAAACCCTCCTGTATCCATTGATTTACGTAATTTGACTAGTTCTTCGTCAGAAAAAAGAGGATAAACCGCTTCTGCCTTAGAACGTGAGTAATTATACTTACGTTGAATCAACTTTACATCATCTTCGGCACTTCTCTTCTTTGTCCACTTCGAGAACCTCTTTCTCGGGTTTACAGCATCTCGTAGAAAGTCATACTGCATACGATGCGGAAGATTCGACAAACGATTCATCTCATTTGCAAAGAGAACTGTATCGGAGAAATAGGAGAGACCACGATTGATAATAAACGGAACATAGCTCTTATCCGGTGAAGAAGGATCGTTTGGATCGGTAGACGAATCCGCCTTACAATCTTTAAGAAGATTCTTACCTCGACGGCCCTCGTTGATCGAATTGATGAAAGTAAATGGTGTTAATTTTACTTCCATTGTGAAGACGCCATGATTTCGGTAAGACACGCAACCGTATTGATCTCTTGGTCTGCAACAAATGCGGCACGATACTGATACTCACCAAGAGACATAATGACACTTGGAATCGATTGAGGTTCTGCAAACTCGTAAAGAGTATCGTAGATTCTTCGAAAGATAACTGACGAGTCAACGTCACTGTTGTTTGTCACCCAACTACGCATCTTTTTGAAGTCCTTACTCTTGAGATATCCAACAAGTTCTGCGACATTTTGATCGGACATTCCAACCAGAACATCGGCTGTGATTTCACCAGAAGAACTGTAACGTTGACACTCATTAAGAACTCTTCGCCAATCCGGAGCAAAACGCATGATAAGATCCGCAAGAACCTTATTGTTGAACTTGACGTTTTCCGCATCAAGAATCAACTGCAATCTTTTCATAAAACCTCCGGAGAGTTTTGCAAGTTCTTTCTTACTCGTATTGAACTCCACAACCGTACACCGAGAATGAAGAGGTTCGATGATACGATTCTTAAAGTTACACGTAAGAATGAATCGACAATTGTTACTGAACTCTTCGATGAAACCACGAAGAGCAGGTTGCGTTGACTGAGCGTTGAGATAATCCGCCTCGTCAAGAATCACAACCTTATAGTCATTACCCATCAAAGAGACCGAAGAAGCGAATTGACGAATCTTCGAACGAAGAACATCAATACCACTTTCCTCGGAAGAGTTGATGAGAAGATACTCAAGATTCAACTCATTACAGAGAGCTCTTGCGACTGTAGTTTTACCAAGACCGGCAGTGCCAGTCAGAAGCATGTTGTGCATTTCACCCGAGTCAACGATCTTTTGAAAGACTCGCTTGTGAGAATCGGGAAGGATGCATTCCTTGATTGTTTTTGGTCTGTATTTTTCAACCCAGAGAAATTCATTTTTCATAATATAGTTATAACACAATTAGTGTTGAATGTAAAGGAAATTATTTTGTTTTAAAGGAATATTTCCTTTTTCTCATTTCATTCAAAATCTCTTTGGCTGCGATAACGCCACCAGTTTCGTCTCGTATTTTCTCGATGGTTCCTTCCAACACATGTGCGTTTTCTTCAAGATAAAATTTTATCTTTTCCAGCGTCTTAATTGCTGCTTGTAAATTATCATCGACATCTTCGATGAATTGTAATGCTTTAGTTTCTGGTTTCATCCAATTAAATGTTTAATTATTCCTCCGGTAAGAATAACACTTATGACACCATTCAAAAGAATGATTGCCCTATCATTCCATTTCAATCCTACATAAAGCCATCCGAACAATCCAACGATACTAAACAACATATCATAGAGATGAAGAGATGGACCGGCGGCACGTAAAGATGTAGCAATCAAAATACATACACACGATGCCCATTTTACGTACCACGTAGTATCTTTATAAGGAGTGACTTTTTTTACTATTTGTTCTTCCATTACCAAAACAATTTCTTAAAGATCGAAGGTTTTTCTGACGGAAAGAAAACTTCCACTGGCCAAAGATCTTCGGTGTTGTTCATCGCTCGTTTCTTCGCAGTCTTTAACTGAGATTCAGTGAAGAGGAATCGTGTTCCATCCTCCAGAGTCACCTGTTGATAACTCGCATTGCTCGACGTTTTCGCGTCTTTATTTGTTACTTCAATGATATGTGCTTTCATAATTTTATTCAGTTAGAAATTGGCTGGAAAGGTAGGAGTCGAACCTACACTCGAAGGATTAACAGTCCTCTGCTTTACCATTAAGCTACTTTCCAGTGGAGCCACCTGTCAGAGTCGAACTGACGACCCATTGATTACAAATCAATTGCTCTACCAACTGAGCTAAGGTGGCAAAGAGGGAGATTATTCTCCCTCAGTATTTTCGACGGCAGGTTCTTCAGTCGGTGCCTCTTCGGCAGCCGCTGCTTCACCTTCTCCATCTTGCTTTGGAGCGTAAAAGGATAGGAATGCCTCGACCTTATCACGGACATTACCAACGGAACTTAGTTCCTTACCTTCGAACGCTCCTCGACGAGATGCCACATCGATAATTCGGATGATAGCCGAAAAATCATTTAGTGTAATCTCGGGTTTGTTTTCAGTTTGTTCACTCATAGTTTTATTTTTCTTTTTTGGTGGTCTATTTGGCATAAGTAGAGTTCTTCTCCAAAGCGATCCAATACTTAACGTTGTTATTTATTCCTTCCCATTGAGAGATCAATTTAGAAGAGATTGACAAACGATAGTCGTCGGGCAACATCTTCAGGTTCTCAATCAGAAATTGAAAATCGAACTTTTCGGATGACACCAATCCAAACAACTTGATCTTGTAGACATTTGCAGTTGGATTGGATGGATCAAACACCTTACATTCGATTGGTGAATTGTTTCCTTCACTTGTGACCGAAAGAACCGGAGCATTCAATACAGCACTCGCCTTACGGATATTTGAGATTACTTCCGCAGTCAATGATACAGTTACATCAGTAGATGGCAAACCTACTTCTCTTTCGGGTGAAGTGAGAATGTTTGGATCGGAGAATCGATAGACGAGACTCGAATCCCCAGATGAGATAGTGACGGATTCAGTCGTAAATTCCAAACTTGGATTCTCAATCAAAGAGTAAGCTCCAAGGAATTCGTTGAGATCGTAAATCCCAAAGGATTGATCAAAAGATTCTTCGACTTCAGCAGAAGACATGATGTTCTTCTTGTCCGAGATCGTAAGGATCTTGTTACCTTCTTTGACTACAAGATTACCATTGATGGTAGAGTAGTTCTTCAAAAGAGATAGTGTTTTATTTGATATTTTCATGTTATAACTATATACTATTTTCGGTGTTTTGTAAAGAATAAAATTCAAGTAAATACATTATGCAACAAATAGCATGAGCATAATGGTGTTTTCCACTTTCGAGATCATGTGTTTCGCCTCGCATGACTGCCCAAAGGTGTCTTTGAGCAGCTGCGAAGTATCGATCTTCAAGGTTGTCGAGTTTCTTCCAATTGTGGCGATCATACTTTGCCGCTCCAAAGGTAAGAACCTTTACCACATCTTCCAAAGCATACGGCGGAAGTAGAGAGTAATCCGGTTTTTCTTTATCGTATTTGACTCCTTCTTTCATTTTTTCTTGATAGGTTTTCAGTTGTTCTTCGTAGAGAGTATCATCCTCTAAGTATCTTCGAGATGCCGCGTATTTTAGTTTTGTTTCCATTAGAAGGGAGAAGTAAAGTCTCCTTTCTCGTTAGTTTCAACCAAATCTTCCGTGGTATCAGTTGAGGCACTGACTATCTCACCATTTTCATCAAGAGTCGATTCATCAATCTTGGTGTAAAGATCGAGAAACGCTTCACGAGTCTCTTCTTCGAATCGACTGACACACATCTTGATGGCTCCCATACGATCCTCGAAGATCGAGAACGCCTTGACAATGTGGCAGAGACGACGAGTCGAAACAACATCATCAACACCTTCGGCGTCAAAAGTCTTTCGAATCACGTTTGACCAAGCAACCAACTTCTCGATAAACTCAGTATCCTTGACATCAAAACTCTTGGCATTCGCGAGAAGAATCTTTCTCTCAGTTGCGTAAGGAGGATATTCCTGATCAACAACCGCAACGAATCTTTCAAGAAACGCATCGTCAATGATCGAAGCCGCAGTATAACGACCTTCATCAGATCCTCGACCCTTAGTATTCGCAGTGGCAATCACGTTGAACCCCGGGGCAGGAGAGATGACTTGACCAGTCTTTTTCAGAAGAATGGGTTTTCCTTCCAGAACTCCCTGAAGACACATGATCTTGTTTGTGGCACGATCAATCTCATCGATCATAAGAATGCAGCCACGTTCCATCGCCTTGACGACTGGGCCCTTCTGAAAGACAGTTTCGCCATTGATCAAACGGAAACCACCAATCAAATCATCCTCGTCAGTTTCAGGTGAAATCTGAACACGAACGTATTCTCTCTTGAGAATCGCACAGGCTTGTTCGACCATCATTGTCTTACCGTTACCGGACATACCCGCAATATAAGTCGGAAAGAAAAGTTTGGAATCGATAATCTTCTTGATCTTCGAAAACTCGCCCCACTTGATGAAAGTCATATCTTTAGAAGGAACATAAATCTCATCATCGGAAACCGAAGAAACCGACCGAAGAGAAACCGAAGCGGACTTCTCAAAGTTCATAACGGGCTCCGGAGCGGGAGTCGAAACGACTGGAGCAGGAGTCGGAGCAGGAGTCGGAGCAGGAGTCGGAGCAGGATCACCACCGAACGCATAGTTTCCCCGAGAAACCTTAGTGATCTCCGGAAATCCAGCCTTCAACATATATCGACCGACTCTTGGATTGACACCCAAAGACTCCACTCTGGAGAGGATCTCCTTGCGAGACAAGACCTCACCGGCGGAAGTGTTTTTCAGGAAGTAATCTTTTAGTTCACTTTTATTCATCATAATATAGGTATATCTTAGTTAAATTCGTTCAAAAGTCAATAGTAAAGGTTGTTAATTATTTGTAAAAGGTTCCCATCCCGAAGGACGAGAACCGATAAGGAAAGTTGGATCGTCGGTGGTTTTGATCGTTACTTTCGCAGACCATTCCTCACCAACTTCCATTTGAGTGTCAGCTGAAGCCCAGAGTTTTCTTCCGTAACCAATATCAAGAAGAACCTTTAACTGTTGTCTCGAATACCAACCAAATCCAGAATCTTTCCACTTAAGAGAGATAACCTTTCCGGAAACGACCTTTCGATCTTTATCTCGCAGTTTATCGGCCGTGGGAATATTATCGAGTCGTTCGGATTGACGATTCTTTTCTTCAAGTTTTTCATACGCTGACTTTGGTAGATTTCGAGCAAACTCGGATTGTTTCGCCGAGGCAAACTTCTGCCATTTCTCATAGGAACGGAGAAGATCAATCGCAGTGTTTCGCGACCAATTATCAATCCCCTCGGTTTTGACCATTCGAATCAAACCGGAGAGGATTTCTTTATCACCATTTTTCATACGAGTATTGTAGGAGAAGAAGGATCGATTGTCAACACTAATGAGTGTAAATAATTTGTAAAAGTTAGGCGATCAACTCGGCGAACTTTGACAGTATAACCCGAGATCTCTTGTTTTCCGAGTTGTTTTTGGCGAACTGTTTTGCCAACTTTGACTGAGCAGAACGACTTTCCGAGATATCTTCCTCACTTGAGAAGTGGAAATCCTTATCAAGTATTTCAATATTGTGGGGAAGGATCATCAGAGCATCATAACCAGCAACGTTTGGGAGATTGATAAACTTGTTTTTGGAGTATACCTTTCTCAACTTGTCCGCTGACTTCTCAGCCAAAGAGATCTTTTTCTTTGCATTATTCAAAGAAGATGGAAGATACATTCCGATCACTGTCGCCTTCTTGCGAAGAAGATTGAGAAGTTTTACCTGTTGATGATCAACACGACTGTAACCAGCAAAGGTAGTTCTGCTGGAGATATCAATTTTCTTACCTTCGAAGACGGTAATACCATTGTTCGCGACGCTAGCTCGTGCCTGTTCCGAATCACCATCAGTGAGCATAATCACATTCAGTTTATCAACACGATGTTTTTTCTGAAAATCATTACAGTGATGATTTGCTACCATGATAACCGCATTGAGAGGAGTGCCACCCAATTGTTCCAGATCCCCCAACCCGTCGATGTAACCGCTGCCGGATGACTGTAAGAAGAGTTGTTGAAATCCGATTTCAAAGTCCTTTTTTGACATTGTAGAACTCATGATATTGTTGAGAACCAAACCAGAAAGATCTATTTCTTGTCGATCAGAAACATCCGATTTACGATTCCAATCATATCTTGAAGTGTATGAATAGACCTCATAGGGAATATTCATTTTGTCGCAGAAGTATACGAGATGTAAAGTCTGATCAATAACATCAGATAATACATGTCCCATAGAACCGGAGTAATCAATGTAAAAGATCATTCCGTGATTTTGGCCATCGGCAAGTTGAGTTACCGTATTGAAGATTTGATCATCATAACGATACTTGTGAAGATTGTTGACATCAATAGTGCCGATTCGAGATTCCGAAGAACGAGAGTAACGAAACGCAGCTTTACGTCTTTCAAATTCGCGAATCAGAACACCAACTTTTTTCTTTACCTTCTTTTTGTAGTCGATATACTTTTCATCAAAATCAGAAGACCGAAAACGCCAGCCAGAACGGGAGGAACTTTCTTCACGACTCTTTATCACGTCTTTGTAAGAATTCGTGACTTTATCCAGAGATGATTTTCTAGGAAAGAGCACCGGAACGTAATCTG
>Ga0181603_10004452_pt1 | contig 10177 bp, 10 predicted proteins | sample 041ome_13_FD_148633 | JGI IMG/M metagenome (GOLD analysis project Ga0181603, IMG submission 148633) | Coastal salt marsh microbial communities from the Groves Creek Marsh, Skidaway Island, Georgia - 041409US metaG (spades assembly) | ecosystem: Environmental > Aquatic > Marine > Intertidal zone...
GTTTAAAGAAGATTTAAGTATTCAAAATAGATATTTAAGATTTATAAGTAAATAAAGCTGTGTCTAATCAATTTAAAGCAATAATCCTTAATCAAGAAGGAGAAAGCTTTTCCAGAAAAGTCGAAACGGTTGATAAAAGTTTTTTAAAACATGGTGATGTAACGGTTAAGATTGATTATTCGTCCTTGAATTATAAAGATGCATTAATTTTAAACAATGGAGCAAAGCTAGTTAAAGAATATCCTCATATTCCAGGTATAGATTTTTCAGGAACTGTAGTTGAAAGTGAAAATGAAAAATTTAAAATAGATGACGAAGTTATTTTAACTGGATGGAGAGTTGGAGAAATTTTTTATGGCGGTTTTTCTCAATATGCTAAAGTTAATGCTGATTTTTTAGTTAAAAAACCTTCAAATATTTCCTCGAAAGAAGCGATGATTATGGGTACTGCTGGCCTGACTGCATTGTTATGTTCTTTCGCGATCAAAGCTAGAGAAGAATTACTATTAGGAGAAAAAGTAAACGATGTATTAGTAACAGGTGCATCAGGCGGAGTTGGAAGTATAGCTGTTATGATACTTTCTAAGTTTGGTTACAACGTTACTGCTGTAACCGGAAAAAAATCTAATGAAGAATATTTAAAATTACTGGGTGCAAAAAACGTTATAAATAAAGAAGAATTAGACAAAGATCCTAGACCATTAGATAAAGGATTGTGGGATGGTGTCGTGGATACAGTGGGTGGAAAAATTCTAGCAAATTGTTTAGCTCAAACTAAGGATAATGGAATAGTTGCTGCTTGTGGAAATGCATCTGATTATAAATTGAATACAACAGTAATGCCATTCATTATAAGAGGAGTAAAACTTTGGGGTATTAACTCAGTAAATGCTTCGATCAAAAGAAGAGAATTTGTCTGGAATGAAGTTTCAAGTGTTATTGATTTTAAAAAATTAGAACCATCTATAAAAACAATAGGTTTAGAAGATTTACTAGAAGTATATTCAAAAATGTTAAAAGGAGAAACATCTGGAAGATATATTGTAGATGTAAATAAATAAATGGATTGGGATAAATTAAAAATATTTCATGCTGTTGCTGAAGCGGGAAGTTTTACTAATGCAACAGTAAATCTTAATCTTAGCCAGTCTGCTATAAGTAGACAAATTCAATCTTTAGAACAGGATTTAAAAGTTCAATTATTTGAAAGGCATGCAAGAGGTTTAACATTAACTGAAAATGGCGAATATGTTTTTAGAACAGCTCATGAGGTAATTAGTAAATTAAAAGAAGTTGAAAGTTCGCTAGGAGACCAAAAAAATAAACCTACTGGTAAATTAACAATAACAACGGTTAGAAGTTTTGGTACCCACTGGTTAACACCAAGAATTGAAGAGTTTATGAGACTTAATCCTGAAATTGAAATTGAACTTATTTTTGATGACAAAGAACTAGATTTAAGCACTCGTCAAGCAGATATAGGAATTTTTATGAGAAGACCAAAACAATTAAACTATATTCAAAAAAAATTAGTAGATATTAAGTATTATATTTATGGCTCAAACAAATATTTAGAAAAAAACGGAATGCCAAAAACAATTCAAGATTTAAATAAACATAAATTTATTTCATTTGGCAAAGGAGCACCTTCACCAGTTTATAACCCAGATTGGGCTTTAAAACTTGGAATGCATGATGGAAAAAAAAGAAAATCGATTATGAAGGTAAATAGTGTGATGGGATTATTGTTGGCTGTGGAGTCCGGTGTTGGTTTAGCTGCTTTACCTGAGTATTTAGTTTCTAATTCTAATAATGTAATTAAAGTCCTACCGAAATCAGAAGGACCAATTACAGAAGCTCATTTTGTTTATCCTCAGTCACTTAAAAATACGGCAAGAGTTCAGGCTTTTAGAAATTTTCTATTTAGTAAAATTGGGGATTGGAAATAACCTTTAATTTGTTGACTTTCTTTAGTCCATATGCGATTGATAATCATTCGCAACTAAAATAATCTAAGTAAATATTTAATTAAAATTGGAAAAAATGAAGTTTGTACTTACGATAATAACAACCTTAAGTTTATTAATTAGCAGTTTGTTAGCTAATGAAGTGAATGTATTTAGTTCAAGACATTATGACACTGACATTCAGCTTTATGAAAAATTTACAAATCAAACAGGTATTAAGGTAAATATAATATCAGGAGAAGACGCAGCTCTTCAAAAAAGGATTATTGAAGAAGGAGCAGACTCTAAGGCAGATATTTATATCACCTCAGATGCTGGAAGATTAGGTCTATTTGATGCAAAGGGAATGTTTCAAAACTCAATGTCACCTTTGATTATAGATAAAGTTCCAGAAAATTATAGAAGCGAAAATTGGACAGGAATTTCAAAGAGAGCAAGAATTATTTTTTATTCAAAAGATAGAGTAAAAAATAATGAAATTGAAAATTTAAATTATGAAGATTTATCAAACTTTAAATGGAAAAATAGAATAGCTATTAGACAATCAAACAGTATTTACAACCAATCTTTGGTAGCGTCATTAATCAGTAATAATGGAATAGAAAAAACAAAAACATGGACTGAGGGATTTGTTAAAAATTTTTCAAGAACACCAAAAGGAAATGACAGAGCGCAAATTCTAGCAGTTGCTTCAGGAGAAGCAGATATTGCAATAGCGAATACATATTATTATGCATTAATGTTATCTGGTCAAAAAGGTAAAGATCAGCAAGAAGCAGCAAGAAATGTTACACCTTTTTATCCAAATCAAGGTAATCGTGGTACACATATGAATATCAGTGGGGCAGGTATATTAAAAAATTCAAAAAATAAAGAAAATGCTATAATTTTTTTAGAATTTTTACTTTCTAAAGAATCTCAAGATCATATTGTGAAAAACACGTTTGAATATCCTATAATTAAAGATTTTGACTCATATGAGTTAATAACAAATATGAATTTAGAAATTTCTTTTAAAGAAGATTTATTAACCCCTGTTGGCGATTTTGCAAAATATCAGCCTGATGCATTGAGGATAATGTTACAATCAGGTTGGAAATAAATAATGATAGCAAGAATAAATATTTGGTATTTAAGTTCATTTTTAATATCATTAATAGTTGCAATACCTATCATAATGATTTTTAGTAGTTTTTTTGAAACTACGTCAGAATATAGTTTAGTTCTTAAAGAAACTTTTCTTTCAGAATATGTGATTAATTCACTAACACTTCTGATTGGAGTATTAATTTTAACATCAATAATTGGTATTGGTTGTGCATACTTAGTTTCATTTTATAATTTTTTTGGAGCTAATTTTTTTAAGTGGGCATTAATCTTATCATTTGCAGTACCAGCTTATATTTATTCATATTCTTTAGGCGCTTTTTTTGATAATTATGGCACAGCCTATTCAATATTAAATAGTCTTTCAGGCAATATTATTTCTAATTCTACTATTCCCAAATTAGATGGAATGTTTGGTGCTATCTTAGCTATATCTTTTTCAATTTTCGGATATGTTTATGTATTAACAAGAACGTCATTTCATTATCAATCTCAAAACCTCATAGATCTTGGTAAAAATCTAGGATTTTCAAAAAAAAAAACATTTTTTAAAATAATTTTACCTGCAGCTAGACCTTCAATTGTAGCTGGATTGTCTTTAGTAGCTATGGAAACTTTATCTGATTTTGGCTCAGTTTCTTTTTTTGGCATCTCTACTTTGACTACAGGAATTTATAATGCTTGGGTTACCTTTGATGATTTAACATTAGCAAATAGATTATCTTTTTATCTTTTAATGTTTATCTTTTTGTTGTTTATAATTGAAAATCTCTCAAGAAAAAAAGCTCAATACCACACGCTATCTAAGAGTGGATTTAAAACTAAAACAAAAATAAATTTAAAAGGGTATAAATCAATCCTAGCATTCTCTATATGTTTTTTAGTTTTTTTTGTTAGTTTTTTATTTCCTGTGATTCAAATGAGTTATTGGACATTTTTATTTCCAAAGCATTTTTTTGATCTAAATCTTATTGACCTTTTATCAAATACTTTAATTCTTGTAATATTATCTTGTAGTTTATTGATAGCTTTAAGCTTTATTTCAAATTATGGAAATAGAATTACCAAAAGTAAATTACTTCAAAGTTTAACAACTTTTTCAATTTCAGGATATGCAATGCCAGGTATAATTTTGGCTGTTGCGTATATCTCATTCATATCCTTTTTAGATAAAAATATTTTTATCTTTGAAAACTATAATATTAAATCATTCTTTATAGGATCTATTTTTGGATTAGTAATAGTTTATATAGTAAGATTTTATTCTTTAGCCAATAATGGAATTAAATCTGGATATTTAAAAATTAATTATTCTATAGATGAAAGTGCATATTTATTAGGTTATTCAAAAATTAAAACTTTTAAGAATATTCATCTACCTTATTTAAAAAATTCAATTTTTTTAGTAATTATTTTACTTTTAATTGAAATTATTAAAGAGCTCCCAATAACTTTAATTATGAGACCATTTAATTTTGATACATTTGCAACAATTGCATATACCTATGCATCTCAAGATTTACTAGAAGCTGCAGCAGCACCTGCCATTATTTTGATTTTGATTTCTAGTGCATTTATTTTATTAACCTCTAAATATATTCTAAACGAACAATCATGAAAAATTTTTTTGAAATTAATAATGTTACTTTTGCAGCCAGTAAAAAAAATAAAGTTAATAATGTCTCATTAAAAATTGAAAATGAGGGAGACGTTATTTGTCTTCTTGGACCTTCAGGAATAGGTAAAACTACTATTTTAAGAACTATAGCTGGATTAGAAAAGATCAATTCAGGCAGTATAAGCTTGAATGGTAAAGTAATTTCATCTAACAAAATCCATGTGGAACCTGAGGATAGAAACATCTCTTTATCCTTTCAAGATAACTCATTATTTCCTCATTATAATGTCATTGATAATATTAAGTTTGGGGCTGATAGAAACAGCAGAAAAACAAAAAAATTAAAATTAGATGATGTTATTGAATTTCTACACTTGGAAAATATTAAATCTAAATATCCTCATGAAATTAGTTCGGGTGAAGCTCAAAGAGCTGCCTTGGCAAGATCTCTATTGTCTATGCCAGATTTACTTTTGCTTGATGAACCTTTGTCAAATATTGATCAAAATTTTAAAGAGGAAATTCAAGTTAAGCTTAAACAAATTTTAAGAGATTATAAAATTACAACAATAATAGTTACCCATGACTCATATGAAGCTTTTTATTTGGGAAATAAATGTGGAATAATTTTAAATGGTCAACTCAAACAATATGATGATCCTTATAATGTTCATCATTTCCCAAATTCAATAGAGGTAGTAAATTTTTTAAACAAAGGTATTCTTATTCCAGCAACTGTAGTTGATGAAAAGACATTAGAAAATAGTGATTTAGGAATTATTGAAGGAGATTTTATAAAACATTATCCAAAAGGGGCAAATGTTAAATTATTATTACAGCCAGAAGATTTAGAACATGATGATAAGAGCTCACTTAAACTTGAGGTAGTTGATAAAAAGTTCAGAGGAACTAATTTTATTTATACCCTTAAAACTGAAAGTAATTTACTCATTCCTGTATTTGTTCATTCTCACCATGTTCATCAACATGAAGTTGAGGAAAAATTTGGTGTAAAAAAACCTATTCATATTGATCATATTGTTTGTTTCGACTAATTAACAATCTTAATGAGTGAAAAATTAAAATTATTTTCAAAAGGAATAATAGATATACTTCCTTTATTAATTCCAGTAGTTCCTTTTGGAATTATTTTGGGTGCAATTGGAGTTGAATTAAATTTTAGTCCTTTGGAAATATTTGCAACTTCTTTTATAATTTTTGGAGGAGCCTCTCAAATTGTTTTTCTACAACTTTTTTCAAGTGGAGCCACTTCTTTGATTACTATTAGTTCAACCTTTGTGGTCAATTCAAGACATCTCTTATATGGAGCAAGTTTTAGTGAATATTTAAAAAATTTATCTTTAGGATGGAAAATTCTATTATCTTACTTATTAACGGACCAGGCATATGCGGTATCTAATATATATTTTGAAAAAAATAAAAATGATGTTTTAAAACATTTCTATCTATTAGGAGCAGGCTTTTTTCTTTGGTTTATATGGCAGATATCTACGTTAATTGGAATTTTTTTAGGATCGATTGTTCCTGAGAAATTAGGATTGTCGTACACAATACCTCTTACTTTTATTGCATTATTAGTTGGTTATTTTAGAAAAATTGATCATTTAATAATTATTTTGCTTTCAGGATCTCTTTCAATAATCCTTTATAACGCGCCATTGAAATCTTACATTATTTTATCAAGCTTTATCTCTTTATCAGTAGCTTTAATAATGATCATTTTTAAAAAAGGAAAAAATAGATGATCTGGTATGGAATAATAATTTCTGGAGTTTTAAATTTTTTAACTAAATTTATTTCTTTATCTTATTTTGATACGAGCAAAATGCACCCAAGAGTAAAGCAAATTTTAAGCTACGTACCTTCAGCAGTTTTTCCAGCTATAATATTTCCTGGTATTCTAATAGATGGAAATGGCACTTTGGAAATTGAAAACAATCCTAAGATACTTGCTTCGATAATGGCTTTAATTATTGGGGTATTTAGTAGAAATATTATAGCTACTATTTTAACTGGTTTAGCTGCATACTGGTTTATTATTTTTATTTAAATTTATACCTGAATTGAAAAACCCTCTTAAAATCAATAACGAGTTGTTAGGCATCTTTTACATGATGTTAGCCCAATTATCTTTTGCAACAAATGATATGTTAGTGAAAATTATTTATCAAAATTATCAAGAAATATTTGTTTTAAATCAAATTATTTTTATCAGAGGAATATTTGCTTGTTTTGTTATAGTGGTATTTTTATTTTTAAAAAATCAATTAGATTTTAAAGTCATATTTTCATCAAAAAAGTTAGCTATAAGAGGCTTGCTCGAAGCACTATGTTGTATATGTTTTTTTATTGGTATAGCTAAACTGCCTTTTGCTAAAGTTTATGTATTATTATCATTAGCTCCAATTTTATTAACCATTTATGGTGCAATTTTTTTTAAAGAAAAAGTTCGTTGGCGAAGATGGAGTGCTGTATTTTTAGGATTTGCTGGTGTTGTTATTGTTGTTAATCCCGCAGATTTAAAATATGGGTATTATTTTATTTTTCCACTCTTAGCTGCGATACTTTTAACATTTAGAGATATATATACAAAAAATATAAAAGGAAATTTTCATAGTTTGCAAATAGCTTTTATCACTTGTTTAATAGTTACAATTTTTTTTGGAGTTTTGAGTATTTATAAATTTTACAATTTTAATTCTAAAGAGTATTCAATTATGTTTTTATCATCATTTTTTCTTTCTTTGGGATACATATTTTCTATTGCTACAATTAAAGCTACTTTAGTTTCAGTTACTTCTACTTTTAGATATTCTGTAATCTTGTGGGGTGTTTTATTTGGTTATTTTATATTTAATGAAATACCAAGAATGAATACTTATGTCGGAGCTTTTATGATTGTTGTCAGTGGACTAATAATTATATCAAGACAAAAACAATTAGGTAAAATTAAATAATTTTTAATAAAAAATTATCTTAATTATACATTCATTGTTTCTTTTTTTGTTTTCCTCAATTAAATATAATGTTAGATTTTTAATTTAAATTCAAACAGAGGAGAAATAATGAGAATAATTAAAAGCACTTTGATTGCTGGATTAATCTCTATTTTAGTACCTTTTTCTAGTTTTGCTGAAAAAGTTAAAATAGGAGATCCGCAATGGACTGGTGCGACAGCTATAGCTAATTTATTAGCTGCTGTTGTTACAGATAAAATGGGTGGCGAAGTAGAAATCGTACCTGGAAATAATACTTCAATCTATGCTGCAATAGATAGAGGTAAAGGTGAGATTGATGTACATCCAGATATCTGGCTTCCTAACCAAGAGGCTTATACAAATGATTTAGTTCCTAAAGGAACTTTAAAGTTAAGTAAAAAACCTTACGAAGGTAATCAAGGTTATTGCGTTTCACAAGCTTTTGCAAAAAAAATGAACATTACTTCAATCTTTGATCTTGGAAGACCAGAAGTTGTTAAAGCAATGGATAGTGATGGAAATGGTAAAGGTGAATTTTGGATTGGTGCAGATGGTTGGGCTTCAGCAAATGTTAATGAGGTCAAAATCAGAGACTACAAATTACTAGATGCTGGTATTGAACCAATAAGAGCAGCTGAAGCAGTAAAAAATGCAAGAGTTCTTGACTCAATTAAAAAAGGTGAAGGTTATGCATTTTATTGCTACAAGCCACATGCGATTTGGGGAATGGCTGATGTAGTAATGTTAGAAGAGCCAAAATACGATCCTGCAAAATATAAGATGATACAACCAAAAGCAGATCCTGATTGGTATAAAAAATCTTTTGTAGCTTCTAAAGATGCTTTAAAACAAATTCAAATTGGTTGGGCAACATCTTTAGAAAAACAGTCTCCTGCAATTGTTGAGTTTTTCAATAATTTCCAAGTTACTGCAGACGATGTGTCATGGATGGCGTACGAAGTTTCTGTACAAAAAAGAGATCCAGGCGAAGTTGCAAGACAGTGGATGAAAGAAAATGAAAAAACAGTTGATGGTTGGTTAGGCTTATAAAATAACAATTATCAAAAAAAAATATACCTGGCAGAAATTCTGCCAGGTATCTTATTTATGTCATCAAAAAACTTAGGTTGTGATATTCAAATTAAAAATGTTTGGAAAGTATTCGGCAATACTTCTTCAGAAGCCCTTAATGCTATTCAAAATGATAAAATATCTAAGACAGAAGCTTTAGAAAAATATAATTCAGTTATTGGTGTTTCTAATGTTTCATTTGATGTAAATCCTGGAGAGATATTTTGTGTCATGGGTTTATCGGGTAGTGGTAAATCTACTTTGGTAAGACATATCAATAGACTTTTAGAACCTACCTCAGGCCAAATTTTAGTAAATGGCCAAGATGTTATGTTGTTAGAAAGAGAAGCGTTACAAGAATTTAGAAATAAAAGAATTGGAATGGTGTTCCAAAATTTTGCTTTAATGCCTCATAGATCAGTCATTGATAATATAGCTATGCCACTCGAGATTAGAGGGGTAAATAAAAATGAAAGGTATGAGGAAGCAAATAAAATATTAAACATAGTAGAATTACAAGGTTGGGGCAATAAATACGCTCATGAATTATCTGGTGGAATGCAACAAAGAGTAGGATTAGCAAGAGCTTTAGCGGCTGACCCAGAAGTATTATTGATGGATGAGCCTTTTAGTGCACTAGATCCTTTAATTAGAAGACAGTTGCAAATTGAATTTATCAACTTATCGAAACAAATGAAAAAGACTACTTTGTTTATTACACATGATTTAGATGAGGCAGTTAAAGTTGGTCACAGAATAGCAATCATGCGTGATGGTATGGTAATTCAAATGGGTACCCCAGAACAAATAATTCTAGATCCTGCTGACGACTATGTTGCAGACTTCGTTAAAGGAATTTCTAGATTAAAGGTTGTTGAGGCAAAAACAATTATGAAATCTAAAGAACAATTTGAAAAAGAGAATGGCCCTATTCCAGAAAATGCTGTTTCAATGAAAGAAAATGATTTGTTAACTAAACTAATTGAAAAATCAGTTAGCAATAATGCTCCAATTGTAATTCACAATAATGAAGGCAAACTAATAGGAGCAATTTCACAAAAAGATTTATTAACATCTGTAGTTGAGGGTCATGATGAATAATAATCAAAGTATTGATACTAATAGCGAAGAACAAATAAAAAACTTTGTAAAAACTAGTTCCAATTATTATATCAAAGAGTTTAAAAAAATTGGAAATAGCTCGAAGTATGTTTTTGCATTTAATTTAAATGCTTTTTTCCTTGGATCACTTTGGTACAGTTTTAGAAATATATGGAATTGGGCATTGGCTTTTTTAATTATTGAAACATTCGCAATAGTTCAGATAGTTAGAGGTTTCTTTGGAAATATTAGTGCTGAGGCATATAATAAAATTGAACTTATTCAGTCCACTATTGATTTTAGAAAAAAACAAC